>Ga0182793_1000060_pt1 | contig 104156 bp, 92 predicted proteins | sample Passage237A_FD_130498 | JGI IMG/M metagenome (GOLD analysis project Ga0182793, IMG submission 130498) | Cellulose adapted compost microbial communities from Newby Island Compost Facility, Milpitas, CA, USA - Passage2 37A (version 2) (version 2) ... | reverse complement strand
CGGGTGAGGGGGACTATCCGCGAGTCCGGATTCGCCGAGGGAGCCCCTCACCCCAACCCTCTCCCCGCGAGCGGGGAGAGGGAGAAGGAGCGGCGCTCTCATGAGTTGCTACTTCTCATTCGTGAAAATGATCGTGCCCGACGCGGCGAACATGCCGCCGACGCCGTGGCAGACGGAGATCTTCGCGTCCTTGACCTGCGCCGGCGCGATGCCGCGCATCTGCCGCACGCTCTCCTGCAACGCGTACATGCCGTACATGCCCGAGTGCATGTAGCTGAGGCCGCCGCCGTTGGTGTTGAGCGGCAGCTTGCCGCCGGGCCGCGTGTTGCCGTCGGCAATGAATTTGCCGGTCTCCTCGTAGGGCATGAAGCCGAGATCGCCGAGCCCATAGAGCGGCAGATGCGCGAAGGCGTCGTAGATCATCAGGTGATCGACGTCCTTGTGGGTGATGCCGGCTTCCTTGAAGGCGGTCGGCCCGGCCACCTTGAAGGCGCGCGAGGAATCGAATGTCTCCATCTGGCTGACCATCGGCGTCTCGACGCTCTCGCCGGTGCCGAGGATGTAGACCGGCTTCTGCGGAAAGTCTTTGGCGCGATCGGCCGAGGTGAGGATCAGCGCGCCGCCGCCGTCGGTGACGAGGCAGCACTGCAGGAGGCGGAACGGATAGGCGATCATCCGCGAGTTGAGCACGTCCTCGACCGTGATCGGATCCTTCATCATCGCGCGCGGATTCTTCGCCGCCCATTCGCGCTGCGCCACCGCGACCGAGGCGATCTGCTCGTGGGTGATGCCGTACGTCTTCATGAAGCGCAGCACCGGGATCGGGAACATGCTCGGCGGCCCGTAGACGCCGAACGGCGCCTCGAACTGGCCTTGCAGGCTATAGGCCGGGATCGAGCGCGGCGGCTTGCCGATCATCGACTTGCCGCTCTCCGCATGGGTGATCAGCACCGTCTTGCACAAGCCGGCTTCGATGGCGGCGGCGGCGTGGCGGACATGCAGCATGAACGAGCAGCCGCCGACCGACGTGCCGTCGACCCATGTCGGCGTGATGCCGAGATAATGCGCGATCTGCTGCGGCGTCTCGACGGCCGTTGCGATGCCGTCGATGTCGGAGAGTTTCAGTCCGGCATCGGCGATGGCGTTGAGCGCCGCGTCCGCGTGAAGCTGGATCTGCGACATGTCGGGAATGACACCGAGCTTGGTGGTTTCCGCCGCGCCGACCACGGCGACTTGATTGCGTCGCATGAGTTTATGCCTTTGCCGGAGCGAACAGGGGGAGGGTGATGGCGTCGTCGAGTTTTTCGAATTTCACCTTCAGCGGCATGTCGAGCACCAGCGCTTCCGGTGTCTGCGGACAATCGACGATGTTGGTCATCATGCGCGGGCCTTCTTCCAGCGTCACCACGGCGATGGCGTAGGGCGGGGTGAAGCCCGGCGCCGCAGGGCGATGATTGATGACGTAGCTGTAGAGCGTCGCCTTGCCGCTCGCCGGGAACACCGAGACCTTGCGCGAGGCGCAGGCCGGGCAGAACGGGCGCGGCGGAAAATAGACGTGATCGCAGGCGTCGCAGCGTTGCAGGCGCAGTTCACCGGCCTTGGTGCCGTCCCAGAAGTGCTGCGTTTCCGGCGTCGGAATGGGGCGCGCGCGCGCGGCTTCGGCCATGTCTCGTTTCCTCTTTTGTCATGGCGCGGGTCGCTCGGGCCCGCGCACGGCAATCTTGATGCGCCATTTTTCCGCCCAGCGTCAACGCTCTGACGGCGCGCGACGGGCAGATATGCCGATGGCGTTGAACCGTCCGCGAGACGGAATTGACGCGCGTTGATGCCGCCGCGATCCGCGCGCGGGGTTCGCAGCCTGAAAAAGATACCTTGCCAGCCGGCCTTGCATCCTGCAAACGCAAGACGATAGATTGTCGCAGCGCTACTCTGACGCATGACAGTCTGACACATAACAAGAACAATCGAGGAGGAAAGAGATGCTGAAATCAGCAATTGCAGCTTTTGGCTTGGGGATAGCTATGGGCATGTCCCTGGCATCGCCGGTGCTGGCGGCGGAGGCGCCCTCGGAAATCAAGCTCGGGACGCTCTATGCCTCGTCCGGCCGCTATGCCTCGATCTCGATGCCGGTCCACGCCGGGCTGAAACTCTGGGTGGAACAGAAGAACGCCGAGGGCGGCGTCTATGTGAAGGCGTTCGACAAGAAAATCCCCATCAAGCTGATCGCCTATGACGACCAGAGCAACACCGCGACCGCCTCGACGCTCTACAATCAGCTCATCACCCAGGACAAGGTCGATCTGTTCGTGGCGGATTCCGGCTCGGTGCTGACCGCGCCGGCGGTCACCATCGCCCGCGACCACAAGATGTTCCTGTTCGACCAGACCGGCACCGGCGGCAGCTTCTTCACCAAGGACAATCCGTATATCGCGCTGATGTCCGACCCGGTCTCGACCATCTGGCCGAAGCCGATCGCCGACTTCCTGACCAAGGATGGCCCCGCGCTCGGCATCAAGCGCGTCGCGATCCTGTATTCGACCAACGAATTCACCGGCACGCAGGCTAACTCGCTGCGCAAGTTCATCAAGGACGCCAACGCGCCGATCGAGATCGTCTACGATCAGGGCGTGCCGACCGAGACCACCAACTACACCGTGATCCTCAACAACATCCGCGCGGCGAAGCCGGACGCGGTGATCCATCTCGGCTACGCGCCGAACGACATCGCCTTCCTGCGCAACGTGCAGGACGTCGGCATCAAGTTCAACATGCTGTTCTGCATCTATCCGGGACTCGAGACCGAGTTACTCGAGAAGAACGTCGGCGCTAAGGGCTTGCAACACGTCTTCACTTATGTGCCGCCGTCGGAGATGGCTTACCCGGTCAATTTCGGCATGAACATCGCCGACTATCGCAAGGCGTGGGACAAGAAATATCCCGACGGCAAGATCGAATTCGGCTTCAACGCGGTGGCGGGCTACACCACGGCGCTGGTGATCGAAAAGACGCTGTCGGTTGCGAAGAGCCTCGACCAGATGGACCTGCGCAACGCGGTGTTCAGCCTCTCGGGCCAGCTCAAGACGCTTGACGGCACCTTCGCGCTCGACGAGACCGGCGGGCAGATCGGCGAATTGACGCCGCTCGGCCAGCTCGAACTCGACGATCACGGCCACATCAAGTTCGTCGCGATCTACCCGCACGACGTCGCCACCGGCAAGCCGGTCTATCCGAGGCCCTAAAAGGCTTCATCTCCGAGGCTCGCTTCACTCGCGCCTCGGAGCCTGACCGGAGATTCGCATTATGCGCGGATTTGCAACACGAAAACCGTCGTCCCCGCGCAGGCGGGGACCCATACTCCGCAGCAGTTCGGTTCAATCAACCGGGCGAAGTTTTCTACACCAACCAAGGCCAGGGGTTATGGGTCCCCGCCTTCGCGGGGACGACCCCGAGATTGTTTGAGCGTTTTGCGACAAACCGATTTCAGGTCGTCCTCTCAGGATGATAACGCGCCGCCGGACCCACGCAACGGAGACTTGATGCTGGCTTATCCGCTCATCGCCGGAGTGCTGTTCGGGCTGTATTTCAGCCTGCTCGGAATCGGGCTCAATCTGGTGTTCGGCGTCATGCGCATCGTCAATCTGGCGCACGGCGATTTCCTGATGCTGGGGGCCTTCGTCGCGTTCGGCGTGTTCTATCTGCTCGGGCTCGATCCGCTGCTGGCGGTGCCGCTGGCGTTCGTGCTGTTCGTCATCGTCGGCGTCGTGCTGTACGGCCTCCTGGTGCCGCGGCTGCAACAGTCGCGCGATCCGGAAATGCTGTCGATCATCCTGTTCTTCGGCCTGTCGCAGGTGATCGAGGCGCCGGTGACCATCGCCTTCGGCACCAGTGAGCGATCGATCCCAAGCCGCGAACTCGGCAGCCTGATGACCGCTGCCGCCAAGGCGCTCGGCGCGAAACCGGAGGGCGGGCCGGTGGACATTCTCGGCCAGTCGTTTCCGGCGGCGTGGGTGATCTCGGCGGTGGTGAGCGTCGTCGCCATCGCTCTCGTCTATGTCTATCTCTATCGCACCCGGCTCGGCACCCTGACCCGCGCGGTGATGTCGCGGCGCGACGAAGCGTTCGCCACCGGCATCAATGTCGATCGCGTTTGCGCGGCGGCGTTCGGTATCGGGCTCGGCTTGGCTGCGATCGCCGGCGTGTTCGCACCATTCATGTTCGGCTCGGTGACGCCGGCGTTCGGCGCGGATGCGACGGTGACCGCCTTCGTCATCGTCGTGCTGGGCTCGCTCGGCAATCCGCTCGGCACCGCGCTCGGCGGCATCGTCTATGGCATCTGCTACATGCTGGTGCAGACCTTCCTGTCGTCGTGGGCGGACCTGCTGCCCTATGTGCTGCTGATCCTTGTGCTGCTGCTGCGCCCGAGCGGTCTGTTGGGAAGGAAGGTGCGCGTTGCCTAACCTCATACGCCACTTGCTGTTGATCGTCGCGCCGCTGATCGCCGCTTTCGCGATCCTGCCGGGCGTCTATGACAATCACCTGCTGCTGTTCAACTTCGTGATCTTCCTGATCCTCGCGCAGGGCGTGAACATCATCTACGGCTTCACCGGCTATCTGCCGTTCGGCTATGTCGGCTTCTTCGGCGCGGGGGCTTACGGCTTCGCCATCATGGTGATGCACTTGCAGACGCCGGCGCCGCTGGCGGTGCTGGCCGCCGGCGCGGTCGGCGTGCTGCTCGGCCTGTTGCTGACGCCGCTGCTGCGATTGTCCGGCGCGTATTTCGCCATCGCCAATCTGGCGGCGGCGCTGGCGGTGCTGCACTTCGTGGCCAATCCGGCGCTGGAACAGATCACCAAGGGGCCGTATGGCGTGGCGCTCAGCGGCACCTTCAATCCGGCGCTCGCCTATATCGGCGCGGTGATCATTCTGGCGCTGACGCTCGGCTTCGTGGTGTTCCTGCGCAATTCAAGTTTCGGCATGGCGTTGCAGGCGGTGCGCGAGGATGCGGTGAGCGCGGCGATGGCCGGCGTCAACGTTGTGAAGATGCGCGTGATCGCGTGGCTGGTGTCGGCATTGGTCGCGGGTCTCGCCGGTGGCGTGTTCGCCTGGTACGTCTCGGTGTTCTATCCCGACAACGTCTTCAGCAGCGACTTCAGCATCTTCGCCATCGTGTTCGCGTTGTTCGGCGGCGTCGCGACCATCATGGGGCCGATCGTCGGTGTCGTGATCCTCTATGGCATCTACAACCTGATCGGCTTCACCACGCCGCAGTATTTTCAATTGATCTATGGCGTGCTGATCATGGCGCTGGTGCTGTTCCTGCCGGCCGGTCTGGTGTCGCTGGCAACGCGGCGAGGCTGGAATGTCCCCTGACGCCAAGCCCATTCTCACCGTCAACGGACTGGTGAAACGCTTCGGCGGTTTCCATGCGCTGGACGGGTTGAGCTTTCACGTCTCGCCCGGCGAAATCCTCGGGCTGGTCGGCCCCAACGGCTCCGGCAAGACCACGGCGATCAACGTCATCTCCGGGCTCTATGCGCCGGACGGCGGCACGCTGACCTATGACGGCGCGTCGATCGGCGGCATGGCGTCGCACAAGCTGGTGCATCGCGGCATCAATCGCACGTTTCAGATTCCGAAGCCGTTCCTGTCGCTCACCGTGCGGCAGAATGTCGAGGTGGCGCTGGCCTATGGCCGCGCCGAGGTGACGCCGCCGAAGCTGACGGATCTGCTCGAGCAGTATCATCTCGCGGAATTGGCCGACCGTCCCGCCGCCGACCTCAACAGCTCGCAGCAGAAGATGCTGGATCTGGTGCGCGCGCTGGCGACGCGGCCACGGCTGTTGTTGCTCGACGAACTCGCGGCGGGATTGAACCCGACCGAACTCGACTGGATCGCGAGGCACATCAAGGCGCTGGCGCAATCCGGCCTCGCCATCATCGTGGTCGAGCACCTGATGGGCTTCATCGAGCAGATCACCGACCGCGTGATCGTGATGAATGCCGGCAAGGAAATTTTCGAGGGGACGCTCGCGGTCGCCGTCAAGGTGCCGCAGGTGATCGAGGTGTTTCTCGGAGGCGAACATGGCGCCTGACGCCGCATCGTTGTTGGACGCGAAGGGCGTCGATGCCGGTTACGGCACCATGCAGGTGCTGTGGGGCGTCGATCTCGACGTGCGGCCCGGGGAAACCGTGCTGCTGCTCGGCGCCAACGGCGCCGGCAAGACCACGTTCCTCAAATCGCTGGTCGGGCTGATCGAGACGCGGCACGGCCACATCACGCTCGGCGGCCATGACGTGACCCGCATGCGCTCCAGCGACCGCATGCGGCTCGGCATGACCTATATGTCGGAGCTTGCGGTGTTTCCCGATCTGTCGATCGAGGAGAATCTGAAAGTCGGCGCGCAGGCGCTCGGCCATGCCAATCCCGGCGCGCGTACCGAAGAGCTCTACGGCCTGTTCCCGGTGCTGCGCGAAAAGCGGCGCAATGCGGCCTCGACGCTCTCCGGCGGCCAGCGCAAGATGCTCGGCATCGCCAAGGCGCTCGCGGCGGAGCCGAAGCTGTTGGTGATGGACGAGCCGTCCGCGGGCCTGTCGCCGCTGCTGGTGAAGGAAGTGCTTCAGGTGCTGAGCCGCCTGCAAGGTCAGGGGCTGGCGCTGCTGATCGCCGAGCAGAACATCGGCTTCCTCGAAGTCGCGACGCGGGTGTTCGTGCTGGAGGGCGGCCGCATCCGCTTTTCCGGCACCGTCGCCGAGATGACCGACAACGAAGCCCTGCGCCGCGCCTATTTCGGTTTGAAGTAGTTTCCGCTAAGACCGAACCCAAGAGTCGGTTTGAAAATTCCGTGTTCGACCTATCCCGGGCGCGCCGCGGCACGAAGTGACGCTGCGCAGAACCGGGACCGTCGCGGGCTGATGTCTCAAAGACCCCGGATCAGCAGCGCACCGCTTCGCGTTGCGCAGCATCCGGGGAGCGACGGGAGAAGCCCCGAGTTTTCAAACAGACTCTCGCAAACAAGACCAACAACAACGGGGTGCGGCGATGGGCGGCGGAAGCGATCTCACGGCATTGACGGTTGCGGAACTGGCGGGACTTCTGGCGCGCCGCGACGTGTCCTCCGTCGAACTCACCGATGCGTGTCTGGCGCGGATCGCGCGGCATAACGATGCGCTGCATGCCTTCATCGCGGTCTATGCCGAGGAGGCGCGCGCGGCGGCGAAGGCCGCCGATCTCGCGCGCGGCGCGGGTTATGCGCTGGGACCGCTGCATGGCATTCCCTATGGCCTCAAAGACCTCGTCGATCTCGAAGGCAAGGTGACCACCGGCGGCTCGAAGGTCTGGGAGAAGCGGGGGTCGCCCGCGACCGGCACGCTTGCCCGCACACTCGCCGCGAACGGCATGATCGTCGTCGGCAAGACCCATACAGTCGAATTCGCCTTCGGCGCGTGGGGCACCAACCAGCACATGGGCGCGCCGCGCAATCCGTGGGATATGCGCGAGGCGCGCACGCCCGGCGGCTCGTCGAGCGGCTCCGGCGTCGCGGTGGCGGCGCGGCTGGTGCCGTGGGCGGTCGGCACCGACACCGGCGGCTCGGTGCGGATTCCCTCGGCGCTGTGCGGCGTCACCGGGTTGAAGACCACGATCGGGCAGATCGCGACCGACGGCATCCTGCCGCTCTCCACCACGCTCGACACGCCGGGCCCGCTGGCGCGCAGCGCCCTCGATGCGGCGGTCCTGTTCGCGGCGATGCGCGGCGGGGATGCGCGCGCCATCGATGCCGTTCTCAACGGCCCGTCGCCGCGCGGCGTCAAGGGCCTGCGGCTGGCGCGAATGCCCGACAACGAGCGCGACGTTTGCGAGCCCGCGGTGCTCTCGGCGTATGACGCATCGCTGGCGCAGCTCGCCGACATGGGCGCGGAAATTGTCGATGTCGTGCTGCCGTTCCGCATCAAGGATTTCGGCGCGCTCACCGGCCGGCTGATCGCGGCGGAAGGCTATTCGTTCCTGAAAGAGATCATCGACGATGCCGCCGCGCCGGTGGACGAGGCGGTGCGCGCGCGCTTTGCAGTCGCGCGCAGCATGACGGTGACCGACTATCTGCGGTTGCTGCGCGAGCGCGAGGCAATGAGCGCCGCCGCCGATGCGGCGTTGGCCGATGTCGATGCGCTGCTGACACCGACGACGCCGATGACCGCGCATCCCACCGCGACCGCCGAACAGCAGCCCATCGTGCCGTCGCACTTCACGCGCATGGCGAATTTCCTCGGCCGTTGCGCGCTGGCCGTGCCGAACGGCTTTTCGCCGGCGGGCCTGCCGACCTCGCTGCATATCGTTTGCGCCGCCAACGACGAGGCAATGGCGCTGCGCATCGGCCGTGCCTATCAGAGCGTGACCGACTGGCACCGCTGTGCGCCATCGCTCGACGCGGCGTGAGGAGATGGCGATGCGAACCATCAGGATCGGATCCGGCGCGGGCTATTCCGGCGATCGCATCGAGCCGGCGGTCGAACTCGCGGAGAAGGGCGATATCCAGTATCTGGTGTTCGAATGTCTCGGCGAGCGCACCGTCGCGCTGGCGCAGCGTGCGCGGTTGAAAAATCCCGACGACGGTTTCGATCCGTTGCTGGAAGCGCGAATGCGCGCGGTGCTGCCGGCCTGCGCACGCAACGGCATCAAGATCGTCACCAACATGGGCGCGGCCAACCCATGGGCCGCAGCGCGCAAGACCGCGCAGATCGCGGCGTCGCTCGGGTTGTCGCGCTTGAAGATCGCGGCGGTGATTGGCGATGATGTGCTGGAGGCGTGCAAGCAGCACGACCTGCCGCTGATCGAGATCGACGGCACGCTGAAGACATTGGGCAATCGCATCGTCTCTGCAAACGCTTATCTCGGCGCCGAGCCGATGGCAGCGGCGCTTAAAGCGGGGGCTGATATCGTCATCACCGGCCGCGCCTCCGATCCGGCGTTGTTCCTCGCGCCGATGTGTGACGCATTCGGCTGGTCGATGGACGACTGGAATCTGCTCGGGCGCGGCACCGTCGCCGGGCATCTGCTGGAATGCGCCGGGCAGATCACCGGCGGCTATTTCGCCGATCCCGGCTTCAAGGATGTCGCGGGGCTGGCGCGGCTCGGCTTTCCCATCGGCGAAGTGAGCGAGGACGGCAGCCTCGTCATCACCAAGGTCGCGGGCTCCGGCGGCGAAGTGTCGGCGCGCACCTGCAAGGAGCAGTTGCTCTACGAGGTGCATGATCCGGCGCGCTACATGCAGCCGGACGTCGTCGCGGATTTCTCGCAAGTCTCGATCGAGGAGATCGGCCCGGATCGGGTGCGCGTCTCGGGCGGGCGCGGCACGCAGCGGCCGGACACGTTGAAAATCTCGGTGGGTTATGTCGACGGCTACATCGGCGAGGGGCAGATGTCCTATGCCGGTCCCGGAGCGGAAGCCCGCGCGCGGCTGGCGCTGGAGATCGTGCGCGAGCGGTTAAAACTCACCAAGGTCGAGGCCAGCGAGTGGCGCTTCGACCTGATCGGCATCGACTCTCTGCACGGCGCACGGCATTCGCAGGGCAGCGCGCCTTACGAGGTGCGTGTGCGCGTCGCCGGCCGCACCGATACGCTTTCGGAAGCCATGCGGATCGGCGATGAGGTCGAGACGCTTTACACCAACGGCCCGGCGGGTGGCGGCGGTGCGTTCAAATCAGCGCGCGATATCGTCGCGGTCGCCTCGGTGCTGCTGCCGCGCGATCTGGTCGCCCCGCAGGTCCGTTTCGTGGAGGCGTGAATGGCGAAGTTGCGCGACATTGCCCATTCCCGCACCGGCGACAAGGGCAACATCTCCAATATCTCGGTGATCGCCTTTGACGCGCGGCACTATCCCTTGCTGTGCGAACAGGTGACGCCCGCGCGGGTCAAGGCGCATTTCGAGGGCATCGTGTTCGGCGAGGTGGTGCGCTACGAACTGCCCAACATCGCCGCGCTGAATTTCGTGCTGGATCAGGCGCTCGGCGGCGGCGTGACGCGGTCGCTGGCGCTTGATGCGCATGGCAAATCGCTCAGTTCTGCGCTACTCGATCTGGAAATCGAGCTTCCGCCGGATCATGATCGCGGCGCAGCCTAGAAGCCTCCTTCCTCCAGCGAGTTTGCATGATGTTGAACACTCCGACCCTCGATTCCCTTGCCGCCGATCTCGAAGCCGGGCGCACTACGGCGCGCGCGCTGGTGGAGGACTGCCTCGCCAAAATCGCGGACAAGAACGGCGAGGGCGCGCGGACCTTTATTCACGTCGATGCCGAGGGCGCGAGGGCCGCGGCTGACGCCATGGACACCTTACGCAAGGCCAATGCCGCGCCGTCGCGCTTCGCCGGCATTCCGGTGTCGATCAAGGACCTGTTCGACATCAAGGGGCAGCAGACCCGCGCCGGCTCCAGGGCGCTCGACGACACGCCGCCGGCCGCCGCCGACGCGCCGGTGGTGGCTCGGCTGCGCCGGGCCGGCTTCGTGCTGATCGGCCGCAGCAACATGGTGGAGTTCGCCTATTCCGGTCTCGGCCTCAATCCGCATTACGGCACGCCGAAAAGCCCGTGGCGGCGCGACGTCGGCCATGTGCCGGGTGGCTCGTCTTCGGGTGCGGCGGTGTCGGTGACGGACGGCATGGCGCATGGCGCGCTTGGCACCGACACCGGCGGCTCCTGCCGCATTCCGGCGGCCTATTGCGGCATCGTCGGCTACAAGCCGACGGCGCGGCGCATTCCGCTCGACGGCGGCGTGCCGCTGTCGTTCACGCTCGATGGTTATGGCCCGCTGGCGCGCAGCGTCGCCTGCTGCGTCACGCTCGATGCCGTTCATGCCGACGAGCCGATCAAGCCGGTCGCGCCGCGTCCGATCAAGGGCATGCGGCTCGCGATCCCGACCACGGTGGCATTCGACGAGATTGCCGACGAAGTGGCGCAGGCGTTCGAGCGCGCAGTGGCGAAGCTGGCGCAGCAGGGCGCGGTGATCGAGCGCATCGCGGTGCCGGAATTCGCGGAAGTCGCGGTGCTCAACGCCAAGGGCGGTTTCTCCGGCGCGGAAGCCTGGGCCTGGCATCGCGCGCTGATCGCGCGGCGCGGCGCCGATTACGATCCGCGCGTCCTCGTCCGCATTCGCCGCGGCGAGGGCCAGAGCGCGGCGGACTACGTCGATCTGCTCAAGCATCGCCGCGCCATGATCGACGGCTTCGATGCGCGTGTCGCGCCGTATGACGCGCTGGTGATGCCGACCGTCGCCATCACGCCGCCGCGCATCGCCGACCTCGAGAAGGACGACGATGCCTATGCGAAGGCCAACGTGCTGTCGCTGCGCAACTGCACGCTGATCAACACCATCGACGGTTGCGCCATCACCTTGCCGATCCATCGGGAGGGCGAAGCGCCGGTCGGGCTGATGCTGGCTGCGTCCGGCGGCGCGGACCGCCGCATCTTCGAACTCGCCGCCGGCATCGAATCCGTCGTGCGCGGCTGACGGGAAACGGGTGGCGGCGGCGCGGGTCGATGCGCATATCATCTGGTGTCTGTTTTCGGAGGCCATGACATGCCCAGCGCCCGCACCGCCCGCCAGATCGATCCGCCGCCGGCGGTCGAAACCATCGATTGGCAGCGCGTCAGTAACGATCTCGATGCGCGCGGCTGCGCGGTGATCGAAAACTTGCTGACGCCGCGGCAATGCGTCGATCTCGCCGCGCTTTATCCGGATGACTCACGTTTCCGCAGCCGCATCGTGATGGCGCGGCACGGCTTCGGGCGCGGCGAATACAAGTATTTCAGCTATCCGCTGCCGGAGCCGATTGCGCATCTGCGTCCCGCGCTTTACGCGCCGCTGTCGCAGATCGCCAATCGCTGGAACGCGACGATGGGTATCGATGTGCGCTATCCGGCGACGCACGACGCGTTTCTCAAGCGGTGCCACGAGGCGGGACAGACCCGGCCGACGCCGCTGCTGCTGCAATACGTCACCGACGACTACAACTGCCTGCATCAGGATCTTTATGGCGAGCACGTGTTTCTGTTGCAGGTGGCGGTGCTGCTGTCGGAGCCCGGACGCGATTTCACCGGCGGCGAATTCGTGCTCACCGAGCAGCGCCCGCGCATGCAGTCGCGCGCGGAAGTGGTGCCGTTGACGCAAGGCGATGCCGTGGTGTTCGCCGTGCATCACCGGCCGGTGCAGGGCACGCGCGGATCGTATCGTGTCAATCTGCGGCATGGCGTCAGCCGGCTGCGCTCCGGCCGCCGTCATACCGTCGGAATCATTTTCCACGATGCGGCGTGAGGAGCGAAGGGTGTGAGCGGCGATCTGTTCGCGGGCGTCGCGGAAGCGCAGCCCGCGCGCCAAGCGATGGCGGAGGGCGCGGTGCTGCTGCGCCGCTTTGCATTGGCGCGGCAGGACGAGCTGCTCGCGGCGTTGCGCGAGGTGATCGCCGCCGCGCCGTTCCGCCACATGGTGACGCCGGGCGGCTTCACCATGTCGGTGGCGATGACCAATTGCGGCAAGGTCGGCTGGGTGACAGACCGGCGCGGCTATCGCTACGATGCCAGCGATCCGAACAGCGGCCGATCGTGGCCGGCGATGCCGCCGGTGCTGTCGGCGCTCGCGCGCGATGCGGCGAAGGCGGGTGGCTTCGAAAATTTCGACCCGGATGCGTGCCTGATCAATCGCTACATGCCGGGCGCGAAGATGTCGCTGCATCAGGACAAGGACGAGACGGATTTCGCCGCGCCGATCGTCTCGGTGTCACTGGGATTGCCGGCAACGTTTCTGTTCGGCGGCTTGAAGCGGAGCGACAAGACGCAACGCTATCGCCTGACCCATGGCGACGTCGTGGTGTGGGGCGGGCCGTCGCGCTTGTTCTATCATGGCGTCGCGCCGCTGGCGGAGGGCGAGCATCCGTTGCTCAAGCGCCAGCGCATCAACCTGACATTTCGCAAGACGGCATAAGCGCATCGACAAGATCGCATCGTAGCCTGTGCATGGCTGCGCAGACATGCGCGTTGCGCGCTAGCCAGGAATTGCATCGTTCAATAGACTTCACGCCATCGCAAAATCGCGTGAGGAAAGAATGAAGCCCGGGACTGGTATCGCTGTTGCGCTTTTGGCTCTTGGATTGGTGACACGTGTGTCGGCGGAGCCGATTACAAAACCGCTCACGATCGCGGTGCTCAACGACAAAAGTTCGGTGTTCTCCGATGCCGGCGGCGTCGGCAGCGTGGCGGCGGCGCAACTCGCCATCGAGGATGTCGGCGGCAAGGTGCGGGGACAGCCGGTGGTGCTGCTCGCGCCCGACCATCAGAACAAGACCGACATCGGCGTCAATCTGGCGCGCAGCCTCTATGACCAGCAGGACGTCAGCGCGATTTTCGACATCGGCAACTCGTCGATCTCGCTCGCGGTGCAGGACCTCGCGCGTGAGCGCGGCAAGATTGTCGTGCATGTCGGCTCCGCCACCGCCGACGTGTTCGGCAAGGCGTGCTCGCCGACCGGCGCGATGTGGCTTTACGATACCTATTCGCTGGCGCAGGGTGTCGCGAAGTCGATCGTGCGGCAGGGCGGCGATACCTGGTTCTTCATCACCGCGGATTACGCCTTCGGCATCGCCATGCAGGCGGAAGTCTCGAAAGTGGTGACGGCGGCGGGCGGCAAGGTGCTGGGTTCGGTGAAGCATCCGGTCGGCACCATGGATTTCTCCTCGTTCCTGCTGCAGGCGCAGGCGTCCGGAGCGAAAATCATCGCGCTCGCCAACGCGTCGGGCGACACCGTCACCAACATCAAGCAGGCGCGCGAATTTCAGATCGGCGAGGGCAAGCAGAAGCTGGCCGTGCTGATCTATTACCTCACCTCGGTGCATTCGCTCGGGCCGGAGGCGATGCAGGGTGTGCAGTATCTCTCAGGCTACTACCGGGATCACAACGACGCCAGCCGCGCCTTCGCCAAGCGTTTCGCCGCCAAGCACGGCGGCAAGATGCCGACCCACGCGCAGGCCGGCGTCTATAGCGCGGTGCTGCACTATCTGCGTGCGGTGGAAGCGGCCAACGACAACGACGGCCTGACCGTGATGCGCAAGATGAAGGCCACGCCGGTCGACGACTTCTTCGCGCCGGGCGCGCGCCTTCGTGCCGACGGCCGGCTGATGAACGATATGCTGCTGGTCGAGGCCAAGGGCCCGAAGGACGTCAGGAGCGAATGGGACCTCCTGACCGTCAAGGGCACCATCAAGGCCGAGGAGATCATGCGGCCGATCAGCGAAGGCGGCTGCACGCGTCTCGATCCGCCGCCGACCTGAGCTGACAATAGTTTCGCCATTGCGAGCGAAGCGAAGCAATCCCTTCTCTTGAAGAAGGACTGGATTGCTTCGGAGCTCACGCTCCTCGCAATGACGGTCCTCGGGGTGAATTGCAGTTTACGGAATCACCTATGCGTCATGGCCGGGACGAGGCCGGCCATGACGCATGGTCAGATCTATCTAACCGAAACTTGCTCAGGCGTTCCGACGCTATTCGTCCACCACGCCGTTGCGCAGGATGCCGATCCCGTCGGCTTCCACCTCGATTATGTCGCCGGGCTTGAGGAAGCGCGGCGGGTCGAAGCGGGCGCCAGCGCCGGTCGGCGTCCCGGTGACGATGACGTCGCCCGGCACCAAGGTGGTGAAGGTCGAGATGTATTTGATCAGATAGCGGAAGCTGAAGATCATGCGTCCGGTGCGGTCGTTCTGCCGGGTCTCGCCGTTGACACGCGTGGTCAGTGCGACGTCGGCAAGCTGCGCCTCATCGGTGAACGGCACCAGCCACGGGCCGAGGCTGCCGGTGGAATCGAAATTCTTGCCCTGCGTCACGTTGAACTTGGCATGGCGCACCCAGTCGCGAACGGTGCCCTCATTGCATAGCGTGATCGCGGCGATGTGACCGAGCGCGTCGCGCTCGGCGATGTGGCGGCCGGGTTTGCCGATCACGATCACCACTTCGCCTTCGTAGTCGAGTTGCGGCGACGCCTTCGGCCGCACCAGCGGCGTGTTGTGGCCAACGAAGGAGCGCGGCGTGCGCATGAACATGCTGGGATAGGGCGGCGCGTCCTTGCCGTCTTTATATTCGGCATTGCGGTCCGGATAATTGACGCCGATGCAGATGATCTTTTCCGGCGCGGGGATCGGCGGCTGCCAGGTGACAGCGTCGAGCGCGACGTCGGGCGAACGCCCGGCGGCGTCGTCCGCGAGTTTCATCATCGCACCATCGGCGATCACTTCGCGCAGCGTCGGAAAAATCTGGCCGAAGCGCGCCGAGAGATCGACGATGCCGGCGTCGGTCACCGCGCCGTAGCGGGTCGCGCCGTTAGTCGCGCCGTTAGTCGCGCCTTGGGCGGTGAAGGTGGCGAGGCGGGGACGGGTCACAGCAGTCATTATCTCAGTCCGCCACGATCACGTCGGCCTTGAACTTGGCGTCGCGCACGGCTTGCCCGACGAAGGGTGAGCCTTCCTCGAACCACGAGCGCGGCGCGGGCGAGCCCCACAGCGTCTGGCGGCGCGGATCGCGCAGCGACCAGCGCAGCGGCTCGTGGTCGTGATCCATGGTGTTGTAGTCGCTGGTGTAGATCTCCAGCCGATGCCCGTCGGGATCGCGCACGTAGAGGAAAAACGCGTTGGAGATGCCGTGGCGGCCGGGGCCGCGCTCCATGTTGAGGAGGTAGCCGCACGACGCCATCACGTCGCACAGATGCAGGATGTTCATCGCGGTCGGCACCCAGTAGGCGAAGTGGTGCAGGCGCGGGCCGTTGCCGTTGGTGATGGCGAAATCGTGCACGTTGCCCTTGCGATGCATCCAGGCCGCGGCGATGCGACCGTTGTCGCCATCCTCCTCGGCATATTCGGTGAGGCGGAAGCCGAGGCGGGCGTAGAAATCGACGGTGTCCTGCACTTCGGCGGCGAACACGTTGAAATGGTCGAGCCGCTGCGGATGGCAGCCCTTGTAGAGCTCATAGCGGCGCAGCAGGTGCGGGCGCTTCTCCATGGTGGCGTAGAGTTCGATGCGATAGCCGAACGGATCGGTGAGCTGCAAGGTGCGGCCCTGGAATGGGGCTTCTACGAAGGCGTGCTCGATCTTGTTCGCCGCCAGGAAGGCAGCGGCCTTGTCGAGATCCTTGTCGTTGCCGACCTTGAAGCCGAGGCGGTCGCATGACGCAACCTTGGCCTTGCGCAGCACCAGCGAATGATGCTGCCGCTCCTCGGAGCCGCGCAGATAGACGGCGTCGCCATCGGCATCCTCGACATGCAGGCCGATGATGGTCTCGTAGAACTTGCGGCTGGCGTCGAGATCAGTGACGTCGAGCACGGCATGGCTGGAACGGAGAATGTTGAACGGCGGCTCGAAAATATGCTGCGGGATCGGCATGGCTCTGTCTCAGATGGCTGATAGGCAATGAGATGACGCGAGGGCGGAGTAAATCATGCAGGCAGGGATGGACATCGTCATCCGGCTTTCTCCTTCGCCAGATGCTGGTGAATGTTGTTGCGCTTCCAGCTCACGTCCTTGTCGTTGATCTGCATGTCGAACGACAGCGCGAACGGCGAGGTGGCGAAGACCGGTTCGAGGAAGTCGGACAGCGCTTTGAAGATATGCGCGCCGGCGCGCTGGCGCGTCGGCAGGTCGCGGCCTTCGCCGAGCCGCAGCACCATGGCGAGGAAGCCCATGTCGGGGTTGCCGTCGGCGATGGCGTAGTGCTCGCAGCGGATGGCGCGGACGCGGATCCCGCCAAGCGGAAAAATCCCGGTTTCGATGGCGGCCTTGCGCACCAGTTCGACCGCGGCCGCGATTTCGATGCGCGGCTCGAGATTGGCGGAGTATTCCAGCGTGAAATGTGGCATGTCGCACCGATCCGACCAGATGGGCCGCCGCCAACTGTTTTCGGCATCATCTGCGCGCCAGCGCGCAACATGCTAGCCTTGGGCGACGGGTTCTGAAATATGATTAACATGTTAAATGAAAACAATCAATCGACCCTTGCCGGCTGCCGGAACGGCCGGAGCAGGGTCGTGGCAGTCGCTGAAGAAGGCCGCTATTCATGCCGATAAAACCCCCCGCCGCCCGTCGCACGCCACGCGCGTCCGGCTCGGAGATTGATCTGGCCTCGACCGACCATGCGGCGCGGTCGGTGCCGATCCGCGAATTCTCCCGCTCGCTGCCGATGGCCCTGCTGCGGGCTCGCGAAGCGGTGATGCGCCATTTTCGCGTCTCGCTGCGCCGCCATGGCCTGACCGAACAGCAATGGCGTATTCTGCGGGCGCTGGCGACCGTCGAGAGCATCGAGGTGACCGAACTGGCGCGCATGGCCTATCTGCTCGGCCCCAGCCTGTCGCGTATCCTGCGGGACCTTGAGGAGCGACGGCTGATCGAGCGCCGCAGCGTGAAAACCGATCTGCGCCGCGCCATGGTTTCGATCAGCCCCAAGGGCCTGCGCCTGATGGAGGCGGTGGGGCCGTCGTCGGAGGCGATCTATACCGAGATCACCGAGCGCTACGGTGCGGAGCGGCTTGCGGCGCTGCAGGAGATGCTGAATGCGCTGGAAGCGAGCCTCGCGGACATGCCATTGCCGGCAGGCGAGACCGCCGATGCCGCAGACTAGGCGTCGACCTTGATCGTCGCCAAATGTCAACTCAAAACGCTGCAATGTCCGCCGGCGCGCGTGATCGAAGTCCGGCGTCTGCGAAGGTCCCGCCGTCGCGGCTTGCAAATGTCGAAATTGGCCACGACCACCGCAAAATTGCATAGCCTGGGCAAAGCAGCGGCGATGTACCAATGGTGGCAAGGGAGCATGGACAGGCCGTCCGGTTTTCGCGCAGACTGGCGCCCATCAAGCTCACGTCAATAAGCAGACAAGGGAGCCGACGCCGCGCCATGGTGACTGTACAGGTTGAGAAACTGATCGATTTCGTCGCCGATGTTTTCTTTCACGCGGGCTCCTCCAGGGACGAAGCGAAGCGGATCGCCACCTACCTCACCACTGCCAATCTGACTGGCCATGACAGCCACGGCGTCATCCGCGTGCCAGTCTATGTGCGCTGGAAGAACATGGGGGCGGTGGTGCCGGATCAGACCGTCGATCTGGTGGTGGATACGCCGTCGCTCGCGGTGGTGGATGGCAAGTTCGGCTACGGCCAGACCGTGGGGCCACAGGCGGTGCGCATCGGCATCGAGAAGTGCAAGGCGAGCGGGCTGGCGGCGGTGGCGCTGCGCAACGCCGGCCATATCGGCCGCATCGGCGACTGGGCCGAGATGGCGGCGGCGGAAGGGCTGGTGTCGGTGCATTTCGTCAATGCCGCCGGCTCGATTCTCGTCGCGCCGTATGGCGGCGTCGAGCGGCGGCTGTCGACCGCACCATATTGCGTCGGCATTCCGCGCGCGGGCCAGCCGCCGGTGGTGCTCGATTTTGCGACCTCGATCGTCGCAGAGGGCAAGGTGCTGGTGGCGAGCCGCGGCGGCAAGAAGCTGCCGACCGGCGCGCTGATCGATGCCGACGGCACGCTCAGCGAGGATCCGCATGTGCTGTACGGCCCCTATACGCAGGACGGCACCCGCGATCACTCGCAAGGCAAGGGCGCGATCCGCGCGTTCGGCGATCACAAGGGCTCGGGGCTCGCCTTGATCTGCGAACTGCTCGGCGGCGCGCTCACCGGCACTGGCGCCACCGCGCCGAACCGACGCTTCGCCAACGGCATGCTGGCGATCTATATCGATCCCAAGCGCATCGATCCGGATAATTTCTTTGACGGCGAGATCTCGCGCTACCTCGCTTATTTCAAGGACACCAAACCGGCCAAGGGCACCGACGCCGTGCTGATCCCCGGCGAGCCGGAGATGCGGACGCGGGCGGAGCGCACGAAGAACGGCGTACCGCTGCCCGACGACACCTGGGCGGCGATCGTCAACACGGCACGCGAGGTCGGTGTGAGCGACGAGAATATCCGCAAGGCCACCCAGTGATTTCCTGCACCGCAAGCGAAGCGAGCTTTTGGATTGTGCTCATGCCGCGCTCGCCATGACGACATGCCATGACAATCAAGAGGACGAAAAATGGCCAACAACGTGAAGAATCTCTGGGCTGACGGCAAGGTCGTGGTCAATGGCTGGCTGGCGATCCCGTCGGGCTTTTCCGCCGAGGTGATGGCGCAATGCGGCTTCGACAGCGTCACCGTCGACATGCAACACGGCGTGCAGGACTATCAGTCGATGGTGCAGTGTTTTCAGGCGATGCAGGCGCATCCGGTGACGCCGATGGTGCGGGTGCCTTGGAACGAGCCGGGCATCATCGGCAAGGTGCTCGACGGCGGCGCCTATGGTGTGATCTGCCCGATGATCAACACCAAGCAGGAAGCGGAGAACTTCGTCTCCTACTGCAAGTATCCGCCGCGCGGCACCCGCAGCAACGGGCCGATCCGTGCCGGACTCTATGGCTCCTCCAGCGGCTACCAGGCCACCGCCAACGAGGAGACGCTGTGCATTCCGATGATGGAAACCAAAACCGCGGTGACGAACATGGAGGCGATCCTTGATGTCGAAGGGATCGCTGGCATCTATGTCGGTCCATCCGATCTCGGCTTCTCGTACGGGCTCAAGCCTACGCTCGACAATACCGACCCGGACATCCTGAAGATCTACGAGAAGCTGATCAAGGAATGCGGCAAGCGCAACATCGCGCCCGGCATCCATTGCAGCGGTCCTGCCGGCGCGCTGCGCGCCATCAACATGGGCTTCAAGCTGGTGACCTTGCTCAACGACAGCGGCATCATGGCGACCGGCGCGCGCGCCTGGGTTACGGAAACCCGCAAGGGTGCGAAGGGCAAGGCCTGATATCCGCGCAGCGATCGATCGTGCGGCATGTGCTTGCGGCGGGGCATCGCCTCAAGCCGGTTTCAATTTCTGTTGTCGGGACGGGAACGGCGGGAAGGCCAGCGCAATGGCGACCGCACCGAGGCCGACGAAGAACGAGCCGATGAACATCCAGTGATAGGCGCCGAAGGTGTCGAACACCCAGCCGCCGGCGATGGGGCCGAGCGCCATGCCGAGGCTCGATGTCATCGTCGCCGCGCCGAATACGGTGCCCATGATGCGCTGGCCGAAATATTCGCGCGCCAGCACCGCGTAGAGCGGCATCACGCCGCCATAGGTGGTGCCGAAGATCGCCGCCAGTGCGTAGAACTGGGGCAAGGTGCTCACGGTCATATAAGCCGCGATAACGACGGCTTGCACCGCGAGGCCGATGACCAGCACCGGCTTGACGCCGAAGCGATCGGCGAGCACGCCGAGCAGCACGCGGCCGCCGAGACCGGCAAGCCCTTCGACGCTGTAGATGCTGACTGCCGCCAGCGGCGCGACGCCACAGGTGATGGCGTAGCTGACCATGTGGAAGATCGGCCCGGCATGGGCGGCGCAGCACAGGAAGAACGTTCCGGCGAGCACCGCGAATTGCGGCGTGCGCAGCGCGGCGGAGGCTGAGAGGCCCTTGTCTTCGACCGGCGCTGTGGTCGTGGCATCATCGGCCGGTGCATCGGGCGCGCGGCGTACCAGGAACGCGGCCGGGATCAGCAATATCCATGCGACGACGCCGATCACGGCCATCGCGGTGCGCCAGTCATAGACTGTCAGCAGCCAGCCGGCGAAAGGCGACACGGTCATCGGCGCGACGCCCATGCCGGCCGACACCAGCGACACCGCGAGGCTGCGATTGGTGGTGAACCATGCCGTCGCGGTGGCAATCATCGGCGCGAAGAACGCGCCGGCCGCGAGCCCGACCAGAATGCCGTAGACGAGCTGGAAGCCGACGATGCTGGTCATCCGGCTCGCCAGCACCAGCGCGAGCCCAAGCAATACCGCGCCGGCCAGCACGACAGGGCGGCTGCCGTAACGATCGCTGAGCGTGCCCCAGCCGAACCCGGCCGCACCCATCACCAGGAAGTTCAGCGTCATGGCGCTGGAGATGCCGGCGCGGGTCCAGCCGGTCGCCGCCGACATCGGCTGCAGAAAGATGGCGAGCGAGAACATCGCGCCGATCCCCACGCAGGTCATCAGCGCGCCTGCGGCGATGATGACCCAGCGATACGACGAAGTGACGTGCGGTTCCGACATCAATGCCTCTCGAAGCCCTTGGCCAAGTTGCCGTTTGTCCCAAGGACGCGGGAAGGGCGCGCGATCCGACATGTCTTGCCGATATTTTTGCACCGAATCCCGGCATCCGCATCCTCCGACGGAATAAGGCGATAGCCAAGGGGCGGGCATCGGAGCATGATGGTCACGCGCCCGCTTCAAGGAGACTGGATCATGACTGCTGCGCCCGTCATTCGTTTGCATCCCGACGACAGCGTCCTGATCGCGCGGACCACGCTGCTGCCGGGTGTGGCCTTGACCGATGGCGTGACGACGTCGGATCGCATTCCGGCGGGCCACAAGGTGGCGATCCGGCCGATCGCGCAAGGCGAGGCGATCCGCCGTTACGGCCAGATCATCGGCTTCGCGACAATGCCGATCGCGCCGGGGCAGCACATTCATACGCACAATTGCGGCATGGGCGATTTTTCTCGCGACTATGCCTATGGCGTCGATGCCAAACCGACCGCATTCATCGATCCGCCGGCGACGTTTCAGGGCATCCGCCGCGCCGACGGCCGGGTGGCGACGCGCAACTACATCGGGCTTCTCACCAGCGTGAATTGCAGCGCGCATGTCGCGGGGCTCGTCGCGGACGTTTTCAAGAGAAATCCGTTCAGCGGCCACGATCCGCTGGCGGATTTTCCCAACGTCGACGGTGTAGTGGCGCTGACCCACAAGACTGGCTGCGGCATGACGCAGGACGAACCGTTGGCGTTGCTTCGTCGCACGCTCGGCGGCTATGCACGTCATGCCAATTTTGCTGCGGTGGTGGTGCTCGGCCTCGGCTGCGAGATCAATCAGATCGGCGGCTTGATGGCGGAGCAGAAACTCGCCGGGCGGCTGCGCGAATTGCAGATTCAGGATATCGGCGGCACCCGCAAGACCACCGAGGCCGGCATCGCCTTCGTCAAGGAAGCCTTGCAGGACGCCAACAGGGTCAAGCGCGAAACCGTTCCGGCTAGCGAGCTCACGGTGGCGCTGCAATGCGGCGGCTCCGACGGCTATTCCGGCATCTCGGCCAATCCGGCGCTGGGCGCGGCGAGCGACCTGCTGGTACGCCATGGCGGCACCGTCATTCTCTCGGAGACGCCGGAGACCTATGGCGCCGAGCATCTGCTGACGCGCCGCGCGGTCAGCCGCGAGGTGGGGGAGAAGCTGGTCGGCCTGATGCGCTGGTGGGAGGACTACCCCCGGCGCGAAGGCGCGGAGATGAACGCCAATCCCAGCCCCGGCAACAAGGCCGGCGGGCTCACCACCATTCTCGAGAAATCGCTCGGCGCGATGGCCAAGGCGGGCAGCACCAACCTCGTCGACGTGGTCAACTACGCCGAGGCGGTGACCAAGAAGGGCTTCGTCTTCATGGACACGCCGGGCTACGATCCGGTGGCCGCGACCGGGCAGGTGGCGGGCGGCGCCAATCTCGTGTGTTTCACCACGGGACGCGGCAGCGTGTTCGGCTGCAAGCCGGCACCGTCGATCAAGCTCGCCACCAACTCGCCGATGTATCGCCGCATGGAAGATGACATGGATGTGAATTGCGGCACCATTCTCGATGGCGATGAGACGGTGCAGCAATGCGGCCAGCGCATTTTCGAACTGATGCTGCGGGTCGCCTCTGGCGAGCGGACCAAGAGCGAGAGCTTCGATTTCGGCGGCGCGGAGTTCGCGCCGTGGGTGCTCGGCGCGACGATGTAGCGCGGCTTTACTCTGTTCGACTCGCGCGTTGTCCTCCTCCGGCTACGGCGCATCGTGGACTCTGCCACAATGTTGAAAGATTTCGCACTCAATTTAATGCCGGTAGGCTGCTGAGGTTATTCGGAACGATTTGACGTTCTGGATGTTGTTTCCGGTTACGCCGCTGCGAGGTGGCGTTTCGGATCAAGACATTCGGGGGTTTGATGAGATCTGAGGCCGGTCGGACCGGGCGACGCATCCTGTGCGTATTTCCGCGCTACACATCATCGTTCGGCACATTCGAATATGCATATCCTCTGACTGATGGCGTGCAGGCGTTCATGCCGCCGCAAGGACTGCTGCTGATCGCAGCCTATCTTCCGGATCACTGGCAGGTCCGCTTTATCGACGAAAACATTCGCGCGGCGAGCGCGGAAGACTTTCGCTGGGCCGATGCGGTGCTGGTGAGCGGCATGCATATCCAGCGTGTCCAGATGAACGACATCTGCCGTCGCGCGCATGCCTTCGATCTTCCGGTGGCGATCGGCGGCCCCTCGGTGAGTGCGTGCCCGCAATACTACCCCTCGTTCGACTATCTGCACGTCGGGGAATTGGGCGACGCCACCGACGACCTGATCGCGCGGCTGGAGCGTGACCCGTCGCGGCCCGCCGAGCAGGTGGTATTCAAGACCAAAGAGCGCCTCGAGATGACGCGCTTTCCGATTCCAGCCTATGAACTGGCGGAGATTCCGCGCTACTTTCTCGGCAGCATTCAATTTTCCAGCGGCTGTCCGTATCAATGCGAGTTCTGCGACATTCCCGGACTTTACGGCCGCAATCCGCGGCTGAAATCGCCGCAGCAGATCACCCGTGAACTCGACAAGCTGCTGGAATGTGGCATTCGCGGTTCGGTCTATTTTGTCGACGACAACTTCATCGGCAACCGCAAGGCCGCGCTCGAATTGCTGCCGCACCTCATCGAATGGCAGAAGAAGACCGGATTCGTGTTGCGCTTCTCCTGCGAGGCGACGCTCAACATCGCCAAGCGGCCCGAGATATTGTCGCAGATGCGCGAGGCGTATTTCGCGACCATCTTCTGCGGCATCGAGACGCCGGACCCGGTGGCGCTGAAAGCCATGCACAAGGACCACAACATGATGGTCCCGATCATGGAGGCGATCCACACCTTGAACGGTTTCGGCATGGAGGTGGTGTCCGGCATCATCCTCGGCCTCGATACCGACAAGCCGGAAACCGGATCGCATCTGCTGCACTTCATCGAGGAGTCCCAGATTCCGCTGCTCACCATCAATCTGTTGCAGGCCTTGCCGCAGACGCCGCTATGGGACCGGCTGAAGCGCGAGAACCGCCTGATCGAGGACGAGAACCGCGATTCCAATGTCGATTTCCGCCTGCCTTACGACCATGTGGTCAACACCTGGCGCCAATGCATGGGGCGGGCCTACGAGCCTGACAAATTGCTGGAGCGGTTCGAATATCAAATCCGCAACACCTACCCGCATCGGGTGCGGCCGCCGCTGTCGCGTGCGCTCCTGTCGCCCGCGAACATCAAACTCGGCCTGACCATGCTGCGGAACATCTTCTGGAAAGTCGGTGTGCTGGGCGACTATCGCCGCGCCTTCTGGAAGTTCGCGTTGCGCCGCCTGCGGCGAGGCGAGATCGAATATCTCATCAGTTCGATCACGGTGGCGCATCACCTGATCATGTTCGCGCGCAACGCCTCGCGCGGCGAAACCAACGCGTCCTACTACTCGCTGAAACTCCAGCAAGCCTCGGTGCCGGCGGAGTGACCGGCTTGCCCTACGCAAGCTTGTGCGACGCGCTTTGATGACAGTTCCGTGAAGGGGTACGCTCCGGGAGGCCAACCGAGGCGATTCGCAGGCAGCCCGCGCTTGCGGGATCGCACAGACCTGCTAAACCTCTGCGCCGTGAATTATTTCGCATTTTCAAGGGCTCCCCCTAAGGCCCGATCGGGAGTCCGGCGCCGGATCTTCAGCCGAGAACGGACACTGCATGCACGATGTGAAAGGAAGCGATCTCGACGCCCACAAGCCGGGCCGGCGGTTGCCGAGCATCGCATTCGGGCTGGAACGGATCGGGCTGATCGGCATCCGCGCGCCGGTGCTCGCCTGCATCATCCTCGCGGTGCTGTGCGTCGGCGCGGCGTTCGGCATCCAGCGGATCAAGATCGACGATTCGCTTAGCCAGCTCTTCCGGTCCGACTCGATCGAGTACAAGCAGTACGAGGAAGTGACGCGGCGCTTCCCGTCCACCGAATATGACGTGCTGGTGGTGGTCGAGGGCAAGACGCTGCTCGAACGCAAAAATCTCGAAAAACTCCGCGACATGGTCACCGATCTGCAATTGATTGATGGCACGCGCGGCCTGATCTCGCTGTTCTCGGCGCGGCAGGCGCCCGAAGCCGGCAAGCTGCCGGCGGCGCTGTTTCCGAACGAACTGCCGGAAGGCGCGGCCTACGACAAATTCATCGAGACGGTGAAGTCCAACGAGATCATTCGCGGCAAGCTGCTGTCGGAAGACGGCACGCTGGCCTTGATCGTGCTGGCGCTCGATCCCGAGGTCGTGCGCAACAACAGCCTCGGCAAGGTGGTCGGCGAAATCCGCAAAGTGATGAACGACGATCTGGCGGGCACCGGGCTCACCAAGGAATTGTCCGGCGTGCCGGTGATGCAGCTCGAAATCCGCAACGCGGTAGAACGCGACGGCTTGATCTACAATGTCGCCGGTATTCTCGCAGGCTGTCTGATCGCCATCATCTTCTTCCGCAAGATCTCGTTCATGATCGTCGCGGCGTTCCCGCCGCTGCTCGCCATCCTGCTCGCGCTCGGCGCGCTGGGCTGGGCGGGCTTCAGCCTCAACATGTTCCTGAACGTGATGACGCCGCTGATCATGGTCATCAGTTTCTCGGACTCGATGCAACTCACCTTTGCGGCGCGTGACCGGCTGATCGCCGGCGAGGACCGCTATTCCGCCTTCCGCAACGCGGTGCTGGTGGTGGGCCCGGCCTGCGTGCTGACCCATGCCACCGCCGGCATTTCGTTCCTCGCGCTGCAATTCTCCAACTCGGATCTGATCCGTGCCTTCGGCGAAGCCGGCTTTGCGGCGACCGTCATCGCGCTGCTTGCGGTGCTGTTGCTGGTGCCGGTGTTCGGCGTGCTCCTGGTGCGCAACGAAAAGGTATTCGCCAGCAAGTTCAAGACTGCCGACGCCGGCGTCAACGCGCTGCGCGCGTTCTGCATGTGGATCGCGGTGCGCATGGTCAGCCGGCCCGGACTGTTCAGCCTGATCGCTTTGCTGGTCGTAGTCGGTCTTGGCGCGGTCTATGCCAGCCTCGAGCCGCGCTATCGGCTCGCCGATCAGGTCCCGGACAAGCAGCAGGCGGTGGCGGCAAGCGGCCGCCTCGACGCCAAGCTGACCGGCGCCAATCCCATCGACGTGCTGATCGAATTCCCCAAGGGGCAGTCGCTCTATTCGCAGCAGACGCTGGACACCATCGCCGAGGTTCACAAGCAGGTGGAGACGCAGGCCGGCGTCGGCAACGTCTGGTCGCTGGAAACACTGCGACGCTGGCTGGCGGAGAAGGTCGGCTCCTCCGACGTCGCGACGTTGAAAGAATACGTCGACCTGCTGCCGAAGCATCTGGTGCGGCGCTTCATCTCGGAAGATCAGGATGCGGTGGTGGTGTCCGGCCGCGTGCCCGACAGCGACTCCAGCCAGATTCTCCCGATCGTGAAGAAGCTCGACAGCAGTTTGAACCAGGTGCGGAAAGAACATCCCGGTTACGAGATCGCGGTGACGGGCCTCTCGGCGATCGCGGCGCGCAACAGCGCCGGCATGATCGAGAAGCTCAACCACGGCCTGACCATCGAGTTCGGTTTCGTCGCCGCCTTCATCGGGCTGGCATTCCGCTCGGTGGTGGTGGGGCTTGCCTGCATTCTGCCGGGCATTTTCCCGGTGGTGCTGTCGGGCACGATCTTGTGGCTGCTCGGGGAGGGGCTGCAGTTCGCCAGCGTGGTGGCGCTGACCGTCTCGTTCGGACTCGGACTGAGCGCAACAATTCACTTCCTCAATCGATTGCGGCTGGAGCAGAAGCCCGGCGAGGACCCAGCGATCGCGGTGGAGAGTGCCACCGTACTGGTCGGGCCGGCGCTGATCCTGACCACCGTGGTGCTGGCCTGCGGCCTGGTGGTGACGGTGTTCTCCGACCTGCCGTCGCTGCGGCTGTTCGGCTGGCTCAGCGCCTTTGCCATGGTGGCGGCGCTGATCGCGGACCTGTTCATCCTGCGGCCGACGGCGATGTGGCTCATCAGCCTGTCGCAGCGGCTGCGCGGCGTGCAAAGACAGCCCAAGCCGGCGGAATGAATACGATATGCAAAAAGCTCGCGGCGCGATCCGCGGGCTTTTTAGCGGTTAGGGCATTTTCGAGTTGAATTGAATCGCCCCGGATGATGCATCACTTCTCCCCATCGGGGAGAGGCCGGAGCCGCAGGCTCCGGGTGAGGGGGATCGAGCATGATTGAGGCTCTAACCCCTCACCCCAACCCTCTCCCAATGGGAGAGGGAGCGCGCACCGTTTCGTCGCAGATGTTTCCATCAAAATCGAAAATGCTCTCGTTGGGTGCGAAGGATCAGCTCTTCACGAGCGTGATGTTGACGCCGCGAATTTCGCCCTTCGAATTGATCGACACCGACTGCTTGTTGCCGTGGGTGGTGACTGTGAGGTTGGCCGCGAAGCCCGCCGCCTCGACGAACACCTCGATCCGGCCGTTGCTGGCGCGGCCCTGGAGATTGCCGTTGATATTGCGGCTCTGCTCGCTCCAGTTCCCGGTCACCGTGCCGCCCTGGGCGACGACGTCGCTGTCGAGATCGAAGCGGTAGCTGTCGCTGGCGCAGCGCAGGGTCTGCTTGAGGCCATTGCCATTGACCTTGTAGTTGGCTCGGCAGCGGATGCGTTCGGTGGACCCGTCGGAAAGGGACACTGATCCCGTTCCGGACCATGCGCCGTCAAAGCTGGCGAAGGGGCCGGACTGAGCATGACTGACCGAAGCCGAGACCACCAGCACAGCGGCTGCACCGGCTGCCTTGATCATCTGCGAAACACCAAAACCGAACGACTTCATCACCAGCGTCCTACATGATTGATTGTAGAGAATAACATCGCCGCACCCGGATGGTAGTGTCCCGGATCGGCGTGAGGTTCAATATCACCTGCTATGCGACAGAACGATAGTGCATCGGATGCGGTGTTCTATGTTTGTCTGCAAGGCTTCTGTTCCGCGCCTGGTACCCCAGTCCGGAGTGATGCAGGTGAGGAGATCCACATCAGCAAAAAGATGCGAACCGCCGAAAATTTGATCGATATTTCAATCTATTGCGCTGATTTGATCAGTGCGGATCAGAGATCCGCCAAGCCGCACCTGCCCGCCGTAATTTTAGCCGTTTTTGCAGGCGGTGTGGCTCGCACGGGCTGTGTTCGATGATACTGATTCTCAGGTATGCACGAAAGGAAGGTAGGCGCGGCAAGATTGTTGACGACGGGTCGAAGCAGTCACTATTCCATCCATCGCCAGTATACTCTTCCGCAGAGGCCGTCTCTGACGTCATGACCATCGATCGATCACGATCGACGGTGCCGAAACGCCGACTAGAAACGAAGGATCCCAATGCCCAGACTTATCCTAATGCTTGCGCTGCTGGCGCCTCTCTCCACTGTCGCACTGGCCCAGAATCAGGGCCCGAACCAGCGCAGCGGCACGGAGGAGGAGCAGAAAGCCTGTACCCGTGATGTAACGCGGCATTGCCGCCATCTGATGGATCAGGGCGATCTGGTTATCCTGGGCTGCCTCAAGGAACATCGGGCGAAGCTGACGAAGGCCTGCAATCAGGTGCTCGTCAACCACGGCCAGTAACGCCGGGCCGGGCGCCCGAGTGTTTCGGAACCGGCAAAAAATAGCAAAATACGCGCTGTAAGCGCAGCCACGACCAAGACCTCCGGCGGAAGCCCGCTGGAGGTCTTGGTATGTCCGCATCCCCCGGGGTGCGACAGATTGCATTGGTTTTATGGGGAAATTTCCCATATATGAGGGCTGAACTGCAGCCGGCGCCTGCTGGCGCGCGAGTGACGAATCCGCGCCATCAGCGTGAACCCATCCATCGAGATGAACGTAGCCACTTTCCGATGACGACTGCGAGTGAACTGCGATCGGGCAAAACCCATCGCGACGAGAACTTTCCGGTGGCATCGTGGATCATCCATCCGCGGCACCGGGCCTTGATTCTCGCCTTCTATAATTTTGTCCGGACCGCCGACGACGTCGCCGACCACGCGACACTGGGCGCGGCGGAGAAGCTGGCGCATCTCGATCTGCTGGAAGCCGAACTGCTCGGGCGTGGCGACAGCCAGCCGGAAGCGGTGCGGTTGCGCACCGCCTTCGCCGAGCGCGGCATGTCGCCGCGTCATGCGCTCGATCTGCTGATCGCGTTCCGCATGGATGTCACCAAGTCGCGCTACGAGAACTGGGACGAGGTCATTCACTACTGCCGTTACTCGGCGATGCCGGTCGGCCGCTTCATGCTCGACGTTCACGGCGAGAGCACATCGACGTGGCCGGCATCGGATGCGGTCTGCGCCGGATTGCAGATCAACAATCACCTGCAGGATTGCGGCAAGGATTACCGCAACATCAACCGTGTCTATCTGCCGCGCGATGCGCTGGCTGCGGCGGGTGCCAGTGTCGAGATGCTCGGCCAGGACAAATCGCCGCCGCAGCTTCTGCAATGCCTCCACGGTCTCGCACGGCGCAACGAATCGCTGCTCGAGGAGGGCCGCTCGCTCAATGCAGGCGTGGCCGATACGCGTCTCGGGCTGGAGATCGCGGTGATCCAGACCTATGCCGATAAGATCGTGCAACTGTTGAAGGTGCGCGATCCGTTGAGCGAACGCGTGCACCTGCGGCCGCATCAGTTCCTTGGCTACAGCATCAGCGGCATCGCCGTGGAGTTGACGCGGCGGATGTTGCGGCGGCCCGCCGCGAAAAGGGCGGCCGGCGCATGAGCATCGAGGCGGCGGCCGACGCAAGTTCCGGCGCATCCGCGTCCGGCAGTTCATTTTACGCGGCGATGCGCATCCTGCCCCGGACCCAGCGCGAGGCGATGTTCCAGATCTATACATTCTGCCGCGAGGTGGACGATATCGCCGATGCCGACGGCCCGCGCGAGGGACGCCGTGAAGCGTTGGCGCAATGGCGCCGCGATATCGACGCGCTGTACGCCGGGCATCCGCCGGAGCGATTGAAAGGCTATCTACCGTCGGTGCGGACGTTCGGCCTGCGCCGCGAGGATTTTATCGCGATCATCGACGGCATGGAGATGGACGTCATCGGCAATATCCGCGCGCCGGATGCCGCCACGCTCGATCTCTACTGCGATCGCGTCGCGAGTGCCGTGGGCCGTTTGTCGGTGCGGGTGTTCGGCCTGCCGGAGCAGGACGGCGAGGGGCTCGCCTATCATCTCGGCCGCGCGCTGCAACTCACCAATATCCTGCGCGACATCGACGAGGACGCCGGCATCGGCCGCCTGTATCTGCCGCGCGAGGCACTGCTGGCGGCGGGCATCACCAGCGACGATCCGCTGATGGTGATGCGCGAGCCGGCGATGCCCAAGGTCTGCGCGCCGCTGGTCGCGCAGGCGCGCGAGCATTTCGTCAAGTCCGACGAGATCATGCAACGCCATGCGCGGCGCATCGTTCGCGCGCCCCGCATCATGTCGAAATATTATCAGGTCATCCTCGACCGGCTGGTGGCGCGCGGTTTCGCGCCGCCGCGCGCGCCGGTGCGCCTCAGCAAGGCGGCGAAGATGGCCATTCTCCTGCGATACGCGGTCATCTGATGTCCTCCACCGTTCACATTATCGGCGCCGGAATTTCCGGGCTTTCGGCAGGTGTGCGGCTTGCCGCCGCCGGCCGCACCGTACGCGTGCACGAGGCGACGCAACAGGTCGGCGGACGCTGCCGCACCTACTACGACGGCGCGACCGATCTGATGATCGACAACGGCAATCATCTGCTGCTGTCGGGCAATCATCATGCGCTCGCTTATGCGCGACAAATCGGCAATCTCGAAGGGCTGAAAGGCCCGGACGAGGCGCGCTTCGATTTCGTCGATTTCGGTACCAACGAGCGCTGGGTGCTGCGCATGAACGACGGCCGCGTGCCGTTCTGGGTGTTCGATGCCAAGCGGCGCGTGCCCGGCACCGCCGCTGCCGATTACTTCGGCCTGGCGCCGCTGGTGTGGGCGGGGACCGACAAGCGCATCGGCGATGCGATCAAATGCGACGGCGCGCTGTATTGGCGGCTGGTACATCCGCTGCTGCTGGCGGCGCTCAATATCGATCCGCCGAACGGCTCGGCCGGTCTTGCCGGCGCGATCATTCGCGAGACGCTTCTGGTCGGGGGGCAGGCGTGCCGCCCGCTGATCGCCAGCGACGGCTTGAGTTCGGTGCTGATTGACCCCGCGGTCCGTTTCATTCGCGAGCGCGGCGGCAGTGTCGACATCGGCCATGAAGCGCGCAGCTTCACCTTCGAGGGCAATCGCGTCAACAAGCTGTCGCTGGTTGATCAAACCATCGAACTCGGCCCGCAGGATGCAGTGGTCATGGCGGTGCCGCCGCGGCCAGCGGTGGCGCTGCTGCCCGGGCTCACTGCGCCGAACAAGTTCTGCGCCATCGTCAACGCGCACTTCCGTTTCGCGCCGCCGCCGGGCACACCGCCGATCATGGGCATCGTCAACGGCCTGATCGACTGGCTGTTCGCGTTTCCTGAGCGGCTGTCGGTGACGATCAGCGGCGGCGACTATCTGGTCGATCGGCCGCGCGAGGAATTGGCACAGGCGATCTGGGATGACGTCTGCAAGGCCGCGGGCATTGCCGCGCCGCTGCCGCCGTGGCAAATCGTGCGCGAGCGCCGCGCCACCTTCGAGGCGACGCCCGAACAACATGCGCTGCGGCCCGGCGCGCGAACGAAATGGGCCAATCTTGTGCTGGCTGGCGATTGGACCGACACCGGCCTGCCGGCAACAATTGAGGGATCGGTGCGTTCGGGTAACCGCGCAGCCGACTTGCTCCTGAAGAACTGACGGGTCGCCTTAGCCGTCCCGCGCTGTTTCATTGGAACACGAGATCGAGATGCTCAACACCACTCCGCAATCCGTTATTGAGAAAGCCGAACTCGACCGCAGCATTGCCGCGGCGACGAAGGCGTTGCACGACCATCAGCGGCCCGATGGACATTGGGTCTTCGAACTCGAAGCCGACGCGACGATTCCCGCGGAGTACGTGCTATTCCGGCACCAGATCGGCGAGCCGGCATCGCCGGAGATCGAAGCCAAGATCGGCAACTACCTGCGCCGCATCCAGGGCAAGCATGGCGGCTGGCCGCTGTTTCAGGATGGTGCGCTCGATATCAGCGCCAGCGTCAAGGCGTATTTCGCGCTGAAGATGATCGGGGACTCTCCTGACGCGCCGCACATGGTGCGGGCCCGCGAAGCGATCCGCTCCCACGGCGGCGCGGAGAAGTCCAACGTCTTCACGCGTTTCCTGCTGGCGTTTTTCGGTGTCGTGTCGTGGCGCGCGGTGCCGGTGCTGCCGATCGAGATCATGCTGCTGCCGCGCTGGTCGCCGTTTCATTTGACCAAGATTTCGTATTGGGCCCGCACCACCATGGTGCCGCTGATGGTGCTGGCGGCCTTGAAGGCGAAAGCGCAGAACGCGCGTGGCGTCGGCATTGATGAACTGTTCCTTTCGCCGCCGTCGCAGGTCGGCTTCGCGCCCAAGGCGCCGCATCAGAGCATGGCGTGGTTCCTGCTGTTCCGGAGCATCGATGCCGTGCTGCGCGTGATCGAGCCGATGTTTCCGAAGAAATTGCGCGCCCGCGCCATCGCCGCGGCGCAGGCTTTCGTCGAGGAGCGGCTGAATGGCGAGGACGGTATCGGCGCGATCTTCCCGCCGATGGTCAACGCCGTGCTGATGTACGATGCGCTCGGCTATCCGAAGGATCATCCGCCGCGCGTCACCACCTTGCGCGGCATCGACAAGCTGCTCGCTATCCATGATGACGAGGCCTATTGCCAGCCCTGCGTCTCGCCGGTGTGGGACACGGTGCTGACGGGCCATGCGCTGCTCGAGGCAGGAGACGACGAGTCGGTTGCGCGTGTTCGCAAGGGGCTGGACTGGCTGAAGCCGCGTCAGGTGCTCGACGTCAAGGGCGATTGGGCCGCCAAGCGCCCCGACGTGCGGCCAGGTGGCTGGGCTTTCCAATACGCCAACGCCTATTACCCGGACCTCGATGACACGGCCGTCGTGGTGATGGCCATGGATCGCGCGCGCCGCCTTGATGGCAGCAAGGAGTACGATGCGGCGATCGCCCGCGCGCGGGAATGGATCGAGGGGCTGCAGAGTTCGGACGGGGGCTTTGCCGCCTTCGATGCCGATAATCTCGAATACTACATCAATAACATTCCGTTCGCCGACCACGGCGCCATGCTGGATCCGCCGACCGAAGATGTGACCGGGCGCTGCGTTTCGATGCTGGCGCAACTCGGCGAGACCGTCGAATCCAGCCCGGCGATGAAACGGGGTGTCGACTACCTGATTCGTACCCAGCTTCCCGAGGGTTCGTGGTACGGTCGCTGGGGCCTCAATTACATCTATGGCACGTGGTCGGTGATGTGCGCGCTCAACGCCGCCGGCGTCGATCACAAGTCTCCGACCATGCGCAAGGCAGTGGACTGGCTGGTCTCGATTCAGAACCCCGATGGCGGCTGGGGCGAGGACGGCGAGAGCTACAAGCTGGATTACAAGGGCTACGAGCCGGCTCCGAGCACGTCATCGCAAACCGCATGGGCTCTGCTGGCGTTGATGGCCGCCGGAGAGGTCGATCATCCGGCTGTTCACAAGGGTGTTGCGTATTTGTCACAGACGCAAAATGAAGCGGGTGAGTGGGACGAGACCCGCTATACAGCGACGGGATTTCCGCGTGTATTCTATCTGAGGTACCACGGTTATCGGAAATTCTTCCCCCTCTGGGCGCTGGCCCGATACCGCAACCTTCATTCGTCGAACAGCAGGCTTGTAAGGGTCGGGATGTGATCTTGGGGACAGCGGATGAGCCGCTTGCGGGAGAATTCGACCCGCGGCCCGTCCTGATCGTGACTGGATTGATGCAGGAGGCGCGCATCGCTGCGGGCCCCGGTATGACTGTCATCTGCAGCAGCAGCAATCCGACGCAGCTTCGCTCGCTTCTGGTCGGCTTCGATCCCGGCACGGTCCGTGGCGTGATCAGCTTCGGCGTGGCTGGCGGTCTCGATCCGGAGCTCGAATCAGGCGACGTCGTGGTGGCCAGCGATGTAACCGCCGGCCGCCAGACCTGGCTGGCGGGAGCCGCACTGAGCGAAGAACTGATCGACAGCAACGGGATTCCCGGACGCATCGTCCGCGCGCGTCTTGCCGGCGTCGAGAGCGTCGTGCCGGCGCCTTCGGCCAAGGCCGCGCTGCGGCGTGAGACAGGCGCTGCGGCCGTCGACATGGAGAGCCACATCGCCGCTGCCTATGCGGCGGACGCCGGGCTTCCGTTCGCGGCTTTGCGGGTGATCAGCGACCCGGCCGCCCGCGCGCTTCCGGCACTGGCGGTGAATGCCGTGAAGCCCAACGGCAATATCAATCTGGGGCTTGTTCTGCGCGGCATTGCGCGCAATCCGATGGTGGTGCGCTCCTTGATGGCGACCGGACGCGATTTCAATCGTGCTCTGCGGAGCCTGCGTGGGTGTCAACCGGCGCTGATGATGCAGCGGACCACGGCATTCGCGCAAAGCCATCACAACCGCAACCATGCCGCGCCGCGCCGGCCGACAGAGACCAGCGCACCGGCGATTTCGGCAATCGGGCGTCAGCTTGCAGCGGCGGGGTCTTGAGACTCTAACCCGGGGTCTTCTCTAACTGACGCGGGCGAGCTTCCAGACAAAACTCTAAGGGATTGCGCCCGGTTATTTCCGCGCCGACACCAGGAGCATCATCGGCCGCTCCAGTTCTTCAGCCAATTCCGGCATCTGCGCGATCTGCTCTGCGGTCGGCGCGAATTCGACAACCCGGCGAATCGCGAAACCGGCATCGATCAGTGTGTTCAGCGTGGTGGCCAGCGTGCGGTGATACTTCAGCACGTCCTTGACGAACCACTCCGTGCGGCGTTCGCCTTCAATGGAATAGCGATTGACGGGCCAGGTCTTGCGGCCGTCTGCATCGGCGATCCAGTGCGGATGTGTCGCCGCCATGTACACCGGGTGCTCGATGGAGAAGACGAGGTCTCCGCCGGGCGCCAGCGCCTGATGGATCACGCCGACGAGGCGCGCGAAGTCCGCGATGTAGTGGAAGGCGAGCGAGCTGAAGGCGAGGTCGAAAGCGGCCGCCGGGAGGTCCAGCGTGTCGAGATCGGCGACGCGATAGGCGATCGCGGAATCCGTTGTGGAGACTCTCGCCCGCGCGATCATGTTTTGCGACAGATCGAGCCCGAGCACTGAAGCGGCGCCTTGCGCACGCATCCAGCGCGCCGTCCAGCCGAAGCCGCATCCAAGATCGACGGCGCGCTTGCCGGAAACATCAGGCATCAACGCGCACAAGGCCGGCCACTCCGGCGCGCCATCCAGCCCGCTTGTCTGCCGGCGGAGCTGGCTGTAGCCGGCGAAGAAGGCGGGATTGTCGTAGATGTTCTGGGCCATGAATGCAGTTTAGAGCAGGATGAATTGAGGTTGAAACGACAAGGTCGTCACGGCGGGCTTGCCCGGCCATAAAGCCGGCATCACCGATCAGGTTGGACGGAGCGCGATTCCAAATAACAAGCCTCGCTTCCAGGGTACTGGAAGCGAGGCTCGTTGGGTTCTTGGATATCGCAGGTGAGGCAGATCGCTTACGCGGCGGTTGCAGCCTTCTGCTTGGCGGCCGCTTCCGCCGCTTCGTCCTTCCGCATCTCCGACAACTTCTTCTGAACCTGCTCGGAGAACACATACTGTGCTGGACGCTGGTTGGAGAGATTGATCTCCGGGGCCATCGGGCCCGTGGTGCGGACGCCGCGCAGCGCCACCCAAGCGGCCTTGAGCGGATTGCGGAAGGCTGCATCGGCTGCCGTCGGCTCGTAGCCACAATGCGCCATGCAGTCTGCGCATTTTTCGTATTTGCCGGTGCCGTAGGAATCCCAATCGGTGGTGTCCATCAGCTCCTTGAATGTCTTGGCGTAGCCTTCGCCAAGCAGATAGCACGGCTTTTGCCAGCCGAAGATGTTGCGGGCCGGCATGCCCCACGGTGTGCATTCGTAGCTCTGATTGCCTGCAAGGAAGTCCAGGAACAGGGTGGAATGCATGAAATTCCACTTCTTCCCTTTGCCGAGGGCAAAGACATCGCGGAACAGGTTCTTGGTCTTGGTGCGGTTGAGGAAGTGCTCCTGATCAGGCGCGCGCTCATAGGCATAGCCCGGCGACATCGATACGCCGACGCCGAGTTCGGCGGTGAAGTCGAGGAATTTGGCAATTTCCTCGGCCGGGTAGCCGTCGAAAATCGTGGCGTTGACGTTAACGGTAAAGCCCCTGGCCTTGGCGGCCTTGATCGCGGACACGGCGCGGTCGAATACGCCATTTTGACAGACCGACTTGTCGTGATGCTCTTTCAGGCCGTCGAGATGCACGGAGAAGAACAGGTAGGGCGAGGGCTCGAAAAGGTCGAGCTTCTTTTCGAGCAGCAGGGCGTTGGTGCAGAGCGAGACGAATTTCTTGCGCGCCACCAGGCCGCGCACGATCTCGCCGATCTCCTTATGGATCAGCGGCTCGCCGCCCGGAATCGCGACCATCGGCGCGCCGCATTCGTCGGCGGCGTCCCAGCACTCCTGAGCGGACATGCGGCGATTGAGGATCGCGTCGGGATAGTCGATCTTGCCGCAGCCGGCACAGGCCAGATTGCAGCGAAACAGCGGCTCCAGCATCAGGACCAGCGGGTAGCGCTTACGGCCCATCAGCTTCTGCTTCATGATGTAGCCGCCGATACGGATTTCTTTCAGGAAAGGAATAGCCATAATCCAAGGTTCTTTCTGGCCGTAGCGCGTTCGATCCGTTCAGGCGACGTCGGCCCGCGTCAGTTCGGCTGGAAGCCGGAATTCAATATTCTCCTCGCGGCCAGGAACGACCGAAACGGTCACAGGCCCAATTCGCCGCAGGGTCTCGATCACGTCATCCACAAGGACTTCGGGCGCCGAAGCACCAGCGGTAATGCCTACAGCTTTTGCGTTCCGCAGCCAATCGGGATTTAGTTCACTGCCATCCGCGATGAGATAGCTTGGGACGCCGGCCTCGGTTCCGATCTCGCGCAGACGGTTCGAGTTCGAACTGTTCTTCGCGCCGACCACGAGGATAACATCCACGAGCTTGCTGAGGTCTCTTACTGCAGATTGACGATTTTGTGTTGCATAGCAGATATCCCGGGTATCCGGACCTTGAATATCCGTAAAGCGCTGCTGGAGCGCCGCGATAATATCTTTCGTATCATCGACGCTGAGGGTGGTCTGGGTGATGTAGGCCACGGGCGCATCTCTGGGGATGTCCAGGGCCGCAACATCTGCGACATTCTGCACCAGTAGCACCGGGCCCGGAACCTGGCCCATAGTTCCCACCACCTCGGGATGGCTTTCGTGGCCGATCAGGATGACGGTCCGGCCCTTGGACATGTAGCGCTTGCCCTGGTTATGGACCTTTGTGACAAGCGGGCAGGTTGCATTGAGGACGGGCAAGCCGCGACTCGCTGCTTCTTCCTCGACGCTTCGGGCCACGCCGTGGGCGCTGAATACCGTCACGGCTTTGGGGGGAACCTCATCGAGATCCTCGACGAAAATGGCGCCCTTCGCCTTCAGGCTTTCCACGACGTACTTGTTGTGGACGATTTCGTGCCGGACGTAGACGGGGGGGCCGTATTTCTCCAGCGCGCGCTCCACGATCTCGATCGCGCGCACCACGCCGGCGCAAAAACCGCGAGGTTGAGCCAGGAAAACTTCCATAGGGGGACCTTCAGCCAAGATGCACCATGCGCATTGAGGTTCTCCGGGAGGTGAAGCGTGAGAACTGTATGTCGTTCCGAGGCATATAGGGGTTCAGCCGGCCGAGGACAAACCGGCGTGCTGCCTGTTCATCTTCAAGCTTACTTTCGGGGTTACTGGATAGCGGTATCATTGTACAGTAAATAGCCGCAAAACACATTCTCGAAAAACGTCACTTTACCGCCATTTAGTCCTGACTATTCAGTACCGGGAGTGCATTGCAGCATTTTGGTCGAGCGACAAATCGCCTCCGTCATTGCGGGTAGATCGGTTTGCGGAACTGCGTATATACCCGGCGAGCCTTGGCGGGATCGATTCAGATATTCGTGGATGAATAGCAGGAAAATCCGAGGAAAGTCCGGACCCAATCACTGCGGCGCGATGACCCGGATTTTTCTTCAAGTTCGAGGCTTGCGCAGGTGCCTATCGCCTTGTGTGCGCGTTGGTAGCCTGACCCTTTGCCGATTGCCATAGAAAGAAAGAATGTGCTGACACGCCTTGTTGTTTCGATCGTCGGGTTTTGTACGCGTTTTGCCGTCCCGACCGTCCTTGTGGCCGTCATCGCAACGGCGCTGGCCAGCGTCTACGCGGTCCATAATTTCGCTATCAACACCGACATCAACAAGCTGATTTCGCCGGATCTGGACTGGCGGAAGCGCGATATCGCATTCGAGAAGGCATTCGATCAGGAACGATTGATCATCGCGGTCGTCGAGGCGCCGACCCCTGAATTCGCCAGCGCCGGGGGTGCGGCGCTCGAGAAGAAGCTGAAGGAGAATCACACCAACTTCGAATCGGTGCGGCGTCTCGGAGGAGGTGAGTTCTTCGAGAAGAACGGGCTGCTGTTTTTGCCGACCGAGGAGGTGGCGAGGATGACCGGCCAATTCCAAGCGGCCGCGCCTCTGCTGGAGGTCATGGCCGGCGATCCGAGCCTGCGCGGCCTGACCGGCGCGCTGCAGATCGCGTTGATGGGTATCCAGCGAGGCCAGTTCACGCTCGATGCCGCTGCCCGTCCGTTGGACAGTATCGCCGGAACGGTCGAGACAACCTTGAACAAGGGGCCGGCCGCCTTCTCATGGCGCGAGCTTGTCAGCGATCAACCGCTGTCTGATGCGGACAAGCGAGCCTTCATCGAGGTCAAGCCGATCCTCAATTTCGACGAATTGGAGCCCGGCAAGGCCGCAACGGATGCGATCCGCAAGGCGGCCAATGACATCAATCTCGCCGGTGAGTACGGCGCGCGTGTGCGCCTCACCGGCCCGGTACCGATTGCCAACGAAGAGTTCGCGACCGTGCAGGAGGGGGCGCTCGTCAACGGCATCGGCACGATCCTCGTCGTATTGTTCATCCTCTGGCTGGCGCTGCGCTCGCCGAAGATCATCGTCGCCGTCTTTGCAACGCTGGTTGTTGGCCTTGCGGTCACCACCGCGTTGGGACTGATGATGGTCGGCGCGCTGAACCTGATATCAGTTGCGTTCGCGGTGCTCTTTATCGGGCTGGGTGTCGACTTCGGCATTCAATACAGCGTGCGCTATCGCTCCGAGCGCTATAAACATGATGACCTGCGCTTTGCGCTCCTGCGCGGTGCCAAGCGCTCGGCTGTGCCGCTCTCGCTGGCGGCGATGGCGACGGCTGCGGGCTTCTTGTCGTTCCTGCCGACCGACTATAAGGGCGTCTCCGAACTTGGCGTGATCGCCGGCCTCGGCATGCTGATCGCGTTCACCGCCAGCATCACGGTATTGCCCTCCCTGCTGACGTTGCTAAATCCGCCAGGGGAGCAAGAGCCGGTGGGATATGCTTTCCTGGCGCCGGTCGATCATTTCCTGGAGAAGCATCGCGTGCCGATCATCGTCGGTACGCTGCTGCTGACGGTCGGCGGCCTACCGCTGCTCTACTTCCTGCACTTCGATTTCAATCCGCTGCATCTGCGCAACCCGAAGGTGGAATCGATCGCGACCTATCTCGATCTGCGCAAGGATCCGAACACGGGCGCCAATGCCATCAACGTGATGACGCCCAACGAAGCGGCTGCGAAGCAGGCCGAGGAAAAGCTCGCCAAGCTGCCGGAGGTCCTGCGGGTCATGTCGCTCGACAGCTTCGTGCCCGACGATCAGCCGGCCAAGCTGCAGATGATCGCCAACGGTGCCCGTGTGCTCGGTCCCGCGATCAATCCGGATCAGGTGGATCCGGCGCCATCCGATGCAGAGAATGTCGGCGCGCTCAAGGGCGCGGCCGAGAGCCTGCGCAAGACTGCCGGCGATCACAAAGGAGCCGGCGCGGATGCCGCGCGCCGGCTTGCGGAAGCTTTGTCGAAAACCGCGAACGCGGATGAGGCAACCCGCAACAAGGTGCAGGCGGTGTTCGTTGCGCCGCTGAAGATCATGCTGGATCAGTTGCGAAGCGCGCTGCAAGCGAAGCAAATCACACTCGAGACGTTGCCGCAGGATCTGGTGAGCTCCTGGAAAGCGCCGGATGGCCAGGTGCGCGTCGAGGTATTGCCGAAGGGTGACTCCAACGACAACGACACACTGCGCAACTTCGCCGATGCGGTGCTGGCGGCCGAGCCTAACGCGATCGGCGGCCCGGTATCGATCCTGAAGTCAGGCGACACCATTGTGAAGGCGTTCATTCATGCCGGACTGTGGGCGCTCATCTCCATCAGCATCCTGTTGTGGATCGCGCTGCGCCGCGTGACCGACGTGTTGTTGACCCTGGTGCCGCTATTGGTCGCCGGCGCGCTGACGCTTGAGATCTGCGTCCTGATCGGTTTGCCGCTCAACTTCGCCAACATCATCGCGCTGCCGTTGCTGCTCGGCGTCGGCGTCGCCTTCAAGATCTACTACGTGGTGGCGTGGCGGGCAGGGCACACCAACTTGCTGCAATCGAGTCTGACGCGTGCGATCTTCTTCAGCGCGATGACCACGGCCACCGCGTTCGGCAGTCTCTGGCTGTCGAGCCATCCGGGCACGGCCAGCATGGGCAAGCTGCTGGCGCTGTCGCTGGTGACGACTCTGGCGGCGGTGCTGCTGTTCCAGCCGGCGCTAATGGGACGTCCGCGCGATACCGGGAAGTAGGCAGATATCGCCGATCGGATCGCCGGCAGCATCACTGCCCGACGCACCCTTCTGCTGGCCCACGGTTTTCGGGAGCGCCTTGCTGGCCGAGCCCTTCGCCACGGGCGTATGACCCTTGGCAGGGGCGGCCGACTTGGCGGCAGGCTCCGCCGGGCCGTTCGTGGGGCTGCTCGGAATTGGGCCGCTGATGCGGGTCCAGGTCTGTCCGCCGCAGAGGAATCCCAGGACGCAGCCCTCGATCTCGAGCTCGTTCGGGCTCTTCAGCGTCATCGTCGATTCGTACGTCTTGCCGTCTTTGGCATTGTAGATTGTTCCTTCCCACTGATCGACGCTGGCTTTTTTCTTTTTCATGTCGAGCAGAATTGGCATGCCCAGTGTCGGCCGGGATCTCTTTGAGGCATCAGGGTTGTTCTTGTCGCGGCCGCCGGGGATTTTCTCCCACGCGACTGCACCCCACATGCTACCATTGCATGCGGCAACGCGGATGTGGGCAACGCCTTCTTCGACGCGCCAATCTCCTGTAGGATCGCCGGCGACGGCCGAGGTCATGCTGGCCGCCAGAATCAGGCCGCAGTAGACCAAAGTGCGCTTGGGGAATCGGGGAGACTGCAACATGGTAGACCCTGTCATTTACCGAGTTTTCCTGCGGTGAATCGAAGAAGCTTGATAGGCTTTTATATTGACGCGCAGGTCATCAACCGAAATATGTAGTCGATGGTATATTCAAATCTAGACGTTTCCGCGATGTTTGTGGAACGCGAGGCAGAGCGGAGCTCTCTGCACACGCGTTATCTCAATGAACAACTCGTCCGGGTTCTTAAGACGATCGGGTACGACGTCGGGTTCAAAAGAGGCGAGGGACAGTATCTGTTCGACCGCGACGGTGTGCGGTATCTCGACCTTTTGAGCGGCTTCGGTGTATTCGCCATCGGTCGGAACCACCCGGCATTGCGTCAGGCCCTCAAGAGTGTCCTCGACGCCGATCTGCCGAACCTGGTGCAGATGGATGTTTCGACGCTTGCCGGAATTCTCGCGGAGCGGCTGCTGGCGCGTGTTCCCTATATGGAGAAGGTGTTCTTCGCCAATTCCGGAACCGAATGCGTCGAGGCCGCGATCAAGTTTGCGCGCGGCGCCACGGGCCGTCCGGGAATCATCTATTGCGACCACGGCTATCACGGCCTCACCTACGGCTCGCTGTCGCTGACCGATGACAATAACTTCCGTGGTGGTTTTGGCCCGCTGCTGCCGAATTGCAGCGTGGTGCCCTTCAACGATCTCGCCGCACTGGAACAGGCGCTGTCCTCGCGACGGGTCGCTGCCTTCATCGTCGAGCCGATTCAGGGCAAGGGCGTCAACATGCCGGCGGATGATTTCCTGCCCGGCGCTGCCGCGCTGTGTCGGCGTTACGGCACCCTGATGGTGGCTGACGAAATCCAGTCCGGTATGGGCCGCACCGGTAAGTTTCTCGCGGTCGAGCATTGGAATGTCGAGCCCGACATGGTGTTGCTGTCGAAGTCGCTCTCCGGCGGGCATGTGCCGGTCGGCGCCGTGCTGACGCGCAAGTCAATCTTCGACAAGATCTTCAACCGCATGGATCGCGCGGTGGTGCATGGCTCGACCTTCGCCAAGAACGATCTGGCGATGGCGGCCGGCATTGCGACGCTGGAAGTGATGCAGGCCGAAGGCCTGATCGAGAACGCCGCGCGTCGGGGCGAGGAATTGATAAGCGCGCTGTCGGCGATGATTCCGCGATACGAGATGTTCAAGGAAGTGCGCGGCAAAGGACTGATGATCGGCGTCGAATTCGGACCACCCAAATCATTCCGGCTCAAGGCCGCGTGGAATCTTCTCGAGAGCGCCAACAAGGGACTGTTCTGCCAGTTGATCACGGTGCCGCTGTTCAAGGACCACAAGATCCTGACGCAGGTGGCCGGTCATGCCAGCCACACAGTGAAGTTGCTGCCGTCGCTCACCGTCACCGCGGAGGACTGCAAGTGGATCGAAACTGCCTTCGACACCACGATCGCGGCGAGCCATCAGGTGCCGGGTGCGATCTGGTCGCTGGGCAAGACGCTCGTTGACAATGCGGTGCGCAAGTCAGCTTAGCATTTGCTTCCTGGCCGCGATCAACGCCGTGTCAGAATGCTGATGCGGCCGTACATGCCGCTGCGCTTGAAGCTGTCCTGCACATAGCCGGCAGCGAACGACCATTCGAGAGCGAAAGCTTTCAGCCCGGTGAAATGCGCACCGATGTGATACTGTTCGCTGAACCGATCGGCGGATATCGCAATTTCCGGTCCCACCCATCCGGCGTCCAGCACGCGCCAGCCCCCGGCGAAACGCGCGTTGTAGCCATTTGCGATGGTGGTCGCCGCGGCTGACGCCGACAGCATGGTCGCAGCGGTCGGCTCCCACCATAGATCGATTGCGGCGCGGGCGCCGAAGCTGACGAGATAGGGCAGGCGAGGAGCTTGCACCGGCGAGAAATCGTCGCGCTCGAAGTCCGGCCCCGCGAAGATCTTCATCTCCAGACTGCCGCGTTTGAAACGCCAGCCGGGGAGGATCGACGCCCGCAGGATGGCGGTGCGATAGCGTGTCGTTGGCGTATCGAAACGTTCCAGACCATCGGAGAGGAAGACGCGCAGAACAAAGCCATCCTCGTTGAGACCGTTCGCGCCCCATTGCAGGCCAGCATAACCGCCGTAGCCGAACCTCCAGAGATCGAAGCCGCTGAAGAACAGAAAGTGCTCCGGAGCTGCGCCGCCGATCAACTCGTCGGAAGATGGAGGATCGAGCGAAAGCGGTTGCGCGGCGGCTATCGTGGCGCCGCAGGCGAGCACGACTGCTATACGGCAGAGCTGTGCCGATACCCCCGTTGCCCGCATCCCGCCCACGCCTGAACGCCACCGGTACGTACAACTACTGATCGAATTAAAACGTCAGGTTGTTCGGTCGTCCAGCGTCACAACCGGAACGATTGCGGAACTTAAGTAAAAATTTACGGTCTCTCGCGCTTCGAATAACGGGCGGCTTAGCCGACCCGCTCGATCAAGGCCACGGCGGCCGCCGGTGCACGCACCTTGCCTTCATGGATGACGTACGCGAACACGTCGCGCGGCTGCTTCGTCGGCGCCGCACCATCGATTCGGGGGAGATCGTCCGGCTCGCCGCCGCTGGCCCACAACTGAAGCCGTTCGGCCCAGGCGTCGAGAGCCTTGGGCGGATAGCCTGTCTTGATGTCGTCGCGGCCTTTCTGCAGCCGCGCATAGACGAAGTCGCCGGTGATATCGGCAATCGCCGGGTAGGTCGCGTGTTCGGAGAACACCACCGGAATGCTGAACCTGCGCAGCAGCGTGATGAACCCCGGAACGCAGAAACTATCGTGACGCACTTCGACGACATGACGCAGATCACGGCCGTCGAGCTTTTTCGGCAGCAATTCGAGAAAAGCGCCGAAATCGGCTTCGTCGAATTTCTTGGTCGGTGCGAATTGCCAAAGGACCGGACCGAGACGATCGCCTAGTTCAAGCACACCTGAATCATAAAAACGTTTGATCGAATCGCCGGCTTCCGCCAGCACGCGGCGATTGGTGGCGAAGCGGGGCCCCTTCAGCGAGAACACAAACCCCTCAGGAACCTCCTTCGCCCATTTGCGATAGCTCTCCGGCTTCTGCGTGCCGTAAAAGGTCCCGTTGATCTCGATCGAGGTCAGCCGGCTTGCGGCGTAGGCAAGTTCCTTCGCATGAGGCAGCTTCTCCGGGTAAAATACGCCGCGCCACGGCGCAAACGTCCACCCTCCGATGCCGAGACGGATTTTTCCTGATTTTTTGGCCATTTGGCTCCCCTTGCGGAACGTAGGTGGCGTCCTTATCTAACAAACAGGGGCGACGTCGAAGCTTTTCGGCTCCGTTGCCGAGACGGCCACAACATAGCACGGTCACGCCGGATGTACGCGGACCATGCCGTCGTGGCCGTTGGCATTTCAGGCGCTGGCATGCGGACCCGAATATCTGACGATCCTGCGGTTGCCTTGGCAGCGCGGTAAGCCGCAGATATATGCTGGCGCCATGACTCACGCGATCGGGCCGGCGCCCCAGCACAGCATGCAGATCGACACCATTTCCGAATCCCCGCGGGTGGCTGTCGCGCGCCAACTCTCCGTCATCGTTCCCACCTTCAATGAACGTGACAATGTGCGCGTGCTGTTCGAGCGGCTGTCGGAGACCCTTAAGGGAATCTCGTGGGAAGTCATTTACGTCGATGACAATTCGCCGGACGAGACCTGGCGCGTGGTGCAGGAGATGGCGCAGCGCGACGCGCGGGTGCGCTGCGTGCGCCGCGTCGGCCGGCGCGGCCTCTCGGGCGCCTGCATCGAGGGCATCCTGGCATCCAGCGCGCCGAATGTCGCGGTGATGGACGCCGATCTGCAGCACGACGAGACCCAGCTGCCGAAGATGCTGGCTCTGCTGCAGAGCGGGGAGGCCGAACTGGTGGTCGGCAGCCGCTACATCGCCGGCGGCAATGCCGACAGCTTCAATCGTCAGCGCCGCGGCGCCAGCGAGTTCGCCACCACGCTGGCGAAGAAACTGCTGCGCGTCGAGATCGCCGATCCGATGAGCGGGTTCTTCATGATCCGCCGCGAGCGCTTCGAGCAATTGGCGCCGAAGCTTTCGGTGCAGGGTTTCAAGATCCTGCTCGATATCGTCGCCACCGCGCAGGGCAAGCTGCGCGTCGTCGAAATTCCTTACGCGTTCGGCTCGCGCCTGCACGGCGAGAGCAAGCTGGATTCGATGGTGGCGCTCGATTTCCTCGGCCTGTTGCTGGCGAAAATGACGGGCGATGCCGTATCGCTGCGTTTCCTGCTGTTCGCCCTGGTGGGATCGATCGGTCTGGTCGTGCATCTGGCGTCGCTCGACCTTGCCTTCAATCTGTTCGGTCAGTCGTTTGCGGAATCCCAGTTGATCGGCGCGGTCGCCGCCATGACCAGCAATTTCCTCCTCAACAACTTTCTGACCTATCGCGATCAGCGCCTGAAGGGATGGGCGATCCTGCGCGGTCTGCTGGCATTCTATATCGTGTGCAGCGTCGGGCTGCTTGCCAATGTCGGCGTGGCGTTCTCCGTCTATGGCCAGCAGCCGATCTGGTGGCTGGCCGGCGCCGCCGGCGCCCTGATGGGCGTGGTCTGGAATTACGCCATGTCCGGCCTGTTCGTGTGGCGCAAGCGGTGAGCGCGCCATGAACGCCGGCGAGGCGCGACTGCTGCGTCAGACCTGGCTTGCCGTCGCCGCGCTGGTGGTGCTGCGCCTGGTGGCGGCGGCGGTGACGCCGCTGAGCTTCGACGAAGCCTATTACTGGACCTGGTCGAAGCATCTGGCCGGCGGCTACTACGATCACCCGCCGATGGTGGCGCTGGTGATCCGGCTCGGCACACTGATCGCCGGCGATACCCAGCTCGGCGTGCGTCTCGTCTCCGTGCTGCTGGCGCTGCCGATGAGCTGGGCGGTGTACGAGACCGCCGCGATGCTGTTTGGCGGCCGCCGCGTCGCGGCGACCTCGGCGGTGCTCCTCAACGTCACGCTGATGATGGCGGTCGGCACCATGATCGTGACGCCGGACGCGCCGCTGATGGTGGCATCGAGCTTCGTGCTCTACGCGCTGGCGAAAGTGCTCGTCACCGGCCGCGGCATATGGTGGCTCGCCGTCGGTCTCGCGGTGGGGGCGGCGCTGCTGTCGAAATACACCGCGCTGTTCTTCGGGCCGGTGATCCTGCTCTGGCTTGTGGTGGTGCCGAAGCTGCGGCGCTGGCTGCTCTCGCCATGGCCCTATGTCGGCGGCATCGTCGCTTTCGCGGTGTTCGCGCCTGTGATCCTCTGGAATGCCGAGCACCATTGGGTGTCGTTCCTCAAGCAGTTCGGCCGCGCGCGGGTCGACCACCTCACGCTGCGTTACGTCGCCGAGATCCTGCCGACGCAGATCATGTTCGCATCGCCGCCGGTGTTCGTGCTCGGCGCGATGGGGCTATACGCTATGGCGACGCGGCGGGGCGGAGCCTTTGCCGCGCGCGCGCTGCTCAATGCCGTCATCTGGATCATCACGCTGTATTTCGTCTGGCATTCGCTGCACAGCCGCGTCGAGGGCAACTGGCTGGGACTGATCTATCCGGCCTTCGCCATCGCCGCCGCCGTCGCCGCGCATCAGGTGGCATGGCCGGAGCGGCCGCGCCGGCTGGCGCGCGTCTCGCTGCGCTGGGCGGCGCCGGTGGGCATCGCGCTGTTCGTGCTGCTGGTGATCCAGGCGAATACCGGGCTACTCACCGGCTACCGCCGCGACGCGACGGTGCGCAGCATCGGCGTCGGCTGGCCCGAAGTGGCGCGGCAGATCGAAGCGGCGCGGGCGCAGAGCGGCGCGGCCTGCGTGCTCGCCAACGACTACGGCACCACCGGCTGGCTGACGTTCTATCTGCCGAAGGGCACCTGCGTGCTGCAATACAACGAGCGGATTCGCTGGGTGAACGCGCCGGCGCCGAGCGCCGCGCAACTCGGCGGCAAGCTGCTGCTGGTCGACGAAGACAAGCCCGAGCTGCAGGCGATGCTGATGGAACGGTTCGCGCGGGTCGAGAAGGTCGGCGAGGCGACGCGACGCCGTGGCCCGCTGCCGATCGAGACCTATCAGCTCACGCTGCTCGCCGGCGCCAAAGGCGACGCGCTGGATAATTCGCCGCCGCCGGAGCTGAGCCGCAACGCCGATCCGAAGTGAGCCTTGCGCAAAACCCCTTGCGCAAAACGAAAGCGGCGGCCGCAGGGGCCGCCGCCGATGTCGCCGTCGAACCGCTTAGCGGCAGACGCGCACGCGTTTGACGACGCGGTGGCCGTGGTGGCCGCGCTTGACGATGGTTTTCATCGTGCAGTGCGGGCGATGGCGATGACGATACTGCACCGTCGTCACGTCGGAAGGGGAATGCGCGGCAATGCCGGGAGCAGCGGGGAGCGCCGAGGCGGGGGCTGCATACGAAGCCAGCCCGAGAGCGACGGCGGCGGCAAATCCAAAGGCGATTTTCTTCACGCGATGTCTCCTTGATGATGGGGAACGCCGCATTCACGTTCCCGTGCGCACTTTTGGCGGATGTGGATGAACCCGAGATGAACGCCGGGCGAACAGGGCTGCGCGTGCGATATTGCGACGCGCCGAGGCTGCGCTATCCGCGATGCCACAGGTGCAATGTCGTGGGCTGACGTTGGAGGCGCGATGTGAGCTGCGCGATGTGAGCTGCGCGTCCGGCGCGTTGCGGGTCGTCTCGATTCGATCTGTCAAACAGCGGCCGTCACGAGCGCGCGTTGAATCCCAACAAGCGCTTCGCCATTCCTCCGGCGAGATCGCATGCGCGCGCAATCTCGCGGCGCGATGCGCCCGAGTTCTGGTTCGCGTCATCGCCCTCGCTTGAGAAGAGGGCGTGCGGAACGCCGGACGCACGGTGCGTCCGCAGCCTCATGCGCAAAGTGAAAAGCGCACGAGTTAGTCACCACGAAAGCACCGGAGACATCCGGCGTTCCGCACGCGGTGGGCTTCCGGCTTGCTTCGTGCTCTCCCCGGCAACGGTCGAAACCTGACGCCGTCGTCTCCGCGGTACTTCGGGCCTGCGGTTGCGGGCACGCGAAGAGCAGTCCGGATTTCGCAGGACCACACGACTTGGGCCGGCGCGGAAAGCGCTGTCCGGCGAGGACGTTTCGCGCCGCCCGGCGCCGCGTCGACGACGCGTTGCCCGGCGATTCAAAGCCATCGCGTTCAGCGCGCAGCGTGGTTCGTCCGCCGCCTCATGCCGCCCTCACGCTTCTCCGGACGTCGGACGCACCCTTTGTACAAGGCGCACGTCGTCCCTCCGGGCTCGCGCCCTGGGCCTCAATCGGCGGCCTGACGCTGCCGCGCCACCGCATCCCGCCTCGCGTTCGTGACGATCGCGATCCGCCCCTCGAGTGAGACGGGATGAATAGGAATATAAGCCTATATGGGGAATTTGTCAACCGGAATGCCGCCCACGTCCCGCGCAGCCAAATCCGGATAAGTCGTCGTCATTCCGGGCGCGAGCGCTTTGCGAGCGAGCCGGAATCCATAACCCGCTTGCGGTCGCGATGGCTTACCACGTCTATCTTCTTGCCAGCAAAAAGCACGGCACGCTCTATCTCGGCGTCACGAACGACATCGTGCGGCGTCTCCACGAGCATCGTTCCGAGGCAGTCGAGGGATTCACCAAGCGTTACGGCGTCGACAAGCTGGTGTGGTTCGAAATCTACGACGATGCGGCAAATGCCATCGCACGCGAGAAGGAATTGAAGAAATAGCGCCGCGACTGGAAGATCAATCTGATCGAAGAGGCCGATCCCGAGTGGATCGATCTCTATCGCGGGATCGCAAGCTGAGGTTGCCCGATGCGCTTCTTCAATAAAGGCCGGTCAGCCATAGCGCCGCCGTCATTCCGGGGCACGAGCATTTTCGCGAGTGAGCCCGGAATCCATACCCCCTGGCGTTTGAAGATCACGCACGAACGCAAACACAGGGCGTATGGATTTCGGGCCCGCACCAAGCGGCGCTTCCCGGAATGACAGCAAATCCGGCGATGCGCTGGGCGCGATACCACTCCTGAAGAAACAATATCGCTGCGCATTTCGCGTTTGCTGCGCGGGGATTGCGCCATCTTCGAAAAGGGATGGATTGCCGGATCAAGGTCCGGCAATGACGAACAAAAACCCCGGCGTTTCGCCGGATTTTGCAATCGTCTGAGCGGGGATTTGCCCTATGCCAACTCTCGCCTCACAGGCGAAGGAGGGAGTTAGGCGCGGCACACGAGGCAAAACAAAAGGCCCGGTGCGCACCGGGCCTTTCGCATTTCGATATTCGCCTGAGCGAGGATTTGCCCCCACCCCAACCCTCCCCCGCAAGCGGGGGAGGAGAGGAGAGCTTAGAAATCCATGCCGCCCATGCCGCCGCCCGGCATCGCCGGAGCAGGGGTGTTCTTCTTCGGCAGTTCGGCGATCATCGCTTCGGTGGTGATGAGCAGCGAAGCCACCGAGGCTGCGTTCTGGATCGCGGCGCGCACCACCTTGGTCGGGTCGATGATGCCCTTCGAGACCAGGTTGACGTATTCGCCGGTCTGCGAGTCGAAGCCGTACGAATACTGATCCTTCTCGAGGATCTTGCCGACGATAACCGAGCCGTCCTCGCCCGCATTGACAGCGATCTGGCGCGCCGGAGCGGAGAGCGCCTTGCGGACGATCTCCACGCCGGTCTTCTGGTCGTCGTTCTGGGTGCGGATCTTCTTGAGCTGCTCGGAGGCGCGGAGCAGGGCGACGCCGCCGCCCGGCAGGATGCCTTCCTCGACCGCCGCGCGGGTCGCATGCATCGCGTCATCAACGCGATCCTTGCGCTCCTTCACCTCGACCTCGGTCGCGCCGCCGACGCGGATCACCGCGACGCCGCCGGCGAGCTTGGCCAGACGCTCCTGCAGCTTCTCGCGGTCGTAGTCCGAGGTGGTCTCCTCGATCTGCGCCTTGATCTGCGCGACGCGGGCGTCGATGTCGGCCTTCTTGCCGGCGCCGTTGACGATCGTGGTGTTCTCCTTGTCGATCATCACCTTCTTGGCGCGGCCCAGCATCTGCAGCGTGACGTTCTCGAGCTTGATGCCGAGGTCTTCCGAGATGGCCTGGCCGCCGGTCAGGATCGCGATGTCCTGCAGCATGGCCTTGCGGCGGTCGCCGAAGCCCGGCGCCTTGACGGCGGCAACCTTCAGGCCGCCGCGCAGACGGTTGACGACGAGCGTGGCCAGCGCCTCGCCCTCGACGTCCTCGGCGACGATGACGAGCGGCTTGCCCGACTGCACCACGGCTTCCAGCAGCGGCAGCATTTCGTTCAGCGAGGAGAGCTTCTTCTCGTTGATGAGGATATAGGCGTCGTCGAACTCGACGCGCATCTTGTCGGCGTTGGTGACGAAGTAGGGCGAGATGTAGCCGCGGTCGAACTGCATGCCCTCGACGACGTCGAGCTCGGTGTCGAGCGACTTGGCTTCCTCGACGGTGATGACGCCTTCATTGCCGACCTTCTTCATCGCCTCGGCGAGGAACTTGCCGATCTCGGTGTCGCCGTTGGCGGAGATGGTGCCGACCTGCGCGATCTCCTCGTTGGAGGTGACCTTCTTCGAGTTCTTCTTCAGATCCTCGACGACGGCTTCCACCGCGAGGTCGATGCCGCGCTTCAGATCCATCGGGTTCATGCCGGCGGCAACCGACTTGGCGCCTTCCTTGACGATCGCCTGGGCGAGCACGGTGGCGGTGGTGGTGCCGTCGCCGGCGAGATCGGCCGACTTGCTGGCCACTTCGCGCACCATCTGCGCGCCCATGTTCTCGAACTTGTCGTCAAGCTCGATTTCCTTGGCGACGGTGACGCCGTCCTTGGTGATGCGCGGCGCGCCGAACGACTTGTCGAGCACGACGTTGCGGCCCTTCGGGCCCAGCGTCACCTTCACCGCGTTGGCGAGGATGTCGACGCCGCGCAGCATCTTGTCGCGGGCCTCGACGCCGAATTTGACTTCTTTGCTAGCCATGTAGGTTTTCCTTCGTTGGGGTCGTCGTCACCCTGAGGTGCGAGGCAACGAAGTTGTCGAGCCTCGACGAGTGACGGGTTGGCGGAGCGTCATCCTTCGAGGCCCGACCTGCGGTCGGGCGCCTCGGATGACGAGACGTCGACTTAAGCGGCCTTCTTCTTGACGGCAGAGTCCTCGAGAACGCCCATGATGTCGCTCTCCTTCATGATCAGCAGCTCCTGGCCGTCGATCTTGACCTCGGTGCCGGACCACTTGCCGAACAGCACGCGGTCGCCGACCTTGAGGTCGATGGGGACCAGCTTGCCGGCTTCATCGCGGCCGCCGGGCCCGACGGCGACGACTTCGCCCTGCGAGGGCTTTTCCTTGGCCGTGTCAGGAATGATGATGCCGCCAGCTGTCTTTTCTTCCGCGTCGATGCGCTTGACCACCACTCGGTCATGAAGCGGACGGAATTTCATGCAGTCCTCCTAAGTTTTTGAAGATACTTGAATTTCTGAATTGGCAATCGCGGACAGCGAGTGCTATCGCGATTGCCTCCGGACATAGGCCGGCAACATTCGTCCGGCAAGGGGGGCGCCGGAAAAAATTAGCACTCAAGATTACCGACTGCCAACAAGCGTTACCCTCTGCTTGTCGGGAGCTTTGGACCGCGCTGGCGGGCAGGGAGGCGGCACCCGGGGCGCCGCGAGGGAAGGCCAGCCCACGCGCACCGTCGCGATCCGCTTCCGCTTCGCGGGCGAGATTGTTAGCACTTGCGGTAAGTCGCTGCTAATGCTTGATATCTCAACAGATTTTTAAACTTTTAAGCTTGTGATCATGCGGTGTCCTGCGTCACATTTCTCGTGTGAGCGCATGTGAGCCGGGTGAATCTCGGTCATCGGTCACCCGTCAGGCGCGCTCCGGATAGGAGGTTTGACATGGTCTCGAAGGACTCGGTCCCGACGCGTGAAGTGTCCGACGATTTTCGCAAGCAGCTCCTCGGCTACGGGCTGACCACGGCGGAAATTCTCTACCGCCGGCCGGATCACCAGTGGCTGCTGCAGTCCTACGTCTGGCAGGCCTATGACCTGTTCCCGAAATTTCCGGCGCTCCAGGACTTTCTCGCGTTCTGGCAGACGTCGCTCGACGGCCCGCTGGTGTCGGTCACGGTGGCGCATTCCAAGCTGATCAAGCCGGCGGAATTGCGCGCGGTCGACGGCGTGTTTCGCCTGCACTGACGGCGAGGCGCGCCCTTCCGTTATGCCGGCGGATTTCGAAACGCTCGAAGTCGCGGACTGAGTTGAGCTGGCCAGGTCGAGACGACCACGCATGTTGGTGCGGTCGTCAGGCGCGTCCACGTCTAACCGCGGCCGACGAAGGGCATCTTGGTCGCCATCACGTTGAGGAACATGACGTTGGCGTCGAGCGGCCGCGTCGCCATGAACACCACGGCCTCGGCGACGTTCTGCACGTCCATGCGCGGCTCGATCATCTTGCGCCCGTCGGGCTGCAGCACGCCTTCGGCCATGCGCGCGGTCATCTCGGTCTCCGCATTGCCGATGTCGATCTGGCCGCAGGCGATGTCGTAGGCGCGGCCGTCGAGCGAGGTCGAGCGGGTGAGGCCGGTGATGGCGTGCTTGGTCGAGGTATAGGCCGCCGAGAACGGGCGCGGCGCATAGGCGGAGATCGACCCGTTGTTGATGATGCGGCCGCCGCGCGGCGACTGATCCTTCATGATGCGGAACGCATGCTGCGTGCACAGGAACGGCGCGGTGAGGTTGGTGTCCACCACCGCCTTCCACTGCTCGACGGTGACATCCTCAAACGGCACCGGCGGCGCGCCGATGCCGGCATTGTTGAACAGCACGTCGAGGCGGCCGAAGGTGTCCCTGGTCCTGGCGAACAGCGCGGCGATCGACGCGGGATCGGTCATGTCCGCCGGCACCACCAGCGAATTGCCGAACGCCTTGCCGGCTTCGGCGGTCTCGTTGAGCTTGTCGGCGCGACGGCCGGCGAGCACCACCGCGAAGCCGGCCTTCATCAGCGCCAGCGCGCTTGCCCGTCCGACGCCGGAGCCGGCGCCGGTGACCAATGCGACCTTTGAATCTGCCATGATGTTTCTTCCCTTGCTGATTGGTTGAAAGCGTGGACGCGTGTGCCGAAGCCCGCGCCGCAGGCGGGGTCAGGCGCCGGATTTATAGGGCGGATGGGGAATGCTGCGATGGGCGGCGCGCAGCGCTGCCGACCATCGCCGGCGCAGATCGTAGAAATACGGCTCGCCTTCCTCGATGCGGTGACTGAGGTCGGCATCGCAGACGTCGTTACGGACGACGAGAATATCGATCGGCAGCCCGACGCCGAGATTCGAGCGCATGGTGGAGTCCATCGAGATCAAGCCGGCCTTCAGCGCGTCGTAGAGTTCGAGGTCGTAATGCATCGCGCGGTCGAGCACCGGCTTGCCGTATTTGTGCTCGCCGATCTGCAGATAAGGCGTATCCACCGTACACTCGATGAAATTGCCGGCCGGATAGATCATGAAGAGCTGCATCCGCGCGCCCTTGATCTGACCGCCGAACAGGAACGAGACGTCGAAGCTGATATTCTGCGCCTGCAGCGCCGGGCCGTCGGTGGCGTTGACGTGGCGGATGGCGTGGCCGATCCGTTGCGCGGCCTGGAACAGGGTGGGGGCGTTCATCAGCGTTTCGGTCTCACCCGTTTCCGGATTGGGCATGCCTTCCGCCAGCGTACTAAGCACCGATTGGCTGAGCGCGAGATTGCCGGCGCTGGCGATGGCGAGAATCCGTTCGCCGGGATTGGTGAAGATATGCAGCTTGCGGAAGGTGGAGATATTGTCGAGTCCGGCATTGGTGCGCGTGTCGGCGATCATCACCAGGCCGTCGCGCACCAGAATTCCGCAGCAGTAAGTCATCGGCTCTCTCGTCAGGCGCACCCTGATCCGCAGGGCAGGCCGTCCGGTTTTTTAGCATTCGATGTCTGTTTCAGCGAGGCCCCTTTGTGCATAGCGCGCGGCACGGCGAGTGTCGACACAGGGAACATCGCAGGGCAGCGCCGGACACCGCAGGTCCGCTGCAATTGGTGATTATGCGAAACGGAGGTGGCAAGGCCCCGGCCGGCACGATATGCATGCGGGACGGGCTTTTCCGCCCGAAGGGTATCGGAGACGCGAAAACCGCTCGACATTGAGGCAATTGCTGCGAAGCGGAACGGATGCGAAGCTGAAGCGAGCGAGAGGATGGCATGAGCGAGATTGTGACCGCAGGCATTCTGGTTATCGGCGACGAGATTCTGTCCGGCCGCACCAAGGACAAGAACATCGGCTTCATCGCCGACTACCTCACCAATGTCGGCATCGACCTGAAGGAAGTGCGGATCGTCGGCGACGACGAGGCCGACATCGTCGCCGGGCTCGATGCGCTGCGCCATCGCTATACCTATGTCTTCACCACCGGCGGCATCGGCCCGACCCATGACGACATCACCGCCGATTGCGTCGCCAAGGCCTTCGGCGTCGGCATCGACCATCATCCCGAGGTGGTGGCCCGGTTTCGGGAGCGCTTCACCGGACAGGACCTCAATGAAGCACGGCTGCGCATGGCGCGCATCCCGGACGGCGCCGAGCTGATCCAGAGCGCGACCATTCTCGCGCCGGGATTCATGATCGGCAATGTCATCGTGATGGCGGGCGTGCCGTCGATCATGCAGGCGATGATGGATATCGTCGCGCCGAAGCTGAAGACCGGCGTTCGCATGCTGTCGGAATCGGTGCGGGCCAACGCGCGCGAAGGCGACATCGGCGGACCGCTGCGCGAGATCGCCAATGCGCATCCCGATACAATCATCGGCAGCTATCCGTTCCTCGATGAAAACCAGCAGCCGAACACCAATCTCGTGGTGCGCTCGCGCGATCAAGCCAAGCTCGATGCGGCGATGGACGCGGTGAAGGCGATGATCGCCGGCCTGAAGGTCTCACATTGAGGGCAATTCGATGAGTCAGGGCAGACATGAACTGACCGACCGCGAGAAGGCCGAGAAGGCGTTCCCGGAATCATGGGATCAGTTTCATCGCGACGCGCGCGTGCTGGCGTGGCGGCTCAACGATGCCGGCCCGTTCCATGCGCTTGCGGCGGTGACCCGGGGTGGCCTGGTGCCGGCGGCGATCGTCGCGCGCGAGCTCGGCCTGCGCACCATCGACACCATCTGCCTTGCGAGCTACGACCATACCACGCGCGGCGACATCAAGCTGCTGAAGGGTGTGTCCGATCAGGTGACGCAATTGTGCGGCGCGGGCGGCAAGGGACTGCTGATCGTCGACGATCTGGTCGATACCGGCACCACGGCGCGCGCCGTGCGCGAGATGTTTCCGCTGGCGCATCTGGCGGCGGTCTATGCCAAGCCGATGGGCAAGCCGTTGGTGGATACCTTCATCACCGAGGTGTCGCAGGACACCTGGATTTTCTTTCCCTGGGACACCGGGCTGTCGTTCCAGCCGCCGATCCGCGACGGCGCGGCGTAATGGTGATGGCGCGACGATTTGTTTGAGGTCACACGCGGGCTTGACCCGCCTGCGGGGCCGGAGCCCCCTTCGGCGCGGCGAAGGCCCGCGTGTCCATCTGTTTTGAAAAGGATGGATTGCCGGATCAAGTCCGGCAATGACGCGTATCGTGCGGTTCAGCATTCGCTCAATCGGATCGTTCCAGATGCCCCTGCAAAACCGCGTCACGCCGATGGGCGATATCGTCGCCGTGCCGCAGCGCGGCACCTTCATGGGCAATCGCGGCATCATCCACGATCCGGCGACGCGGACGCTGCTGAGCCGCCGCTGGAGCACGAAGGCGTGGATCATCTGCGTCTGCGAGTTTCGCGGCTGGCGGCGCGCGGTGATGGCGCGGCGGAGCTGGACCGAACTGTTCTTCCTCGACGAGGCGAGCGCGCTGGCGGCGGGGCATCGGCCCTGCTTCTTCTGTCGCCGCGCGGACGCCAACAGGTTTCGCGCGGCATGGGCGGAAGGCCATGCCGTGCCGCCGCCGCGCGCGAGCGAGATGGACGAGGTGCTGCACGGCGAGCGTCTCGACGGGCGTGTGAAACGGCTGCATCCATTGCGCGAACCGGTGGAGGCATTACCGGACGGTGCGATGATTCAGGCCGGTGGCGAGACGTTGCTGATCGTCAAAGGCAAGGCATTGCGCTGGTCATTCGACGGCTATCAGCCGGCCAACATGCCGGCCGGCGACGTGCAACTGATCACGCCGCCATCGACGTTGCGCGCGCTTGTTGCCGGCTATCGGCCGGTGTTGCATTCGAGTGCAGCGATTGCATCATCCTGAGTCTCTGGACGCAAGGTTGTTTTGAGACGGACGCGCAACACAAAGATCGTCGTCCCCGCGGAGGCGGGGACGACGCTGAGATTGTTGATATTATGAACTAGGAATTACCCCAGCCGCTCCCTCGCCAATTTCGCGCCAGTCCCAAGCGCATTCAGTTTTGCCTCCGCGATGTCGCGGCGCATCGGCGCCATGCCGCAATTGGTGGTGAGCACGACGCGTTCCTTCGGCGCAAATCTCAGCACCGCTTCGACGGTGCGCACGATATCCTCCGCCGTCTCCACCGCGTCGCTGGCGACGTCGATGACGCCGGCCTGAATCACCTTGCCGTCCAGGAGCCGCAGCAGATCGAGCGGCACGCGGGAATTGACGCATTCGATCGCGACCTGCTGGATGGCGCTTTGCGCAATGGCCGGGAAGATCTGTTCGTATTGCCGCCACTCGGCGCCGAGCCCGCTCTTCCAGTCGATATTGGCCTTGATGCCGTAGCCGTAGCAGATATGCACCGCGGTGGCGCAGGAGAGGCCTTGTGCCGCACGCTCTAGCGCCTTGATGCCCCAGTCGTTGACCTCGGCCATGTAGACGTTGAACGCCGGCTCGTCGAATTGGATGACGTCGACGCCGTCGGCTTCCAGCGCGCGGGCCTCGGCATTGATCAGTTCGGCGAAGGCGAAGGCCATCTCGACGCGGTCGCCGTAGTGCCGGTCGGCGATGGTATCGATCAGCGTCATCGGGCCGGGCAGGGTGAACTTCAATCGCCGGCGGGTGTGGGCCCGCGCGGTGCGCGCCTCCGCGGCATGCACGCGGCCCTTGAGCCGCAACGGCGCCACCACTTGCGGGACCATCGCTTTGTAGCGGTCGTTGCGGATGCCCATCTCGACCTTGTTGACGAAATCGATGCCCGCGACGTTTTCGAGGAAGCCGTGGACGAAATGCTGCCGCGACTGCTCGCCTTCGGTGACAATATCGAGACCGGCATCTTCCTGCAGCTTCAGCGCCAGAAGGGTGGCATCGCGCTTGGCGCGCAGCAGCTCCTCGCCCGCGGATTTCCAGGGGGCCCAGAGCATGGCTGGTTCGGCGAGCCATTCGGGTTTCGGCAGCGAGCCGGCATTGGTGGCTGGAAACAGCATGAATTCGGCCTCCCGGGAAAATATCCGCGCGATGCGATGTTTTGTGTGGGCTCTGACAGGCCCATCTGTGCCATGCCCGAGGCGCTGCGTACATATGCTGCGATGGGGTGTTGGTCGAACTGCGTGGAGGGGGGTAGGATATCGCCGAACCTCGCGTGCGGATGACCGATGATCGACCTGCATTATGCGCCGACGCCAAACGGCTGGAAGATCTCGATCATGCTCGAGGAACTGGGCGTTCCTTATCGCGTGATCCCGGTCGATATCCGGGCCGGCGACCAGTTCAAGCCGGAATTTCTCGCCATCAGCCCCAACAATCGCATTCCGGCGATCGTCGATCACGCGCCCGCGGATAGCGGTGAGCCGATGTCGGTCTTCGAGACCGGCGCGATCCTGATCTATCTCGCCGAGAAAACCGGGCGTTTGCTGCCGGCGGAGATGCGGGCCCGCTCGCGCGTGATTCAGTGGGTGATGTGGCAGATGGGCGGCCTCGGGCCGATGCTGGGCCAGCACGGCCATTTTCTGCTCTATGCCAGCGAGAAGATCCCTTACGCGATCGATCGCTACCGCCGCGAAGCCGCGCGGCTCTATGGCGTGCTCGATACGCAGCTCGGCAAGACCGGGCGCTTCATCGCCGGCGATTATTCGATCGCCGACATCGCGTGCTTTCCGTGGACCATGACGCACAAGGCGCAGGGCTTCACGCTCGACGATTACCCCAACGTCAAGCGCTGGTACGCCGACGTGCGGGCGCGGCCGCAGGTGCAGGCCGGCTTGGCGATCGGGAAGTTCGTCAAGGAGCCGTTCAGCGAAGATGCGCGGCGGATCATGTTTGGAACGGGCGTCGCGGCGTCAGCGCCGGCGTCCTGAGCGCTTGCATTCCGTGCCACACGGGGTGAAGAGACATATCGAGGCTTCGATGTGGATGCGGACATGAAAGTGATGAGGTCGACTTTTCGATGATTGAATTCTTTTTTGATTGTTCCAGTCCCTGGACGTATCTCGCCTTTCATAACATTCAGCCGCTCGCCAAGGAGCTCGACATTCCGATCACATGGCGGCCCTTTCTGGTCGGCGGCGTGTTCAACACCATCAATCCCAGCGTCTATGCCTCGCGCGAGAAGCCGGTGGTGCCGAAGGCGCGCTATATGAAGAAAGACCTTGCGGACTGGGCGCGCTCCGCCGGGCTTGCCATCAAGTTTCCGCCCACCGTGTTTCCGGTGAACAGCGTGAAGGCGATGCGCGGCTGCATCTGGCTCGGCAACGAGGCGATGGTGCCGTTCGCCACCGCGGTGTTCAAAGCCTATTGGGGCGATGATCAGGACATCTCGCAGGATGCGGTGCTCGGCGACATCTGCAAGGCGACCGGGATCGATTCCGCGAAATTCTTTGCCGGCATCGGCGAGCAAACCGTCAAGGATCAGCTCAAGGCCAATACCGACGAAGTGATCGCGCGCGGCGGCTTCGGCTCCCCGACCATTTTCGTCGACAAGACCGACATGTATTTCGGCAACGACCGCTTGCCGCTGATCCGCGAGGCGATCCTGCGTCGCAAGGCAGGCAAAAGCTGATGGCGCGCGCAGTCGTCTGCCGCGAACTCGGCCCGCCGGAAGTCCTGCGCGTCGAAACCGTCTGCGCGACGCCGCTGGCGCCCGGAAAGGTTCGCGTCGCCGTTCGCGCCGCCGGACTGAACTTTCCCGACATCCTGATGGTGGCGGGGCAGTATCAGTTCAAGCCCGACCTTCCGTTCATTCCCGGAATGGAGGCGGCCGGCGATGTCATCGAGATCGGCAGCGACGTGCGCGGCATCAGCGTCGGCGAACGCGTCATCGTCAAGCTGCGTCACGGCGGCTTTGCCGAACGCGTTGCGACCACGCCCGACCATCTCGCGCCGCTGCCCTCGACCTTCGACTATGCGGAGGGCGCGACCTTCCTCGCGGCGCACGGCACGGCCTATCATGCGCTGGTCGATCGCGCGCAGGTCAAGCCGGGCGAGGTGCTGCTGGTGCACGGCGCCGGCGGCGGCGTCGGGCTGGCGGCGGTGGAGATCGGCAAGCTGCTCGGTGCGACGGTGATCGCGGCAGCATCCAGCGAGAAGAAGCTGGCGGTGGCGAAGGCGCGCGGCGCCGATCACCTGGTGCTGTACAAGCGCGAGCCGTTTCAGGATGCGGTGAAGCGCATCACGGACGGGCAGGGCGCCAATGTGGTGTTCGATCCGGTCGGCGGCGAGGTTTTCGAGAACAGCGTGCGCTGTATCGCCTGGGGGGCGCGGCTGCTGGTGATCGGGTTCACCGGCGGCATCGGGTTGGCGAAAACCAACCTGATCCTGATCAAGGGCGCCAGCGTGCTGGGCGTGCGCGCCGGCGAGGCGATCCGGCGCGATCCGGCGCTCGGACAGGCGCGGCTGAAAGCCCTGACCGAATGGGCGGAGGCCGGGCGCGTGCGCCCCAACGTGTCGCATCGCCTGCCGTTGGAAGATGTCGCCAAGGCGATGCGGCTTCTGATCGACCGCAAGGCCATCGGCCGCGTCGCGCTGACGATGGAGTGAGGCTTCCTCGCCCCGCTTGCGCAGCGGTCCGGGGCGAGGAGATCGGCTTCGCCGCACGCGTGTCCTCACCTGGCATGCGTCGCATGCCGACCTCTCCCCGTCGGAACGGGGAGAGGTCAATGCATCACTTATAGTCCCGCTCGCTCCACCACGGGAAATAGTCGGGCATATCGGCCGACACCTTGTCCTTGAACTGCGCCGGCCGCTTTTCCAGAAACGACGTCACGCCTTCCTTGACGTCGGCGGAGCGGCCGCGCGCGTAGATGCCGCGGCTGTCCACCTTGTGGGCTTCCATCGGATCGTCCGCACCCATCATGCGCCACATCATCTGGCGGATCAGCGCCACCGAGACCGGCGCGGTCTTGTCGATGAAGCTGCGCGCCAGTTCGCGCGCTGTCGGGATCAGCTGATCCGGCGGCACCACGCGGCTGACGAGCCCGCCGGCGAGCGCCTCCTGCGCCGGAAACACGCGGCCGGAGTAGCACCATTCCAGCGCCTGCGAGATGCCGACGAGGCGCGGCAGAAACCAGCTCGACGCCGCTTCCGGCACGATGCCGCGCTGCGAGAACACGAAGCCGAAGCGCGCGGTGTCGGACGCGATGCGGATATCCATCGGCAGTTGCATGGTGACGCCAATGCCGACGGCGGGGCCGTTCACCGCCGCGATCACCGGCTTCAGGCATTTGAAGATGCGCAGCGTCACCTGGCCGCCACCGTCACGGATATTGGGATCGCTGTAGTCGACACCGCCGCCGGCAAGGCGCTTGGCCGGCCCGCGCTTGGCGTCGCGATCGAAGGTGTCGGCGCCGGAGGACAGGTCGGCGCCGGCGCAGAACGCGCGGCCGTCGCCGGTGACGATGATGGCGCGCACATTGTCATCCGCGTCGGCCTTGTCGAAGGCGTCGATCAGTTCCTGCATCATCGTCTGATTGAAGGCGTTGAGCTTCTCGGGGCGGCTCAAGGTGATGGTCAGGATCTGGTCGGCGACGTCGTATTTGATGGTCTCGTAGGCCATAGAGAGTCCTCTGTTGAATTTTGGTTCTAGCGATTGTCGTCATCCTGAGGTGCGAGCAGCGAGCCTCGAAGGATGATGTCGATGTGTTCGGCCGTTCATCCTTCGAGGGCGCCGCTTCGCGACGCCGCCTCGGAATGAGACGGACCAGCTCAGTCTTTCGGCGGCAGCGGCCATGGTTTCTGCGGACCGCGCAGGCTTTCGAACGCTTTCGCCATACGCAGCACGCCGAGATCGTCGAAGCGGCGGCCGATGATCTGCACGCCGATGGGAAATCCGTCCGCGTCGTAGCCGCCGTTGATCGACACCGCGGGATTCTCCGCCATGTTCCACGGCACCGTATAGATGATGTGCTCGAAGGGCCGTGCCGGATCGTTGCGCGGCGCGGCGAGCTCAGCCGCGAACTTCACCACCGGCGACACCGGCGAGATCACGTAATCGAGGCCCGCGAACAGTTGCGCCGCGGCAGCGCGGATTGCCATGGTGGCGTTGAAGCCGCGAACTACTTCGACGCCGGAGAGTTTGGCGCCAGCCTCCGCCCATTGATAGATGTAGGGAAGGGCCTTCTTGCGAACCTCTTCCGGCATCCGCGAGAGATCGTCCCAGGCCCGCGCGCGCCAGAAGGCATCGAGGCCATCCAGCATCTCGCGCGTCATCACGCCGGATACTTCCTTCACCGCCGCGCCGGCGGATTCAAACGCGCGCGCGGCAGCCTTCACGGTGGCGCGCACCTCGTCCTCCAGCTTGTCGCCGAAACCGAGATCGAGAATGAGGCCGATGCGCTTGCCCTTCGGCGAGGCCTCGAGCGCCGGCCAGTCGATGTCGGCGGGCGGCAGGCTCATGCTGTCGCGCGGATCGGGCTGCGACAGCACGCTCATCAGCAGCGCGGCGTCGTCCACGGTGCGCGTCATCGGCCCGGTGACGCGGCCGACATAGGGCGGATCGATCGGCACGCGGCCGAGGCTCGGTTTCAGCGCGACGAGGCCGCACCAGCAGGCCGGCAGCCGCACCGAGCCGCCGATGTCGGTGCCGAGATGCAGCGGGCCATAGCCGGCCGCGCCGGCCGCGCCCGCGCCAGCGCTGGAGCCGCCGGGATTCATCCGCACGTCCCACGGATTGCGGGTGAGGGGATGGAAACTCGACAATCCCGACGACAGCATGCCGTAGTCGGGCATCGTGGTCTTGGCGAAGATCACCGCGCCCGCTTCGCGCAGCCGCGCCGCCGGCGGCGCATCGATCGGCGCCGGCGTCAGCAGCGTGGTGGCGGCGCCGAGCGGGACCGGCACGCCCTTGGTCGCGATGTTCTCCTTGATGGTGGCCGGCACGCCGTCCAGCGAACCGATCGGCTCGCCTTTGTGCCATCGTTCGGTCGACGCCTTCGCCGCGGCGCGCGCGGCATCGGGATCGTAGGCGTAGAGCGCCTGAATATGCGGCTCCCACCTGGCGATGTGGGCGATGACGTCCTCCAGCACCTCGCTGGGCGAGAATGCCCTGCCGTGATAGCCGGCGAGCAGTTCGACGGCGGACAGATCGTGCAGTGCCGTCATGCCGACACCGGCAGGCGGGTTTCGATGATGCGCGCGAACATGCTGGCGCCGATCGGCAGGATCTTGTCGTCGAGCACATAGCCGGGATTGTGCACCGGCACCGAGCCGTCATGGCCGAGCCAGAAATAAGCGCCGGGCACGGCATGCAGCATGTCGGCGAAGTCCTCGCTGCCCATCTTCGGCCGCGCCTTGGTGAACACCTTCGCCGGATCGACGACATTGCGCGCGACATCGGCGACCACCTTGGAGTGTTCCTCGCTGTTGATCAGCACGCTGAAGATATCGCGGATGTCCACCTTGATCTCAACCTGGAACGCCTGCGCCATGCCCGCCGCGATGGTGCGCATGCGCTCGCGGATCATGTTGCGGACTTTGTCGGAGAACGCGCGCACGGTGCCCGACAGCACCGCCTCGTTGGGGATCACGTTGTAGGCGGAGCCGGCATGAATCTTGGTGATCGACAGCACCGCGGATTGCAGCGGATCGACGTTGCGGCTGACGATGCTCTGCAGCGCCTGTCCAAGATTCATCGCGATCACCACCGGATCGCGCGATTGCTCCGGCATCGCGCCATGCGCCCCGAAGCCGGTGATGGTGATGTCGAAGAAATCGGCGCCGGCCATGCAGGGGCCCGGGAAAATGGCGAGCTCGCCGTGATTGAGATCCGGCGCGTTGTGCAGGCCGTAGATTTCGTCGCACGGAAATTTCTCGAACAGCCCGTCCTTGATCATGGCGCGGGCGCCGCCGAGTCCTTCTTCCGCCGGCTGAAAGATGAAATGCACGGTGCCGTCGAAGTTGCGGGTCTCGGCGAGATAGCGCGCGGTGCCGAGCAGCATGGTGGTGTGGCCGTCATGGCCGCAGCCGTGAAAGCGGCCGGGAATGGTGGAGCGCCATGTCAGATTGGTGTTTTCCTCCATCGGCAGCGCATCCATGTCGGCGCGCAAGCCGATCCGCCGCGTTCCGTTGCCCTTGCCCTTGAGGACGCCAACCACGCCCGTGCCGCCGAGCCCGCGATGCACCTCGATGCCCCATTGGGCGAGCTTTTCGGCGACGATGCCCGAGGTGCGTTTCTCTTCGAAGCCGATTTCCGGATGCGCGTGCAGATCGTGGCGAATGGCGGTCAGTTCCTCGGCAAAAGCTTCGATACGCTCGACGGTGGGCATGATGTTATCCGTTGCAGACAGAGGGGAGACGGGGCTGACTCGAAAAGCGCGGAGCGCGAGGCCGGCGCGACGTCGCAGCAAGCGACGCGGCGGATGCGGGCGCGGGAAGACAAAGCGTTGCTCGCCTTTTGTTGTGACAGGAGGCCGGTCGCATACGGCATCATCGGCCGCAGTTTTGCCGCAAGTCAAGAGAGGCGGGCGCAATGCTGACGGCGTGCCGACGCGCCGTCCGTCCGCTCATGTCTGAGGACGAAATTTTCCGCTCGCCGGTCGAATGACCGTCCGCCTAGCCGGTCGGCCCCTCGACGTCAGGCGCTTTCGGATCGGGCAGCACGCCGCTTCCCGGCGTTTTCTCGTTGTCGGTCTGCGACGGTTTGCCGTGCGGACCGGCTGGAGGCAGCTTCTGATCCGACTTCGGCTGCTTGTCGACGTCGCGATTGGCGGGGTTGTGAGTCATGACGCTCCAACGCGCCGCGCAATCATCCGTTCCATGAGCGGGGAACCGGGACGCCGTGGCCTCGTTGATGAAAGGACATACTCGCAGCGGCGCCGGATGCGCGGCCGCGGATCGCGATCAGGCGGATGGAGACGGTCATGACGGAGGTGCGGCAGACCCCGCAGCAGTTTCAGAATGGCGAAAGCTATCAGGCGCGCTCGGCGGCGGTTCTTGTCGACGTGCTGCGCACCGGGGTGCGCGCCGCGCCATTGACGATGCTGGTGGTGGCGTTCCTCGCCGGCGCCATGCTGTTTTCGGGTCGGCGCGACTGATGCGCAAGGCGAGACCTGGTGCGGGCGACCGGAATCGAACCGGTACAGGCCTTGCGGCCCTACGGATTTTAAGTCCGTTGCGTCTACCAGTTTCGCCACGCCCGCCTGGCTGTTTTCTCTAGCGTTTATCCGCTCCGGTCAACCGGTGTTTTGCAACGTCCGCCGCGTGTTGTGCCGAGCGCGGGGCGGGAATTGTCACGGCTCGCGTCGCGCGGGAGCGTGCATCGCGGCGATCCGTCCGCTCCGGCGCGCGGACAGCTTGTGCTAACTTCATCCCGGCATCGTTGGATCGACGCGAGCCGAGGGGCGGAACGGTGAACACCGAACAGGGCGTCCTGCGCATTTCGATTGCCGTCACAATCCTGCTCGCCGGCGTCGGCATTCTGTTCGGCCTGTTGTCCGGATCGTTCGCGATCGTATTCGACGGCTTCTACGCGTTGATCGATGCGATCATGACCATCGTGGCGCTGCTGGTGTCCAATCTGATCGCGGCCTCGACCGCAGGCAGCCCCGGCAGCAGCAAGCTGATCAAGCACTTCACCATGGGCTTCTGGCATCTCGAACCCATGGTGCTGGGGCTGAACGGGGTTCTGCTCACCGGCGCCGCGATCTATGCGCTGATCAACGCGATCGGCAGCATCATGGCCGGAGGACGGCATCTCGCCTTCGATGTCGCCATCGTTTACGCGGTGGTGACATTGGTGATCGCGATGGGCATGGCGATCTTCGGCCGGATGGCGAACAAGACGCTGCAATCGGAGTTCGTGGCGCTCGATGCCAAGGCCTGGTTCATGTCGGCGGCCCTGACCGCGGCGCTGCTGGTCGCGTTCGTGTTCGGTTACCTGATCCAGGGATCGCGGTGGCAGTGGATGTCGCCTTATGTCGACCCGGTGGTGCTGGCGCTGGTGTCGATCGTCATCATCCCGATTCCGGCCGGAACCATCAAGCAGGCGCTGGCCGATATCCTGCTGGTCACGCCGGCCGATCTCAAGCAGCGGGTGGACGAGGTCGCGAGCGCCGTCGTGAAGCGTTACGGATTTTTGTCATATCGCGCCTATGTCGCGCGGGTGGGCCGCGGCCGGCAGATCGAACTCTACTTCATCGTGCCGAGCGACTGGCCGGCGAAGAAGCTGGAGGAATGGGATCGCATCCGCAACGAGATCAGCGATGAAATCGGCGACGAGAATCCGGATCGCTGGCTGACGATCGCCTTCACCACCGATCCCGAATGGGCCGAGTGACCGGCGGCGCTGCGGCTTCCGGCCCGGACCGCTGGCAGTATTGCCCGCGCGCGCGTCCGGCCATGGGTGCGAATGCCGCCATGTCGCGGGACATGGCGGCATCGGGTGCCGGCGCCGGACTACCAGTGGCGATGCCAGCCGCGGCCGTGCCACCCGCCATGCCAGCCACCATAGAAGCGTGGCCCATAGCCGTAATAGTACGGGCGGGGCGGTCCGTAATAATAGCCGTAAGGACGGTAATAGTAGTTCGGCCGCCACCAGCAGTGGCCCCAGGCGTTACAGACCCAGCGCACCTGGTCGACGCTGGAGACTTGGCCGGCGGCCGGCAGGCCATTCGGCATGGCTGCCGCCGCGGTGCCGGCGCTCAGGGCCAGCCCGCCGATCGCTGCCAGCCCCAACAATGCTGACCTGAATGTCATGACACATGCTCCTTCAAGACTGCCCCCAGACGCGCGGCAGTCTATCAGCACAAAGATGAATCCAATTTGAAGTCGCCGGTTAGTGTCAATTCATCAGCGTGAACAGGGCGGCCGTGGTGGTGCCGCCCGGACCGGGAGGATCACGCCTTGGGTCTGAAGGGTGCGCCGTTCGGCTTGACGCGGATGCCGGGGCGCAGCCGCGTCCAGGGCAGCGACGCGGTGTCGGCCGGCATCGCACCCGGCGCGGCGCAGATCAGCAGCGTTTCGGCGATCGGCTCGAAGTCGGCGCGGAAATGCACCGAGCTTTTGTTGACGAGAATCGCCTGGTCGGTCGGCTCGATGCCGACATAGCGATACATCGCCTGATCGGCGAGCTGCGCCTTGTGCGACGATACCACGACGCGGACGTCGTCGATGCGCAGGCAGGCGGACGGGCCCATGTCCATGTCGCGACCGCCGTAGTAGGGGCCCGGCGCCTTGAAATGGCCATCCGACAGTTTCTCGACGATGAACGTCGCTTCGTAGGGCGCATCTCCGGGAATGCCGGACTTGCCGCCGAGTGCAAGCGTTATGCTTGCGCCTTCGCCGGCCGCGTGGGCCGCTTTCGCGGACGCGGGGTCGTAGATCGCGCCGGTCGCGGCGCGCGTCGCCTTGTTGCGCACCAGCGCGCGCAGCATGCCGGTGGTATCGGAATCGCCGCCGGCGCCGGGATTGTCCTGCGTGTCGGCGATCACGATCGGTTTTCGCGCGGCCTTGGCCAGTTGCATCGCGTGCTGCACGCCTTCGTCCGGCGTATAGATTTTGCCGTCGAAGTCATCCTCGTGAGCGATGACGCGTTGCGCGATCGCGTCGGCTGCCGCGTCGGCATCCGCCTGCGTGCGGCCATAGGCGAACACGGTGGGGCCGCAGCCGGGGAAATCGGCGGCGGGAAAACCCGGCGCGAACGACAGCGTCGGCACCGCGTCGTTCTCCAATGCCGCGAGCTTGTCGTAAATCCCCTTGGTCGGTTGATCGAAGGTGCATTGCCAGCTGATCGGGATCAGGAACGGCAACTGCCGGAACGCTCTCGCGAAGCGCTGTTTGCTGTCCAGCAGCAGCGCGAGATGTTTCGCCGAGGCGCGGCCGGTGTCCGCCATGTCGATATGCGGATAGGTGCGATAGGCGATCAGCGCGTCGGCGTGCTCGACCATCTCGGGCGTGACATTGGCGTGCAGGTCGAGGCTCACAACGAGCGGCAGGTCGGGGCCGATCACCTTGCGCACGCGCGCCAGCAACTCGCCTTCGCCGTCGTCGAGATGTTCGGTGACCATCGCGCCGTGCAGGTCGAGATAGACCGCGTCGAGCGCGCCGGCATTGGCGATGCCGTCGACCATTTCCCCGGCGACGCGCTCATAGGCATCCTTCGTCACGTGCGCGCATGGGCTGGCGCCGCAGGCGACGGTCGGGATCAGCTCCCAGCCGCGCGCGACCGCGTCGTCGACGAAACCGGCGAGCCCGACATTGATGCCGCGCATCACCTTCAGCACGTCGGAGCCGTGAGTCATCGCCGGCCAGCCGCCGCCGTGAACGAAATCGGCATAGGTCGCCTTGGTGGGCGCGAAGGTGTTGGTCTCGTGCAAAAAGCCGCCGACGGCAATACGTGTCATGAAGTCATTCCGATGAAGTGTCGCTGCGCAACAACGTTAGTCGCGTCATTGTGGGGAGTGCAAGCGACGAAACGTCATCCTGAGGTGCGAGCGGCGCATGCCGCGAGCCTCGAAGGATGGGCCGTCGCCTTCGAGGCTATCGCTACGCGATAGCACCTCAGGGTGACGGCTCCGATTGCGTCAACCTATACCGCGTCCGGCGATGCCAAGGCACTCTGCACATTCACCGGCCGGAAATTCGCAAAATCCCAGTGGCGGCCGGGGGCGGCTTCGAGCAACTGCTTCGTATAGGTCTGTTGCGGATTGGTGAGAATTTCACCGGCGGGGCCCTGTTCGACCACGCGGCCGTGCTGCATCACCACCACCTCGTCGCAGATTTGCGCGGCGACGCGCAGGTCGTGGGTGATGAACAGCAGCGCGATGCCGAGCCGCTGTTGAATTTCGTCCAGCAGGTCGAGCACCTGCGCCTGCACCGAGACGTCGAGCGCCGACACCGCTTCGTCCGCGACCAGCACGTCGGGGTCGAGCGCTAGCGCGCGGGCGATCGCGATGCGCTGGCGCTGGCCGCCGGAGAACTGGTGCGGATAGCGCGTGATGGCGTCCGCCGGCAGGTCGACCAGTTCGAGCAGTTCGCCGGCGCGCTTGATCGCGTCCGCATGCGGCACGCCGTAATTCACCGGTCCTTCGGCGATGGTCTCGCCGACGGTGACGCGCGGGTTGAGCGAGCGATAGGGGTCTTGAAACACGATCTGGATGCGCTTGCGATGCGGACGCAGCGCAGGGCGCGACAGCGTCGAGATATCGTGGCCGCCGAGGCGAACCTCGCCGGAGGTCGGATCGATCAGGCGCACGATGCAGCGCGCGACGGTGGATTTGCCCGAGCCGCTCTCGCCGACGATGCCGAGCGTGCGGCCCTTGCGCAGCGTCAGCGTCACGTTCTGCGCGGCGGCGACTTCGTGGGCGTCGCCGAACAGCGAACGCTGCCGATAGATCTTGTTGAGGCCATTGGTTTCGAGAACGATCGGCTCGCTGCTGGCGGGGCGCGACGCCCGCGGCACGAGACTGGGCACCGAAGCCAGCAGCTTGCGGGTATATTCCATCGTCGGCGCGCGCAGGATGCCGTCGAGGGCGCCGGTTTCGACGATCTGACCCTTGCGCATCACCACGACGCGGTCGGCGATCTCCGCCACCACGCCCATGTCGTGGGTGATGAACAGCACGGCGGTGCCGTGGTCGCGCTGCAGGTCGCGGATCAGCGACAGGATCTGCTTCTGCGTGGTGACGTCGAGGGCGGTGGTCGGCTCATCCGCGATTAACAGCTTCGGTTCGAGCACCAGTGCCATCGCGATCATGATGCGCTGACGCTGGCCGCCGGAAAGCTGATGCGGATAGGATTTGAAGATGCGGGCGACGTCCGGCAGCCGCACCTGTTCCATCATCGCCAGAATCCGCTCGCGCCGCGCGCGCGCGTCGAGATCGGTGTGAGCGCGCAGCACCTCGTCGATCTGCTTGCCCACCGGGACGACCGGATTGAGCGCGGTCATCGGCTCCTGAAAGATCATCGCCATGGTGGTGGCGCGGAGTTGCCGCAGCCGCCGGTCGCCAGCGGAAAGAACGTCCTCGCCGGCGAGCGTGATCCTGCCGCGCGTCGGCATCAGCACCTTTTTCGGCAACAGGCCCATCACCGTCAGTGACGTCACCGATTTGCCGGAGCCGCTTTCGCCGACCACGCATAGCGTTTCGCCTTGCCGCACCTGGAGCGAGACGCCGTCGATGATGCGCTGCGCATCGGGCTTGTTGCCAATCGAGATGACGAGATCATCGATGTCGAGGACGACGGGCGCGGAGGAGGTCATTGGCGGGCCTCGCGCTGTTTCATGCGCGGATCAAGCGCGTCGCGCGCGGCGTCGCCGATCAGGTTCACCGAGAGAATGGCGATCGAGAGCATCAAGCCGGGCCAGAAGATCAGCGACGGCTTGATCTGAAAGAAGGCGCGGCCTTCCGCCATGATATTGCCCCAGGTCGGAATCTCGGGGCTGATGCCGGCGCCGAGGAACGACAGGATCGCTTCGGTGAGAATGGCGGAGGCGCAGACATAGGTGCCTTGCACGATCAGCGGCGCGACGGTGTTCGGCATCAGATGCCGCCACATGATCTTCGGCAGGCTGGAGCCGACCGAGATCGCGGCTTCGACATAGGGCTCCTCGCGCGCGGTGAGCACCACCGAGCGGACGAGTCGCGCCACGCGCGGAATCTCCGGAATGGTGATCGCCACCAGCACCGTCATCAGGCTTGCGCCCGACAGCGAGACAACGGCGATCGCCAGCAGGATGGCCGGGATCGCCATCAGTCCGTCCATGATACGCATCATGACCGCATCGACCCAGCGGAAGAAGCCGGAGACAAGGCCGATCACGAGGCCGATGACGATGCTGAACACCGCAGCGCCGAGCCCGATCAGCAGCGAGATGCGTCCGCCGTAGAAGATGCGCGACAGCACGTCGCGGCCGTAGGCGTCTGTGCCGAGCGGAAACTCCGCGCTCGCCGGTTTGAGGCGCTGCGCCGGCGCCAGCAGTTGCGGATCATGCGGCGAGATCAGCGGCGCGAAGATCGCCATCAGGATGATCGCAACAAGACAGATGGCGGCCAGCGCGATGATCGGGTTCGAGCGCAGCACGTTGCGGTTGACGCGGCGCGGCGTGATGCGGAGCGATGGTTCTGGCAGGGCATCGACGGCCATCAGTAGCGGATCCTCGGATCGAGCAGGGTGTAGGACAGATCGATCAGCAGATTGACCCCGACATAGATGCCGCTGGTCAGAAGGATCATGGCCTGGATCACCGGATAGTCGCGGGCCAGCACCGCATCGACGGTGAGGCGCCCGATGCCGGGCAGGTTGAAGACCGTTTCGGTGACGACGACGCCGGAAATCAGGAGCGCGAAGCCGGTGCCGATCACGGTGATCACCGGCACCGCGGCATTGCGCAGCGCGTGGCGCAGCAGCACGCCATGCTCCGCGATGCCCTTGGCGCGCGCGGTGCGGATATAGTCTTCATCGAGAACATCGAGCATCGCCGCGCGCGTCATGCGCGCGATGAGCGCGATGTAGATGAAGGACAGCGTCAGCGTCGGCAGCGCGATGCGCTCGAAGAACGGCCCGAAGCCACGCGCGAAGCTGCGATAGCCCTGCACCGGCAGCCAGCGCAGATCGATGGCGAAGATCTGAATCAGCACATAGCCGATCACGAACACCGGCACCGAGAAACCGATCACCGAAAGCGCCATCACGAAGCGGTCGATCCAGGTGCCGTGCTTCCAGGCGGCGATGACGCCGAGCGGCACCGCAACGATCACAGTGAGGATGATCGTCGCCAGCGCGATGGCGATGGTCGGCTCGATGCGATTGCCGATCATGGTGATGACCGGGACGTTGGAAATCAGCGAGACGCCGAAGTCGCCGTGCAGCAGCTTGCCGATCCAGGTGAAGAATTGCGTGTAGAGCGGCTCGTTCAAGCCGAGCGAGGGGCGGATGCGCTCGAGCTGTTCGGGCGTGGCGTTGTCGCCGGCGAGGATCGCCGCCGGGTCGCCCGGCGTCAGCCGCAGCAAAAGGAATACGAACAGCGCCACCACGCCCATCACGGGAATGGCGGCTAGAATCCGGCGGATCAGGTAGCCAAGCATGGGTCCCTACCTCGTCACGCGCCGGCGTTCATCGTTCGATGCCAAGACTTCCATCCCGTCGCGGTGTGCACGTTTCGACATGCGCGGTGTCGGCTCCTTGTCGGATGGCTCGCATTGTCGAACTCACGCGGTGCGGCCAAATTCCGCCCAGCGGGAAGGGGTGCGGTCCTGCCCGCGTGATCGTGAGTTCAGCAATTCCCGTGCCATCCATCCCCTCAGTGATGTATCGCCGCGGCGCTGGCGGCCGCTTACTCCAGCGTCGCCAGCAAGCCTGCCATCAGCCGGCCGCGCTCCGCAAGACTGTCGACTTCAATATGTTCGTTCAAGGTGTGGGCATCGGCGCCGCGCACGCCGAGTCCGTCGAGCGAGGGAATGCCCATCGCGCCGGTGAAATTGGCGTCGGATCCGCCGCCGGCGCTGCCATGCGGCAGTTCCACGCCCAATTGCCGGGCAACGCCGCGCGCTTTTTCATAGAGGGCCATGGTTCCGGCATCCGGTTCCCACACGGGCCGGGTGACGCCGCGCGTTACGGTAAAGGTGACATCGTCGTGGGTCCCGGAGAGCGCCAGCATGCGCTCGACGCCGCGATCGAGATCCGCCTGCCGCTTCGCCATGCTGAGCGCTTCGCCAGTGCAGGTGGTGGCGACGCAGTTCACCCATTGTCCGCCATGCACGATGCCGACGCTGAAGGTGCAATCAGGTCCGGTCATGGAGTCGATGGCAATGATCTGCCGCGCCATCTCGCGGATCGCGGAGCGGCCGGAGGAAAGCGTCGCGCCGGCATGGCTCGGCCGGCCGGTGGCTTCGAGATTGAAGCGCGCAATGGCGTAGCGGCCGGTGACGACGCCGTTGTCGGGACGGCCGGGCTCCGGCACCAGCACATATTTGTTGCGTGCGGCTTCGGCCTCGACGATGTCGCGCACGCTGGGCGTGCCGACTTCCTCATCCGGCGTGAGCAGGAACGTGATCGGCAGCGGCGTGGTGAAGGCGGCGCGCTGAAGCTGCCGGATCGCTTCCAGCGACAAGTAGTTGCCGCCCTTCATGTCGAAGATGCCGGGGCCATAGCACTTGTTGCCCTCGCGCCGCCATGGCAGCTTGGCCAGCGTGCCGACCGGATGCACCGTATCGAGATGACCGGCGATCAGGATGCCGGGCTCACCCTGTTTCGGATGCGGGAAGCGGGCGCGGACGCAATCGCCAAATCCCATCCGCCCGGGGATGCGCTCGATCGTTGCGCCCGCGAGCGCCATCTCGCGCGCGGCAAGATCGAGCATGCGATTGACGGCGGCGCGGTCCCAGGTGGGACTTTCGCACTCCACCCATTGGCGCAGGCCTTGCAACATCGTTTCGGTATCGAACGGAAGGTTGGCGGGATTCATGGCGTCTTGAAGCCTTCTTCTTCTGGTTGCCGCTTCTCACATCCGCGTCGTGCTCAGGATCGTCTGGGCGGATGCTGCTGTGAGAAAGGCGCAAGCAATGGACGTTTCCGGCGAAGTCTTGGATTCGACATGCGCATCGCGACACGGGCGGCGAGTGGAGCGACTACTGAACCGACGCCTTTCGCGTCCTGCAAAGCAGGTTCGACGTCGCGACGCGCGATCATAATGGAGACTTCGACGGAAATTGCCAGCGCCGCGTTGTGATGAATGCAATTCGCATCGCCTTCAGACGAAGCGGAAGACTGCCGAAAGCTTGTGCGACTGCGAAGGCGAAGTGCGATTGACGCCCAGCAAACTTGATGCAAGTCTTGCCGCATAAGAAGCCACGTGAATGACCGATTGCCGCATGCCGGCGTGTCGGGCTTTGTCTGCACGATTCATCGTCGGGTGTTGATTTCATCAAGTCTGGAGAGAGTGAATGTTGCACGTCACGCGTCCACGGCCGTCCAAGAGGGTGGGGAAATTCAGTTTGGCCTTGAAGGCGGCGCTGCCCGCCCTGGTGCTCGCCGCGGCCTTGGGATCGCCCGCGCTGGCGCAAACCAAGACGATCCGCGCGGTGATGCATTCCGATTTGCGTGTGCTCGATCCGGGGCTGACGACTGCCTACATCACGCGCGACCACGGCTACATGATCTACGACACGCTGCTGGCGATGGATGCCAACTTCAAGATCCAACCGCAGATGGCGACCTACCAGGTGTCCGACGACAAGCTGACCTACACCTTTACGCTGCGCGACGGTTTGAAGTGGCATGACGGCCAGCCGGTGACCGCCGAGGATTGCGTGGCCTCGCTGAAGCGGTGGGGGAAGGCCGACGGCATGGGCCAGAAGCTGATGGACTTCACCGCCAGCATCGAGGCGCCCGATGCGAAAACCATCGTGCTCAAGCTGAAGGAGCCCTACGGCCTCGTGCTTGAATCGATCGGCAAGCCGTCGTCGCTGGTGCCGTTCATGATGCCGAAGCGGATGGCGGAGACGCCGGCGGGCAAGGCGATCTCGGAGCACATCGGTTCGGGGCCGTTCAAGTTCGTGCAGGCGGAATTCCAGCCAGGCGTGAAGGCGGTCTATGAGAAGAACAAGGACTACGTGCCGCGCTCCGAGCCGCCGAGCTGGACCTCGGGCGGCAAGGTGGTGAAGGTCGATCGCGTCGAATGGATCACCATGCCGGACGCGCAGACCGTGGTGAACGCGATCCAGTCCGGCGACATCGATTTCGCCGAGACGCCGTCCTACGATCTGCTGCCGATCCTCGAGGCGGACAAGGAGCTCACCATTAAGACGCTCAGCCCGCTCGGCTTCCAGACGCTGGGCCGGATGAACTTCCTCTATCCGCCGTTCGACAATCCGAAGGTGCGGCGCGCCGCCTTCCTCGCCGCGAGCCAGAAGCCGGTGCTCGACGCGCTGGTCGGCAATCCGAAGTACTACAAGGTCTGCGGCGCGATCTTCGGCTGCAATACGCCGCTCGCCAGCGACGTCGGCTCCGAGACGCTGACCAAGGGCACCGGCATGGCGGAAGCCAAGAAGCTGCTGGCGGAATCCGGCTATGACGGCACGCCGGTCGTCATCATGGCGCCGGGCGATGTCGGTCAGCTGAAGGCGCAGCCGATCGTGTTTGCCCAGTTCCTGCGCGACGCCGGCTTCAAGGTCGACGTGCAGGCCACCGACTGGCAGACCGTGGTGACCCGCCGCGCCAGCCAGAAGTCGCCGAAGGAGGGCGGCTGGAACATGTTCTTCACCAACTGGGCAGGTCCCGACGTGCTCAACCCGGTCGCCAACGTGTCGACCAGCGGCAAGGGCAAGAACGGCGGATGGTTTGGCTGGCCGGAGGATGCCAAGCTGGAGGAGCTGCGCGACAAGTTCGCCCGCTCGACGTCGCCCGACGAGCAGAAGAAGCTGGCGGAAGAGATCCAGGCGCGCGTCTACGATCAGGTGATCTACATCCCGCTCGGACAGTTCGAGCAGCCGAGCGTGTGGCGCAATTCGCTCAAGGGCGTGCTTGGCGGCCCGGCCACTCCGGTGTTCTGGAACATCGAGAAGACCGGCGACTGATCGATCCGATCAAGCGCTGACAACATGCGGCGGCCGGTCTCATCGGCCGCCGTTTTGTTTTGGGGCGCAACGAATGGCCGGCGAGGCACGCAGGAACGTCACTCGTCGCCACTCAAAAAATGTCCAATCGCCGCCAGCGGCCGAACGCCATCGCAGACGATCTTGGTGATCGCCAGCATCGGCACGGCGAGAATGGCGCCCGGGACGCCCCACATCCAGAACCAGAAGATCAGCGAGATGATTACCAGCACCGGATTGAGCGTGAAACGCCGCGCCAGCAGCATCGGCGTGACGATCTCGCCCTCGATGACATGGATGGCGAGATAGAGCGCCGCCGGCATCATCGCCATCCATAGCGGATCGAGCACCAGCAGGCCCGCCAGCAGGAAGATGCCGACGCCGAACAGCGGCCCCATGATCGGCACGAAGTTGAGGAGGAAGGCGACCACGCCCCACAGGATGGCGTCGCCGAGACCGAGCAGCCACATCGCGAGGCCGGTCGCCACGCCCACCGCGGTGTTCATCACGGTGATGGTGACGAGATACATCGAGATGTTCTCTTCCACCTGCTGGGACAGCTCGACCACCTGACGCTTGCCCTTGAAGCTCGGCAGTATCTCGACCGTGCGTTTCAGGAAGGTGTTGCCGGACACCAGCAGGAAGAACAGGATCAGAATGGTCTCGAAGAAGCTGCTGGCGAAGTGGGTGGTGCCGGTGAACAGGATGGTGGCGATGGCCGATCCGGAGGCCGCGTGTCCGCCGGGTGACGCGCCGCCACCCGAAATGAATCCGTCGATCTGCTGCAGGAATGTCTGCAGCGTGCTCACCGGCTGGCTGAGGAATTGCAGCCGCTCCTGCAGGCGCGGAATACCGCTTGGCAGCTTGGTCGCCCATTCGGTGGCGGGGCCGGACACGGCGGCGCCGATGGCGACGATGGCGCCGAAAAACACCAGGATCAGGATCAGCGCGCCGAGACTTCGCGGCACGTGCAGATTCTCCAGGGCGCGCATGCCGGGCTGAAACAGCAGGTTGAGCACCACGGCCAGCACGATCGGCAGCACGATGGGCGCGGCGACGTAAGCGACGCCGAGCAGGGCCAGCACCAGCAGGCAGGCCAGCATCACCACGACGGGATCGGACGGCAGGTCGATCGTCTCGGGATCGGTGGTGGTCTTGGCGATCGTGGTTTCGGTGCTTTCCAGCGCACCTTCAGGGGTGAATTCTTCCTTGAGGGTCGCGGTAACCGTCTGCTCGGTGGCCATCGTGGACCTGATATACTGGGGTTGGGCCTTGCGGCGCAGCGCCTGAAGACCTGGGGAGGCAGGCGAAGTGTAACGTCACCGGCAGGCGCCGGTTCCCATCCGTTTGATCCGGCGGTCAGGGCGCGGGCGGGAGGTGCGCTTCGACCCCCGTCGCGAGCGGCCGACGTGTCCCGCCGAGATCGTCAAAAAGCCCGCCCGCTTGCTCCAAATGTTTATAATCGCTCTAAACAGGTCGTGCCGGTCAATTGGCGCACTTGACCCCCGCGGCGGCGATTGAAACAAGCGACGCATGACCTTCAATCCCGATGACAGCGGTCCGACTCGTCTGCTCGGAAACGCCAAGCGTGGCTTCGCCGGCACCGTCCATGCGTTGCAGGGCGGCAATGCGGTGTCGAGCCTCGCGCCGGCCGAGCTCGAAAGTCGTCTGATCGAACTCGGCTTCGTTGAAGGGGCGCGCATCGAAGTGTTGCACGAGGGGCTGATCGGTGGCGATCCGATTGCGGTGCGGGTCGAGAATATCACCGTCGCTGTCCGCCGCCGGGAGGCTATGGCCGTCGTCGTGGTCTGACGCCGCCATCTGATCGTTATGGAAGCGCCTCTCTTCAACATCGTGCTGGTGGGCACGCCCAACTGCGGCAAGACCTCGCTGTTCAATGCGCTGACCGGAAGCCGTCAGAAGGTCGCGAACTATCCAGGCGTCACCGTCGAGCGCAAGCAGGGCTTCTTCGTCACGCCGCGCGGTCGGCAGGTGTCGCTGATCGACCTGCCGGGCACCTATTCGCTGCGTGGCCGCAGTCCCGATGAGGAGATCACGCGGGACGTGGTGCTGGGCCGCGCCGCCGGCGAGGTGACCCCGGACCTCGTGCTGTGCGTCGCCGACGCCACCAATCTGCGGCTGGCGATCCGGCTCGTGCTGGAGATGAAGCACACCGGCCGGCCGATGGTGCTGGCGCTCAATATGTTCGACATCGCCAAGCGGCGTGGCATCACCGTGGATGTGCCGGCGCTGTCGGCGGCGCTCGGGGTGCCGGTGGTGACCTCCGTCGCGGTGCGCAAGGGCGGCATCGACGAATTGCTGCGGCTGACCGACACCGTTGCCGAGCAATCGGTGCGGCAGGCCGCGGAAAACGATTGGCATCCGCATAGCGTCGCCGAATTGCGCGCCACCCAGCGCGCGGCCGATCGCATCATCAAGGACACCGTCAGCCTGCCGGCACAGCCGGATACCTGGACCGCACGCGTCGATTCCGTCGTGCTGCATCCGGTGTTCGGACTGGTGATCCTCGCCGCGATCCTGTTCGTGATGTTCCAGGCGGTGTTCGCCTGGGCGCAGCCGGTGATGGAATTGATCTCCGGCGGCTTCGAACTCCTGGGGCAGTGGGTGCAGGCGACATTGCCTGCAGGCCTGCTGCAAAGCTTCATCCAGAACGGCGTGATCTCCGGCGTCGGCAGCGTTCTCGTGTTCCTGCCGCAGATCATCATCATCTTCCTGTTCATCCTGCTGCTCGAAGACTTCGGCTACATGGCGCGCGCGGCGTTCCTGATGGATCGCATCATGGGCGGCGCGGGACTGCATGGCCGCGCCTTCATTCCGCTGCTGTCGAGTTTCGCCTGCGCCATTCCCGGCATCATGGCGACGCGGGTGATCGACAATCGCCGCGACCGCCTGACGACGATCCTGATCGCGCCGCTGATGACGTGCTCGGCGCGCATTCCGGTCTACACGCTGATCATCTCAGCCTTCATTCCGGCGAAACAGGTGTGGGGCTGGATCAATCTGCAGGGCCTGGTGATGTTCGGGCTCTACGTCGTCGGCATCACCAGCGCGATGATCGTGTCGGCGCTGATCAAGTTCTTCATGTGGCGCGACGATGCGCCGGCGCCGTTCATGCTCGAACTGCCGGATTACAAATTGCCGCGCCTCAAGAGCATCGCCATCGGCATCTACACCCGCGCGATGATGTTTCTGCAGCGCGCCGGCACCACCATCTTTGCCATGATGGTGCTGATCTGGTTCCTGGCATCGTTTCCGCAGCCGCCGGCCGGCGCCACCGATCCCGCGATCGACTACAGCCTGGCCGCGATCATCGGCCGCTTCATCGAACCGGTTTTGGCGCCGCTCGGCTTCAACTGGCAGATCGCGGTGGCGCTGATCCCCGGCATGGCCGCGCGCGAGGTGGCGGTGGCGGCGCTCGGCACCGTTTATTCCATCGAGGGCGGCAAGGAAGCGGCCGAGCAGATCGGGCAGGTGCTCGCCACCAAATGGAGTCTTGCCACCGCGCTGTCGCTTTTGGCGTGGTACATCTTTGCGCCGCAATGCGCCTCGACGCTGGCGGTGATCAAGCGCGAGGCCGGCGGCTGGCGCTGGATGTGGATAACCTTCGTCTACATGTTGGCGCTTGCCTATGCCGCGAGCCTCATCACCTACAACATCGCGCGCAGCCTCGGAGCCGGCTGAGTTTCGGGCGGCCGGAGCTGACGCCGGGCCGGGGTTGAAGAATCGTTCCTCGCTGGGTCATATCCGCTTCCCTTGAGGCGACCCATCCATGATCGCCTCGATGTATCGTGAAGTGAGGCACGCGTGACGAATTCCATCTATCGCCGGATTGCGGACGAGCTCAACGTTCGCGAGCAGCAGGTTCAGGCCGCGGTCGAATTGCTCGACGGCGGCGCCACGGTGCCGTTCGTCGCGCGCTACCGCAAGGAAGCCACCGGCGCGCTCGACGACGCGCAGCTGCGCACGCTGGAAGAGCGGCTGACATATCTGCGCGAGATGGAAGATCGCCGCGCCGTCATCCTCAATTCGATCCGCGAGCAGGGCAAGCTCGACGACGCGCTGGAAGCGGCGATCATGGCGGCCGACAGCAAGGGCCGCCTCGAGGACATCTATCTGCCGTTCAAGCCGAAGCGCCGCACCAAGGCCGAGATCGCGCGCGAGGCGGGGCTTGGGCCGCTGGCCGAACAGTTGCTGACGCAACCCGAGACCGATCCGCAGGCCGCCGCCGCGCCGTTCATCAATGCCGAGAAGCAGGTGGCCGATGCAGCCGCGGCGCTCGACGGCGCCCGCGCCATTCTGGTCGAACGCTTCGCCGAAGATGCCGACCTGATCGGAGGCTTGCGCGAGCAGCTCTGGAGCAATGGCGTGCTGACGTCGCGCGTGCGCGACGGCAAGAAGGAAGCCGGCGCCAAGTTCAGCGACTACTTCGATTTCAGCGAGCCGCTGACCAAGTTGCCGTCGCATCGCATCCTCGCGCTGTTTCGTGGCGAGAAGGAAGAGGTGCTCGACCTGCACATCGCGCCGGAAAATCCGGCAGCCGCCGCGCAGGCAAGCGTGACTGCGCCGAATCCTTACGAACTGCGCATCATGCATCGTTTCGGCATCGCGGATCGCAGCCGTCCCGGCGATCGCTGGCTGATCGACACCGTGCGCTGGGCGTGGCGCACCAAGATTCAGATTCACCTCAACATCGACATGCGGCTGAAGCTGTGGACGGCGGCGGAAGACGAGGGCGTGCGGGTGTTCGCGTCCAATCTGCGCGACCTGCTGCTGGCGGCGCCCGCCGGCGCGCGCGTAACCATGGGGCTCGATCCCGGTTATCGCACCGGCGTCAAGGTTGCGGTGGTCGATGCCACCGGCAAGGTGGTGGACACCGCGACGATCTATCCGCACGAGCCGCAGCGCCGCTGGGATGAAGCGCTGGCGATCCTCGGCAAGCTGGCCCTGGCGCACAAGGTCGAACTGATCGCCATCGGCAACGGCACCGCCTCGCGCGAAACCGACAAGCTCGCCACCGAACTGGTGAAGCGTTTGTCCGATCTCAAGATGTCGAAGATCGTGGTGTCGGAAGCCGGCGCGTCGGTCTATTCGGCATCGGCGTTCGCGTCCGAGGAATTGCCCGAACTCGACGTCACGCTGCGCGGCGCGGTGTCGATCGCACGGCGCTTGCAGGATCCGCTGGCCGAACTGGTGAAGATCGATCCGAAGTCGATCGGCGTCGGACAATATCAGCACGACCTCGGCGAGGCGAAGCTGTCGCGCTCGCTCGACGCCGTGGTGGAAGACTGCGTCAACGCGGTCGGCGTCGACGTCAACACCGCGTCGGCGCCGCTGCTCGCGCGCGTCTCCGGCATCGGCGCCGGGCTGGCGCAGAGCATTGTGCAGCACCGCGACGCCAACGGGCCGTTCAAGTCGCGCAAGGCGCTCAAGGACGTGCCGCGGCTCGGGCCGAAGGCCTTCGAGCAATGCGCTGGCTTTTTGCGCATCGCGAACGGCGACGATCCGCTGGATTCATCCGGCGTGCATCCGGAAGCCTATCCGGTGGTGCGGCGGATTCTCGAGGCGACCAAGAGCGACATCAAGGCGATCATCGGCAATGCGGCCGCGCTGCGCCAGCTCAAGCCGCAGAACTTCGTCGACGATACGTTCGGCCTGCCGACGGTAACCGATATCCTGCGCGAGCTGGAAAAGCCGGGGCGCGATCCGCGTCCGGCGTTCAAGGCGGCGGAGTTCAAGGAAGGGGTCGAGACCATCAACGATCTCAAGCCGGGCATGATCCTCGAAGGCGCGGTCACCAACGTCGCCGCCTTTGGCGCGTTCGTCGATATCGGCGTGCATCAGGACGGGCTGGTCCACGTCTCCGCGATGTCGAAGAATTTCATCAAGGACCCGCGCGAGGTGGTGAAGCCCGGCGACATTGTGCGCGTGAAGGTGCTCGATGTCGACAAGCCGCGCAAGCGCATCGCGCTGACGCTCCGTCTCGACGACGAGGTCGGCAAGCAGGATCGCGCCGGCGCGTCCGCCGGACGAAACGATGCCGGCGCGCGCGGACAGGGCCCCCGCCGCGATGCACCCCGCCGCGAGCAACAATCCGCATCGGGTGGCGGCGGCGCGCTGGCCGACGCGCTCCGACGCGCCGCCGAGAAGAACGCGGGCAACGGCAAATCGCGCTAAACAATTCTGCGTCGTCCCCGCGTAGGCAGAACGACATCTGTAGCGACAAACGAACTCTTCTCTGTCATGGCCGGGCTTGTCCCGGCCATCCACGTTCTTCATCGTGTTGAACTACCGCAAAGACGTGGATGGCCGGAATAAATCCGGCCATGACGACGGAGAGGGCCGCCTGCGCGGGGCGACGATTTTCGGGTGATTAGTCCGCGCAACGCGAATGCTCAGTCAGGCGCTCAGCATAACGCCGTCGTCATCCCGCCGTCGCGCCGTGGGCATCGAGCCCTCGGCGGATCAATGAGGCCCATCCGTCCTCCGCGGTCTCGGCGAATTCGAACAGCTTCAAATCCTCCGCAGCGATCATGCCTTCCTCGACCAGCGCGTCGAAGTTGACGATCTTGCGCCAGTAGCTTTCGCGGAACAGGACGATCGGCGTGGGCCGGGCCTTCCGCGTCTGTTGCAAGGTCAGCACCTCGAACAGCTCGTCCATGGTGCCGAAGCCGCCGGGAAACACCGCGAGCGCATTGGCCCGCATCGCCAGATGCATCTTGCGCATCGCGAAGTAGTGAAAGCGGAAATACAATTCCGGCGTGATGTAGGGGTTCGGCACCTGCTCGTGCGGCAGCGTGATGTTGAAGCCGATGGTCGGTGCGCCCGCGTCATGCGCGCCGCGATTGGCGGCTTCCATGATGCCGGGGCCGCCGCCGGTGGCGATGACGTTGTCGCGCCAGCGGTTCTTCGGCGCGAACGAGCCGCCGCGCCGGGAGGCGATCTGCGCGAACTCGCGCGCGGTCTGGTAAAGCTCGGCCTGCTTGCGCATCGCCGCGGCACGGGCCCGCTCGGCGTCGTTGCGCGCCGCTTTCGCCGCCGCCTCGGCCTGTTCCGGCGAGGCGATGCGCGCGCTGCCGAACACGATGATGGTCGAGCGGATGCCCCAGTCGCGCAGCTCCAGTTCCGGCTTGGCATATTCGAGACCGAAACGGATCGAGCGCATCTCGTCGCGCAGCAGGAACTCGGTATCCTCGACGGCGAGCAGCGAACTACGGGAAACCGGCGGGTTGATCGGGTCGTTCATCTTGGCTCGTCCGTTGTTCGGTCGCGGCCCGCTATCCGGCGGAAGCCGCTCCACAGAAGCGTCGCAAAGCTGCGAAAGACGTCGTATGAGGAGGGCGCGATGGCGGGCCCGGCTCGTGATCGTGCCTTTCCGGATAAGTTGAAAATGCCGCTAGATCAATCGCATAGATTTTCCATCGCGCCGATGATGGAGTGGACCGATAGCCGGTGCCGCGTTTTTCACCGCATCCTGACGCGGCGTGCGCGGCTTTATACCGAGATGGTAACGACAGGCGCCGTGATCCATGGCGACCGCGCGCGCCTGCTCGGGTTCGATGCCAGCGAGCATCCGGTGGCCTTGCAGCTCGGCGGCTCCAAGCCCGCAGATCTCGCGGCCGCCGCCAGGATCGGCGAGGATTTCGGCTATGACGAGATCAACCTCAATGTCGGCTGCCCGTCGGACCGGGTGAAGGAGGGCCGCTTCGGCGCCTGCCTGATGGCGGAGCCGGATCTGGTCGCCGACGGCGTCGCGGCGATGAAGCGCGCGGTGCGGATCCCGGTAACTGTGAAATGCCGTATCGGCATCGACGATCAGGACCCGGAGATTGCATTGGATCGGCTGGCGCGCGCAGTGGTCGCGGCCGGCGCGGACATGCTGATCGTGCACGCGCGCAAGGCGTGGCTGAATGGATTGTCACCAAAGGAAAATCGCGACATCCCGCCGCTCGATTATGATCGCGTCTATCGTTTGAAGGCCGCGATGCCGCAGGTGCCCATCGTCATCAATGGCGGCATCGGCAGCATCGACGAAGCGAAGCGGCATCTCGAGCATGTCGATGGCGTCATGCTGGGCCGCGCCGCCTATCAGGAGCCGTGGCGGCTGTTGTCGGTCGACAGCGACATCTTCGGCGAGACATCGCCGCATGACGATATGATCGCGGCGCTGGAAGCGATGATGCCGTATATCGCCGGGCAACTGGCACGCGGCACGCGGCTGCATGCCATTACGCGGCACCTGGTGGGCGCGTTCCACGGCATCCCCGGCGCGCGCGCGTTTCGCCGGCATCTGTCGGTGCATGGCGTGAAGGCCGATGCGGGATTGGACGTGCTGCGCGATGCGCTGGTTTTGGTGCGAACGCGGCCAACGGCTTCGGCGGCGGCATAATCTCGCTGTCGCTCGTCATGGCCGGATTTATTCCTGCCATGACAAAAACGGATTCATCGCAGGTGGCTACGGATAGCCGCGCAGCATCAGCCGATCGGCGCGGACTTCCCAGCTTTCCAGCCGGTCGAGGAAACTCATGCCGAGCAGGTTGGTTTTCATCTGGCCGCGCGGCACCACCAGCGCCGGGATCGAGTGTTCGACCAGCCGCCCCACCGCAAGGCGATCCAGCGTCAGCCGCGCCGCCTTGGTGCTGCCGCCGACGGTTTCCACCGGCACGTTGTAGTCGAGCAATTCAAGCGGCAGGCCCGCCGCCTTGGCGGTCTCATAGGTCAGCACCACCGACGTCGCGCCGGTGTCGATCACCATCGGCACCTTGACGCCGTTGATCGTGGCATCGAGCTTGAATTCGCCGCCGTGGCCGCGCGGGATCTGCTGGATACGGGAATGCGCCGCCGTGCGATGCTGCAGCATCGCCGTTACCGACGTGCGCGCGGTGGTGATCTTCGCCGGATCGCCATAGGCGAACACCGCGCAGGCGGTGGCGATGAACAGGACGAGCAGAACCCGGATCACGACCCACCCGCCGTCAGGTTGAGCTTGCTCCGCGATCGGCCGCCCGCGGCGGCGCGGGGGGCGGCAGTCCGGCATCGGCCATGCGCGCGGGCAATTCCGCCATGATCGCCAGCCGCTCCCGCGACTCCATTCTGCCCCAGCGCGCGATCTCCGACAGCGTGCGACCGCAGCCGAAACAGAGCCGGCTCTTCGGGTCGATCATGCAAACGGCGACACACGGCGTTTCGATGCTCATGCTCGATAGTGATGCGCTTTGCCACGCGGGCGCAAGCGCACGATTACAATCCTGTTCCCGCATTCATGAGCGGCCTATCGCGGTTGCGACGCCGGCGGATGTCCACGGGGGCTTGCTCCATGCCCGGAAATTCCGGCTGCAGCGCGGGCGCTTCCTCGGCCATCGGCGCCAAGGCCGACATCACGCGCTCCGGCGGCAGGGTGATGATGACTTCGGTGCCGATACGCAGTTTGGATTTCAGCGTGAAGGTGCCGCCATGCATGTCGATCAGGCTCTTGGCGATCGGCAGGCCGAGGCCGGCGCCCTGTTCGGCCGACTTGATCGAATTGGAGCCCTGGCCGAAGGACGCGAGCACGATCGGAATCTCGTCCTCGGCGATGCCGGAGCCGGTGTCCTTGACGCTGAGATACTGGCCGCCGGACGCGGTCCAGCCGGCCTTGAGCCAGATCTCGCCGCCCTGCGGCGTGAACTTGATGGCGTTCGACAGCAGGTTCAAGACCACCTGACGGATCGCGCGCTCGTCGCCCCAGACCCGCGGCATGCCCTGCTCGAAGATCTCGTGAATGGTGATGCCGCGGCTGGAGGCGCGCAGCTTGAGCAGATGATGGCAATCGGCGACGATGTGAACCAGCGAGACGGCTTCCTCGTTGAGCTCGTAGCGGCCGGCCTCGATGCGCGACAGGTCGAGGATCTCGTTGATCAGGTTGAGGAGGTGCACGCCGGAATTGTGAATGTCGGCGGAGTAATCCTTGTAGGCCGGCACGGTATGTGCGCCGAAGATTTCGCTCTTCATCACTTCGGAGAAGCCGAGAATGGCGTTCAGCGGCGTGCGCAGCTCGTGGCTCATCTGCGCCAGGAAACGCGACTTGGCGACGTTGGCGGACTCGGCGCGATGGCGGGCCTCATCCGAAATCGCCTTGGCCTGTTCGAGCTCGCCGATCAGCGCGTCCTTTTCCGCGCGGGCCTCGAGCGTCGCCAGCGTCGTCGAATGCAGCCGATGCGCCAGCAGCGCGAAATAACCCTCGGCGGCAATCGCCAGCAGCGCCAGAATGTAGTTGTCCAGCGTTCCGCGCATCGCGAAATTCATCGCGATGGTCGCCGTCACTGGCGCGGTGGCCGCGAAGGCCGCGATCGGCAGGCTCGACGCCAGCATGCTCGACACTGCCACGATCAGCAGCATCAGGAACATCATGAACGTGTTGGAGACCAGATCGTAGCCGGACGGATAGGCCAGCATGGCCGTCCAGCTCAGGCCGTAGATCAGATCCAGCAGCACGAACCGCAAGCGCCATTTGCGGGTCGAGCCGGGCGAGGGCGCGTCGTTGAGAAACTTGGTGCAGTTGTGAATGATGAAGCCGTGGATCAGCAGAGTGCCGACTGTCCAAGCCGCCGCCGGAATGGGCTGCATCAGGAAGCCGAACAGCGCGCCGGTCGCCACGATCAGCAGCATGATGACGTAGGACGCCGACTGCCGCGTCTGGGCATATTGCCGGAGCAGCTCGCGGTCGAAAGCCGGGCGTGTGCCGCTGGTCGAGGTCAGGCGATCGCGTGCCTCACGCACGCGCTGCGCAGCGGCGCGGCGATTGCGTGCGGATGGCACGACCGGTTCCTCGGCCGGAAGCTGAACAACCTCGGGCTGTTCGACGGACATACTCATTACGCAACACTGATCCTGCGCGCGACAGCGCGGTGCCTTTTCTTCTTCTTAATCTCTGACGCCAAATCATTAAGACCAGCCTTAAACGCCGCGATAATCTGATTAACGATTTCTTAAAAGGAAGGCCGGCGCGAGGGGCGATTCCCGCGTTCGCGCCCCCTCGCAGCCGGCCCCTTTGCTGGAATTAAAGACCGCGCGCGGATTTGGTTTTTCGGGTTTGAATCTGGCATTCGCTTCCCGAAAGGAGCGAATGCCAGATCACGTCGCGAGATAACCGGCGGCTTTAAATCGTTGGCGACACGAACTTTTCGCGCGATGGCTCAGCGCTCCAGGAGGGCGAGCAGGCTGGAGGTGTCCCAGCGCCGTCCGCCCATCCTTTCCACCTGGGAATAGAATTGATCGACCAGACCCGTCACCGGCAGGCTGGCGCCGTTGCGGCGGGCTTCGCCGAGGCAGATCGAAAGATCCTTGCGCATCCATTCGACGGCGAAGCCGTGATCGTATTTGCCCTCGTTCATGGTCTTGTAGCGGTTCTCCATCTGCCAGGACTGCGCCGCTCCCTTGGAGATGGTGGCGATGACGGCCTCGATGTCGAGCCCGGCTTTCTTGGCGAAGTGGATGCCTTCGGACAATCCCTGCACCAGCCCCGCGATGCAGATCTGGTTGACCATCTTGGTGAGCTGGCCGGAGCCGGCGGGGCCGAGCCGCTTGCACATCCGCGCATAGGCGGCGATCACCGGCTCGGCGCGCCCATACGCTGCCTCGCTGCCGCCGCACATCACGGTGAGGACGCCGTTCTCGGCGCCGGCCTGGCCGCCGGAGACCGGCGCGTCGACGAAATGGAAGCCGGCGGCGGACGCCGCCTTGTCGAGTTCGCGGGCGACCTCGGCCGAGGCTGTGGTGTGGTCGACGAACACCGCGCCGGCCTTCATGCCGGCGAATGCGCCGGTGTCGCCGATGGTGACCGAGCGCAGGTCGTTGTCGTTGCCCACGCAGGCCATCACGAAGTCCTGACCTTCGGCGGCGGCCCGCGGCGTCGGTGCGGCACGTCCGCCGAACTTGTCGGTCCACGCCTTCGCGGTCGCGGCCGTGCGGTTGTAGACCGTCACCTCGTGCTGACCTTTCGTCACGAGATGTCCTGCCATGGGGAAGCCCATGACGCCGAGACCGATGAAAGCGACTTTAGCCATGATGATAACCTTGGGTGTTTGCCGGCAGTTGCTTGCGACGTGCCGTGTTGTTTGACGATAAAGCGGGCGCGGACATTGGCCCGGACCAGTGGAGTGGATGCGACATTCGCCGGCTGATTGCAGCGAATCCAGCGGGCATATGTCAAATTCAAAACTCCACTGAAGCCTTGGTCGTCCTTTGAGGCCAACTTTTGGAATCAAAGAACCACGAGTGGATGCTGCAGCATAGTCCGTCGGGCCCGCAGGGCAACGTCTGGCCCGAAAAATGGCTTTTCGCGATGCGGCAGCGATGGGCATCAGGCGCTGTGTGCCGAAGGGCGCGATCGGCCAAGTGCGGCGCCTCGCGACAAAGGAACCATTGCGCCGGATTATGGCTATTGCTCTATAGGGGCCGGGAAAATTCGCAGCCGATCCGTTTGACGCGGCGCAAGGACGAGCGCGCCGTTCCGGCTTATGGCGGGCGCGAGGAGAACAAAATTGAGTGTGACCGAACAGCAAGTTCGAGACGTCCTGTCGCGCGTCCTGTCGCCGGACGGCGTTCCGCTGACGCAGGCGAAGGTTCTGTCGGAAATCGCCGTCACTGACGGCAAGGTGTATTTTTCCATCAATGTCGATGCCGCACAGGCTGCGGCCTGGAGCGGCGTGCGGGCCAAGGCGGAGGCCGCGGTGCGCGGCATGCCGGGTGTCTCGACCGCGATGGTGGTTTTGACCGCCGAACGCAAGGCGACGGGCGGGACGGCTGCGCCCGCGCCGTATCGTCGGGTCTCGGGCGCGGGTGGGGGCGTGCCGCCGGCTTCCGCGCACCGGCCGCCGCCGCACGCGGCGTCGAGCTCGCCGATGGCCAAGCAGGCGCCGATTCCGGGTATCGCCGCGATTGTCGCAGTGGCATCGGGCAAGGGCGGCGTCGGCAAGTCGACCACTTCGCTCAACCTCGCCCTCGGCTTGCGCGATCTCGGCCTGCGGGTCGGCCTGATGGACGCCGATATCTACGGCCCCTCGATGCCGCGGCTCACCGCCATTCACGACAAGCCCGTGGTGAACGAGCAGAAGAAGATGGTCCCGATCGAGCGCTTCGGCCTCTCGATCATGTCGATCGGATTCCTGGTCGAGGAAGAGACCGCGATGATCTGGCGCGGCCCGATGGTGATGTCGGCGATCACCCAGATGCTGCGCGAAGTCGCCTGGGGCAAGCTGGATATCCTGATCGTCGACATGCCGCCGGGGACCGGTGACGCGCAATTGACGCTGGCGCAGAACGTCCCGCTGAAGGGCGCCGTGATCGTCTCGACGCCGCAGGACCTGGCGCTGATCGACGCGCGGCGCGGGCTTGCGATGTTCAGGAAGGTCAACGTCCCGGTGCTCGGGATCGTCGAGAACATGAGTTATTTCCAGTGCCCGCAATGCGGCACGCGCTCGGACATTTTCGGCCACGGCGGCGCGCGGCACGAGGCCGAACGGCTCGGCGTGCCATTCCTCGGCGAGGTGCCCTTGCACATGGACATCCGCGCGACCTCGGATGCCGGCACGCCGGTGGTGGTGAGCGAGCCGAACGGCCCGCACGCGGCGATTTACCGCGCCATCGCGACGCAGGTGCGCGATCAGCTCAAGGATACCCTCGCCATGGCGGCCGATTGAGCCGAAGGTGTTCTGCATCGGTGTTCTGCATCGCGACAAGGCGCATGCGACTTTGGTTGAATTTTCCCGACAACGGTGCGGGATGCGTTTCTGCCGTGCAGGTTCCGTGTTAGAGATCGTCGTGGAGCGGATTTGAGTTGCGCCCGTCGCGCCGCAGGCTCGTTAAGCGAATCTCAAATCCAAGGCTCTACTGGCAACGTCTATCTGTCGACGGTTCTTTGATTCCAACTTTTGCAAGGCGCCTGCCGGGACGGGATGCAGATGTTGGGCTCGATCACGGGAGCGCCGTCGCTCGCCCTCGAATTGCCGCTGGAAGCAGTCCGGCGGTTACAGGAAACGCTAGCAAGGAGAAGCTGAATGAAGCGTCGTGATTTTCTCAAAGTGTCCGCCGCCGGCGCCGCGGTGAGCGCAGTGGCCTCGCCGGCCATCGCGCAGTCGTCGCCCGAAATCAAGTGGCGTATGACCTCGAGCTTCCCGAAGTCCCTCGACACGATCTATGGCGGCGGCGAGTACTTCGCCAAGCAGGTCGCCGAGATGACCGACAACAAATTCCAGATCCAGGTTTTTCAGGCCGGCGAAATCGTCCCGGGCCTGCAGGCATTCGACGCGACGTCCAGCGGCACCGTCGAAGCGTGCCATACGGTGTCTTACTACTATGTCGGCAAGGATCCGACCTTCGCGATCTTCGCCTCGGTGCCGTTCGGCCTCAACACCCGCATGCAGAACTCCTGGCTGCTTCAGGGCGGCGGCAACGAACTGGCCGACGAGTTCTTCAAGCAATACAAGGTCGTGGCAATGCCCTGCGGCAACACCGGCACCCAGATGGGCGGCTGGTTCCGTAAGGAGATCAAGACGGTCGCGGACCTGTCGGGTCTGAAGATGCGCATCGGCGGCATCGCCGGTCAGGTGTTGCAGAAGGTCGGCGTCGTGCCGCAGCAGCTCGCCGGCGGCGACATCTATCCGTCGCTGGAAAAGGGCACCATCGACGCGGCCGAATGGGTCGGCCCCTACGACGACGAAAAGCTCGGCTTTCAGAAGGTCGCCAAGTTCTATTACTACCCCGGCTGGTGGGAAGGCGGCCCGGCGGTTCATGCGTTCTTCAACGAAGAGAAGTTCAACGCGTTGCCGAAGCACTATCAGGCGGTGCTGCGCAACGCCGCCGCCAACACCACGCTGTGGATGCCGGCGCGCTACGACATGCAGAACCCGAAGGCGCTGAAGCAACTGGTCGCCAGCGGCACGCAGCTGCGGCCGTTCTCCACGGAAATCATGGAAGCCTGTCTCAAGGCCACCAACGAGCTGTGGGCGGAAATTTCGGCGAAGAACCCGAACTTCAAGAAGGTCATCGACGCGATGCAGGCCTATCGCGGCGACGAGTATCTGTGGTGGCAGGTGGCCGAATACACCAATGACAGCTTCATGATCCGCTCGCGCACGCGCAACTAAGCGTCGCGGCCGATCACATCAGCCAATCAGCCCGGCCTTTCGAGGCCGGGTTTTTTATTGGCATCAGGTCGTTGCACGTCAGAGCCGACTTTGAAATGCGCCTTGCAGGAGCGGCCGGCTGACGTCGCTCCGCTTGGCGGAGACGACGCTTCCGCGTTGCGAATTGGGCTGCGACTGATCTCGCCTCAGAACTTCGGCGGCCCGAAATCCGGCTGCGGCATATCGATCTGCGGCACCTCGATCTTCACCTTGTTGAGGTCGATGTCGGCGGCCGCGCCCTTGTAGTGCATCACCATCGAGGGGAAGAGGATCACCAGCAGCACCATGATCACCTGGATCGTCACGAAGGGCACCGCGCCCCAGTAGATCTGGCCGGTCGTCACCGGCGCCATCCGTTTTCCGGTGACGCGATCGATGTAGCTTTCCTTCGGGGCGACGGAGCGCAGATAGAACAATGCGAAGCCGAACGGCGGATGCATGAACGAGGTCTGCATGTTGACGCCGAGGATCACGCCAAACCAGATCAGGTCGATGCCGAGTTTTTCGGCGGCCGGTCCGAGCAGCGGGATGATGATGAAGGCCAGCTCGAAGAAGTCGAGGAAGAAGGCCAGGATGAAGACGAAGATATTGACGAAAATCAGGAAGCCGAACTGGCCGCCGGGCAGGGAGGTCAGCAGGTGCTCGACCCAGACGTGGCCGTTGACGCCGTAGAAGGTCAGCGAGAACACGCGGGCGCCGACCAGGATGAAGATGACGAAGGCCGACAGCTTGGCGGTGGCCTGGGTGGCCTGACGGATCAGATCCCACGAGAGCCGCTTCTTGGCCGCGCCAAGCAGCAGCGCGCCGGTCGCGCCCATGGCGCCGCCCTCGGTCGGCGTCGCGACGCCGATGAAGATCGTGCCGAGCACGAGGAAGATCAGGAACAGCGGCGGCACCATCACGAAGGTGGTCTGCTGCGCGATCCGCGACAGGAAGCGGAAACCGAATAGCCGATCGGTGGTCCAGTTGATCACCGCAACGGCGAACGCAAACAGGATGCCGTACATCATGCTGATGACGACGAAATCGGCGCCCTTGGTGTCGGAGTGCCGCATCATGAACCAGGCGAAGCCGATGCTGATCAGAGCCAGGACGCCGAGCGAGGTCAGGCCGCGTTTGCCGTTGTCCTCGCGGAAACCGATCGCCTCCGCCGGCAGGCCCGGCGCGGCCTTGGGAAACAGCAGCGAGACACCGAGAATGTAGACCGCATAGAGCCCGGTCAGGACGAGGCCCGGAATGAATGCGCCTTCATACATGTCGCCGACGGAGCGGCCGAGCTGGTCGGCCATCACGATCAGCACCAGCGAGGGCGGAATGATCTGCGCCAGCGTACCGGAGGCTGCGATGACGCCGGTCGCGACGCGGCGGTCATAGCCGTAACGCAGCATGATCGGCAGCGAGATCAGGCCCATCGAGATCACCGATGCGGCCACGACGCCGGTAGTGGCGGCGAGCAGCGCGCCGACGAAGATCACCGCATAGGCGAGGCCGCCGCGCAGCGTGCCGAACAGTTGGCCGACAGTGTCCAGCAGGTCCTCGGCCATTCCCGATCGTTCGAGGATGAGGCCCATGAAGGTGAAGAACGGTATCGCCAGCAGCGTGTCATTGTTCATCACGCCGTAGACGCGTTCCGGCAGCGCCTGCAGGAAATTGGGATGGAATTGGCCGAGTTCGATGCCGACGAAGGCGAACAGAAGGCCGACGGCGCCAAGCGAAAACGCGACCGGGTAGCCCAGCAGCAGAAACACCACCAGCGCCACGAACATGATCGGCGCCATGTTCTCGATCAGAAAAGCAATCATGCAGTCCCCCGAGCCGCGCGCGGCTCCTCAATCTTTCTTGATGGCTTCGACCAGGTGCTCGACTTCCGCTTCGAGGCTTGTTGGCTGCGCCTCGTAAGGGTCGGGGATCAGGCCCCGCATCACCGCAATGCGCTTGATCAGTTCCGAGATGCCCTGAATGAGCAGCAGCGTGAAGCCGATCATCAGCAGCGCCTTGGCCGGCCATTGCGGCAGCCCGCCCGCGTTCCCCGACTGCTCGTTGATCTCCCACGAGCGCAGGAAGAACGGCACGCTGGTGATGATCATCACGATGCACAGCGGGATGAGGAAGAAGGCATGGCCGATGACGTCGATCGAGTCGCGGACCTTCTTCGGCCACAAGCTGTTGACGATATCGATGCGGATGTGTTCGTTCGCCAGCAGCGTCCACGGCGCACACAGCAGGAAAACGATTCCGAACAGCACCCACTGCAATTCGAGCCAGGCGTTCGACGATTCATCGAACACCTTGCGGACGGTTGCGTTGGCGCTCGAGATCAGGACGGCGACGAGAATCAGCCACGCCAGGCGTTTGCCGATCCACGAATTGAGCGCGTCGATCCCCTGACTGAGTTTCAGGAGCGATTGCACGGAAGGCTCTCCTCGGTTTAGCGCGTCTGCCCTCGGCCTCTTGACGCGAGGCTCTTTCCTGCGGACAGCGGATGCGCGGCACAATTTCAGCGGCCCGCGTCGCAGTCAATTGGAAGTTTCGCGTTGGAAGGGACGATTGAAGGGGCGAGGGTGAGAGACGGTTGACGAGGTCAACCGGTCTCGGCGCGAGAGCTAAGGCAGCGCGCGGGCGCTGTCGATTACGACTTTCGTAGTGGAGCGGCCTGTTCGATGCAGGCGCGACGCGGCGCCCGCAACATCGGCTCATCGGACCGCCGCAACGGGCCGCGATATCCGTCCTAGCCGCCGGTGACGCTCATATGCCGGCTGACGCTCGGGCGGTTGTGGCGGCGGTCGATCACGAAATCATGGCCCTTCGGTTTGAGGCCGATGGCGCGGTCGATCGCCTGGCTCAGCAGGGCGTTGTCCGGCGAGGCCCGCAGCGGCCGCCGCAGGTCGGACGCATCCTCATGACCGAGGCAGGTGTGGATGGTGCCGGTGCAGGTGATGCGGACGCGGTTGCAGGATTCGCAGAAGTTGTGGGTCATCGGCGTGATGAAGCCGAGCTTGCCGCCGGTCTCGCTGACCTGGACGTAGCGGGCCGGGCCGCCGGTCGAGTCCGGCAGATCGGTGAGGGTGTAGCGAGCGGCGAGGCGGCTGCGCAGCAGAGAGAGCGGCAGGTACTGGTCGAGGCGGCCGGGGCCGATATCGCCCATCGGCATCACCTCGATCAGCGTCAGCGTCATGCCCTTGCCATGGGCCCATTCCATCAAGGCCGGAAGCTCATCCTCATTGAGGTTCTTCAATGCCACCGCGTTGATCTTGACAGCGAGGCCCGCCGCCTGCGCCGCTTCGATGCCGGCCAGAACTTTCTCGATGTCGCCCCAGCGGGTGATCGCCTTGAACTTGGCCGGATCGAGGGTATCGAGGGAGACGTTGATCCGGCGCACGCCGCAGTCGCGCAGTTCATCGGCGAAACGGGCCAGTTGCGAGCCGTTGGTGGTCAGCGTCAGTTCGTCGAGCGCGCCGCGACCCAGATGCCGCGACAGCGAGCGCACCAGCGACATCACATTGCGCCGGACCAGCGGTTCGCCGCCGGTGAGGCGCAGCTTGCGCACGCCCTTGTCGATGAAGACCGAGCAAAGGCGGTCGAGTTCTTCGAGGGTGAGGAGGTCGGCCTTCGGCAGGAAGGTCATGTCCTCCGACATGCAGTAGAAGCAGCGCAGGTCACAGCGGTCGGTCACCGACACGCGCAGATAGGTGATGGTCCGGCCGAAGGGGTCGGTCATCACGCCTTGCGGGCTGTTCAAAGGCCCTGACATCGCGCTCCATCCGGCTCAGGCATGCGTCCCCTCGGCCCTTTTCCTGTTCTAAATCTAGGAGCGAACCGAGGGCGGCGCAATCTATCCCATCGTTGCGGGCGCGAAATGCGCTCAGCGCGCCGGCTGTGCCGTGGTCGGCGCTGGGAAGACCTGGCTGTTGCCGGCCGCAGCGGCGGCCACGGGTGCGGCAGCCGCCGGTTTTGCGGCGGCGCGCTTGCGCGGCTTGCGTCGTGCCGGCCGCTTCGGCGCCTCGGCCTGCAGTTCACCGACCACCGGATTGGGATCGAATGTGATGCTGGGCTGCGAGGTGATGTAGTCGCCGGAATGGCGCGTCACCTGCACCGGCACGGTCAGCGGCTGATAATTCGGCAGCGCGAACGCCACCGAAAAGCTTTCGGCGTTGTCGGGTACCGCCAGCGAGCACGGCGTCTTGCAGGACGGCCCGAGCGAACTGGTGGCGTCGGCGCCGGGCGGAATCGAGTCCACCTGAACAGACACGGTCTTCGGCGTCGGCTTGAAGGCATCCATGGACATGGACGAACAACCGGCCAGGACAAAGCCCGCGGCTGCGATAGCGATAACACTGCGCATGATCCACCCGTTTGTTGCGGCTTGCCGCCACAGTCCCCGCGCGGGAGAATAAGTGGCGCGCCGCCGCGACGCAACGCCTTGACGCGGGCTGACCGACGGCAACTCAATTCAACTGAATATCGATTGTAATTCAGTGAATTATCGATATTTTGTTATGTTAAACCTGCACTGAAAGCAGGTCCTCGACAGCCGCCGGCAGCTCGCGCATATGCGCGATCAGCCGGTCGGGCTTCAAATCGGCGATCGGTATCTCGGTGTAGCCGAAGGTCACGCCGACCACCGGAACGCCGGTCCGTCGCGCCACGCCGACATCGGTTCCGGCATCGCCCACCATGAGGGTCTTGCCGATCGACCCCCCGGCTTTGGCCACGGTCTGACGCAGGATGACCGGATCGGGCTTGGAGACGCCGAAGGTATCCGCGCCGCAGACCGCGGCGAAGCGGTCGGTCAGGCCGAGCCGGTCGAGCAGGCGCAGCGAGAGCCATTCCAGCTTGTTGGTGCAGACCGCGAAACGGCAGCCTTTGGCGGCGAGGTCGTCGAGTGCGGCCTCCAGGCCGTCGAAGGGCCGGGATTCATCGGCGATGTGTTCGGCATAGTAGGCGATGAAATCCGCGGTGAGGCGGCTCATCTCGTCGGTGCTGACCTGCCGGCCCTCCGCTTCGAACCCCCGCTCGAGCAGGCGGCGGGCCCCGGACCCGATCAGATTGCGTGCCGATTCAAGGGGCAAGGGCGGAAGCTTCTCGCGCACCAGAATATAATTGAGGGCGCCGATCAGATCCGGTGCGGTATCGACCAGGGTGCCGTCGAGATCGAAGGTGATGAGGGGCGAATTGTTCATTCTCGATGGCTAGCCGCCCCCGCCACCCGTTGCAAGGCCGCTGGCGCGGCAAGGTGCAGGTTAGCGCCGGCGCCGTGCCGTCGATCGGGAACCGGCATTTGGCCTGTTCAGGAACCGCGACGGACGCTAGATAGGAGCCCGATTTGCGGCGGCTCGACCGCCGCTGCACCGCTCGGGTGGCATAAGCATGAATCTGGACGACCGGAAACGACAGGCCGCGGCGCGCGCGCTGGAAGAGGTGCGCGACGGCATGAAACTCGGCCTCGGCACCGGGTCCACCGCGAAACATTTCGTCGACCTGCTCGGCGAGCGGGTGCGTAGCGGCCTCAAGGTGATCGGCGTGCCGACCTCGGAAGCGACCCGCATGCAGGCCGAGCAATGCGGCGTTCCGCTCACCACGCTGGACGATCTCGATCATCTCGATCTTACCGTTGACGGCGCGGACGAGGCCGATCCGGCGCTGAACCTGATCAAGGGCGGAGGCGGCGCGCTGCTGCGCGAGAAGATCGTTGCCGCAGCCTCCGATCGCATGATCGTCATCGCCGACGACAGCAAATGGGTGACGACCTTGGGTCGTTTCCCGCTGCCGATCGAAGTCGTTCCATTCGGCCTGGCTGCCACCCGCCGTGCCATCGAGGCGGTGTTTGCCGCCGCCGGCGTCGCTGGCGAGTTGCGCGTGCGGCAGGGTGCTGGCGGCCATGCTTTCGTCACCGATGGCGGCCACTGGATTGTCGATGCGCATCTCGGAACGATCCCGGATGCGCCCCGCCTCGCCGGATTGCTGGCCGCGATCCCCGGCGTCGTCGAGCACGGTTTGTTCATCGGTCTTGCCGGCACGCTGGTGCTGGCCGGCACCGACGGAATTCGGGTTATCGAGCGGCCTTGAGGCCGCGATCAATGGCATGCATGAAGGAGTCCGCATGAAATATCTCAGTCAGATGATGTTCGCCGGCAGTCTTGCCGTGGGACTCGCGTTTTCGGGTGCCGCCGCGCGGGCCCAGGCCCCCGCTCAGGCGCCGGCGCAGCAGCAGCTCAAGCCGGCTTCGCCGGCGGCGCTGGCCGCGGCCAAGGAATTGCTCACCTTGAAGAACGCGCAGGCGATGTATGCCAGCGCCATTCCGAACATCGTGCAGCGGACCAAGGCCGCACTGCTGCAGAACAACCTCAACTACCAGAAGGACCTCGACGAGGTCGCGCAGGTCATCGCCAAGGAATTCGCCGGCCGTGAAGCCGAGGTCAGCGAGCAGATGGCGAAGATCTATGCCAATGATTTCACCGAACAGGAACTGAAGGATCTCGTGACCTTCTACAAGACGCCGCTCGGGAAGAAGCTGCTTGCCGAGGAGCCGCGCGCCATCGCCGCCAGCATGGGCTACATGAACCAGTGGGCGCTGCAGATGACCGAGAAGGTTTCCGAGCAGTTCCGCGCCGAAATGAAGAAGCGCAACAAGCCGATCATCTGAGCCACGTTCGCCGCCGTGAAGGCGGCGGCGTTGTTTTTGCTTTGACGCGCCGTTCCGCGATGCGCGCTGCAACCTCCCGAGACTGCTCTCGCGGGGCGCGGCTCGCGCGGAAGCGCTTGAACCGGGCGGGCCACGACCATGGCGGACAACTTCGATGTCGATCTGTTTGTCATAGGCGGCGGGTCGGGCGGCGTGCGCGCCGCGCGGATCGCCGCCGGTCATGGCGCCCGCGTCATGATCGCCGAAGAGTATCGGATGGGCGGCACCTGCGTCATTCGCGGATGCGTGCCGAAGAAGCTGTTCGCCTATGCCTCGCATATCAGCCACGAGATCGCGGATGCCGCCGGCTTCGGCTGGAGCATTCCGTCGGCGACCTTCGACTGGCCGACCCTGATCGCCAACAAGGACAAGGAGATCGCGCGGCTGGAAGCGGCCTATACGTCCAATGTCGAGAAGTCCGGCGCGCAGGTCATCAAGTCGCGCGCGGCATTCGAGGACCCGCATACGCTGGTGCTCGACGACGGCAGGAAGATTCGCGCGAAATACATCCTGATCGCCACCGGCGGCGCGCCGAACCACGGCAAGCCCATCCCGGGCATCGAGCATGTCATTTCCTCGAACGAGGTGTTTCACCTGCGTGAGTTGCCGAAGCGCATCCTGATCCAGGGCGGCGGCTATATCGCGCTGGAATTCGCCTGCATCTTCGCCGGCTTCGGCTGCGACGTCACGGTGGTCTATCGCGGCGACAACATCCTGCGCGGGTTCGACGACGACGTGCGCGCCCATGTCCGCGCCGAGATGGAGAAGGACGGCATCACCGTTCTCACCGGCTGCACCGTGGACAAGGTCGAGAAGCACGGCGACGAGTTCACCTCGCATCTGTCGAACGGCTCCAGCGTCGCCTCCGACAAGGTGATGTTCGCCATCGGACGTCATCCCAACGTCGCCAATCTCGGGCTCGAGAAGGCGGGCGTCGCCATCAACCCGAAGAATGGCGGCATCGCCGTCAACGAATTTTCGCAGACCTCGGTGCCGCACATCTATGCGGTCGGCGACGTCACCCATCGCTTCAACCTGACGCCGGTGGCGATCCGCGAGGGCCATGCCTTCGCCGACACCGTATTCGGCAAGCGCGAGGTGAAGGTTGATCATGCCGATATTCCGACGGCGGTATTCTCGCAGCCGCAGGTCGGCACCGTCGGCCTGACCGAGCAGGAGGCGCGCGAGCAATATCCGCGCGTCGACATCTACAAGGCCTCGTTCCGGCCGCTGAAGGCGACGCTGTCGGGAAGCCATTCCCGCGTGCTGATGAAGCTCGTGGTCAACGGCTCGAGCGATCGCGTGCTCGGTTGCCATATCGTTGGGCCGGAGGCCGCCGAACTCATTCAGGTGGTCGCCATCGCCGTGAAAATGAAGGCTACCAAGGCTGACTTCGACGCCACCATGGCGCTGCATCCGACCTCCGCCGAGGAACTGGTGACGATGCGCACGCCAACCGCGCGCTACGTGCGCGAAGCGGCGGAGTAACATCGTCGGCATCCGGTTTGACTCGTCATGGCCGAGACAAGCCCGGCCATGACGGCGACACCAATGCACACTACCTTCTCTTACTCGATCACGCCCAGCCAATCGGCGGCGCTGCGCCACAGCGTGCCGCGATGCTCGCGGCGGAAGAAGCCCATGTGGCCGATGCTCTTCACGCCGGCATCGCTCGGCGCGATCGACACCACCTCGGGCGTTGTCGTCGTAAAGCCGGAGCACAGCAACTCCACCGCCGGCCGTGGCGCCCAGGTGTCGTCGGTGAAGGCGAGCGCGCGCAGCGGCGCCTTGTAGTTGGCGAAATTGGCGAGCGCCGCGAGGCTGACATCGTCGAGCAGGTAGCGCTGACTCATTACCCAGCGCCGCCATTCCAGGAAGACGCCCTTCGGCAAGTCCTGGCCCAGCATCAGGCGGCCGGGCAGATAGCCGGCGACGTGCGCCACCGGCACGCCGAGATAGTTCATGAACAGATAGACGCGATAACGCTCCGGCGACGGCATCAGTTTCCAGTAGGCCGCCTGCGCCGAGACGAACAGCGCGCGCGTCACTTCGGTATTGTTCGGCAGCAGCCCCAGCGCCTGGCCGCCGAACGAATGGCCGACATAGCGCAGCGGCAGGCCGGCATAGCGCTCGCGCATCCATGTCACCGCGCCGGTGACGTCCTTGGCGGCCCATTCCGCCATCGTCGTGTGGAAGCCGCGCAGCGATGCCGCGCGACTGCTTCCCGCGGGCGGCTTTGGCCGCGAGCCGCCGATGCCGCGATAGTCGTAAGTGAGCACGGCGCAGCCCTGGCGCGCGAGATAGCGGGCGAAGCCGTCGTAATACGTGCGCGGGACCGCGGTCGCCGAGTTGATGAGGACGGCGTGGCGCTTCGCGGCACGCGGCAGATACAGTGTCGCGGCGAGCTGATATCCGTCGGTGGCGGGAATGAAGATGTTGTCGGAATAGACGTCGTCCTGCACAGCCTCGGTCACGGTCGCATCTCGGCTCTTCAACGGGTTCGGCGCGCGGGAAATCGGCCCGCGCCGCGTATCTTATAGCAAACCCTTGTATTGCCACGACGAATTCAAACTGGCGGGGAGCCGTCCGGCTGTGTATAACCCGCCAATCCGCCATCCGTGGAAGAGGGCGGCTTTTTCTTTTAGGAGTGCAGCATGTCCGAGCGGTGGACACCCGACAGTTGGCGCAACAAGCCGGTGGTGCAGATGCCGGCCTATCCCGATGCGAAGGCTCTGGCCGACGTCGAGGCGCAGCTTGCGACGTTTCCGCCGCTGGTTTTTGCGGGTGAGGCGCGCAACCTGAAAAAAGCCTTGGCTCGAGTCGCAAAGGGCGAGGCCTTCCTGCTCCAGGGCGGCGACTGCGCCGAGAGCTTCGCCGAGCACGGCGCCAACAACATCCGCGACTTCTTCCGCGTGCTGCTGCAGATGGCGGTGGTGCTGACCTATGCCGGCGCGCTGCCGGTGGTGAAGGTCGGCCGCATCGCCGGCCAGTTCGCCAAGCCGCGCTCGTCGCCGGTGGAGAAGGTCGACGGTGTCGAGCTACCGAGCTATCGCGGCGACATCATCAACGACATCGCCTTCACGGCGGAAGCCCGCACGCCGGACCCGCGCCGGCAGGTGATGGCGTACCGGCAGTCGGCGGCGACGCTGAACCTCCTGCGGGCCTTCGCGACCGGCGGCTATGCCAACCTCGCCAGCGTGCACGAATGGATGCTCGGCTTCGTCAAGGGCTCGCAGCAGTCGCGGCGCTATCAGGAGCTGGCGGACCGCATCTCGGATGCGCTCAACTTCATGCGCGCCTGCGGCCTCAATCTGGAGAGCCATCCGGAACTGCGGGCGACCGAGATCTACACCAGCCACGAGGCGCTGCTGCTCGGCTACGAGCAGGCCTTCACGCGGGTCGATTCCACCACCGGCGACTGGTACGCGACCTCCGGCCACATGATCTGGATCGGCGATCGCACCCGCCAGCTCGATCACGCCCATGTCGAATACTTCCGCGGCATCAAGAACCCGATCGGCCTCAAGTGCGGTCCGTCGCTGAAGCCGGACGAACTGTTGAAGCTGATCGACGTGCTCAACCCGGACAACGAGCCGGGCCGCCTGACGCTGATCTCGCGCTTCGGCGCCGACAAGGTCGCCGACGGCCTGCCGCCGCTGGTGCGGGCGGTGCAGCGGGAAGGGCGCGTCGTGGTGTGGTCGTGCGATCCGATGCACGGCAACACCATCACCTCGACCACCGGCTACAAGACGCGGCCGTTCGACCGCATCCTCTCCGAGGTGAAGGGCTTCTTCAACGTGCACGCGGCGGAGGGCACCTACGCCGGCGGCGTGCATCTGGAGATGACCGGGCAGGACGTCACCGAATGTCTCGGCGGCGCGCGCGCGATCACCGACGAGCACCTCAACGACCGCTATCACACCGTCTGCGATCCGCGGCTCAATGCCGAGCAGTCGATCGACATGGCATTCCTGATCGCCGAACTGCTCAAGCAGGAGCGCGCCGGCAAGGCGCAACCGCTGCCGGCGGCTGCGGGAATGTGATGTGCTGAGGGCGGGGCGGGCGACGGTCAATTCGTGGAACGGATTGGCCTTCGCCATCCGCTCCGAACAGGCGATCCGCGAGGAACTGGCGGCACTGATTCTCTCGGTGCCGCTGGCGTGGCTGATCGGCACCACGCCGGCGCGGCGGATCGAGATGGTGGCGGTGATTCTGCTGCTGCTGGTCGTCGAACTGCTCAACACGGCCATCGAGAAACTGGCCGACCGGCTGACCACCGATCACGATCCGCAGATCGGTCAGGTCAAGGACATGGGATCGGCGGCCGTCGGGGTGGCGCTGGTCATCGCGGGCGCGGTTTGGCTGTTGGCGCTGGCTGAATGTCTGGGGTGGATTTAGGCATCTGGCCGCAAATTCGTTTTGCAGGCAGATTTGCAACACGAAAAGAGTCGTCCCTGCGCAGGCAGGGACCCATACTCCGCAGCGGTTCGGCTCCATCACCCAAGGCAATTTTCGTTTATAACAGGCAACGCCAGGGGTTATGGGTCCCCGCCTGCGCGGGACGACCCGGTGGTTGGGGATACGGTTTGCGATGAACTGCGCGAGACAGGTGAATTGATGACGACTGAATTCAAGATCACGCTGGCGCAACTCAATCCCACGGTCGGCGATATCGCCGGCAATGCCGCCAAGGCGCGCGCGGCGCGTGAGCACGCGAAGGCCGATGGCGCCGATCTCGTCGTGCTGCCGGAGCTCTTCATCGCCGGTTATCCGCCGGAAGACCTGGTGCTGAAGCCCGCATTTCAAGCGGCGTGCCGCGCCGCCATCGAAGACCTCGCGCGTGAAAGCGCGGACGGCCCGCCGATGCTGATCGGCTCGCCGTGGGTCGATGGCGGCAAGCTCTACAATGCCTGCGCGCTCTTGGCGGATGGCCGCATCGCGGCGCTGCGCTACAAGGTCAACCTGCCGAACTACGGCGTATTCGACGAGAAGCGCGTGTTCGCGCGCGGACCTGTCGCCGGGCCGGTGACGGTCGGCGGTGTGCGTATCGGCGTGCCGATCTGCGAAGACACCTGGCTCGAAGAGTCGGCGGATTACGAGAACGTCGTCGAATGTCTCGCGGAGACCGGCGCGGAAATTCTGGTGGTGCCGAACGGCTCGCCCTACGCCAAGGGCAAGACCGACATGCGGTTGTCGATCTCGGTAGCGCGCGTCACCGAAAGCGAACTGCCGCTGGTCTATCTCAATCAGGTCGGCGGCCAGGACGAACTGGTGTTCGACGGCGCGTCGTTCGTGCTCAATGCCGACCGTTCGCTCGCGGCGCAACTGCCGGCCTTCGTCGAAAACATCACCACGCTGACCTTCACGAAGGGCGCGGAAGGATGGCGCTGCAAGGGTTCAGTCGCGCCGCTGCTTGACGACGACAAGGCGGATTACGCCGCCTGCGTGCTGGGCCTGCGCGACTATGTCGGCAAGAACGGCTTTCCCGGCGTGCTGATGGGCGTTTCCGGCGGTATCGACTCGGCGCTGTGCGCGGCGATCGCGGTCGATGCGCTTGGCGCCGACCGCGTGCGCGGCGTCATGCTGCCGTTCAAGTACACCGCGCAAGTCTCGCTCGACGACGCGGCGAAACTCGCGAAAGCGCTCGGCATCCGCTACGAGGTCTTGCCGATCGCCGATGCCGTGAACGGGTTCGAGGCGATCCTCGCTGAACCGTTCAAGGGCCTGCCGCGCGACATTACCGAAGAGAACTTGCAGGCGCGCACCCGCGGCACATTGCTGATGGCGCTCTCCAACAAGACCGGCGCGATGGTGGTGACCACCGGCAACAAATCGGAAATGTCGGTCGGCTATGCCACGCTCTATGGCGACATGAACGGCGGCTTCAATCCGATCAAGGATATCTACAAGACCGAGGTGTTCCGGCTCTCGCGCCTGCGCAACACCTGGAAACCGGACGATGCGCTCGGCCCGTCCGGCGAAGTAATTCCGGACAACATCATCGTGCGGCCGCCGACCGCCGAGTTGCGCGACAATCAGTTGGATCAGGACTCGCTGCCGCCTTACGACGTGCTCGACGCCATCCTTGAGCGGCTGGTGGAGCGCGAGGAGCCGCTGGCGGAGATCGTCGCGAGCGGATTCGAGCGCGATACCGTGGCGCGGATCGATCGTCTGTTGAACATCGCGGAATACAAACGGCGGCAGGCCGCGCCGGGCGTGAAGGTCACGCGCAAGAACTTCGGCCGCGATCGCCGCTATCCGATCACCAACCGCTTCCGCGACTCCGGCGCACCGCTGCCGCCCGCCGACGCAACGCTGACCCCGCGCAGCGGCAAGGCATCGACCGACGTGTTCGAGGGCTGATGCTGGTCGTCCCCGCGAGGCGGGGACCCATAACCCCCGGCTTTTCCGCGCCATCGTCATGCGCGCTTGTCGCGGGCATCCACGTCCTTTACCGAGTTTCGACGAGTTAGAGCATTTTTGGTTTCGATAGAACCCCTTGCCACGAAACGATGCGCGCTCCCTCTCCCCGACGGGGAGAGGGAATCCCTTCCGCATCCGTGACGATTCAGTTCAATCCAAAATAGCTCTAAGCGTGGATGGCCGGGACAAGTGTACGGCCTTGAGAGATACCTGACAGTGTTCGGGG
>Ga0182793_1000058_pt1 | contig 104478 bp, 92 predicted proteins | sample Passage237A_FD_130498 | JGI IMG/M metagenome (GOLD analysis project Ga0182793, IMG submission 130498) | Cellulose adapted compost microbial communities from Newby Island Compost Facility, Milpitas, CA, USA - Passage2 37A (version 2) (version 2) ... | reverse complement strand
CCGGCCCCCCCCCGCCCCCCGGCGCCCCCAGGGCGCTGGTCCTCGGCTTGGCGGGCATCGCCGTGCCCGCCGTCGGGCTCTTCGTTTCCCCCGCCGCGAACGTGGCCCTTTCCTGGCTCGTTGGTATCACTTACTGGACCGCGATCGCCATCGGCATGCTGATGATGATCCTCATCCATCACATCTTCGATGCGTCCTGGTCGGTCGTCATTCGCCGCCAGTGGGAACACGGTCTCTCCGCCTTCAAGTGGCTCGCGGTTCTTTTCCTGCCGCTCCTCATCACCGCCTGGACCAACCCCGGCCTTGTCTGGCCGTGGATGGATCTCACGCGCGAGATGCACGGCGGCCACACCGTCGGACACGACGTGCTCTACATCAAGAAGTCAGGTTTCCTGAACCTGCAGATGTTCACGTTCATGACCGCCGCCTTCTTCGGCATCTGGATGTTCCTGTCGTGGCGTCTGCGCAAAGCGTCCTTCACGCAGGACGTCGACGGCGATGTGAAGTGGACCCTCAAGAGCCGCGTCACCGCCGCCATGGGTCTGCCGCTCGGCGCGATCACCCTTACGCTTGCCGCGATCTACTGGGTGAAGTCGCTCGAATATCACTGGTTCTCCACGATGTATGGTGTGTGGTTCTTCGCGAACTGCGCCCGCGGCGCTCTCTGCATGGGCGTCGTCATTATGGTCTGGCTGCTTAACCGCGGCGACTACAAGGGCGTGCTCAACACGAACCACTTCCACAGCATCGGTCAGCTGATGCTCGCGTTCACCGTCTTCTGGGCCTACGTCACCTTCTCGCAGTATTTCCTCATCTGGAACGCCAACGTTCCCGAGGAAACGTTCTGGTATAACCTGCGCGAACTGAACCACGACGGCTCCACCAACCAGTGGTGGTATGTCGGCTTGGTGATTCTCTTCGGCCACTTCGTCCTGCCGTTTGTGCTGCTCCTTTCCTATCGCTACAAGGTCACGCCGCACATCATCCGCCGCATCGCGTTCTGGGTGCTGACGATCATCCTCGTCGACATCACCTACAACATTCTGCCGGTGCTCAAGGATCACCACGGCGACGCCGCTCCGTTCTTCTCGTTGAATCTCCTCTGGGTGCTCAGCTCCGTCGTCGGCATCGGCGGCGTGTGTGTCTGGTCCTACCTGCGGAGCTTCCCGACCACCAAATTGATCCCGATCCGCGATCCGCGCATCGGCGAGAGTCTGACCCATCATGAGTGAGTCTTCCTCCAAGTCCGCGCCGTTGGTGAGCATTTTCGCGATCTTCGCGCTGCTCGCCGTCTTCGCGCTCCTCGTTTACTTCTTCTATCTCCCCCGGAGCACCGGGAAGTTCGTGGGCGATGGCGTCCATACCGACGAACAACGAGTGAAGAACCTCGCGGAGCTGCACGCGAAGGAAGCCGCGCAAGCGAGCTCCTACGCCTGGGTCGATCAAAACGCCGGCGTCGTTCAACTCCCGCTCGATCGGGCGATGGAGCTCACGATCGAAGCCTACGCCAAGAAGCCCTAAACCTTTTACGAGATGACCTCCGCTTCCCAAGCCGCAGCGACGGCTGAAGTCACCGAGATCGACGCCGGCGCGCGCGGTCCGGTGTCCTTGTTGATCGCTTCCGGGCTCGTCTGGCTCGTCGTCAGCAGCGCGCTCGCGCTGCTCCAGCTGCTGCAGGCGCACTCGCCGGCGTTGCTGGCCGACTGCCCCATCTTCACCTACGGCCGCACCGCGGCCATGAAGGAAACCGCCTTCCTTTACGGTTGGGCCGCCAACGCCGGTTTCGCCGTCGCGCTCTGGCTGCTCGCCCGTCTCGGTGGGGCGCCGCTCCGCTCGACCAACTGGTCCACGGTGGGCTTGCTCTTCTGGAACTTCGCCGTCCTCGCCGGCATCGTCGGCATTGCGGTGGGCGAGGGGAACTCGATCACCTTCCTCCAGGCTCCGCGTGCGATTCAGCCGCTCCTCCTCGTCGCTGCTGCGGCTATCGCCGCTCCTGCGATCCTGGCTTGGATCGATCGTCGTCAGCAGGCCACCTTCGCCGCGCAATGGTATGCGGTCGCCGCGCTGTTCCTTTTCCCATGGTTGTTCTCCGCCGCGCAGATGATGCTCCTGTGGGCGCCCGTTCGCGGCGTGCTTCAGGCGGTCTCGGCCGGCTGGTTCGTGCAGGGGGTTTGGACGCTCTGGCTCGCGCCGGTTGCGCTCGCCGCGGCGTATTACCTCGTGCCCAAGATCACCGGCCGCGTGCTTCCGGCCTATGATTTTGCTCCTTACGGTTTCTGGACGCTGATCGTGATCGGTGGTTGGACCGGCGGTCGCCACCTCATCGGCGGTCCCGTCCCGGCGTGGATCCCCAGCATCGCGATCGTTTCGGCGACCCTGCTCCTGTTCCACTACATCATCGTTGCGCTCAATCTCCGCGGCGCCTTCGGCGTCAAGAGCACGGCGTTGCGCTTCGTCGCCGCTGGCCTGCTGGCCTACTTGGTCGGCGGCTTGGTCGATGCGGTGTTCGCGTTCCGCGGTCTGGCGGCAATCACGCAGTTCACCTGGTTCACCCAGGCGCAGCTGCAGCTCGCGCTCTATGGTGCGTTCTCGCTGACCCTTTTCGGCGCGATCTACTTCCTCGGCACCCGCATCGCCGGTCGTGCCTGGCCCTCGTCGCCGCTGCTTCGCGCGCACTTCGCCGCCTCCGTGCTCGGCACGGTGGTGCTCGTGGCTGGTTTGGCGGTCGCGGGGCTCACGCAGGGGAATGCTCTCGCCGACGCCTCGGCCACGTTCGAACAGATTGCCGCCGACACGCGGGTCTGGCTCGAAGTCGCCGCTGCCGGACAGGCGCTGCTTCTCTTGGGTAACATCGTCTTCGCTTATCACTTCATCCGGCTCGCCTTGGCGGCTGTGACCTCGCCGGTCGCTCCGGACGCTGTGTCGTTCCGCCGTCCCCCGGCGATGGAGGCTTCTGCATCATGAGAAACGGATTTCTGTTTTTCCTCGGTCTCTTCGCCGCCCTCGCGCTGTCGTGGGCTGGCATCGTCCTGGGCTCCAATGCCCAACTCGGCCAACTCGCGCCGTTGATGGACGAGAACGAAGGCAAGGCCTTCCCCGAGCGCTTCCCCGGCCTCGCCGCTCAAGGCGAGAAGGTTTACCGCGATCTCGGCTGCGCCACCTGCCACACGCAGCAGGTTCGCCGTCCCGGTTTCGGCTCCGACAAGGAGCGCGGCTGGGGCGACCGGCAGAGCGTCGCTCGCGACTACATCCAGCAGCCCGTCGTGCACCTCGGCGAAAGCCGCATCGGTCCCGATCTCGCCAACGTCGGCGCCCGCAAGCCCGCTTACGACGAAGCCGATCTCTACAAGCTTCTCTACGCCGGCACCGATACGATGCCCTCGTATCGCTTCCTCTTCCAAACCCGCTCGACCGCTGATCGCCAGCCCTCGGACTACGCGCTTCGCCTGACCGGCAAGCTCGCCACGCCCGCCGGAGTGGAAGTGGTTCCCACCGAGCGTGCGCGCCTCCTCGTCGCGTATCTCCTCAGCTTGCACCAGTCCTACGAGTATCCTGAAGCCCGCCCGATCGAACCTGCGAAGGAGGGCGACAAATGAGCGATCAAACTCCCAACGATCCGCGTTTCGATAACGCTGGCGCGACGGACGAAAGCCTCCTGTCCGCCCACGAGCGTGAGCTCGGGAAGAAGCCCGCCGACAACGGCCACTACAAGATGCTGCCGCTCGTGCTGCTCTTCGTGTTCTCGGGCCTGATCTTCTTTGCCGGCACCTATCTCAACGAGTTCTCCGGTCACTTCGATCCGAGCGTCTTTGACGAACACGGTAAGCCTGCCCAACCCGGCGCGGCCACCGCGGCGGTTGATCCGCTCGTGCTCGGCAAGCGCAACTACGACCAAACCTGCGCGACCTGCCACCAAATCAACGGTCAGGGCGTCGCCGGCATTTATCCGCCGCTGGATGGTGCGGAGTGGGTGACCGGTTCTCCCGAGCGTCTCGTCCACATCTTGGTTTACGGCCTCAAGGGCCCGGTGATGGTCAAGGGCACCGAATACAACGCGGCTGCCATGCCCGCCTTCGGTCGTGTCGCCGGCTCCGGCTACAACTGGACCGACGAGCGCATCGCCGCTACGCTCACCTACATCCGCCAGGCTTGGAGCAATCAAGCTGGTCCGATCACCGCCGAGGAAGTCGCCGCCATCCGCACGAAGGAAGGCGACCGCAAGGAGATGACCCAGGACGAGCTCCTCCAGCTCCCCTGAGTTCGATTTCCTCGAAACACTTCAGCCCGGCGTCAAAAGCGCCGGGCTTTTTCGTGCCCCAATCCGGCGCGACTCGCGCCAACGTCCGCACCGAGTCGTGCCACATACGGCACCGAGTCGTGCCTAGGTTCGCACCGAGTCGGGAGAAGGTGCGCACCATGTCGCGCACACGTGCGAACACGGTCGCGCCAAGGTCCGCACACGGTCGGGACTGGGTCCGCACACGGTCGAATCACGGAGCGAACATGGTCGGGACAGGATGCGCGGACTGTGCCGGGACAAAGCCGATTTTGTCATTCTGAGCGTAGCGAAGAATCCAGTTCGCGCTTCGCTATCCGAATGACACTCCAGATGAAGCCCGCCGTCCTCGGCCGACTGTTTGGCTGGCGCGGCGTCTCCAGCCCGGCGGGGACGCCGGGCTCCACCTTGGGCGCTTTGCGAACCTTCGCTGCCTCCGCGTCTTTGCGTTTCCTCTTTCCGTTCCGTGAGCCGGACGGGACCGATCAGGTGTCGCGTGAGAGTTCGGCGGCGCGGGCTTTGGCGGCGGCGACGGTGTCGCGGATCAATGCGCGAAAATCACCGGCCTCGAGTCGGCGGAGTCCGGCAAAGGTCGTGCCGTTGGGCGAAGTCACTTGATTGCGCAGCACCTCGGGATCCACTTCGCGTTGGGCGAGAAGTTTGGCCGCGCCGAGCAGCGTTGCGATCGTGAGACGCGAGGCGACCTCGGGCGGAAGCTCGGCGGCGATGCCAGCATCACGCAGCGCGGCGGCGAACTCGAAGACGAATGCCGGACCGCTACCGCTGACGGCTGTGGCGGAGTCCATTTGATCTTCCTTCAGCTCAAGATGCTGGCCGCACGCGCCGAGCAGTTGCTCGACGAGCGCACGATCTTCCGGGGAGAGCGGTTGCGCGGCGCAATACGGCGTGATGCCCGCGCCGATCGCGGCCGGCGTGTTGGGCATCGTGCGCACGACATTGCGGGCGCGCGGAAACACGCGGGCGAGGGTGGAGAGGCGTTTCCCGGCGAGCACCGAGACGACGAGCTTGCCCGCGGTGAGTTCGGCGAGCGACGGATCGGCCGACGCAAGATGCTGCGGCTTGAACGCGATCACGACGACATCGGCGGAGCCGGTGAGATCGGCGAGTGTAGTGGCCAGACGGATACCGGTGCGGGCGGCGAGCGCAGGCGCTGTCGCGCCGCCGCCACCGAGGCAGGCGAGAGATGAAGTCGCAGCGGGGTCGCGGGCGATGAGTCCGTCGATCATGGCCGCGGCCATGTTGCCGGCGCCGAGGAAGGAAATGTTAGCCATGGAAGCGGGAGAGGAGAGGGACGCGCTCACTGGAGCGGGCGGCGGGATTTCCGTTGTTCAACCGGATGCGTGAGGATCGTGACGGTGCCGCCGCCGGGACGATCGGTGATCATCGCTTCGCCGCCGAGATTGCGCAGCGCATGACGCGCGACGGTGAGGCCCATACCGACGCCGACTGTGTGCTTGGAGCTGATGAACGGCTCGAACACGTGATCGCGAATCTCCGGATCGAGTCCGCGTCCCTGGTCCTCAACGCGAATCTCGAGGATGCGACCTTCGTCGGGTTTCTCGATCACGCGCGTCTTGAGCGTAATGGGCCGCGGTTCGCCGGGGCGACTGTCGTAGGCTTCCCACGCGTTGATGAGGATTTTCGAGACGACCTCCTCGAAGGTTTCGAAATTGGTGTCGATCGGCAGATCGCCGACGGAGTTTTCGATCGTGACGGGCGCGTCGAGTTTATACTCGGCGTGAAAACGCAGGATGCTGTTGTCGAGGAGCTGCTGCACGCTGATGCGCGAAAGCGGCGGACGCGAACGCACGACCAGCGAACTGAGCTGCTTGATGATCGAGACGATGCGATGAACGGCTTCCTCGACGTGCAGCGCGTTCTTTTTCACGTGCTCGGGCTTGTCGTAGTAGGCCTTGATCAGATCGAGGTAGCCGATGACGACGCCGAGGAGATTGTTTAGATTGTGCGCGATGCCTTGCGTGACCGCGCCGATGGTGGCGGAGCGGCGCGTCTCGACGAGGCGGCGCTGCAGGTCGAGCATCTCGCGATTGATCGCGACGAAGCGGAGCTGCGTCTGCACGCGTGCGAGCGTTTCGTCGAGATCGATGGGCTTCGTGATGTAGTCGACGGCGCCGACGTTGAGGCCCTCGATCTTGCCCTCCTTCGAGGAGCGGGCGGTGATGAAGATGATGGGGATCGAGCGCGTCTGCTCGTCGGCTTGGAGTCGCTGGCAGACCTCGATGCCGTCCATGTCCGGCATCATCACATCGAGGAGGATGAGGTCGGGCTTCTCGTTCTTCACGAGCGCGAGTGCCTCGAGGCCGTTGTAGGCCGCGGTGACCCGGATGCCTTCGCGTTCAAGCTTACGCTTGAGAAGCTGCACGTTGATCGGCTGATCGTCGACCACGAGAATGGAGGGCGAAGGCATCGAAGAAGAAAGGAACGGTATTTGAGGGAGCCGCAAGTTAGCGGCGCGCCGCCTGCCGGTAGGCCTTCACGGTATTCTTCATCAGCATCGCCACCGTCATCGGGCCGACGCCGCCGGGGACCGGCGTAATCTGGCTCGCGATCGAGGAAACCGTCGGGAAATGCACGTCGCCAGTGAGTCGGTATCCAGTTTTCTTGGACGCATCGGGCACCCGGTTGATGCCGACGTCGATCACGACGGCGCCGGGTTTCACCATCTCGGCAGTAACGAACTCGGCGCGGCCGATGGCGGCGATGAGCACGTCGGCCTGACGCGTGAGGGAGGGAAGGTCGCGCGTGCCCGAGTGGCAGATCGTGACCGTGCCGTTGGCGCCGGCTTTCTTCTGGAGCGCGAGCAGAGCGACGGGCTTGCCGACGATGAGCGAGCGGCCGAGCACGACGACGTGCTTGCCCTTGAGGTCGACGTTGCTGCGCGCGAGGAGCTCCATGATGCCGGCGGGCGTGCAAGCGACGAAACCGGTTTCGTCCTCCTGCGCGACCTTGCCGAGGTTCAGCGTGTTGAAGCCGTCCACGTCCTTGTCCGCCGAGACGCGTCGAAACACGGCGACTTCGTCGATGTGTTTCGGCAACGGCGACTGGACGAGAATGCCGTCGACTTCGGGATCGCGATTGAGGTCGTCGATGATCGCGAAGAGCTCGTCCTGCGAAATCGTGACCGGGGGCAGGATGATGCGGCTGGTGAGGCCGATCTCGGCGGCGGTCTTTTCCTTCTTCTTAACGTAGGAAACCGAAGCGGGATCGTCGCCCACGCGGACGAGGGCGATGCACGGTTTGCGGCCGGAGAAGGCGGCGACTTCGGCTTTGAGTTCGGCGATGAGGGTGGCAGCGATTTGGTTGCCGTCGATGAGAGTCATGAAAAGCGGAAAAGGGAGGCGGTGTTACTGAAGCTGGAGACTCTCGACCTGGATCACGAAATCCTTGCCATCGGGCGTCGGCGTCGCGGCGCCGAAGACCACGACCGTGTGGCCGATGTAGCTTTCGATCTGCTCGGTGAGGAGGAGGCTCTTGATGTCGAGGTAAGCGTAGCGTTTGCCGGCATCGTCATTGAGCGCCCAATCGTAAGGGCGGCGCGGCTTGAACGGGCTGCGGGTGGAGACGAACTTGCCGCGGAAATGACGCGGGAGCGAAGCGGCTGCAGTGCCGGCGAGATTGATCGCGGACGCGGGGCGGCCGCCAGCGGAGCCGTATGCGGTTGGGGCGACAGGCGCGGGCGAGAGAGGAGCGGCGTCGTTGCGCGGAGCAGGCGTGGCGGCGGCGGTCGAGGCCGCGGGCTTCGCGGGTTCCGGTGCCGGACCGGTGCGGATGAAGCCGGTGATTTTGCGCTCCAGTTTGAGCTGAGTCCATTTGCCGTGAAGACCGGTGATCTCGAGCGAATCGTCGGGCGCGGCGGTGGAGATCACGGCAGCGTCTTCTTTGGGCGCGAGGTGCAGCGCGGCACCGGGGCGGACATCGAGGCTCTTGGTGATGTCCTTGTTGGGCACGTAAACCTCGAACGGTCCCGGCAGCTCGACCGCGAGCCAACCATCGGGCGTGCTGGCGGCTTCATCTTCGGCCACGGTGGGCTCGGTGCCGGCGGCGAGCACGGTGATCGTGGGCGCCTGGTCGTTGGGTTGCGTGTGGACGGCGGTCGTGCCCGGAAGCGGAGCGGCTTGAAGACCGAGGGCGGAAACGAGAAGGAAAGCGGCGCCGCGCACGACGCTCGAAAGACGGAGAACGGACTTAGTCTTCATGGGACGTTGGGAAGGATTCCTTACTTCTGACCTCGTGGGAGGCACGAGGCGTGGAGGGCGAGTGGAAGAGCGAGGCGATTTCCGAAGCCGAAAGTTTTTTCATGGCTCGCAGGGGAATGCCTTTCAAGCGGAAGCTCCCGATCTGGTAGCGCTTCAGACGTTTCACGTCGTAGCCGAGTTTCGCGAAAAGCATCCGGATCTCGCGCTTTTTGCCGTGGTGCAGGTGCACATCGAGACTGGCGGAGGACTCCGACGAGTCGGGATTCACCAGCGCGGCGCGCTCGACCTTGAAGCGTTCGCCTTCGATGACGACGCCCTTGACGAGAGTGGGGAGGCGACGGGCGGGAAACGGTTTCACGAGGATCACGTGGTAGCGCTTCACCACCACGTTGGACGGGTGCATGAGCCGGTTCGCGAGCTCGCCGTCGGTCGTGAGGATCACGAGGCCCTCGCTCTCCTTGTCGAGGCGACCCGCGCAGAAGAAGCGAAATTTCGAGAACTCGCGCGGCAGCACGGAGAAGATCGTCTCGGGGTTGTGCGGATCGTCGTTGGAGCACACGAGTCCGCGCGGTTTGTGCACCGCGAGCGTGACGAGCGGCTGGTGCGTCGTGCGCACGGGTTTGCCGCGCACGGTCACGCGATCCACGCCGGGGACGATTTTCTGTCCGGTCTGCGCGGCGGCGCCGTTCACCCACACTTCGCCCTCGGCGATCAAGGCCTCGGCGCTCCGGCGGGAGCAGATGCCGGCATCGGCCAGGAATTTTTGCAAACGGATCGGTTCGGACGACATGAATCTGAAAGCGAGCGGCAAATCCTATGACGCTGCAAGCCCTCAGGACCGTCGAATGCATGCTTGCCAGCTTTCCTGCACGACCGCTTGATGCGCGCCGACCATGTCCGTTCCCGCCACCAGTTCCGTGTATTCCAAGGATCATCCGTTTCCCGCCCGCGTGATTGAAAACCGGTTGCTCAGCAAAACCGGTTCCGCGAAGGAAACCCGCCACTTCGTGGTCAGCATCGCTGGCAGCGGATTGCACTACAAGGCCGGCGACTCGCTCGGCGTGTATCCCACCAACCGCCCGGAAGACGTGGCGGAAATCCTTTCGCACCTCGGCGCCACGGGCGACGAGCCGGTCTCGCCGGCGATGCTCAAACTGACCTCGCCGATTCCGCTGCGCGAAGCGCTCCTTTCGCGTCTGACGCTGTCTTCGCCGACTGCGAAGATCGTCAACACGCTCGCGGCCAAGGCCACCGATCCCGACGAAAAGGCGAAGCTCACCGGCCTGCTCGCCCCCGAGTCGAAAGACCTGCTCACGGCGTTCCTCGATGAGCGTGAATACGTCGACCTCCTCGCGGAGTTCCCGAGCGCGAAGCTCACGCCGCAGGAGTTCGTCGATCACTTGCGCAAGCTGATGCCGCGACTCTACTCGATCGCGTCCTCGTCCAAGCTGCACCCGCAGGAAATCCATCTCACCGTCGCGATCGTGCGCTATCGCACGAACAATCGCGAGCGCGCCGGCGTTTGCTCCACCTTCCTCGCGGATCGCGTGCAAGTCGGCACCACGCCCGCGCCGGTGTTTGTTTCCGATTCTCACTTTGGTCCTCCGGCCGACACCGCCAAGGACTGCATCATGGTCGGCCCGGGCACGGGCATCGCGCCGTTCCGCGCGTTCGTGCAGGACCGCATCGCCGACAAGGCGACCGGTCGCAACTGGGTGTTCTTCGGCGACCAGCACCGCGCTTTCGACTTCCTCTACGAAGAGGAGTGGAACGCCTGGGTGGAGTCGGGGCAGGTCACGCGCCTCGACACTGCGTTCTCCCGCGACCAGGAAACCAAGGTCTACGTGCAGGATCGCATGCGCGAAAACGCCGCCGAGCTCTGGACGTGGATCAAGAACGGCGCGCACTTCTACGTCTGCGGTGATGCCAAGCGCATGGCCAAGGACGTCGACGTCGCCCTTCACGATGTCATCGCCCAGCAGGGCGGCATGGACGCGGCCGCTGCGGCCGAATACGTGAAGCAGATGAAGAAGGACAAGCGCTACCAGCGCGACGTGTATTGATTTTCAGTTTCGGATTCTCGATTTTCGGTTGCCGTAAATCGAGGCCGCTAGTCGGCTGGCGAATCCAATCGAAAATCCTCCATCGAGAATCGAACATCCGCTCATGCTTACCTTCACGAATCGCACCGCTCTCGTCACCGGCGCCGGCCGTGGCATCGGCAAAGCCATCGCCGAGACGCTCGCCCGCCACGGAGTCACCGTCATCTGCGTTTCCAAGTCCGCTGACTCCTGCGGTGCGGTCGCTGCGGCGATCACCGCCGCGGGTGGCAAGGCCAAGGCGCTTGCGGTCGACGTGGCCGATGGCGCGGCGGTCGCGAAAGCGGCCGAGGATCTCCTGAAGGAGTTTCCCACGATCGACATTCTCGTGAACAACGCCGGCATCACGCGTGACGGCCTGCTGTTCCGTATGAGCGACGCCGACTGGAACGATGTCATCTCGACCAATCTCTCGAGCGCGTTCCATTGGTGTAAGCACCTCGCCCGCCCGATGACGCGCGCCCGCTGGGGTCGCATCGTCAACATCACCTCCGTCAGCGGCATCATGGGCAATGCCGGCCAGGCCAACTACGCCGCCGCGAAGGCCGGCATGATCGGCCTGACCAAGACCCTCGCCCGCGAATTCGCCAGCCGGAGCATCACCGTTAACGCCGTCGCCCCCGGTTTCATCAAGACCGACATGACGACGGAATTCGTTAACAATCCCGAAGCTTCGGCCAAAATTCTGGAGGCTGTGCCCCTCAAGCGTTTCGGTGAAGCCGCGGACATCGCCAACATCACCGCTTACCTCTGTTCGGAGGAGGCGGGCTACGTCACCGGGCAAGTTTTTGCCGTTGACGGCGGCATGGCGATGTGAAGCCTCGCCCGATTCTATCTAGACCCGAATTTCTCTCATCATGGCCGACCAAAAAACCATCGAACAACGCGTCAAAGAGATCATCGTCAACCAGCTCAACGTTAACGAAGAGCAGGTGACGCCGACCGCCTCTTTCCTCGACGATCTCGGCGCCGATTCGCTCGACACCGTCGAGCTCATCATGGCGTTCGAAGAAGAGTTCAAGGACGAGATCAAGGGCGAGATCCCTGAGGCTGACGCCGAGAAGCTCCAGACCGTCGGTCAAGTGATCGACTACATCAAGGGCAAGGCCGGCCAAGCCTAAGACGCGCTCCGCCGCACTTTCGGCGTTCCGCCCCGTTTCCGTTGAGGAAATTGCTGGCGGGACGCCTTTTTGTTTTCTGCAATCGAACACTTACTGTTCATCCATGGAGCCCCCCGCCTCATCCCGCCGTGTTGTTGTGACCGGACTTGGAGCCATTCACGGCCTCGGCCACGACGTCGACAGTTTCTGGGCCAGCCTGCTTGCCGGTAAAAGCGGCGTGGACCGCGTGACGCACTTCGATCCCACCGACTTCGCCTGCCAGATCGGCGCCGAAGTGCGCGGCTGGGATGTGAACCAGCACATGGATCCGAAGGAAGCGCGTCGCAATGACCGCTACACGCACTTCGGTTTCTGCGCGGCGAAACAGGCGTTCAAGGACTCGGGCCTCGACATGGCAGGCGAAGACGCCGATCGCGTGGGCGTGCTCATCGGCTCCGGTGTCGGCGGCATGTTCACCTACGAATCGCAATGCCGCGTGCTCAACGAGCGCGGTCCGCGCAAAGTCTCGCCGTTCACGATTCCCGCGCTGATCGGCAACATCTGCTCCGGACTCGTCGCCATCGAGCTCGGCGCGCGCGGTCCCAATTTCGGCGTCGTCTCCGCCTGCGCCACCGGCACGCACGCGATCGGCGAAGCGGCCCACATGATTCGCCGCGGTGACGCCGATGTGATGATCGCTGGCGGCAGCGAAGCCACCATCACGCCGTTCTCCTACGCCACGTTTTCCTCGATGAAGGCGATGAGCACGCGCAACGACTCACCGCAGACCGCCAGCCGTCCCTTCGACAAAGGCCGCGACGGTTTCGTGATGGGCGAGGGCGCCGGCATCCTCGTGCTCGAGTCGCTCGAACACGCCCAAGCCCGCGGCGCGCGCATTTACTGCGAGATCGCTGGCTACGCTGCGACCTGCGACGCGCACCACATCACCCAACCCGATCCCGAGGGCAAAGGCCTCTCGATGGCGATGAAGCGCGCGCTCGCTTCGGCCGCCATCACGCCGGAGCAGGTTGATTACATCAACGCGCACGGCACCTCGACGCCCTACAACGACAAGTTCGAGACCCTCGCGATCAAGAAGATCTTCGGCGACCATGCGCGCAAACTCGCGGTCAGCTCCACCAAATCGATGACCGGCCATCTTCTCGGCGCCGCCGGCGGTATCGAGTCGGTGATCTCCGCGAAGACGATCCAGACCGGCAAAATCGCGCCGACGATCAACCTCGTCGATCCCGATCCCGAATGCGACCTCGACTACGTGCCCAACGTCGCCCGCGAGGCGAAGGTGCGCACCGTGTTGAGCAACAACCTTGGCTTCGGCGGCCAGAACGCCGCGATGGTCTTCCGCGCGCTGTAAGCGAGCCGAAGCAGTCGAGTGACAGTTTCAACCCGCCGAGCCCGGCGGGGTTTTTTGTGCAGGCGAAAAGTCACTCAGCCCGGCGAGGACGCCGGGCTCCACCCGTCGGCACCGAGTCGTGAGCCGAGCCGCATCTTCTCGCGACCGTGTTCGCACCTTTGCGCAACGCTGCGCGCACTTTAGCTCGATCCTGTCCGGACTTTGTCCCGACCATGTCCGCACCGTGGCTCGAGCCTGTCCGCACTTTGGCGCGACTATGTCCGCAACGAGTTCCGACCGTGTGCGCACTCGGTCCCGACGTGGGACGCACCTTGGCACGACTCGGGACGGACACGGGCGCGACGTGGTGCACACTCAGCCCCGACTCACACCACAATGCGTCCCGTCGATGAGCATGCCACCCGACCACCTCAGAACGTTGGAAGGCGCCACCGCCCCCAACCACATGTCTACTAATAGTTGACATGTGGTTTGAATGCGGGGGCGTTCGGTGATGTTTTGGCGGTTTCGAGAAAACGAAATCGTTTCTCCTCAGGCGACGTTGAGGACAGCGTAGGTGCGCTTGCCTTTGCGGAGGAGGAGATACTTGCCGAAAAGAAGATCCGACGTCGTGAGCGCGCGCTGCGCTGCGGCGGGATCGGACTTCACGTTGTTCACGTAGATGCCGCCGCCCTCGATGTCTTTTCGCGCCTGACCTTTGGAGGTCGCGAGACCGGAGTGGACGAGTAGTTCGACGAGCGGCGAGCCTGCGCCTTCGAGCTTCTCGCGCTCGAGATCCTTCGTGGGAATCTCGCCGACGACGTCGCGGAAAACTTCTTCGCTCGTGTCGCCGATCTCGGCGCCGAAGAGAATCTGCGAGGCCTTGAGTGCGGCATCGAGTGCGGCCTGGCCGTGGACGAGGCGCGTGACTTCGCGGGCGAGCGCCTTGTGCGCTTCGCGAGCGCCGGGATTGGCGGCGTGCGCGGCTTCGAGCGGCTCGATTTCTTCGCGCGAGAGGAAGGTGAACTTGCGGAGGTATTCGCAGACCTTCGCGTCCTCGGTGTTCACGAAGAACTGGTAGAACTTGTAGGGGCTCGTTTTTTGCGGATCGAGCCACACGGCGCCGCTGGCGGTTTTGCCGAACTTGGTGCCGTCGCTCTTCGTGATGAGCGGGAACGTCCATCCCCACGCGGTGGTGTCGCTGCCGAGTTTTTTGCGGATGAGGTCGGTGCCCGCAGTGAGGTTGCCCCATTGATCGGAACCGCCGATCTGGAGTTCGCAGTTCAGCGATTTCCGGAGGTGGAAAAAGTCATACGCCTGCAACAACTGGTAGCTGAACTCGGTGTAGCTGATGCCGCTGTCGCCTTCCATGCGGGAGCGCACGGAGTCTTTCGCGAGCATGACGTTCAATGAAAAATGTTTTCCGACGTCGCGCAGGAACTCGAGGAAGGAGAACGGCGCGATCCAGTCGGCATTGTCGACGAGCCGCGCCGGGTTCGCCGCGGCGGTGAAGTCGAGCAGGCGCGAGAGCTGGGCCTTGATGCAGGCGATATTGTGATCGAGTTGCTCGCGCGTGAGGAGATTGCGCTCGGACGAGCGGCCGGACGGGTCGCCGACCATGCCGGTCGCTCCGCCGGCGAGCGCGATCGCGTGGTGACCCGCGCGCTGGAAACGGGCGAGGGTGAGCTGGCCCATCAGGTGACCGACGTGAAGCGAGTCGCCGGTCGGATCGAAGCCGCAATAGACCGTGATGGGTTGTCCGGTCGCCAGCCTCTGCGTGAGGCCGTCGAGATCCGTGCAATCGGCCAGGAGGCCGCGCCATTTCAGGTCTTCGATGAGGGTCATGATTCCCGCGAGTAAACGGGCGGCGTTCGTGGCGGCGCAAAACAAAACTTATGGCGCCGCCTCGCAGGATAAAACGGAGGCTTCTTTTCGGGAAAAACGGTTTGCCGCATAGGGCGCGCCAGCTCTATTTCTCGACCCCTGCTGCGCATGTCGCGGAGACCTGCGCACTTCACCTCCACGCTCTTAATCACGACACCTCCCATCATGCCACTCGCCGTTGGAACCAAAGCCCCGGATTTCACGTTGAAGACGAAGACCGCCGACGGTCTCGCTGACATCAAGCTGAGCGACAACTTCGGCAAAAAGAAGACGGTGCTGCTGTTCTTCCCGCTGGCCTATACCGGCGTGTGCACGCAGGAGATGTGCGACCAGACGAGCGGTCTCGGCGAGTATGAGAAACTCGGCGCGACGGTTTACGCGATCAGCGTCGACAGCCCGTTCGCCCAGGAGGCTTGGGCCAAGGCCAACAAGATCGGCGTCACGCTCCTTTCCGATCTCAACAAAGAGGTCACCAAAGCCTACGACGTGCTCTTCCCGATGCTCGCGGGTGTCGGCGATACGGCGGCGCGTGCGGCCTTCGTGATCGGCACCGACGGTGTGATCAAATACGCGGAGCAGACGCCCACGCCGAAGGACCTGCCGAACTTCGACGCGATCAAGGCCGCGCTGACCTGAGTCGAGCGCGCCCGTGATGAGCCGGCGCCGAAACTGTTTTCGTTTCCCTTTTCATAAATGAGCAACCTGCCGAATCCGTTCAACACGCTCCAGACGTTCACCGCCAACGGAGCCTCGCATAAATTCTACTCGCTGCCCGCGCTCGAAGCCGCCGGCTTCAACGTGCGCAAGCTGCCGGTGTCGATCCGGCTCGTGCTGGAGTCGCTGCTGCGCAATTGCGATGGCAAGCGCGTGAGCGAGACCGCGGTGCGCGCGCTGGCATCGTGGGGTGCGAAGGCGGAGCGGACGGAGGAGGTGCCGTTTGTCGTCGCGCGCATCGTGCTGCAGGACTTCACCGGTGTGCCGTTGCTCGTCGATCTCGCGGCGATGCGCTCCGCAGTCGCGAAGATGGGCAAGAACCCGAAGATCATCGAGCCGCTTGTGCCGGTCGATCTCGTGGTCGACCACTCCGTGCAGGTGGATTTCGCGGGCAGTGCCGAGGCGTTGAAGAAGAACCTCGAGCTCGAGTTCACGCGCAATCGCGAGCGCTACCAGTTCCTGAAGTGGGGCATGCAGGCGTTCGACACGTTCAAGGTCGTGCCGCCTGGCATCGGTATCGTCCACCAGGTGAATCTCGAGTATCTCGCCAAGGGCGTGCTCAACGCGGGCGACGTTTACTATCCTGACACGCTCGTCGGCACCGACTCGCACACGACGATGATCAACGGCATCGGCATCGTGGGCTGGGGCGTCGGCGGCATCGAGGCCGAGGCCGGCATGCTCGGCCAGCCGGTCTACTTCCTCACGCCTGACGTGGTTGGCGTGCACCTCACCGGCGCGCTGCGCGAAGGCGTCACCGCGACCGACCTCGCGCTCACCATCACGCAGATGCTGCGCAAGGCGAAGGTCGTCGGAAAATTCGTCGAGTTCTACGGCCCGGGCGCTGCGGCTCTGCCGGTCGTGGATCGCGCAACGATCGCCAACATGGCGCCCGAGTATGGCGCGACGATGGGCTTTTTCCCCATCGACGCCGAATGCTCGACCTACCTCCGCGCAACCGGTCGCGACGAAAAGCAGGTCGCGCTCTACGAAGCCTATTACAAGGCGCAGGGCCTCTGGGGCATCCCGCAGAAGGGCGAGATCGAATACTCGCAGGAACTCGAACTCGATCTGGCCTCGGTGGTGCCGAGCGTCGCCGGTCCGAAGCGTCCGCAGGATCGCATCGAGCTGCCGAAACTGAAACAGGAGTTCGTGACGGCGTTTTCAAAGCCGGTCGCCGAGAGTGGCTTTGGCAAGTCGGCAGCCGACTTCTCGCGCAACTTCCACGTCGAAGGGGCCGGCTGGACACGTCCGAGCGGTGGCAGCCAGGAGCGTGTCCCCGAATCCGACGCCGACGTGAAGAACACGAGCGTCACGACGGAGCGCGAGATGGCGAACAACCGTCCGACGCCCGATCCGGTTTCCGTGCCGGTGGGCCGCGTCGACGGCGAAATCGGCCACGGCAGCGTGCTGATCGCCGCGATCACGAGCTGCACCAACACTTCGAATCCTTCCGTGATGCTTGCCGCCGGCTTGCTCGCGAAAAAGGCCGTCGAACGCGGACTCAAGGTCGCCTCGACCGTGAAGTCGTCGCTCGCGCCCGGCAGCCGTGTGGTGACGGATTACCTCACCAAGACCGGCCTGCAGCCGTATCTCGATCAGCTCGGTTTCCAGACCGTCGGCTACGGTTGCACGACCTGCATCGGCAACTCCGGTCCGCTGCATCCGGCGATCGAAGACGTCGTCGTGAAAAACGACCTTGTCGCCGCGTCCGTGCTCTCGGGTAACCGCAACTTCGAGGCGCGCGTTCACCAGAACATCAAGTCGAACTTCCTCATGTCGCCCCCGCTCGTGGTGGCGTTCGCGCTCGCGGGGCGCGTCGACATCGACATGTCGAGCGAGCCGATCGGCCGCGACAAGGACGGCAAGGACGTTTACCTCCGTGATATCTGGCCGACGCTCCAGGAAATCCGCGACCAAATCCAAGCCGCGCTGAAGCCCGAGGTTTTCCGCGCGCTCTACACCGACTTCGCGGCCCAGAATCCGAAGTGGAACGAAATCCCGTCCTCGACGGGCAACGTTTACCAGTTCGATTCCAACTCGACCTACATTCAGGAACCGCCGTTCTTCGCGGACTTCAGCCTCACGCCTGGTTCGATCCGTCCGATCGAAGGCGCGCGCGCGCTCGGCATCTTTGGCGACTCGGTAACGACCGATCACATCTCGCCGGCCGGTTCGATCAAGAAGACCGCGCCCGCGGGCAAGTATCTGCTCGAGCACGGCGTCGCGTTCGAGGACTTCAACAGCTACGGTTCGCGCCGCGGCAACGACCGCGTGATGACGCGCGGCACGTTCGCCAACGTGCGCATCAAGAACCTCATGCTCGGGGGCGAAGAGGGCGGCAACACGCTGCTCCAGCCCGAGGGCACGAAGCTGTCGATCTTCGACGCTGCGATGGAATACAAGAAGCGCGGCACGCCGTTGATCGTGATCGCCGGTCAGGAATACGGCACCGGCTCCTCGCGCGACTGGGCCGCCAAGGGCACGAACCTCCTCGGCGTGAAAGTCGTGGTGGCGCAGAGCTTCGAGCGCATTCACCGCTCGAATCTCGTCGGCATGGGCGTGCTGCCGCTCCAGTTCAAGGAAGGCACCACCGCGCAGACGCTGAAGCTCGATGGCTCGGAAACGTTCGATGTCGTCGGCCTGGATTCGTCGCTCAAGCCGCAGCAGGACCTCACGCTCCGCATCACCCGCAAAGACGGCGTGGTGGACATGATTCCGGTGCGCTGCCGCATCGATACGCCGATCGAGATCGATTACTACCAGCACGGCGGCATTCTGCCTTACGTGTTGCGGCAGATCGTCGCGCGTAGCTAATCGGCCGCGCGTTCACCCTCCAGGCTCTTGAAAGATTCGTCACAAATCCCACCCCGCTGGCGCTTGCCGGCGGGGCGGATTTAAATGAAGCTTTCACGAGCCGATATAAGATTGGCTCCATTTCCCCATGCCTGAAGTCGCCGGAAAACCCGTTTACTTGGTCGACGCCTACTCCGATCCCGTGGTGGTGCGTATCGAGGGCCGGGCGTGCTTTCAGAACAGCGCGTCGCTGCGTGACTTCTTTACGGAAATGCTCCGTCAGGGGCGCACGCGTTTCGTCATCGATTTCCAGAACTGCAGCAGCATGGACAGCACGTTTCTCGGCGTGCTCGCCGGCGCGGCGTTGCAGATGCGCAAACTCGCGCCCGGCGGGCGGCTGATCGTGTCCCGCGTGGGACCGCGCAATCTGGAGCTGATTCGCAATCTCGGTCTGCACCGGCTTCTCACCGTGGACGCTGGCGACGTGCCGTTGGGCAGCGAAAACAGTGGCGCGGCGCTCCCGTGCACTGAAGCCAGCGAGCTGGAAAACGCCCGTCTGGTGCTGGAGGCGCACGAAAACCTGGTCGCGGCGGATGAATCCAACCGCAGCAAGTTCCAGGACGTGCTCGCGTTTCTGAAAAACCGCGTCGAAGCGAAATAAGGCAACCGCGCGGGGCCACGGGAGTCCGTGTGATCAGCCCCGGTTGGTTGTGCTAGACGGAGTGGCCGTCGGCCGGCCGGCGACATCTTTGTTGCCATGCTCATCCTCTTCATCGTCGGCGTGCTGCTAGGTGCCGCAGCGATGCTCGTGCCGCTGCATCGCGCGCGGCGCGCGGCCGAAGAGGCGCACGAAGAACGCCTTCATCTCGCGCAGGAGCGTCAACTCGTCGTCGATTTCATGCACCACATGGTGCTGGCGCTGGGGGAGGGATTGGATGCGGCCGCACTGCGGCAACGCATCGTGCACGCGGCGATCCTCTGCTCGGGCGCGTTGAGCGCGGCTCTTTTCCAGCGCACCGGCAACGGGCAGATGCGAAGCGTGGCGGTCGAAGGACTTTTCCCACCGCATCGTCCGCTGCCGAGCGGAGCAAACGACACGCTCGGAACACGAGCGCGCTTCATCGAACAGGTGCTGAAATCGGAGGAGTTTCCCGATCACGAAGGCGTCGTCGGCGCGGTGGTGACAACCGGGCAGGGACAACTCATCGCGAATGCCGAAACCGATCCGCGTATCGTGCGACACGAAGATCCGGCGTTGGCGGTTCGCTCGGTGATCGCGGTGCCCGTGCGTTTTCGCGAGAGCTTCTTCGGTGTGCTCGCGGTGGCCAACTCGGCCGACGGTGGGCCGTTTACCCAAAACGATTTCATCCTCCTGCAATCCCTCGCCGAGCAGGCCGCGCTGGCGCTGCACAATGCCGACCTGCTCTCGATGCAAGTCGAGAAACGTCAGATGGACGTCGATCTGTCGCTCGCGATCGGTATTCAGCAAATGCTGCTGCCGCGCGATCCGCCTACGATCGCGGGGCTCGATCTCGATGCGCGTTACGCGGCGGCGCAAAAGGTGAGTGGAGATTTCTACGACATGATTCCGCTCTCGCCGACGCGGCTCGGTGTCGTGGTCGCGGATGTTTCGGGCAAGGGCATCGCGGCGGCGATGTTGATGTCGATTTGCCGCACAGCGCTTCGTCAGATTGCGCCGCGTCACACCAGTCCGGCCGAAGCGCTCAGGGAGCTGAATCACGCGCTCCAAGGCGACACGCATCCGGGGATGTTTATCACCTTGCTGTATGCCGTGGTGGATGTGAGTGCCGACCAAGTGACGCTCGCACGGGCGGGGCACGAAAAACCCTTGCTCGCACAGCACAATCCTCAGTCGCACGCGGTGCAGACGGAGTTCGTCGCGTCCGAAGGCATGCCGCTCGGAATGGTGGAGGATGAGCTGTTCGGCATGGCGCTCCGGGATGTGGTTCGCCCGTTCGAGCAGGGCGACGTGCTGGTTCTCTACACCGACGGCCTCACGGAGGCACCGAACGAGCACGGGACGGAGTATTCCGGCGCCCGGCTTGCGGACACCGTGCGAGTCCTCTTTCGCAGTTCAGCCAGGGAGATAAATGACGGTGTGCTGCACTCGCTCAGTCGCTTTTCGGGCGATGTCGCCCAACGGGACGATCTTACGCTCGTCACGGTGAAGCGAACGTAAGCGCCTTGGTCGCTTGCCTCCGAGGCGCGCAGCACCAAGCTGGATTTTCCATGTCGTCCCCCACTGCCTCTTTCGAACGTATCGACCGCTTCTCGCTTCCGGACGCCTCCGGCCATTTCGGCACTTACGGTGGTGTGTTCGTGCCGGAGACTTTGATGACCGCGCTGGAGGATTTGGGCGCCGCCTACGAGGAGGCGAGGAAAGACCCGGCATTTCAGGCCGAGCTGCGTCACCACCTGAAGGAGTTTGCGGGCCGTCCGACCGAGTTGTATTTCGCGGAGCGGCTGACCGAGCACTGCGGGGGGGCGAAAATCTATTTCAAGCGCGAGGATCTCCTCCACACGGGCGCACACAAAATCAACAACGCACTCGCGCAGGCGCTGCTCGCCAAGCGCATGGGCAAGAAGCGCATCATCGCCGAAACGGGTGCGGGCCAGCACGGGGTCGCGACCGCGGCTGCATGTGCGAAATTCGGCCTCGAGTGCGTGATCTACATGGGCGCGCACGACATGGAGCGTCAGGCGCTCAATGTGTTTCGCATGCGCCTCATGGGGGCCGAAGTCCGTGGCGTCGAGGCGGGGCAGAAGACGCTCAAGGAAGCAATCAACGAAGCGATGCGCGATTGGGTGACCAACGTGCGCACGACTCACTACATTCTTGGCACGGCTTACGGCTCGCACCCGTATCCGATGATGGTGCGCGATTTTCACCGTGTGATCGGACTCGAGGCGAAGGAGCAGATCCTCGCGCGCGAAGGCCGTTTGCCGGATGAGATGATCGCGTGCGTCGGTGGCGGCAGCAACGCGATCGGTCTGTTCTTCGAGTTTCTCGAAGAGCCGGGCGTGCGTTTGATCGGCATCGAGGCCGGCGGTCGCGGCATCAAACGCGGCGAACACGCCGCGCGCTTCGAGGGCGGCAAACTCGGCGTGCTGCAAGGCTGCAAGACTTACGTGCTGCAGGACACCGATGGCCAAATCGAACTCACGCATTCGGTGAGCGCGGGCCTCGACTACGCGGCCGTGGGACCGGAGCACGCGTTTTACCGCGAGCGCGGACGGATCGAGTTTGGTTACGCAACCGACGACGAAGTGCTCGAGACGTTTCAGCTCTGCTCGCGGCTCGAGGGGATCATCCCTGCGCTGGAATCCACGCACGCGCTCGCGTATGGTGTGAAGCGCGCGAAAGCGCTGGGACGCGACAAACTGATCGTGATCAATCTCTCCGGTCGCGGTGACAAGGACGTGCAGCAGGTCGCCCGCATGTTGGGCGTGAATCTATGAAGAGCATGACCGGCTACGGCCGCGCTACGGCCGCCATCGGAGACCGCACGCTTACTGTCCAGGTGAGCTCGGTGAACCGGAAAACGCTCGATCTCGCGTTGAGTTTGCCGGACGCCTGGCAGGAACTCGAAACTGCGGTCGCCGAGCAAGTGCGACGTGTGGCTCAACGCGGGCGCGTCGCGGTTGCGGTCGAACTGACCGGACGTTCCGGGGGCGCGGGCGATTCGTGGGACGAAGCCGCCATCACGGCGACGCTGGACCGGCTTGCCAGCCTCGCGACGGCTCGCGGTGCGAAGTTTGAAGTTACGCCGGAGCTCCTGTGGTCCGTCGCGAACTCGCTACGGCACTCGACCGAGCTGCCCGAAGCAAACGAAGTTGCGCCGGTGGTGCTCGAAACCGTGGGCGAAGCGCTGCGGGCGTTTGGCGCGATGCGCGCGCAGGAGGGTGAGGCGCTGCTGGTGGATTTCCTCGCGCGACTGAACACGCTTCGCCAACACTTCGACACGATCGCGAAACGCGCGCCGCAGGTTGCGCCCGCTTATCGGGAGCAGTTGATGCAGCGATTGCGTCAGGCCGGTCTCGAGGTCGATCTCAACGACGAGCGCGTGCTGAAGGAAATCGCGCTGTTCGCCGACCGCAGCGACATCACGGAAGAGCTCACGCGTCTCCGCAGTCACTTCGATCAGTTTTCCACCTTGCTGAAGAGCGACGGTGAAATCGGCCGTAAATCGGAGTTCCTTCTTCAGGAAATCGGCCGCGAGGTGAACACGATCGGCAGCAAGGCCAACGATCTCGCGATTTCGAAATCCGTGATCGAACTCAAGAACGAGCTCGAGCGCGTGCGCGAGCAGATCGCCAACGTCGAGTAGCCGTTTCGCGGGTTAGCGCGAGCGGCGCGGAGCGTCTGCTTTCGGTTCGCGCAGCGAGTGCCAGAGGAACAGCACGACGCCGACGCAGATTCCGCAGTCGGCGATATTGAACGTCGGATAGACGTAGCTGCCGAAGTGGAAGTCGAGAAAGTCGACCACGTGTTGGTGGCGGAAGCGGTCGACGAGGTTGCCCAGAATTCCGCCGCAGAGCAGGCCGAAGCAGATTTGGACGAAGCGCGCCCGCAGTCCGAGCGCTTTGCGCCAGTAGAAGATGCCGCCCAGCGTGAGCGCGGCGACGGCGCCGAGCACGAGACTTTGGCCGGCAAACATGCTCCACGCGGCACCGGTATTGCCGACGTGGATGAGATAGAAGAAGCCGGAGATGACGGGAATCGCATCCGGCGGACCGTAGGTGGGGAAGGGCAGTCGCGCGGCGATCCACTCTTTCGAGAGCTGGTCGATCACGAAGATCGAAGCGGCCAGAATGAGCAGCAGCCGGTAATCGCTCACTCGCTCGGGCGCAGGAGTTTCTTCCGGCGCCGGTCGAGTCGGCATGGCGAGGGGACGAATCGGATCGACGGGGCTCATCGGTGGGGCCCGCCGATCGCGGCGGGCACGCGACTTACTCGTCGCCGTCTTCGTCCATGATCTTGCCGCCCTCTTCGCCGAGTTCGCCGAAGAGTCCGCTCGCGGTGCGCGCGCGGTAGCGATTCTTTTCGAGCTCCTTTTGCGCTTCTGCGGAGTAGCGGGTGAACGGCACGGCCAGCAGACGCTCCTTGGCGATCGGCTTCTGGGTGACCTCGCAGATGCCGTAAGTGCCGTCGAAGATACGTTTGATCGCGGCGTCGATCTCGGTGAGTGCTTCCTGTTCGCTGGAAACGAGGCTCAGGGCGAAGTCGCGGTCGAACGTGTCGGTGCCGGCGTCGGCCATGTGCTGACCGTAGCTGGAAAGGTCGCCGGAGTCGTCCTTGCTCGAGCGCTTCAGCGTCTCCTCCGAGTGCAATTGGATGCCTTCGGTGAGGTGCTGACGGAGCTCGATGAGAAGCTTGTAATAGCGGCGGAATTTCTCCGGCACATCCTTCTCTTCGCGGGCTTCGGTCGGCTTCGGTTTCTTCGGGTTGAAACCGAGGATGTCGGCGAGCGAGGCCGCCTTCACGTGATTGGGTTTGGCCGGTTTTTCGAGGACGAGCGCCGCCTTGGTGGTGGTCTTGACGCTCTTCGGAGACTTTTCGGACTCCTCGCTCTTGGCCGCAATGGTCTGGGCGATCGCGCGCACTTCATCGAGGCTGAAGGCGATCGGCTTGGAGGTCGTCTTGCGCTTCAGGATGCTGTCGCGCAGGGCGTTTTTCTTGGAGGGTTTTTCCATGGGAACAGAACGTTGTGTGGGTGGCGGTGGTGGCGCCGGCCGCGAAGCAACGGGTTTCGTCTTGGGCGGCGCGGGCCGCGCCTTTTTCAGCACGGGCTTGGTGGCAGTATGCTTTTTGGCGGTGGGCTTGGGAGCAGTGTGCTTTTTCGCGGTGTGCTTCTTGGCACTGTGCTTCTTTGCGACGGGCGGCTTGCGGCGGACAGGCTTCTTGGCGACGGGTTTTTTCGCGGTTTTCTTTTTGTTCTTGGCCATGGGGAGCTTTGGGGAAGGGGTTCTTACTGCAGGGCCTCAGCGCAACGGGGACAGATCTCTCCGTGCGCGGAAGGCACGAGGGCCGGCACCCAGCGCCAACACCTCGGACACCGCAGGTGGCCAAGTTCGCTGCAGGGTCGCACTCCGATGGACGGAGCGGATCCCGCGGCGAAGCCGAGAGTGACATGGGACACGATGAAGAGTTCGGGCAGAAAATCCCGGTGCTTTTCCAGCGTGGAGGTGGAGGGATCCTCCGGGGCGATCGTGATCGAGATGGCGGCGTCGAGCGATTTGCCGAGTTTGCCCGCGGCACGTTGCGGCTCGATCGCTTCGTTGACGGACGCGCGCACTTTCAACAGCGCTGCGACTTCCGTTTCGAGCGAAGGATTGAGCCAGCCAGCGGGAGCCACGGGCCAGTCCTCGAGGTGGATGGAGCGCTCGGAGTATTCGGACTTGGCGACGGCGTAAGACCAGGCTTCGTCGGTCGTAAACGTGAGCACCGGCGCGAGCAGTCGCACGAGCGTGTTGAAGATGTGATGGATCGCGGTCTGCGACGAAAGCCGCAGCGGCGAACGCGAACCGAGCGTGTAGAGACGATCCTTGAGGATGTCGTGATAGGTCGCGGACAGCGTCACCGCGCAGAACTGATTGCAGAGCTGGTAGACGCGGTGGAACTCATACGCGTCGTAGGCCTTCGTGCACTCCTCGATGAGCACCGCCGTCTGGTGCAACGCCCAACGGTCGAGCGTGTGCATCTGCTCAAGCGACACAGCGTCGCGCTCGGCATTGAAGTCGGAGAGAATCGAGAGCTGGTAACGGAACGTATTGCGGAAGAGCCGATACGCGTCACCCACGTGTTTCAGGATTTCGTCGTCCACCGGGATGTCGTCGCGGAAATCCTGCGACGCGATCCAGAGACGAATCACGTCCGCGCCGTGCTGCGCCACGTAGGCGTCGCTCGTCTGCGGTTTCTGATACGTGGAACTCTTGGAAATCTTCTGACGGTTGCGATCGACGATGAAGCCGTGCGTGAGCAACCCGCGATACGGCGGCTGGCCGTAGGCGATGATGCCGGTCCACAGCGACGACTGGAACCAGCCGCGGTGCTGATCGCTGCCTTCGAGATAGAGATCGGCGGGCCATTGCGTGCCGCCTTGGCTGTGCTTCAGCACCGCCGCATGCGACGAACCGGAGTCGAGCCAGACGTCGAGCGTGTCGCGTCCGCACGAGAGCTCGCTCGGCGCGGCCCAGTCGGCGGGCAGGGTAACGCCGTCGAGAATCTCCGTGGGCGAAGCGTCATACCAGAAGTTGGTGCCGCGCGTGGCGATCTTGTCGGCGACTGCGCGGGCGACGTTCGCATCGAGAAACGCGTTCTTCTTCGCGTCGTAGAACGCCGGGATCGGAACGCCCCAGGCGCGCTGGCGGCTCACGCACCAGTCGGGACGCGACTCCACGGCGCCGCGGATGCGCGCTTCGCCCCACGCGGGAATGAACTGCACGCTCTTGATTGCTTCGAGCGCCTTGGCGCGATGGCCGGCGCGATCGAGCGAAACGAACCACTGATCTACCGCGCGGAAAATGATCGGTGTTTTCGAGCGCCAGCAATGCGGGTAGCTGTGCTCGTAGCGCTGCTTCGCGAGGAGCGCGCCAGCGGCGTCGAGTTTCTTGAGCACCGCGATGTTGGCGGGCGAGGTGCGCTTCGCCGCGAGATCCTCGACGGTTTCGAGGCAGCTCAGGCCGACGAGGTCCGCCGGCACGCGGCCATCATCGACGTATTTGCCGTCGTCGCCGACCGGGCAATACACCTCGAGACCGTATTTCAAACCAGTCTGATAATCCTCCGCACCGTGTCCGGGCGCCGTGTGCACGCAGCCCGTGCCGCTGTCGGTCGTGACATACTCCGCGAGCACGACGGGCGAGGCGCGATCGATGAACGGATGACGGGGCGCCAGCTTCTCCAGCGCGGCGCCTTTCACGGTCGTGACGACTTGCGGAGGATTTGTGTTCTTCGCGGCCGCGAGCACGGAGCCGAGCAACGCTTCGGCGACGACGATGCGCTCCGCACCCAGATCGGCGACGACGTAGTCAACTTCCGGATGAACGGCGATCGCAAGATTGGCAGGAATCGTCCATGGCGTGGTCGTCCAGATCACCACGAAGAGCGGTTTGTCCGCGGGCAGATTGAACTTCGCCGCTTCGTCCGCCGACACGGCGAACTTCACCCAGATCGACGGGGAAACGTGGTCCTTGTATTCGATTTCCGCTTCCGCGAGCGCGGTCTCGAATGGGATCGACCAGTAAACGGGCTTTTTGCTGCGGTAGACGAGACCTTGCTCCACGAACGCCGCAAACGTGCGCAGGATGTCCGCCTCGAACGCCGGCGCCTTCGTCTTGTATTCGTTTTTCCAGTCGGCGAGCACGCCGAGGCGCTTGAACTGCGCCTTCTGCTTCGCGATCCAGCTTTCGGAAAATGCGTCGCACCGCGCGCGCAGTTCGGAGGTCGTGACGATTTCCTTTTTCTCCTGCAGCTCGCGCGAGACTTTCTGCTCGATCGGCAGGCCATGGCAGTCCCAACCGGGCACATACGGCGTGCGGAAACCGCGCATCGACTTATAGCGCAGCACAAAATCCTTCAGGCTCTTGTTGAGCGCGGTGCCGATATGGACGTCGCCGTTGGTGAAGGGAGGACCGTCGTGCAGCACGAAGAGCGGAGCGTCCGCATTCTTCTTTTGAATGGCGTCGTAGAGTCCGATCTTTTCCCAATGCGCGACCCGGCCCGGTTCACGTTGGGCGAGTCCCGCGCGCATCGGGAAATCGGTCTTCGGCAGTTGCAGCGTGTCTTTCAGGTCTTGCGCCATGAAATTAAAGGTGCGCGAGGGTAGGCCGGGAGTGGGGTGAGTCAAGGGCTGTCGGCCGATCCGTTTGCGCGCCCGAAGAGTAACGCAAGCGTCGAGGAGTGGACCGCGCCTGAGACGTTCCCCGAAGGGAAGAGCAGTCGACAGCTGATAGCAAAACGGTGCCGCGTTTCGGGATGATCGCAGGCGCAATGAACCCCAAAACCTGGTTGGTGGCGGTTATCCTCGCAGGCGTGATTTGTCCGGCGCACGCCCAGCTGCAGTTCGCCCGGGTCTCGTTCGACGCGCGTCTGTCTTTTATCTCCGACTTTGTGGGAAGCTGGCCGCCAGACGGTTCTGATGCGCATCTCGATCTCTACTTTCCGGAGGATTTATCTCCGGGAAACGCATACTGGCGCATGAGCCTGAGAGATGACGAAGGCCAGTTGGTCTACGACTTCTGGCGTAAGTTGGATCGCGTCCGATTGGACCCCGACGAAGAGGACGATACGTTCGCCGTCCTACAAATCGAATACTACGACCAAGGGGACGATCCCGTTTTTCTGGAGAGATTGGATCTCCGCCTTCTGTTCGAGACTCCGGAACCTGACGCGAAACCTCCGTTTCTTCCGTTCATTGGCATCGATTACGAAGGCATCCCGCAGATGTATGCGATCGGCTACACGCCGCTGATGGGATATAAGCCTTCCGGCTACGGTGGATACTTTCACCTGAACTTCGTCTCCGATTTTTCCGTGACGCGCGTGCCCATGTTCGATCCGTTCAACCCGCCGCTTACGCCTGTTCCCGAGCCTTCCACCTACGGCTTCGCCGCGTGTGCGTTGTTGGTGGCGTTTGTTGGCTTCCGCCGTTGGCGGAGTGGGCAAGCACAGCTCGCGGCTTAGCGAGTCACGCGTCGCGCCAGTTCTTCTCCGGCGGCGATGCACGCCGGCACGGCAATGCCGTCGCGGGCTTGCCCGCCGATGAAGAGGCCGGGATGGTCGCGTTCGCACGCTGCCATAGCGGAGAGAAACGCTTCGTGTCCGAGCTGGTATTGCGGAATCGCGCGTGGCCAGAAGGTGTGCCGGCAAAATACCGGATCGCCCGCCACGCCGAGCAGTTCCTCGAGGTCCGGCATCACGGTCGCCAGCAGTTCGCCGGTATCGAGTCGCGCGAGACCGGGTTGGCGCACACCGCCGACGATGATAGTCAACGCCACGTGATCCGCCGGCGCACGGCCGGGAAACAGCGTCGATGAAAACAATGCGCCGAGAATCTGCCGCCGCTCCGACGATGGCACGAGCAGGCCGAAACCGTCGAGCGGGTGCGCGATGTCGGCGCGCGCGAAACCGAGAAACAGCGACGATACCGGCGGGTGCTCCATCGTTTCGAGGAGCGCGAGCGGCCGTTCTCCAAGTGCGCCGACGCGAAGCTGCGCGAGCGCGGGTGCGGGCACGGTGACTACGACGGCGTCGCATGATTCCGTGTGCGTGGCTCCGCTCGCGTCGTGCCACACGACGGACCACGTCGAGCCAGGGATCAGCGCGTCGATGGACACGTTGAGGCGGAGCGTGTCGTCGGGCAGTGCGCGGACGAGTGCGTCGGGCAGCGTTTGCAGTCCATCGCGAAACGAGAAAATCCGTGACGCCGGTTCGCCGCCCGCTTTTCGTGCTTTCACGGCGGCGATTTGTCCGCGAAGCAGCGAGCCGACTGTGCGCTCGGCTTCCCAGAGTTTCGGAAAAGAATACTTCGCCGACAGCTTCGCGGGATCGCCCGCATAGACGCCGCTCACGAACGGATCGAGCGCGTAGCTCACGAACTCAGTTCCGAAATGCGAACGCACGAGTGTCGCCAGACTCACATCCGCCGAACGCATTCGTCGCCGTGCGAACAGATCGCAGGCTGCGCGCAGTTTTCCATACGTGGAGAACAACGGGCTGGTGAGAAACTGCTTCGGCCCGAGCGGCGCCGCGACCGGACGACCGTCGCGCACGATGTAGCGATTCTTCGCTTCTGCGGCCGCGTAGATTCGCTCATCGCCGAGTTGGAGATCGTCGATGAGCTGCGTCACCGCGGACTCGCCGGACAGGATCGTGTTGGGGCCACGCTCAACGAGCCAGCCGTTCTGCCGCTCGGTGCCGATCGCGCCGCCGACGCGACCGCTCGCTTCGAGCACGCGCACGCGCCAGCCGGTTTTTGCCAGACGATGAGCAGCGGTCAGGCCGGTGATGCCCGCGCCGATCACGACGGCGGATTTTGCTGCTGGGAGACTCATCGCGTGGACGGAAATCGTCTCACTTCCAACTCGTGACGGTGTCGACGAGCGCCTGCACGTTTTCGATCTTCGCGTGCGGCATGATGCCGTGGCCGAGATTGAAAATGTGTCCGGCGGTGCCGCGCATTGATTCGAGCAGGCGCGTGGCTTCGTGGCGCACGATCTCGGGCGTGGTGTTGAGCAGCACGGGATCGAGATTGCCCTGCACGGCGACGTTGGCCGGCAGCGTGCGGCGCACCATCGCGAGATCGTTGGACCAATCGACGCTCAAAACCCGCGCTCCGCTGAACGCCTGATCGGTCACATGCGGCGCGGTGTTTTTGGCGTAAAGAATCACCGGAAAATCCCGCGGCAGCGCCGCGATGATCTCGCGAATCCAGTGGAGCGATGCGCCCTCGTAATCCTGGCCTGCGATGATGCCGCCCCACGAATCGAAGATCTGGATCGCGTCCGCGCCCGCGCGAATCTGCATCTGAAAATACGCGATGAGCGCCGCGGTGATTTTCTCCATCAACGCACTGAAGAGCGCGCGATCGGTATAAAAGAGCTGTTTGATGCACTCGAACTCGTCGGAGCTACCGCCCTCGACCATGTAGGTCGCGAGCGTCCACGGTGAACCGCCGAAACCGAGCAGCGCCTTCGTCTCGCCGAGCTCGCGCTTCAACAAACGCAGCGTGTCTTCCACGTAGCGGAGTTTTTCCGGCACGGCCTCGGCGGACGCGAGCGCTTCGATCTGCGCGCGCGACTCGAGTTTGTAGTCCATCGCGATGCCGCCTTCATCGCGGAAACGATAGCCCTGGCCGAGCGCTTCCGGAATCACGAGAATGTCCGAAAACAAGATCGCCGCATCGAGCGCGAAGCGCCGCAGCGGTTGCAGCGTCACCTCGGTCGCGAGCTCGGGCGTCTTCACCATGTGGAGGAAGGACGACTTCGCTTTGAGTTCGCGGTATTCGGGCAGATAGCGGCCGGCCTGACGCATGATCCAGATCGGCGGGCGATCGAGCGGCGTGCACGCACAGGCGGCGAGGAAACGTTCGCGGGAGGTCACAGTGAGAAAAAGGATTAGGGGAGCGCCTCGGCCGCCCAATCACGCGGCTTCAGGAACACATCATACAGACGCGCCTCGGGGCTGCCCGGTTCGGGCTTCCAATCGTAATCCCAGCGCACGAGCGGAGGGAGCGACATCAGGATCGATTCCGTGCGGCCGCCGCTTTGCAGGCCGAAGAGCGTGCCGCGATCCCACACGAGATTGAACTCCACGTATCGGCCGCGTCGATACAGTTGAAACTGCCGCTCGCGCTCACCGTAGGGCGCCGCTTTCCGCTTCGCGACGATCGGTCGATACGCGGGCACATACGCGTCGCCCACTGCGCGGAGCAGAGCGAAGGATTTTTCGAAACCGAGTTCGTTGAAATCGTCGAAGAACAAGCCGCCGATGCCGCGCGGTTCGCCGCGATGTTTCAGAAAAAAATACTCGTCGCACGTGCGCTTGAAGCGCGGGTAGAGCGCTTCGCCAAACGGCGCGACTGCGGCCTGCGCCGTGCGGTGCCAGTGCACGCAGTCCTCCTCGACACCGTAATAGGGCGTGAGGTCGAAACCGCCGCCGAACCACCAGATTGGATTCGGGCCGTCCGCATCGGCGATGAAGAAACGCACGTTGGCGTGACTCGTCGGCACGTGCGGATTGCGCGGATGAATCACGAGCGAGACACCAAGCGCTTCCCAGGTTTTGCCCGCGAGGTCCGGCCGATGCGCCGTGGCCGACGGCGGCAGCTTCGAACCGCGCACGTGCGAAAACGCGACGCCGCCTTTCTCGAACACCGCGCCTTCCGTCAAAATGCGCGTGCGGCCACCGCCGCCTTCCGCGCGCTGCCATTCGTCTTCGCGAAATTTTCCGCTGCCATCTTCCGCCTCCAGCGCCGCGCAGATCGAATCCTGCAACGACAGCAGGTAGGAGCGGACAGCGGGGAGATCGGGAGCGGACGCCATGACGTGGTCGAATAGAAGAACGCGAACCAACGTGGAGAACCAGAACGATTTTGCGAATCGCCCCGCTTGACGAGTTTGCTAGTTTGTCGGTCGACAGACGCGCCGTGCGTGTGCTGGCTTCCCCACCGTTCAATGAATTCCACCGTCCTCACCACGATTGCCGCGACCGGTTTCACGGTGGCGTTTTTTCACGCGGCAATTCCGACGCACTGGCTGCCTTTCGTGCTGGTGTCGCGCGCGCGCGGGTGGGGACATGGCAAGACGCTTGCGGTGACGACGTTTGCCGGGCTGGGCCACGTGGCGCTCACGAGTCTGCTCGGTCTCTTGATCGCGTGGTTCGGTTTCCAACTCGATGAACGCCTCGGAAAACTTTTCCCGATCGCGGCCGCGGTGGCGCTCATCGGCATCGGCGGCTATTTCTGGTGGCGACAGATTCGCGGCAGCGGCATCTGCCACCATCCAATTCCGGGCGGTCATCACGAGGTGAGCGCCGAGTGCGGTCACGAGGAGGATCACAGTCACTGGGAACACGAGATGAGCGACAGCGAGCTCGGCTCCTCGAAACGCAGCGACTGGGCTGCGATCAGCGGACTTTTTCTCATGCTCACGCTGTCGCCGTGCGAAGGTTTTCTGCCGGTTTACCTGTCCGGAGTGCAGTTCGGCTGGACCGGTTTTGTGGTGCTGAGCCTGATCCTCGCCGTTGCGACACTCGCGGGCATGACGCTCTTCACGCTCTGCGCGCTCGTCGGACTGCGTCGCTGGGAGCTGAAGAGTTTCGAGCGGTGGGAATCCGGCCTGCTCGGCACGCTCTTCTGCGTATTGGGAATCCTGATACTCGTCCTCGGTCGCAGCCATGGCTGAACCAAGTCGAGCCTCAATCCGCACCGCGTCGGGACCAAGTGCGTCCCGAGTCGAGCCAGGGTGCGGACCGGCTCGGGACTGAGTGCGGACACGGTCGAGCCACGGCGAGGACCGGCGTTCCGCTGCGTGCTCGTGATCGTGCTCTTGCTCTTGATCGATCTCGGCCGGGACGGGAGCGGATCTTACGGAGCGAGAACGAGAACGATTCGTTACTTCGTCTTTTTCGGGATGCTGAACTTGATCACGGGCGCTTCGTCCTCGGCGGGCGCGGCGATCGGGGCATGCTCGATCGGTGATTCGATCAGCGGTGCGGACGAAGTAAAAGCCGGCGAATTGGCGGGGATTTTGCCGAAGGCTTCTTCGATCAGCGCGATGGTCTTGCGATCGCGCGAGCGACCGAGGTCGACTTCGCCGCCGGGGCCGAAGGCACCCATGATCACGACAATCACGCGGCGGTTGTTGCGCTGCGCGGTGGCGCTGAGGCAGTAGCCGGCGCTCTTGGTGTAGCCGGTTTTGAGGCCGTCGACGCCGGCGACTTTACCGAGGAGGTTGTTGTGGTTGCGCATCTGCAGCGGACCGTTGGCGCGGTTCTGGCCGAAGGGGCGTTCGCGCACGGAGCTGTATTTGAGCACGTTGGTCTGCGTGAGCAGATAGCGGCAGAGAATCGCGAAATCACGCGGGCTGGTGAGGTCGCCATCGGCTTCCTTGCGCGAGGAGGGCGGGAGGCCGTGCGGCGAGCGGAAGGTGGTGCGCGTCATGCCGAGCTCGCGGGCTTTTTCGTTCATGAGGTTCACGAAACCGGGCACGGAGCCGCCAGCGATGCGGGCGAGGGCGTGCGCGGCGTCGTTCGCGGATTGAATCATGAGCGCGTAGAGGAGTTCCTCGACGGAAAACGTTTCGCGCGGATCGAGATAAACCTGCGTGCCGCCCATGCGCGCGTCACTCGTGTCGATCTGGATCGGAGTGGAGAGCGAGAATTCGCCAGCGACGAGTTTGTCGTGCACGATCGCGAAGGTCATGAGTTTCGTCATGCTCGCGGGCGGCGCGACGACATCGGCGTTGTCCTCGAGCAGCGTGGCGCCGGTGGCGGCGTCGATCGCGATGTAGCCTTTATGCACACCGGCTTCGCCGGGACGGGTGGGTTTCGCCTTTTGGGCGAAGGCGACACTCGCGGCAGCGAGCATGCAGACGAAGAAAAGCCGGAAGGAAACCCGCGCGAAAATCATGCGCGCAAGGAAGAGAAGTTTGATTCAGACGAGCGAGCGGAAACCGGATGGCACGCACAAGGATTTCGTGCGGCGAGGAATTTGCACCAAACCTTTACGCGCTAAACGCCGAGCACGGTGCGATAGAGACGCGGCACGCGTTTCGTGATCGAGCAGAGGGTCTCCCACGGAATCGTGTCGGCCCACGCGCTGAACTCGGCGATGGAAATCTCCGCGCCAGATTGGCGGCCCACGATGACGACTTCGTCGCCGACGATCGCACCCGGCACGTCGGTGAGGTCGATGATCGTCTGATCCATCGTCACGCGTCCCAGCACCGGGCAGCGGACGCCGCGGACGAGCACCTGCGCGCGATTACTCGCGGCGCGCGGAATGCCGTCGCCATAGCCGGCGCACACGATGCCGATGGTGGAATCGCGTTCGAGTGTGCGCGTGCGGCCGTAGCTCACGGTGGTGCCGCGCGGGAGTTGCTTCACGAGACCGATGCGACTCCGAAAACTGAATACAGGCTCGGTGTGGACCTTGGCCAAAAGCGAATTGGCGTGGGGCAGGATGCCGAACTGGAGCAGGCCGATGCGCACGGCGTTGAACGGCGCGGCACCCTGCATCGTTTCGAGGCCGGCGCTGTTGTCGGCATGGACGAAAAGCTCCTCCGGTTTCACCGCGGGGCAGCGCGCGAGCACCGCAAGAAACGCGCGACGTTGCTCGGCGGTGAACGCGGGATCGTCGTCGGGCGAGGCGAAGTGCGTGAAGATGCCCGCGAGCTTCAGGTGCGGTGCGGCGAGAAGCGTATCGAGCAACGCGGCGGCGCGCTCGTGCCACACGCCGAGCCGACCCATGCCCGTGTCAATTTTGAGGTGAACGGAAATTTGTTTTCCGGCCGCGCGACCGACTGCGTCGAAGCGTGCGACTTCCTCGGCGCTCGAAACAGTCGCAGTGAGATCGTAATCGGCGAGGTAGCGATCCTCCTCGGGCAGCAGCGGACTGAGCAGCAGGATCGGCCAGCCGGGACCGAGTTCGCGCACGGTGAGCGCTTCGGCGAGCGTGGCGACGGCGAAGAGATCGGCGCCGGCGTGCATGAGACGCGCGGCGGTTTGGGGAAGACCGTGGCCGTAAGCGTCGGCTTTGACGACCGCGACGAAGCGCATGTGCGGCGGCAGCGAGGCGCGGATGAGGCGGAGATTGCGTTCGAGGGCGGCGAGATCGATCTCGGCCCAGCAACGCAGCGGCAGGCGGGCGGACGATGCGTTCATGACGAGGGAGCGCGGTGAATTTGCGGCGTCCACGTCACGTAGGACGGCTCTTCGTGGAGAAACGCGTCGGGCGCATCGGTCGCGCGGAAAAGGTCATCGTCCGCCACGCGCGCAAAGCAGTCCTCGAGCGAGTAGGGGACACGTTCGACGCCGGCCGGTAGTGCCGTCCAGTTGCGAAAATGTTCCGGCATCGCGAGCGCGCCGCCGAGCTCCGCGGTGGGGATGCGTTGCAACGTGCCGCCGAGTTTCATCGCGTGCCACGTGTCGCGCCGGGCGTCGGCGATCAGCGTCAGCTCGGGGCGGCGCAGCGCATGTGCGACGACCGCGAGGCTTTGAAACGTAAACACTGGTCGCGGACGCAGCGTCGTCCACGTGCGAATCGCCATCGCGGTCGTGCGCACGCCGAGCACCGAGCCCGGGCCTTCGCAAAACACGAGCGCGTCAGCCTCTTCCGGCGAGCGGCCGAGCGATTTCACGCCCTCGAAAACGGCCACGCCGGCTTCAGCTTCAGAGGCGAACCACCGGGGCCGTTGTCCGCGCTCGAGCCAGCCGATTTGCACGCGCGACGACGCGGCATCGAGGACGAGCAGACGCGCGTGGGCGGCGAGGAGTGCGTTGAGGCTGGGCATGGAGCGGCGGACGTTCACCAAACGCCTCCGTTTCGGACGCTGCAAGCGCGCAGAGACTCCGGAATCCGGCATTGACCGGGGAGGGGGGCGCCGTAGCGTGGCCAATTCTCTTTTCGTAAGAACCCTGTTTATCTCCCGTGAACGTCCAACTGAATAACGTCTCCGACACCCGCAAGAGCCTCGCCGTCACGCTCGATCCGAGCGAAGTCGATGCCGTCCACCAGGAGGTGGTCGCCGAATACACCCGTCTTGCGCGCTTGCCGGGTTTCCGTCCGGGCAAGGCCCCGGCCGCGATGGTCGCGAAGCGTTTCGCCAAGGAAATCAACGAGGAGTTCAAGCAGAAGGTCGTCGCCAAGGCTTACCGCGATGCGCTCACCGAGCAGAAGCTCGACGTGCTCAACGTCGTCAACGTGGAGGAAGGCGAGCTGAAGCCCGGTCTCTCCGCTGGCATCACGATCACGCTCGATATTCGTCCGGAGTTCACGTTGCCCGATTACAACGGCCTCCCGACCGAAGTCCCGGCCGTTGAGCCGACCGACGCCGAAGTCGACGCCGTGATCGAGCAACTCCGCGCCGAGCGCGCCGAGTTCAAGGTCGCCGAGCGTCCCGCCGAAAAGGGCGACTACGTGAAGCTCGCCTACGAGGGCAAAGTCGATGGTCAGCCGATCACGGAGCTCGCCCCCGACAAGCAGCTCTACGGCAAGGTCCCGCAGACGTGGGAAGAAGTCGAAGGCGCCAACGAAGGCGTCATCCCCGGCCTCGGCCAGCAGCTCGCTGGCGTGAAGCCCGGCGACAAGAAGGACGTCACGATCAATTTCCCCGCGGAGTTCGCGCCCGTGCCCGCGCTGGCCGGCAAGACCGCGGTTTACGCGATCGAAATTCAGGAAATCCGTTCGCGCGTGCTGCCGCCGCTCGATGAAGATTTCTTCAAGGCCAACCGCGCCGAGAATCTCGAGGGCCTCAAGGCTTCCGTGCGCAACAACCTGAAGCTCCAGAAGGAGTATCAGAACCGCGCCGAACAGCGCCGCCAGGTGAGCGACGCGCTCGCCGCCAAGGTCGATTTCCCTGTGCCGGATTCGCTCGTCGAAGCCGAGACGCAGTCCGTCCTCCGCCAGTTCATCGAAGAGAACATGCGCCGCGGCGTGCCGCAGGAGCAGTTCGAGAAGGACAAGAACGAGCTCTTCGAGAGCGCCCGCAAGGCGGCCGCCAAGCGCGTGAAGCTCCAGCTCATCCTCGCGAAGATCGCCGAGGCCGAGAAGATCCAGGTCTCCGAGCAGGACATCGACCAGTTCATCTATCGCGAAGCGATGCGCTCGCAGCAGAAGCCGGACAAGATCGTGAAGGCGCTCACCGCCGATCGCGACCAGCTCCGCGCGGTGCAACAGTCGATCATTTTCGACAAGGCGGTTGATTTCCTCGTGTCCAAAGCTACGGTTTCGACCATTCAGCCGAAGGCTTGATTGGCCGATTAACCACACATCGTGAGCTACTACGTCCCTATCGTTTTGGAAAACACCGGCCGCGGAGAGCGGTCGATGGACATCTTCTCGCGGCTCCTCAAGGACCGCATCATCTTCATCGGCACGCCGATTGACGACACGGTCGCCAACCTCGTGATCGCGCAGATGTTCTTCCTGCAAATGGAAGATCCGAAGAAGGACATCCAGCTCTACATCAACTCTCCCGGTGGTGTGGTCACGGGTGGCATGGCCATCTACGACACGATGAACTTCCTGCAGTGTGACATCGTCACTTACTGCGTCGGCATGGCCGCCAGCATGAGCACCGTGCTTCTGTCGGCCGGCACCAAGGGCAAGCGCTTCGCCCTGCCGAACAGCCGCGTGATGATTCACCAGCCCAGCGGTGGCGCCGGCGGCCAGGCGGCCGACATCGCCATCGCGGCCAAGGAAATCCTCCGCTGGCGCAAGACCCTCAACGAGGTCATCGCCAAGCACACCGGCAAGACGCCCGCTCAAGTCGAAAAGGACTCCGACCGCGATTACTACATGAGCGCGCAGGAGGCCAAGGACTACGGCATCGTCGACCACGTCGTGGAATCCACGCGCGAAGCGCAAACGCTTAGCGTGCAAAGCGCCGCTTGATCGCGGCCGCTTTGTTGCAATAACCCGCTCGACTCGACCGACGCCCCGGACACTCTTTCGCCATGGCCAAATCCTCCCGCATGACTCTCTGCTCGTTCTGCGGGAAGTCGCAGGCGGAAGTGAAGAAGATCATCGCGGGTCCGGGCGTCTACATCTGCGACTCGTGCGTCAACGTTTGCAAAACGATCATCGACCGCGAGGTGAAGGCGCCTGCGGCCGAGGCGCGCCCCACGGTGCGGCTCGTGAAGCCGTCCGAGATCAAACGCACGCTCGATGACTTCGTGATCGGTCAGGACCACGCCAAGAAGGTCCTCTCCGTCGCCGTCTACAACCACTACAAGCGCCTCATGTTCGACTCCGGCCAGTCCGGCAAGGAGTCGCTGGCGCTCTCGCCCGAGTTCAGCGAGGTCGATGTCGAGAAGAGCAACATCCTGCTCGTCGGTCCGACCGGCTCCGGCAAAACGCTCCTCGCGCGCACGCTCGCCAAGATCCTCGATGTGCCGTTCGCGATCTCCGATGCGACCACGCTCACCGAGGCCGGCTACGTCGGCGAAGATGTGGAAAACGTCGTCCTGCGTTTGCTGCAAAACGCGAACTACGACGTGAAACGCGCCGAGTGCGGCATCATCTACATCGACGAGATCGACAAGATCGGCCGTAAAACTGAAAACGTTTCGATCACCCGCGACGTTTCCGGCGAAGGCGTGCAGCAGGCTCTCCTCAAGATTCTCGAAGGCACCACCTGCAACGTTCCGCCCCAAGGCGGACGCAAGCACCCGAACCAGGAATACGTGCAGATCAACACGTCGAACATCCTGTTCATCTGCGGCGGTGCGTTTGTCGGGCTTGATAGTCTCGTGCAGCGCCGCCTCGGCCAGCGGAGCCTCGGTTTCTCCTCGATCCGTGCGCAGACCGAGAACAGCTACAAGCCCGAGGAAATGATGAAGGCGCTCGCGCCCGAGGATCTCATCCGCTTCGGCATGATCCCCGAGTTCATCGGCCGTCTGCCGGTGGTGTCGGTGCTCGATCAGCTCAGCGTCGCCGACCTTGAGAAAGTTCTTCTCCGCACGAAGAACGCGCTCGTGAAGCAGTATTCCAAACTGTTCGCGATGGACGGCGCTCGCCTCCGTTTCACCTCCGACGCGATCGCCGCGATTGCGGAGAAAGCGCTCGAGTTGAAGACCGGCGCTCGCGCCCTGCGCTCGATTTTGGAAAAGCTCATGCTCGAGGTCATGTATGACCTCCCGCAGCGCGATGATATCGCGGAAGTCGTGATCGATGCCGGCGTAGTAGCCGGTCGCAAGCGCCCGACGCTCCGCCGCGCCGACAAGGGCGAGCAGAAGCAAGACGCCGCTTAAGCCGCGTCGCGCCTAATCCCGTCCCGAGTCGGGACAAGGTGCGTCCCAACTCGAGCCACGGTGCGGATCGGTTCGAACCGCAGTCAGGACTGGAGCACGCCGAAGTGCGGACCGGATCGGGTTCATCCCTGAGTGTGAATCGGCGACTCCTTTTCGCGTTTCATACGTCGAGTGCTTTCGTTGCCCCAAAGGGGCGCGCGCCATGTTTTCGAATTCCTTCTTTTTCCGTTCGCAGCCTGCGGGGGACAAAACTCCTCGCCTCGGAATATGCGCCGCGCTGAGTTGGGTGCTCTTCCTTGTTCTGCCCATGTCTTCGTCTGCCTCCTCATCCGGACAAAGTCCGGCCATCGATCCCGCCGTCGCGCAGGATTATGTCGCCCGCATCGAAGCGGACCTCCGGCAGAATATCCTGCCGTTCTGGATCAAGCACACGCGCGACACCGAGCGCGGAGGAATCTTCAACGAGATCTCCAACGATCTCGTGGTCGACAAAAGCGCTCCACGCGGCGCGCTGCTTACGGCGCGCATCCTGTGGACGTTTTCCTCGGCGTATCTCCGCTATCAGGACCCGGCGTATCTCGAGATGGCGAAGTATGCCTTCAACGATCTGACGCAGCACTTCTGGGATCCGGAGCACGGCGGCACGTATTGGTCGATCAACGCCGACGGCACGCCGCGCGACACCCGGAAGGTCGTTTACGGCCAGGTCTTCGGCGTGTATGCACTGAGTGAATACTATCGCGCCACGCGCGAACCGGCCGCGCTCGAGCGGGCACTCGAGATATACCGCACGGTCGAGAAACACGCTCGGGATCACCAGCACCGCGGCTACCTTGAGGAGTTCACACGTGAGTGGAAATGGATCGAGGGGAAGAGCGCCATGGATGCGCAGGGCGCCAAGTCGCAGAACGCGCACCTCCACATCCTCGAGGCTTACACCAATCTCCTCCGCGTCTGGCCCGACGCCGGCCTCAAGGCCGACCTGAAAGACCTGATCGACGTGCTGCTCACGAAGATCCTCAAGTCGTCCGACCATCACCTGATTCTCTTCCTCGACCGCGAGTGGAAACCCGTTTCCGAGTCGATCTCCTACGGTCACGACATCGAGTTCAGCTGGCTTCTCGTCGAAGCCGCCGAAGTGCTCGGCGATCCCGAGGTGTTGCACCGCGCCGAGAAGGCCGCGGTCGAGATCGCGCGGGTCACGCTCGCCGAGGGCGTCGATACCGACGGCGGCCTCTACAACGAGGGCGAGGAGCACAAGGGCCTCACCGATCCGCGCAAGGAATGGTGGCCGCAGGCCGAGGCCGCGGTCGGCTTCGTAGGCGCGTATCAGCTTTCTGGAGACGACGCCTACCTGCAGCAGGGGCTCAAGAGCTGGGACTTCATCGAGAAGTTCCTGATCGATCGCGAGCATGGTGAATGGCTCCGTGGTGTCACGAAGGACGGACAGCCGCTCCCGCGGTTCAACAAGGTGAGCTTCTGGAAATGCCCGTATCACAACGGTCGTGCGTGCTTTGAGTTGATCGACCGTCTGGGACGACTGGCGAAGAAGAGCTGAAGCCCTGCTTACGTGCGTCGGTCGGGCCGCAACCGGCGCATGGTTTCAATCACCTGCGAGCCTCTGTTTTCCTATGCGATATCTACCCCAATCCCTCACCGTGTTCGCTCTGACGGCGGGTGTGGCGCTGGCCCAGTCGGGCGCGAATGCGCCGTTGGCGATCAACGAACTCGAATACCTTGAGACGCGCGGACTCAACGTGATGCTCGCGCACGACTACTATCCCGAGAGCCACCAAGGCGGCGTCGGCATCATCCAGAACGGTCTGCGTGTCGCCACCAACGGCGACCTGCGGCTCTCGCCCACGCCGGGCCAGTGGCAGCCGACGCCGGTGGTCGGCCCGCGTCAGGTCAACCGCGACACGCAGGAGATCTCGGTTCACTTGTCGTTCCCCGACGACAAAAAGAACCGCAAGGGGTTCAACCCGATCAGCTATCCTGACCTGCAGCTCAGCTACACGGTGAAGGTGAAGCCCGCGGGCAGCGCGTTTCGCATCATCGTCGATCTCGACGCGCCGATTCCCGATGAGTGGGTGGGGAAGGTCGGCTTCAATCTGGAGCTCTTCCCGGGATTCATCTTCGACAAGAGCTACGAGATTGGCGGCAGCATTGGTAACTTTCCGCGTCAGGCCAATGGCCCCGGATCGTATCAGGAAAGTGGTTACGAGATCGCGCCGCTCGGCACTGGCAGGAAGCTCGTCATCGCCCCCGAGTCCGATCGCCAGCGGATGACGATCGAGGCGGTCAAGGGCGGCGAACTCCAGTTGCTCGACGGCCGCGCCCAGCACAGCAACGGCTGGTTCGTCGTGCGTGCGCTTGTTCCGGCCAAGGTCACGACCAGCGCGATCGAGTGGCTTGTCACGCCGCACATTATTCCGAACTGGAAATCCGAGCCGGTGATCCAGGTGTCGCAGGTCGGCTATCATCCCGACCAGCCGAAGGTCGCCGTGATCGAACTCGACAAACACGAGACTGACGCGGACCTGAAGCCCGTCATTCTCTATCGTGCGACCGGCGCCGGCCTCGAGCGTGTCGCACAGCGCCCGGCGAAGGATTGGGGACGCTTCATGCGCTTCCGTTACCTGCACTTCGATTTCTCCGAGGTGAAGGAGCCGGGGCTCTACGTCGTCGGTTACGGCGACCAGCGCTCCAACGCGTTTCAGATCAGCCCCGATGTTTTCAAACGCCACGTGTGGCAGCCGACGGTCGAGTATTTCCTCCCCGTGCAGATGTGCCACATGCGCGTCAACGACCGCTACCGCGTCTGGCACGGGTTCTGTCACCTCGACGACGCACTGATGGCGCCGGTGAATCACAATCACTTCGACGGCTACATTCAGGGGCCGTCGACGTTGACGAAGTTCAAACCCGGCGACCACGTGCCCGGTCTCAACCGCGGCGGCTGGCACGACGCCGGCGACTACGATCTCCGCGTCGAATCGCAGATTGGCACGGTGCACGGGCTCGCGCTTGCCCATGAGTTGTTCCAACCGGATCTGGACAACACCACGGTCGATCAGGAGCGCCTCATCGTCGACATTCACCGGCCCGACGGAAAACAGGACATTCTCCAGCAGATCGAACACGGTCTCTTGTCCGTGATTGGTGGATACAAGGCGCTCGGCCGTCTCTATCGCGGCATCATTTCGCCCTCGCTTCGTCAATACACGCACCTCGGCGACGCCGCCGTAATGAGCGACAACGAAGTGTTTCAGGACACCGACGGTCGCGCGTTCAAAGTGCTCACGAAGGCCGCGGTCGAAGGTTCTCAGGACGAGCCGCAGATCGACGGTCTGCCTCCGCTCGGCTCCAAAGGTTCCGCGGACGACCGCTGGGTGTTCACCGAAGAAAATCCGATGCGCGAGTTGAAGACCGCCGCCGGACTCGCCGCAGCGGCGCGCGTGCTCAAGGGCTACAATGACGAACTCGCGGCTGACGCGCTGCGAATCGCGCAGGAACTCTGGACCAACACAAAACCGACCGACGGTCCCGAGTGGATGCGCCGCATGCCATTCCCGCTGTTGCGACTCGAGGCCGCGATCGAGCTGCTTCAGACCACCGGTGAAAAGCAATATGCGGACGCGATCGTCGAGGCTGGTGACCTCATCGTGGAGAATGTCGATCGTGTGGGCTGGCTCGGCGCGCGCTCTCTCTCGCTCGTGAAGGATCCGGCCTACGGGAAAAAAATCCGCGGAGCGCTCACGGAATTCCGCGCGAAGGTGGACGAACTCGAAAAAGAAACGCCCTACGGTCTTCCGTATAAGCCCGACATCTGGGGCGCGGGCTGGGGCATCCAGCGTTTCGGCGTGGAGCAATACTATCTGCACACCGGTGCGCCGGACATCTTCCCGCGCGAATACATGCTGCACGCGATCAACTTCATGCTCGGTTGCCATCCCGGTTCGAACAACGCGTCGTTCGTTTCCGGCGTCGGCGCGAAATCCCTCACGACTGCCTACGGCGTGAATCGAGGCGACTGGTCCTACATCCCCGGCGGCATCGCGTCGGGCACGGCGCTCATTCGTCCGGATTACCCCGAGCTCCTCGACTGGCCCTTCCTCTGGCAGCAGACGGAATACTGCCTCGGCCACTCGACGTCGGACTTCGTGTTCCTCGTCCTCGCCGCGGATCACTTGCTCAACAAGTGATCGAAAAACGCGGGGCAGTGCATACGCGCTGCTCCGCGTTTTCGTTTCCTGTCATTCTGAGCGCACCGTGTCGCGACCGTGTGCGGACCGTGTGCGGACCTTGGCTCGACCGTGTCCGCACGTTGTCCCGACTCGGGACGCAATCAGGTCCGACTCGAGCCGCACTCGGGCTCGAGTCGGAACAGAGACTTACCAGTGGGCGTAGTCGCCTTTTTCGAGCGACTTCGCGAACTCAACGAGGAGTTTCACGCAACGTTCCACGTCTTCGAGATCCACGACCTCGCTCGGCGTGTGCATGTAGCGGAGCGGGATGCTCACGAGGCCGGTCGCCACGCCGCCGCGGCCCATCTGGATCGCGCGCGCGTCGGTGCCGGTGGGGCGGGGATCCGCCTCGAGTTGATACGGGATCTTCGCCTTCTTCGCGGCCGCGAGCAGCTTCTGGTAAACCTTGGGATTGATGTTCGCGCCGCGACAGAGGATCGGGCCGCCGCCGAGTTTGGTTTCACCGAAGCGACGGTTGTCGCAATCGGGGTGATCGGTGGCGTGGCCGACGTCGATCGCGACCGCGATGTGCGGGTTCACGAGATAAGCCGCGGTGGTGGCGCCGCGCGTGCCGATCTCTTCTTGCGAGGTGGCAACGCTGACGACTTTGGCAGTGAGTTTCTTCTTCTCCTTCGCGAGGCGAACGAGCGTTTCACCGACGATGTAGGCGCCGACTTTGTTGTCGAAGGCACGGGCGGTGCCGATGCTGCCGTTGATCAGTTCGAGTTCGTGATCGTAGGTGGCGACGTCGCCGATCGAGACGCGTGCAAGCGCGTCCTTTTTCGACGAGGCGCCGATATCGATCCAGATCTCGTGCTTCTTCGGCACGCGTTTGCGATCCTCCTCGTCCATCAGGTGAATCGCGCGCTTGCCGGTGACGCCTTTCACCGGACCGTTGGCGGTCTGGATGATCACGCGACGGCCGGAGATCACGCTGAGATCGTGTCCGCCGATCGTGTCGAAGTAGAGATAACCGTCCTTGTTGACGTAGGTGATGATGAGGCCGAGCTCGTCCATGTGGCCCGCGAGCATGAGCACGGGATCGCCCTTGGGATTAAGCGTGGCGATGCGGTTGCCGAGCGCGTCGCCGGAGTATTCGTCGGCGGAGCCTTTGACGTATTTGTCGTAAACCGCCTGGGCCTCGGCTTCGTAGCCGGACGGCGAGCGCGCATGCAGCAGTTCACTCAGGAAAGGGGGAACGGAGTAATTGGACATGCGCCTATTCTCTCCGTCGCCGAAATCGACGCAAAGCGGAAAACTTTCCCACGCCTCCCGGCTCGCGACAATGTCATCCAATAGTAGACGTGCAATCCGGGGCGTTTGCGGCGGAGAATAAGGTTTTACGGAGCGGGGGAAAAACGTGAGCGTCGGAGGCGAATGACCATCTATCCCGCCATCGACATCAAAGGTGGACGCGCCGTGCGGCTCACGCAGGGACGCGCCGATCAGGAAACCGTTTACGCGCAGAATCCGGCCGACGTGGCCGCGCAGTTCAAAGCCGCCGGCAGCGCGTGGGTGCACGTGGTGGACCTCGATGGCGCATTTGCCGGCGAGCCTCAGAATCTCGCCGCGGTGCAGGCGATCGCCGCGCTCGGCATGAAGGTGCAGCTCGGCGGCGGATTGCGCACGCGCGAGGCGGTGGAGCGCGCGCTGGGGTTTGGCGTTTCACGGGTTGTCATCGGCACACGCGCCGCCGAGAGCGAGGCGTTCGTCGGTGAACTCGTGCAGAGTTTCGGCGACAAAATCGCCGTCGGCATCGACGCGAAGGACGGCAAGGTGGCCGTCAAAGGCTGGGTCGCCACCGCCGATCTCAGCGCGGTGACGCTCGCGCAGCGCATGAACGCGCTCGGCGTCGCCACGATCATTCACACCGACATCGGCACCGACGGCATGTTGACCGGCCCGAACTACGCGGCGCAGGAAGCGATGCTCAACGCCACGCAATGCCGCATCATCGCGAGCGGCGGCGTGAGCCGGCGCGAGGACGTGGTCGAATTGACGAAGCTATCGCAGCGTCACGTCCGCCTCGACGGCGTGATCGTGGGCAAGGCGCTTTACGAAGGCCGCGTCGATCTCGTCGATCTGCTCGCAATCGCGAGCGCGGCGAAGTCGGACGCGTGATTTTGCGCGGGCGCGCGAGCGGACTCAGCCGCTCGTGACGCGCTCGGCGATTTCCTCGAGCGGATACGTGATGATCTCCGCGAGCGTGGGGTGATACCACGGCGCGCGGAGCAGATCGAAAACCGTCGCCTTCATCGCGAGCGGACCACTGAACGCGTGGATCAACTCGCCCGCATCCTTGCCGACGATTTCCGCGCCGAGGATGCGGCCGCGATTGGGATCGGCGATGACCTTCACGTAACCGTAGTTCGCGTCCATCAGGATGGATTTCCCGTGGTCGTTGAACGGATAGCTCGCAACGACATAGGGAACTTCTTCCTTCGTGAGCTCGCTTTCGAGGCGACCGATCGTGGCGAGCTGCGGATCGGTGAAGACCACGTTCAACATCAGCGAATAGTCGACCGGTTTCAGTTTCTTCACACCGGCGGCGTGACGCGCGGCGAGTTCTCCCTGTTGAATCGCGATGTGCACGATCTCCGCCGGGCCCGAGCAATCGCCCGCGGCATAGATGTGCGGTGCGGTCGTCTGCTGCCAGCGGTTGATGATGATCTGGCCGTTGGGCCGCGTCTTTACGCCGGCGTTGGCGAGATCGAGCACAGCCGTATTCGGCTCGCGACCGAGCGCGTTGAACAGATGCGCGGCGCGGCGCGTGGTTGTTTTGCCGTCGTGAATGAACTCCACCGAGAAGCCACGGGCGTCGTGCTTCACCTGTTGCAACGTCGTGCCGGCGAAGAGCTCGATGCCGTCGTCCACCAATGCTTGCTGCACGACGACCGATGCGGACGGCGAGTGGTCACGCAGGATATTCGCGCTGCGCTGGATCAGGGTCACCTTGGAGCCGATGCGACGCAGGAATTGCGCGAGTTCGCATGCGACGATGCCGCCGCCGAGCACGATCACGCCCTTGGGCACGAAATCGAGGTCGAGCACGTCGTCGCTCGTCCAGCACGGCACTGCGCCGAGGCCCGGCACGAGCGGCACGGAGACCTTTGAGCCGGTGCCGATGAGGATGTGTTTCGCCTCGATCAGTTCGCCGGTGGACAGCTCGACCGTGTGCGGATCGACGAAACGGGCGTGCGCGCGGATGAGATCGAACTTGCCGCTCGTCAGCGCCTGCAGGCGGTAGTCGGCGAACTCGCCGATGATCTTTTTCTTCCGGCGGTGCAGCGCCTTCATGTCGACTTCGGCGTGCGGGATTTTCAGGCCGAAGACTTTCGCCTTCTGCGCGAGGTGGAGGACGTCGGTGGAGTAAAGCAACGTCTTCGACGGCATGCAGCCGCGCAGGATGCAGAGGCCGCCGAGTTCCTTGGCCCCGTCGACGACGGCCGTTTTACGGCCGAGGGAAACAGCCACGCGCGCGGCGTTAAACCCGGCGCTGCCACCACCGATGACGAGGAAATCGTAACGCTTCTTTGCCTGCTTTTTCTTACTCACGGAGGCGGAAGGAAGCACGCTCATCGCCCTTTGCCAAACAGCATGATGTGGATCGTCTTCAGGACGATTGAAGCATCCAGCATGAACGAGAAGTGCCGGATGTAGTAGAGGTCGTATTCAAGCTTTCGAATCGTGTCCTCGGTGCTCGCGCCATACGGATAGTTGACCTGCGCCCAGCCGGTGATGCCGGGTTTCACAAGGTGGCGGAAATGATAGCAGGGAATCGTCTGCTCGTAGTTTTCGACGAGACGGTCCCATTCGGCGCGCGGACCGATGAGGCTCATGTCGCCGCGCAGGACGTTCCAGAGTTGAGGAAACTCGTCGACGCGCGTCTGGCGCAGGATTTTTCCCACGCGTGTGATGCGCGCGTCGCCGGGCTGCGTGTAGAGATCACCAGGTTGATCAGACACGCGCATCGTCCGCAGTTTGTGCAGGCGGAACGTGACGTGGTTTTTGCCCACGCGATTCTGCCGAAAAAACACCGGACCGCGGTCCTCAAGCCAGATCGCGGTGGCACCGACGAGAATGAACGGAGCCGCGACGAAAAGTCCGATCAACGAAAGCACGACGTCGGCCACGCGTTTGGCGCGTTCGAAGACCGGCTCGCGCGCGATCTGGAAACCTTCCTGGAATAGCCACGTTTGGTTGAGGCGGTAGAGGGGAATCTTGCGCCAATAAACCTGATGGAAGAGCTCGAGCGTGTAGGTCGGCACGCCGCTGAAATAGAGCTGCACGAGCTTGCGTGATACGTCCGGTGCGAGCTCGTGATTCGATTCGCGAAGGACGATGGCTTCCACGCGGAGGTCACCTGACTGGATGCGATCGAGCACATCGGCAAACTGCGCGACGGGCTCGTTTCCACCCTCCACCGGATGCAGGGACGCAAACACGAGAGGTTGCACCGCGCCAAGGCGCTCGCACTCGTTGCGAAACGCATGGTAGCTTTCGTGGTCGCCCAAAAACACCAGGCTGCGACGCCCGCGTCGGCGAAGCGTCGCACGATACAAGGCGCGGCGGTAAACCAGCGTGACCGGAATCAACAGCAGGTAACTGAGTGCGACCACCACGCGGCTCGATTGCAGTTCGTAGCCGCCCGGGAACACCGCAAACGTCAGCAGCAGCGTGGTCGCCATCGCGGTCAGCAGCGCGATGCTGTGCTGACTCGTGTAGTCGAGGCTCATCATGTCCGTGCCCCGCGAGTAGCCGTCGATCAGATAGATCGCGACGACATGGATGAGGAGCGGCACCAGCAGCGGCGTGAGAATGAAACGCACGCCCACGGGCGTGCCGCTCAGGTAGGTGAGGCCGACGAGATTGAACACGACCAGCACCGCCAAAACGTCGAGAGTAAGCAGGACGAGAAATGCCCGGCGTGCGCGGTTCATGTGAAGCGTGGAATTAGCGAGTGGCGATGAGCGATAGCTTCACCGGAGCGATCCGGCGAGCAGGGAATCCCAGGCCGCGATCGCCGACTGAGCGTCGTGACGCGAGAAGCGCGTGGCATTTTCAGCCACCGAAGCGCGCAGCGCGGGATCGTCGCGTAGATTCTTTATCGCTGATGCGGCGTCGGCGATCTGCTCGCGCGAGAACGCGAGACCGAAACCATGATCGAGGATCGCTTGCGCCGGATCGGATGCAGGCGGTCCGATGAAGAGCACCGGGCGGCCAGCCTGCGCGGCGCCATAAGTCTTGCTGGGAAAAACATAGTCCTCGCAGCCTGGTTTCAGCGTGACGAGATGCACGTCGGGCAGTGCGAGCACGGCGCCCAAGCGGCCGCGCGGTTGCGGCGGATGAAAAGCGACGTTGGGCAACGCGAGCCGCTGCGCCTCGGCTTCGAGTTCGGCGCGCTGGGCGCCGTTTCCGACGAAGACAAAACGAATGTCGGTCTGGTTTTTCAGCGCGTCGGCGAGATGAAGAATCGGGGAGAGATCGTGCACGCGGCCGAGGTTGCCGGAATAGCCGATGACGAATTTCCCTTCCAGATCCCACTCGCGCCGCAGTGCGTCCACCTCCGTGACGGACATCGGTTCGACTTGAGCCGGTGCCCAGTTCGGAACGATGCGCACTTTGGCCCGACTCGTGCCGCACTCAGTCACGACCCGGGCCATGGCGGGGCCCAGCACGATGCACGCGTCAGCGCGTCGCCACGCGGCATCGCGCAGCGGTCGCGTCACGTGCAACCAGCGTTGGCCGGTCAGCGCGACCGCGATTTCGGGGTAAATGTCCTGCACCCAATGGATGAGCCGTGCGCCACGCAGGTCAGCGATCCAGCTTGCGACCACGCCGATCAATGGCGGATCGGTGAGCGCGACCACGACATCGCCGCCGCGCGTTTCGCGAAACAGCCTCCAGATTGCGCCGGCGTAAAACGTGAGGAAGTCCACGACCCGACCTGCGAGACCGAGCGACGTCCACCGCGTGGTGCGCACGTGGCGGAGTTGCACGCCATTTCGCTCGCGAGGCCGTGCATCTTTGCGCGCGGGCGCGCTAGCGATGACCGACACGGCGTGGCCCCGCGCAGCGAGACCTTCAGCAAGATCGGTGAGCAATTGGGCCGTCGCTTGCTCGTCCGGCCAGTAGAAGCGATTGATGAAGTGGACGCGCATCTCAGTGCGACGCGGCGCGGAGTTCCTTCAGCGCGGCGGCGGTGAAACCTTCGTATTTTGCGAGCAGCCGACAGTAGTGAAGGCCCGCGGAACCGTCGAGGAAACCGCCCCGGAAAACGTATTGGTAAACGAAGCGAAGCGCGGGGCGAAAGGGCAGCGAGTAGCTCGCACGTTTAAGCGCACGGCGACGCACGAGCGCGTCGCTTGAAAAAAGCTCGGTCCACGAGCCCTGTCCGGCGCGTTGCAGATGTTCACGTGCTTCGGCCCGCGCGTAGCGACGATGTTTCGCGAGCCACTCTTCCTCGCCGCCAGACGAGAGATCGTGCGTGTAGGAGCTTCCCAGTTTGCCGAGCCGCATGTCGGGCGCTTCGCGTTGTCCGTGGCCGACCTCGATGAAACGAAATTGCGGAGCGCGCACCAGCCGCGCCTGATACGCCGGATAGTCGGTGCAGTGGGGAATCCAGCGGCCGTTCCACATCATCCTCGGGGCGATGAGAAAACCGTCGAGATCCGTGCGCTGGATCGCCTCGCGCGCTTCGGCCAGCAACTCCGGTGTGAGTTGTTCGTCGGCGTCGAGGTGAAGCACCCAAGGATGGCGAAACGGAATCTCGCGCTGGGCGAAATTTCGCTGTCCGGCGAAGTTGTCGAACGACCTTGTAAACACGCGGGCGCCTCCGGCCTGCGCGATTTCGATCGTGCGGTCCACGGAACCCGAATCGAGCACGACGACGTCGTCACAAGCTTGGACAGAGGCGAGGCAGCGCGGCAGGTCGCGTTCCTCATTGAGAGTCAGAATCAGGACGGAAAACATCGTTCAGCCGTGACGCGAGGAGGACGAATCGGCGCGCCCGTATTGAATCGCCGAGAAGAAGCAGGTCCAGAACGCGACCACCACGGCGGTGTTGCCGAAGGGAAACTCGAGCCACGCGTAGGCGAGGATGATGGTGCATCCAGAAAGTAGATACAGTGAGAGCGGGCTGCGTGTCGCGACGTGCCAGCGGCGGAAAAGCGGCACGAGGCCGCAGAGCCCGAGCAGCGCAGTGCCCACAAAGCCCACCTCGGCGAAAGATTGCAGCCAGTCCGAGTGCGCATCGTCGTAGTAAGTGGGAAGTCCGTCGGGCGAGGCCCAGAGCTGGGTATTGTAGTAGTTGAAGACGGTGGGATACGACGCGAAGCCCCAGCCGAACCAAGGACGATCAGAGGCCATCCGCCACGTGTCGCGATAAAGGATTTCGCGAGCGCCGAAATTGCCGGCCTCCTTCAGGACACTGACTTGCTCGGCAGTGAGTGACATTCGCGCCTCGATGACCGGGCGGGCGAGTTCGTAGATGCCGGCGAGCGCGATCACGAACGCGATGGAGCCGCCGAGCGCAGGCAGGAAAAGAGAGCCCTGACGATGCTCGCGGCGGCGGCGCAGGAGTTGCCAAAGCCAGTGCAGAAAGGCACCGGTCAGGAAAACCAGCGCAAGAATCGTGCACGACCGGGACGCGCTGAGTGGGATCGAGGCGGCGAGCAACAGCACGGCGACAATCCCAAGGCCCACGGGAGAGTGCCAGACATCGCGGCCTGTTGGGCGGCGGGCGTAGTGAAAGATCAGTCCCAACGAAATACCCACCATGAGGAGCGTGAACGAACTCCAGTGGTTGTGATAGATGAAGGACGAGAAAAAGTATATCTGCGGCGAAGCGGCCGCATTGAAGAAAAGCCCGGAGGCGCCATGGAGCTTTTGCAAGGTGCCAAAGATCGCGAGCAGCAGCGCGTTGATCGCGAGGATCATCAGCAGTCGGCGCAGCGCGAAGCGATGCCGCACAAAAAGGACGAGATTGAAGCAGGAGAGATAAACACCGTTGAAGAACAGCAGAGCCTCCAACGCGCGATCGGGACGCGCGGCGCTCGGCAGGAACGCATACGGCGGTTCGCCGCGCGTGAAGTAGGTGGACGCATCGAATGTCACCTCCCGAAAATTGGGATTAAACAAGCTGGCAATTACCAAAACGTCGAAGAGGAACAGTGGCCACAGCCAGCGAAACGGCCGCGGGAAACGATTCTTTCCGTTTTCGCTCGGACGGCGACGCAGCCCGGCGGCGGTGATGAGCACCCCGAGGCAAGCGAGCACATCGACCACGGTGCGGGACCAGCCGGCGTTTCCGCCCAAGGCCCACGCGCTGAAGATCACCAGCGCGCCCACGTGCCACAGCGTGGCTGTTTCCAAAATGCCTAAAGGCGGACGGGAGTCAGCGGAATCGGCGGGGCGGAGATGATCGGAGTCGAGCATCACGGGGAAATCGCGGGGGAAAGGCTGAGTTCGGCGTAGAACGCGTTGAGCGTGCGAGCGGTGACGTCCCAGGAAAAATCGCGCGCGACGAGCCGGGCGGCGGTGGCGCCGTATTCAGAAAGTTGATGCGGTGCCTGCGCCGTGGCTCCGCGGATTGCCTCGCCATAGTTGTCCCATGGCACGCACCAGCCTGCAGCTTCGCGTTCGAGGAAGCGCCAGGGTGTGCTGTCCGTGACGAGAGGAGCCACGCCGTGAGCCATCGCCTCGGCAACGACGAGCCCGAAGTTCTCGTTGTGCGACGGAAGAAGAAACAGTGAGGCGACGGCGTAGGGAGAGGGGCGATTTTCGCCGCTGAAAACGTGCACGCGGCCCGAACCGGAGCAGCGGTGCACGTAGCTTTCGAGTTGCTCGACGCGGTAGTCCTGAGGCACACCCACGAGGAGAAGCGTCCAATCCGCCGGAGCAGTCGCGAGCCAAACGTCGATGAGTTCGACGACACGCTTCTTGCGATGGAAGCGTGAATAGAAGAGCGCCGTGCGATGAGTCCTGGTGGCCGGACAAAGCTGGTGCCAGTATGCGCGATTCGCGGCGATTTCACGGGCGGAGGGCAGGGTGACGCCGTTGGGCGCGACGCAGATCGGCTGTGGGAAACCGAGAGAGCGGATCTCGTCGCGTTCCTCGGGGCTCGTGGCGTGCCAGCCTGAGACGCGTTTCAGCGCGTGCGGATGCAGCAGGCGCTCCGCAATGACTTTCTGGATACGCCTGTGACGCCAAGCCCAGCGGCTCATCATTCCGCGCGGCGAAATCACGTGTGGGCGACGAAGCCGGGCCGCGACCATGTCGGCATGATGAAGCGCGCGGAGCCAGAGTCCGTGACTGTGCAATATGTCGGGCGAAAACGTTGCGAGTGCCTGTCGGAGACCGGGAGCGAGACAGAACGATTCCGGCCAGCCGCGCGGTCCGGTGTGCACCGAGCAATGCATACTTTCCCGCAGCGAAGTCGGGACGTTGCCCGTGGTAAACACTGTGACCTCCTGATCCGCCGCCTGCGCGTCGGCCAACCGTGGCACAGACACGCTGGGCCCACCGTGGCGGGCCTCCAAGCTGGCGACGATTTGCGCGATTCTCATCCGAAACGAACCAAGCCGTAAGCCTGTGCGTGTGTCGTGAGAAGCGTGAGAAACGCTTGCACGACGGAAAGTGCGAACAAAGGAAACCGACGAAGCGGCGTGGTTGGACGAGTCCGAAGGATCAAAGCGACCCAGATGATCAGGAAGACCAGAGTTGTTGGCTCAAAATACCGGTGGAAGACCAGACGATTTGCGCAGGTGGTCGCCGCCCACGCCGCGAACGCGATGCCCCACACTTCAGCTGCGGGCCGGCCGACATGCTCGACGAGGCGACGCAGTAGAGCACCGAAAAGACCCAGCCCCAGCGGAACGCATACGGCAAAGAGCGGGGATACGGAACCAAACACGGGCAACCGCGCTGCGATGCTCCACCAATAACCACCCCAATGTCCGGCGTCGTAATTGGGTTCGCTGTTTCCGAGCAGCACGAGCGCGAGACCGGCGAGTGTCAGGCCGAGAACCGGCTTGGAGCGCAGGTCCTCGTGCAACTCGTCTCTCGAAACGAGCGCGGCGTAGAATGGAACTCCCATCGTGAGCAGGACGACTGCAAGGTAGAGCAGCGGCGTCACCGTGATTCCGTTTTCGGCGTATTGCTCCGCACGCCAGATCGGCGGAACGAGTCCACGCCATGCAACGAAGAGGATGGCGAGCGGCACGAGGGGCAACAGCCACACGGCCCACCGTGCGCCGGGTCGATCCACATGACGATTTCGCCAGAGTTTCCAGAGGGCTGGTGCGGTGAGCCAGATCGTGGTTTGCCGCACCATGACGGCGAGCGCGGTGGCGATTGCTCCGATCCAATGAGCGCGGGCTGTCGACTGGAAAAGCAACGTTGCCAGCGCGAGCGAGACCAACAGCAGAGCCACGTTGTCGGTCACCACAAAACCAGACGATTTCACGAAGAAATTGCTCAGCGCGAGCGGAGCCAAAGCCCACAACGCGTGCGAGGCTGTGGTCGCGCGCAGAATGCGCCAAAGAACGGCGAGCACGCCGAGGCTTACGAGCCAGGTGACGATGCGGAGTTTCCACACTTCGCTGCCGATCAGCTGGGCGAGACTTGCGAGAAAGTAGGGATAACCCGGTGCTGTCGCGGAGCGACTGTCGGCGACCAAATCGAGCACGGGCCATTTGGCGCGAAGCTGCTCGACGGCGGGGAGGTAGTAGGACGTTTCGTCCGATGAGAGATTGGAACTGTTCGTCGCGCAGATTAATGGAGCGCCCAGCAGCGCGAATCCAAAGACCCAAGGCAGGAAGGCGCGCCAGTGCACGCGTGCTTGGGGAGAACAGGGCATCATCATTGCGGATCGATGCGATCCTTGATCGCGCGGCACGGCTGACCGACGCAGATCTTGCGAGGCGGCAGATCGCGCACGACGACCGAGCGTGCACCGACCACGGTGAGTTCGCCGATGCGCACTCCGGGGCCGACAAACACATCGGCACCGATCCAAGCGTTTTCGCCGATTACGATCGGCGCGGTGACGAGCGGCATGTCCCAGCGATTGAAATCATGCGTGCCGGCGCAGAGGTGCACGTTCTGGCTCACGTTGGCGCCGCGCTCGAGCGTGATGTGTCCCAGATTATAGATCATCACGTTGCGGCCGACCATCGAACGCGGAGCAAGCGTGAGTCGCCACGGATAGATGACGCGCGCGGTGGGAAAGATGACCACCTGGGAGGGAACGGGGATGTTTGCTCCGAACCATTTCAGCAGGCTCGCGCGAAACGTGTGAAACGGACGCGGGCTCCAGCGAAACAATGTCGCCTGCACGAAAGCCCAGACGAAGCGAAGCAGCACCTCGCGGCGCGGATCCGGCGTTACGCAACCTTGACCGAGATAGGGAGGTTCTTGCGACATGTAGTGGCGATTACGGCGCAGACAGGGACTTCACTTCAATGGCGAAAACACGTCGAGCAGCCGGTCGGCCAGTCGGGGAAAATCATAACGTTGCACTTCTGTTTTCGCTTTCCCGGCAAGCGAGCGGCGACGCGTTGAATCCGTGATCAAAGGGGCGAGTGCGTCAGCGAATCGTTGCGGCGCATCGGGCGCGCGGTGATCGAAGACGATGCCGTTGCGACGGTGCTGCACGAAATCCTCGAAACACGAAAGCGCCGACACGACCGGCACCGCGCCCGCGGCCATCGCTTCGGCCACGGCTACGCCGAAGGTTTCTCCGTGCTCGGCGAGGCTGGGGTAACAAAACAGATCGATCTCTCGATAGCGTTGGGCGAGGGCGGCCGGATCGAAAGCGGCGGGCAGAATCGCAAAACGATCGGCCGGCAGCGCGCGAGAGAGCTGGCTCTGCAGTTTTGCGAGAAACTCCGGCCCGGAACCGCCGCGGGCGATGTCGGACGGGCCGCTGAGCACGAGTCGCCAGGGCGGCAAATCGGAACGCTGCGCGAGCAGAGCGGCCGCGGCAGCGAGAAGCTCCAGACCTTTCTCTTTGTGCAGACGGCCCACGTAGCCGAGCGTGACCGGAGCGGTATCGTCGACGGGGCGCGTCCCATCGAGTTGAGCGCAGGCGATGGGGTAGCCCACGATGACGCTGCGTTGTGCGAGTGTCGGGTTCTCGCGACGGATCGCATCGGCAACCGGTGAGCTGACGGCGAGCACATGATCGATGCGGCGATAGAGGTGATATTGGCCCTTGGGGGTTCGTCCGGTCATGACCGCGATTCGGCCGGCGCGCTTGCGTATCCACCCCAGCAATACGGGGAGCGTGATGCAGTTCACGATCGTGACGTCGGCGGCCGGCAGTCGCCACCACACGCGCCAGCTCCAGCGGAGATCTCTCCACAGGTTCGTGCGGAGACGGGGCGTATGATCAAAACCGGGCAGTCGCACATAACGCACACCGGCGATCGTCTCCTCTTCAGGCCAACCGGGCCACGAGCGTGAAATCACCGTCACGTCATGGCCGCGCTGCACGAATTCACGCGCGAGGCCGTGCCATGACTTCTCCGTCGCGCCGCCGGCTGCGGGCGGCATGGGGAGAAAAAAACCCATCACGATCGTGATCTTCATGGCGTTACCGTCGATGGACGGAACCGAAAGCATCGAGTAAGCCGGCGGTGCTCTCGGAGTAGGTGTATCCAGAGATACGTGACGCCACAGCGGGCTTCATGGCCTCAAGATCGGCTGAGCAGGCTCGAGCTAGCGCCTCCTTCAATCCGTCGGGATCATCGACGGAGAAAACCCATCCCGTCTTTCCTTCGGTCACCAAATCGCGCTGGCAGCCGACGCGATCGCTCACAAGGCACGGACGACCGAGGTGCATCGCTTCGTTGATCGCGAGGCCCCACGTTTCGTAGAGCCCGCGAGAGGGGAGGGCGAAGACATCGGCCATGAGATAGCGGGATGGCATTTCACTCTGGTTGGCGAAGGGCAAAAAGTGAACGCGGCCTGCGGGCGCACGAGCGGCGAGCGTCTTGAGCGCGTCGCGCTCTTCGCCGTCGCCGACGAAAACGAGCGCAGACTTCGGATGGGCGAGCGCAAGGAAGGCCTCCAGCAGCTCGCGCGGCTGTTTCGCGGGCACCCATTTGCCCGCGAAGAGAATAACGCGTGTCTCGCGACCGAGGCCGAGTTCATGGCGCAACCGCGTCGCCTCGTTGATCGTGCGTTCGTCAGTCAGGTTGAAACGCGAGTCATCCACCGCGTGGGGGGCGAAAAAGAGTTTTCGCGACGGCACGCCGAAGGTCGTGAAGTAATCGCGATTGACCGCGCCGACATACGCGAACGCGGCAAACTGACGGAAAAGAAAACGCAGCAGAAGCCGCGTGCGCAGCGGAGGACGCGCACGGCCGAGCAGATGGGAATCGCCGCGGAAAATGACCGGCACGCCGTGGCGTCGCGCCCAGAAGAGGACGCGCAGATTGCTCTCGTAGGCATAGCCGAAGAGCAGGATCGCGTCGGGCTTCCACGCGGCCAGACGTCTCGTGAGCGTGGGATTGCGCAGGCCGTCAAAGTGATAGGTGCCCGCTCGGGACGAGGTGTTGGGCACGAACTCGTAGCTGTAGCCCGAGAGCAAATCGACGTCCCATGCAAACGTGGTGTCGAAGTGCGGATCGCGCGTCGCGGTGGATCCTGCCTCCCACAGATAGAATACATGCAGGCGAAGCGCGGTGTGTTGCGCGAGCCAGCGAAACCACGGCGAGTAATACTGCGTGGGATGCGAGAGAACGATCGCGAGTCGCGGCGCGTGTGCGTCGACTGCCATTTAGCGAGATGCGGCGGGATGTCCCGGAGCGAGAAAGAGAGCGCTTTCGTAAGCGGCGACGGAGCGGCAGGGGCGGAGGCTGCCGTCGGGCATGATGCGATGGGCGCTGTAGCCGTGGTCGGCGAGGGTGCGGAAAACCTCGGATTCTTCCGGACAACCGATCTCCGCGTAGATGGCGCGAACGGCGTGCCGCGAGAGCGCCGAGCGCGCGCCGCGGATCGCTTCGAGCTCGTATCCTTCCATGTCGAGTTTCCAGAAGCCGATGGTTTCGATGCCGAGTTCGCTCAGTTCGCGATCCATGGTGTTGAGCTCGATCGTTTCGCCTTCGCTTTGAGAAATGCGGTTCCAGGAACCGTGACTCGAAGAGCTGCCGGCTGACGCGAGTCGCGCCTGCGATGGACTCGACCCGAGACCGACCGGGCGGATCGTGACGGCGTCGAGTTTGTTTTCCCGCACGCCTTGAGCGAGCCACTCGCGCGCAGCGGCGCCCGGTTCATAGGCAAAGATGCGCGTGGAGGGAAACTGTGAGGCAAACGTGAGGACCGTCTGGCCAATGTTGGCACCGGAATCGACGATCGGGTCGCGCAAAGGCGGGTTCTTTTCGAGCCATCGCCACAGCGCGGGCCCTTCATAGTCGCCGTAAACGAGCCAGCGGTGCGTGGTGTTGGCGAGGTCGAGTTTCCAAACCGGACCGGCGGCCGTGCGGACCCAGGCGATACCGTGGCGAGCGAGGGAGGCGCCGAACAAACGGTCGCAGAAGCCGAGCTTGCGGGGAAAACGAATCCGCCGGAGCGCGAGCAACGAAGCAGGCAGGGGGAGCGGGGAGTTGAACGAGGTCACCATGGGTCAGCGGCCGAACAGATTACGGAGGAGGAAAGGAACTGCCATGACCGCAACACACGCCTGGAACATGGAACTGAGCCACATACCCAGCGGTGCCTCGGTTTGGAAGGACCACGCCATCAGCACGACGGTGAAGAGTCCGGCGAAGGAAAGCATCGGACTGTTCGCGCACCGAGCGTGGACCTGTTTGTAGAAAAACCCGAAAAAGGCGGCAAAGCCGGCGACGCCGAACATGCCGAAGTTCACGTATGATTCGATCAGCATGCCGAACCCGATGGTGGTCGTGGCGGTGTCCTCGATTCGCTGCAGCCCGTAGTAAACGGACATGGTGGAGGTGGCGGCGTGCGCGAGTGGTTTGTCAGGCCAGAGGATGCGAGGCACGAACTGCGCGGGGATGCCCCAATACGTCTCACCGTTGAGAAACGGCTTCCAATCGGGAGTCTGCGCTTGGACCAGGCAGAGAAGGTGGAACAGGGAAGTCCGATCGAGGAGCTTGGCGGCGAGTTGTTGTTCCTCGTCTGGATCATTGCCCGGAACTGTTGTGACGCCGTATTCGACCCACTTGGTGAAGAAAGAGGGGAGCTCCACGAACTCGGCTTGCTTGCGAAAGCCGTCCGCCCGCCAATACTCCGCGCGCATGCTGGATTTGCCGTTGTGCAGTATCGCAAGGACGGCCACGCAAATGCCCAAGGTCACAAACGGAATGCGGCGACTGCCGGAAACGTAGCCCAGCAGAGCCAGCACCAGCCACGAGACGCCGCCCACCAGGAAGAGCGTCGAGAACATCATCGTGACCTGCGACACCATGTTGAAAATGAACCAGGCGCGTTCCTGCGGTTTGAGGAGTCCGACGCCGGCTTGTCTGGAGAGCACGAAAATCGAGACGAGGCCGATGCCGTAGAACACCGCGCGAAAGATGCTGGCGAGTTCCTGCGGGATAAGGTCGGTGTAAATCGAAACGAAGGTGTAGATCGTCGTGATGGTCAGGCCGAGTCCGACAAAACGCGTGAGGTCGCCTCCCAAAACTTCGTCGGTGTAGAAAGGCGTGCGTCCCGGGCGTCCTCGCACGCCATAAAAGGTCAGAATACATACCACCTGAAACAACAGGACGGTGAAGCCCGCCGAGGAGATGAGCTCGGGCGGATACATGCGCAGCGATTCATGACCGTTGAGCAGCGGCAACGCGTAGGTGTTGGCCGTGGTGAGCATGAACACCTCGAAAATCGGCAACTGTTGCCCGCCATTTCGCGCCCACCGGATCGCAGGTATAGCCGCGAGCACGAGCATGAGCAGGCCTTCGTAGAGATGCAGCGGATCGGCGGTCTTGGCCGTGACGCCGTAATAGGTGCACGCGGCGATGACTGCGGCTACGGCGAAGCGAAACAGCAGGCGAGCGTTGCGTTCGGCGCGGATGGGATCACCCGCGTCCAACCACGCGTTTCTGGGGGCGGCACTCATCGATGCGAAGATGTTCTCGCGACTGCGGCGGCTTGCTCGAAAACCTCGGCGAGCCGGGTGGTGAGGGCAGCGGCCGTGAACGGTCGAAAAGCGGTTTCGTCGTGGCCCTCTTGAAGTCTCCGCATCGGGTTGCCAAACCATCCCGCAAGGATGCGGCGGGCAAGCTCTTCATGGTCTCGAGCATCGGCAAAGGAAAATGCCGTTCCGGCCGAAACGCGTCGTGCAAAGTCCAGCACGGGACTCTTCTCGTGATAGACGAGCAGCAATGGCCGCCGAGCGAGAATACACGGATAAATCTTCGAGGCCGAGTAACCCGGATCGTCGGAGCCGATGGCCAGCACCGCGTCGGCGCGTTGCAGGTAGTGGAGCGCGTCGAAATACGGCACGCGCTCGCACTGTTCGGTGACGAACTTTTCGATCCCGAGTTCGCGCGCGAGCGGCAGCGCGCACTCGCGACCGAGCGGCGGTGGCGCGTAATCGGTGCCGATAAAATGAAACCGCATGCGCCGCGCGTCGGCGGGATTGTTTTCCAGATAAAGCTGGAACGCGCGAAACAGCGCGCGTAATGCAAACGCCATGACGGCGCCGCCGCGCCCCGCATAAACAAAGTGCAGGCAGCCGTCGTCGAAATCAATGAGCGGCGCCGCCGGGCGATGGGAGCGTGCGGCAGCAAAATCGGCCTCCGCCGCGCCAAACGGCAGCACCGTCACGTGCGCAGGATCGAACCAAGGATAACTTTCCGCCAGCATGGAGCTGTAGGCGGGTGAGACGGAGACAACGCGGCCAGCTTCGCGCAACGCCTGCGGCTCGATGCGCCGCGCGGTCCACTGACTCAGGGCAAACTTCAGACGACCGCCGGGCGGCCGGGTTTTCGTGTCCCGGTAGTAAGGATTGATCCACGGATCCTGGTAATCGAGCACGTAGGGAACGCCGAACCGGCGTTTCCACCGCGGACCCAGTCCAAATGCGGAAAACTGCGTGGTGCTGATAAAAACGAGATCGAATTTTTCCGCCGCGAGCAGGCGTTCGCCGGCCCGCGCAAAGGCGCGCCCAACGCGTAACCAAAGATTCCCGAATCCAGCCCAGCGCGTCGCGCTCGGCGAAATCCCTTTCACTCGCACGATGCGGAGATCGTGCGGGTAGGTCGTTTCCAGCAGTGGGTCGAACACCGCGCCTTCAACCGTCGCAGGATCCAGACACAGCACCACCGGTTCCCAGCCGAGCTCGCGGAGATATGGCAGCGCGAGGCGGACACGGTGCATGTCGGGCGCGTTTACCGGCGCGAAATGCGGCGAGACGATCAGGACTTTCCTCATGACAGGATGATGCCGCTCACTTCAAAGCATCTGACGCCAGAGCTGCAGGCGGCGCGCGAAACGCCAGCCGAGAAAACGGCTGAGGCCGCGAAAGGCCGCGCCGCCCCCGGGTTGCACGTTGCTTCCGCCCAGCTCTCGCGCGCGCCTCTCGCATCGCGCGGCGATCGAGGCTTCGTCGGGGTAGGCGCTGTAGGCGAGCTGCTGATACGCATTGGCCGCGGCGGATTTCGTTTCTGTGTCACGTCGGCGTGCGAGCAGGCGATCGGCCGTGAGCTCGAGCGAGCGAAAGCCCGACTGCCACGCGGCAGCCGTGCGTCGTTTGCTCAGACTGCCGGAGATATTCGAACGATAATAGCTCAATGCTTCTTCACAGTGCCTCACACCGCGGCTGGCGAACACCACGCGACTGAAAAACTCGCCGTCGTCGTCGAGGCTGAGCGATTCGTCCCATGGCCCGGCTCGTTCCGCCAACGGGCGCGACACGAGCCACGCCGCGGGATGCATCATCACGTTGTCGCGAAGCTTGAGCGTGATCCACTCCTCGGGATGTGCATCGCGGCAGAGCGGTTGCGGAGTGAAATCAGCGTCCGCCGTCGTGCGCGTGAAGCGGGTCCAACGTGCGCAGTAGGCGAAATCGGGGCCGTGCGTGCGGGCGAGACGGAGTTGATGCTCAATCTTCCGAGGCTCGAGCAGGTCGTCGGCATCGAGAAATTGCAGCCAGTCGCCGCGGCTCTCGCGCCACGCGCGATTTCGCGCGGCACTGGCACCGGCGTTGGGCTGCGAGAGCACGCGCACGCCGGACGAAGCGAAGCGGCGCGCGCGCTCGACGGTGTCGTCTGACGAACCGTCGTCCACGACGATGATCTCACGGTGCGGCCACGTCTGCGCCAGCGCGGAGCGCAGGGTCTCCTCGATCCAGGCGGCCGAGTTGTAGGCCGGAATGAGAATCGAAACCAGAGGCGTCATGCGGGCGACCGGAGTGCTTGCTCCACGAGATTCAGGAGAGTGGGCGCGTGCCGTTCCCAACAGTAGTGTTGCTCAGCCGCTCGGCGGGCGGCGATCTGGGCGGAGCCGATCGCAGTCGAGTTCTGGAGGAACGGATGCAGCGTCGTGTGCGCGTCGGGATCGTTGAAATCGAGCAGAAGGCCGGCGTCGGATGCGGTTTTCATGACCTCGATTTGACCGGCAGTGGGCGTGGCGATGACGGCGAGACCGGCGTTGAGATACTGGAAGATCTTGTTGGTGATCGTGAGATTTCGGCTGGCAGGTTCGTTGTGTTCGAGTGCGAGCCCCACGTCGAATTCGGCGAGCTTGGTCGGAAGCGCGGAAGGGAGAACCGGCTCGTGAAACGAAAGGCGCGACTGGCAGTCGGGCGGGAGGATAGCTCGGAGCTGGGCGGCGTAGGAGGGCGCGATTTGGCCGAGCAGGGTCAATCGTCCACCGCTGGCGGGCAACTTCGCCCAATGCCGCAGAAATTCCTCGAGGCCGCGCCCCGGGCCGATCGTCTGAGAAAACCAAACCAACTCCGGCGCACGCGATGGACGCGCAAGCGGCACCGGTTGGAGCGGGAAAACATTGGGCAAGACCGCAGGTGTGCGGCCGCCGTAGCGAGCGGCGAGTGCGGCCGCGAGACTCGCGGAGGTCGTGGTGCAATACGCCGCCCGTTGCAGCAGCGAGGACTCGATTTTTCGCAGCAGAGCGAGCGGGCGCGAACGGCGGGCTTCGGGCAAGAGGTCTTCGGAGTGCCAGTCCTCGATGTCGGCCGCGATCCGGCGTCCGGTCGTGAGCAGGCGGTGGCCGATCCACAAAGGAATCTCGCTGTGCACGATGGTGAGGTCAGCAGGTCGGGCCTGGACGGCTTCGAAAAGCGAGGCGTGCGCGCCGAGCGCCCACGCCGACGGGATGCCGAAGCGGGCAACTGCATTGCGGGCGACCCAGACGCGGGCGCGCTGCCAAAAATAACGAACTCTGCGAGGCGGTTTCGCCACGACGAGCTTCACGGTGCTCTCGCGGAGAAGCGCGCGATCGATCTCGATGTGTTCGTCGGAAATGAAGCCCGTGAGCGCGGTCACATCGTAGCCGGCTGCCGCCAAGGCGATGGCTTCCTTGAGCGGGCGGGGATTCCGGCACAATGGCCCGGGGGCGACGACGAGGATCGTGGGCATCAGTGGCGCGGAGTGGACGGCATTCGCGCCCAATCATGTGTGGGGATCATCTGTCTCAGAAGGCGCCCCAGTTTTTCCAGCTGCGAAACATCTCCACGGGAAGCGGCAGGATCAGCCACAGTTTGTTGTAGGTGATCCATGCGAAGGGCTGGATGAGATTGCCAAGTAGCGTGCCTGACAGGATCAGCCGATTCGTGGTCGGCCCGAAGTCTTTCGCGCCAACCAGAATGCTGCCGATGAGAAGCGGGAGCAGCAGCGAGGTGGAGCGGGTCGTGTCAGAAGCGAGGAGCGTAATACCCACCAACGTGCCGAAGCCAAAAACGACGAGTGCGGCTGCGGACTTGCGCTCCGAACAAAGCCACAGCGTGACGACGGGAAGCACGAGCAGCACCCAGCCGATTCGAAAACCCATCCACCACCCGAGTGGCACGTAAGGAAGACTAGGCGACAGGTGGGCGAGCATCGAGGCGACGTAGCTGTTCGATCCCGTATCCTGTCCCGAAAGGGTGACGAAAAGCCGGACGCCGAGATACACGGCGACGCCGGGCAGGAGGAACCACAGACTGCGGGGTCGGTTTTCCGTGAGTGTGATCCGGCACAAAACGGCGAGCGGAAGGGCGAGCAGGAAGCGTTCGTCCACCCATGGACATAGCAGTCCGACCGAAAGCAGCATGGCGGGGGAACGACTGCAAACGGCGGCGACGATGCCGATCACGAACCACGCGTCGTTCATGCCGAAAAGATTCGTGATGGTGATGACCGCGCCTGTCGTGGCGAGGAGCACGGTCGCCAGCAGCCCTGTAAGTCTGTCGCCGGTTTGCTGAGCGAGGGTCGTCCCGAAGTAGCCGAACAGCACGAACAAACCGACGTGGGGCAGGACCCAAATCGCAGACGTCCCGAGCTGGAAGACGTGGGCGACCAGCGCCGGCAGGATGCGCCAGCGCATCGCCGGCTCGGGCACCGCCGACATGTCGAAGGGGGCGGCGGATTGCTGCAGAAAAGTCAGCGCGCGGCTCCACTCGAAGGAGCCGGGAATCGGCTGGGCGAGCACCCAGAACTTCGGCGAATAAAATGCGAGGCTCACCGCAAACGCGACGAGCGAGCAGCACACGGCGAACGCGAAAGGTGACAGTCTGGTGAGGCGTCGGTTGATCGCCTCGAAGCGCGCGGCGAGCGAGGTGAATGCCGCGGAGATCCGCTCGCGGGCGAGAGATCGAGACAGGGGTGTGCTCATGGTGAAAGCTAAACGCTCACGAGCCGGGAAGAACGCGGCGCCAGGCCGTCTGGAAATACCAGCGCTTCGACGTATCCACGTAGTGGTGCATGACGGCGGTGGGGCGCGTCGCTTCATCGCGCGAGGGCATTGTGACGTAATCTTTCGCGGGCGCGATGGTGCACGTGCGGCCGCTGACGAGCATCGCTACGAGGGCTTGCTCGAGATAGTAGTTCGTGCGTTCGCGTCCGATGAGCTGGGCGCACCAGTGCTCCAGTTTTTCCCAATTGAGTTCGTCGCTGCGCAGACCGCACAGACCGACGTTGATCAGCGGGCCGATCGGAGCTCCGGCAAGTTCCTGCATCAAGCCGCGTGAGTAGCCGTAGGATTCGGTGCAGTCGACGGCGTGCAGCGGCTGCGTGGGGTGGAGCAGCCAATCGACGAGGACCGTGGGTTCGCGGAAAAACAACAGGTCGGAGTCGATCACGAGCTTCCAACCCGACGATGCGAGATGCACGTCGATCAACTTTCGGATGTTCGGATAATTTTCCCAACGTTCGCGCAGGGCGGGGAAGCGGTCCGCGGGCAGGTGAGCGTCGAGCCGAGCTCGCAGCTCCGACGCGCTGTGGATTTTCACACGCGGGCCCAAACGCAGCAACCGCTCGCGATAGCCGGCGTCGATCGAGCCGTCGTCGTAGATCTCGGGGGCGATGTTCACGCGTGCGGCCTCCGCAAACGAGTGCAGACAGAACACCGTTTGATACCAGAAGCGTCGTCCGGTCATCAGGTGGAGCGTGACGACCGGCGCGTTGTCGAAGGTCGGCAGCGCACCAAATCGCTCTCCGGTGGCTTCCATTTCCTGACGTCCGCGCTCGGTCTTGCGTTGAGCCCACGGGCCGCCTTCGCGGATGCATTGTTTCAGCCGGCCAACCGGCGTGTAGAAAAAACGGAGCGCGAATTGTCCGGGCGTCATGCGTTGCGGATGTCGGCCTGACCACGGAAATGTCCCCGCGCACCGCGCCAGCGCACATAGCGGGCGGGGCTGCGCCAGGCGCGATATCGAATCCAGGCCCGTGCGGAGCGAAGCGGCACGGTCCAGCGCGGGATGGGGCGCCAGGGGCACTGTTTATGCAGATGAAGCACGCGAACCCAGGAGTGCTGAATGCTCTCGTTGAGTTCTGCGAGATACTCGAGCCGGGTGCGGCGCTCTGGTATCAAGTGTTTCACTACCAGCGCGGGATCGTAACCGACATCCCAGCCGGCGTGGAGCACGGTGAAAACAAGATCGTTGTCGCCGCCGGAGGTGAGGGATGCGCCACGACGATCGAACTGCAGGCGCTCGGGCGAGGTTTCCAGCGCCACGAGATACGACCGGAGCGCGGCGCGGCGGATACACAAGCCCGCTCCGACCGGAGCAAACCGCGGCCACAGCGCGTCCGCACCGCCACGTTGCAGAAGAAAATCGGGGCCGTGCTCGTGAAGCGCGAGCAGGCCGGAAAACTCGATCACCCACGGTTCGGGGACAACGTCCCATTCAGGCTCCACGGGACCGCCGAGTGCCCCCAAATTCGGATGCTGAGCGAAACGGGCGAGCGCCTTTTCGAGATAGTCGGGGCACAGGACGTTGTCGTCGTCGACCAAGACTACGAACGAGCCGCGACTTTCCGAAAAGCCCCGCAAACGGGCCGGCGTGAGTCCGCGTTCCGATTCGCGCACGATCCGCACGGGCGCCGCGATGGCGTGGGTCGGCAGCGTGACCGCGGGCAAGCTGTCGTTGTCGACAACCACGAGCTCCCAACGCTCAGGGGCCAGCGTTTGGCGCGCGAGCCCCTCCAGACAGCGCTGCAGCCGGACGCGATCCGGATTGTGGGTGGGAATGATGACGCTGAGCTCGGTCACAAGTGAGACGGAATCTTGTGAGGAGAACAACCGGAGCTGGAAGAGAAGCGCCCGCCGGCTGGCGCGTGGAACGTGGCGGAGAGCACCGCTCCGCTACGGATCAGCGGGCTTTTTTGGCCGCCTTCTTCTGTTTTCGCTGATTGGTGCGGGCCTGCTTCTTGAAGCCCTTTACGAAGAGCTTGATTAAAAGCATGACCAGTTTTGCGACGCCGCGGCCCATAGGAAGAAAGGTGATGTCTCGACGGCGGAGGGATGGCGATACGATTCTCAGTGGAGCGCGTCATCTGCGCACAAGGACTTTTCAGCGAGTGCGCAACTCCGCGACGCGACGTCCGGGCTGCCAGCCGCGATCAGCCGGTCGGACGAAGAGTCGCAAGAGCGCGACGATGGCCTTTAGGCCGATTTGGCGAATTGCTTTAGCCATGAGAGTTTTTCCTCGCGGGTTTTCAGGAAGGGATTGCGGAAGACCTGATCGTTGAGCACGAGCAGATCGACGTCGGTGTTGAGAAAGCACTCCCAACCTTCAGCGGCCGTCCGCACGATCGGCTGACCGGAAACGTTGAAGCTTGTGTTGATGATGATCGGGATGCCGGTGAGTGCCTTGAAGGCGGAGAGCAACCGATGCATGTCGGGGTGCACATCGCGCTGGATCGTCTGCAAACGCGCCGAATAATCCACGTGCACCACGCTCGGTATCGAGCAGCGCGGGAAATCCAGTCGGTCGCGCAACGATGCGAACTCCGCCGGCTGCGGTTGACGCCGGTGCGAGACGAGATTCGCGGTGTATTGCATGTAGTTGCTCGGCTCCGAAGTGTCGAACCACTCGGCGCAATCCTCGGCGAGCACCAGCGGTGCAAAGGGACGGAAAGACTCACGGAACTTCACCGCGAGATTGAGGCGCGACTGCATGCCGGGCCGCCGCGGATCGGCGAGAATCGAACGCGCACCGAGCGCGCGTGCGCCGAGTTCCATGCGGCCGCGCACCCAGGCGACGATGCGACCTTGCGCGAGTGCGTTGGCGATGAAGCTGAAGAGGTCATCCCCGATGTCCACGCGCCACGCTTGCGCCTCCGCGGGAATCTCGCCCGGTTCGCTCCCAAGATAGAAACCGCGCGCATCGATCTGTAGCGGCTGCGGCGCGACACGCTCTCGCGCGACCAGCAGGGCTGCGCCCAAGCCGCTCCCCATGTCGCCGCCGACGGGGGAGTTGAAGACCGATTTGAAGATGCCCGCGGCACGGAGTTTTCCCGCCGTCACGCAGTTCTGTGCGCAACCGCCGCAGAAGAGGAGATGGTCCTCGCCGGTGACGGTCTGCGCGAACCGCGCCATCTTGAAAACCTCCTCTTCGAAGATCTGCTGGAGCGAGTGTGCGATATCGATGTGTTCATCGCGGAGCGGATCGTTGGGCTGCCGCACGGGCACTCCCGTCGCCTCGGCGACACGCGGCAGCGCGGTCATCATCGAGTTCCATTCGAAACGCGCGGGAATGTGCAGACGCAGGCCGCCCTGTTCGTCGGTGGAAATCAGTTTGCGCAGGTGCGGCACGAAAGTCGGCTTCCCGTAAGGGGCGAGCCCCATGACCTTGTATTCAGAACCAAAGGACAGAAATCCGAGGTAGTGCGTGACCAGCGTGTAGAGCATGCCCAGACCGTTCTCGTAGGGTTGCTCGTGCAGGATCTCGATTCGACCGTGGTCTACACGTCCGATGCTCGCGCTGTAATCCTCGCCTTTGCCGTCGACGCACAGAAACGCCGCGCGCTCGAAGGGGGACGTGTGAAACGCGCCGGCGACGTGCGTGAGGTGATGCCACGCGTAGTGAAATTTTGCCTGCGGAAAAAGTTTTCGCGCGGGTTGGGTGTAGAGGCCCGGCCAACGTTCCGGCACCAAACGGCCGAGCAAGCGCGTGAACGCGTTGCCGGGACGTCCTGAAAGATTGAAGAGATGACTCTGCAGCGGCTTCTCGGCGAAGACCACGTCGGTCACGTCCGCGAGCTCGAGTCCGCCGAACTTCAGGCAATCGGCAATGGCGAGGTGCGGAAAACCACCGTCGTGTTTCAGACGCGTGTGCCGCTCCTCTTGCGATGCGGCGATGAGTTTCCCGTCCACGATGAGGGCGGCGTTGGCGTCGTGGCCGAGCAAGCCACCGATGCCTAGAATGATGGAGCGAGCTGGCATTGGGTCAGGTGTGGGACGCGGGCGTCGGGCAATTCGCCGAAGCGAAGCCGAACGGTTCCATGAAAACGGATTCCGGTGTCGGCGAGAGGGAGGCGCGGATGCGCGCGTGTGCGGCCTGGCCGATTTGCGGCCACCGATCGCGTTGGCTGAAGGCGTGCAAAAGACTCTCGGCGATCAGGACGGGCTCGGCGGCTTGACAGAGGAAGCCCGTCTCGCCGGGAGAAATCCATTCGGCGAAGCCGCCATAAGGCGTGCGGAGCACGGGGCGTCCGCAGGCCATGGCTTCAAGCATCGAGACGGCGAGGCCTTCGTAACGCGACACGAGGATCAACAGGTGCGAGCGGCGCCAAATGCCCTGAATGTCGCTGGTCGCCGTATGGAAATGCACGCGTTCTCCGAGCCCCAACCAAGCTACCAGACCGCGCAGATATTTTTCATCGGGACCGTGGCCGTAGAGGTCGAGCGACCAGCGCGGCGCATCGGAAGGGAGCAACGCGAGCGCCTGCAAAAGCGCATCGAGCCCCTTGTGGTGGCAATCGAGACGGCTGACCGAGGCGAGCCGCAGCGTGTCGTCCGCCGGCCAGGGCAGCGGATGTTCGTGCGGAAAACGAACGAGGTGCTGGATGTAGGCGGCGTTGGAGAAACGATGGAGGAGCTGCAACTCGGTGATTTCGCGCGTCCAGCTGGAGTTGAAGAGGGTGCGTTGCGCGCCTGCTAGAAAGTCGGTCGCGCGTTTCCGCTGCTCGATTGGCATCGGCGGAGAAGGCTGGTTCGAGCGAAAAACCACGTCGTAGCTCGCCCGGCTGGAAGCGATCGATTCGAGCAGCAGGCGTTCGTCGAGAAACTCATAAGCCCCAGTTTGTTCGATGAAGTAATGCGGAGCTGGGAGCCGCCGGAGCGCCCGCCGCAACGCTCCGTCCGCCAGCGAGGCGCGAAGCAGATAATCTTTGATCACCGAGATTTTCCCCCGGCGATATACAAGTGGAGGCTGCCGGTGAATCTGAACACCGGCCTGTGCGAGCGCGCGAATCTCAGGCCGATCGAGAATCGCCGGCCGCACGACGGCCACAACGGGAATGTTCTGCGCGGCGAGTTTTGCGGCCGCTCTCGGCCACACGTAGTCAGGTGCACCCCAACCCCAGTTGCGCCCGGTCGAGTAGAAGACGGCGCTGCGGGGTTGATATGGAAGTGCGGTCATGGCGATGCGAGCGCCCGATCAGACGGTGGCGCTGGTGTCGAGGAGCCAGAGGTCACCCCACGTTCGGTCCCATCCTGAGCTGTGATTCGGCTTGACGATGAATGAGTCGAGCCGCGCGGCGAAATCGATTTCGGCGACCGAGTCGTATTCAACGAGCGAATCAATGGCGAGCAGGCGGTCGAGAACGGAGCGGAGCGACAGCAGCGACGAGCGGAGCATGGGATCAGCTTTGCCGGGGAAATTGGATCCAAGACGGAGGGACGAACTGGTTCGGGTGGGCGGTCGCGGTGGAGAACCAGGGCGAGGGAGCGATGACGATTTTTGACGATGAGGGATTCAACCACGCGCCCCACCACGCGAAGGTGCTGTTCGAGATGATGGCGTGATCGCAGAGGCTGATCAGGCGGATCTTGTCGTAGGCGTGCCAGGGCTGCGTGGCGCGGACAAATACGTGCGGACCGGATGGGCGGAACTCGCGCTCGATGGTGTCGATGTCGTCAGAAAAGATGTAGAGCACGGCGTCGGGAACGCGTTCGCGGACGAATGCGATCGCGCGTTCGTAGTAGTCGAACGGCAGGACGCCGAGTTTGCGATTGAAGGAAGGATTGCGCACGTAGTCACCGCGACGGAAGTGGACGGCGACGGACGGACCACTCGTGCGGATGCGACGCGCCATCTCCTCGACGGAGGGTTGCGGCGGGTAACGGAAGCTGAAGTGGAGCCTCAGAAGGTCGGCGACGGGAGCGAAAAAGCGTTCACTCTGCCACATGCCGTAGAGATAGGTGTTGTCGGGCGCGTCAAAAAAACGCTCCGGTGCAATGTGGGTTTCGTAGAGCGTGTGCGACGGGGCGGCGTAGCGGCGCGCGTAGCGGTAGAAGTGGAGATGCTCCGCGAGCGCCATCGACCAGCGTTCGACGCGGGTGAGTCTCACGCCGGCGACGCGGTCGATTTCCTCCTGCGTGGCGAACTGCTCGGTGAGGTTGAAACAGGAAAGCGCGTAGCGGTTGTGGGCTTCGTATTCCGTGTATTCACGAAACCACGACACATCGAGTTTGAGCACGGTGCGGCGGTGCTCCGCGAGCGCCAGGCCAGCGGCGTATTGGAACATCTGGTTGCCGAGACCGCCTTGGAGTCGGGTGATGATCATGAAAGCTGGAAAGGAGATGTGGGCGGACTGAGCTACGCCGGCCGGCAGGGCGGCTTACGGCAGCCGTGCAATTGAGGTGCTCATCGAGTTGAGCACCACTCCGACGCCGGACGTGCGCGGATAGAAACCTTGCACGCCATCGCTGACGATATCCACGCGCGTGGCGTCGAACTGCTGAAAGGTCCGGTCGTTGCTCGAAAGACCGATGCGCACCAAGTAGGCGCCCGCGGCGAGCGCGACACGGTCCTGGACGAAAATCGCTTCGTAGTCGCCGGGGGAAAGATGCTGGGGAGGACACCAAGCCGTCTGAGCCGATACTCCATCGACGGCTTTGAAACCGACGGCCGCCACGAAGTTTTCCTGTGAACGAACGATGCGGAATCGCACACGCACACGCCAGGGCTGGCCCACGGGCACGACCGGTTGCGGGCGTCCGTCGATTGTTTCGACGTCCACGCCAGTCACGTAGCCTCGATCCAGAAGATCGACCGTGGGAGCGGGGATGGAGGTGTTGTCCGCGCCGGTCAGTCCGCTTTGATAGAGCTCAAGAACTTGATTGCAGGCTCCGGTCATCCGCACGGCGCCGGCCTCCAGCAGAACGGCCGAGGTGCAAAGCTGGCGAATCGAAGCGAGGTTGTGGCTGACGAAAAGCACCGTGCGGCCTTCGGCGCGCGATATGTCCTGCATCTTGCCGAGACATTTTTTCTGGAAGGCGATGTCGCCCACCGCGAGGACCTCGTCGACGATGAGGATCTCCGGTTCGAGGTGCGCGGCGACGGCGAACGCGAGGCGCACATACATGCCGCTCGAGTAGCGTTTCACCGGCGTGTCGAGAAAGCGCTCCACTTCGGCGAACGCCACGATCTCGTCGAACTTGCTCCGGATCTCGGCGCGGCTCATCCCGAGGATAGCGCCGTTGAGAAAAATGTTCTCGCGACCGGTGAGGTCGGGATGAAACCCCGTGCCCACTTCGAGCAGCGACGCCACGCGGCCGCGGAGTTTGATGCGACCTGTAGTGGGTTCGGTGATACGCGAAAGTATTTTCAGCAGCGTGCTCTTGCCCGCGCCATTGCGGCCGATGAGACCGACCACTTCGCCAGGTTGCACGGAGAAGGAGATGTCGCGCAGCGCCCAGAATTCCTCGCGTGCGAAGCTCGTGCCCCAGCGCACGCGCCGCCAGAGTTTGCGCGCGGTGTGGTGCAACTGATCGCGCAGGTTGTCGTGACGCGACTCGTGTTCGATCACGTAGCGTTTGCCCAATCCGGAAAGTTCGATGGCCGGCGCGCTCATGCTCAGATGATGTCCGCGAACTGCCGCTCGGTGCGGCGGAAATACCAAAGCCCGCTCGCCAGCAGCACCACGGCCGCGACCACAGAGTAGGCGAGGCTGAGAAGATCGACCTTTTGTGCGCCATTGAGCAGGCACCACCGGAAGCCGTCGATCACGCCCGTGAGCGGGTTGAGGCCCAGTAGCGTCCGCCAGTTCGGGTAAAAATCCGTCCGGAAACCCACAGGCGAAACGAACACGCCGATCTGCAGCAGAAACGGCACGATGAAACGGAAATCACGAAACCGCACCGTGAGGCTCGTGAGCCACAATCCCGCTCCGAGCGCCAGCAACAGTGCCAGCGCGACGAGGAGCGGCAGGGCGATCCAGTGCCAGCTCGGATAAACTCCGAACCACCCGGCCATCGCCACGAACAGCGCGAACACCACGGCGAAATCGACCAGCGAGACACCGAGCGAGGAGAGCGGAATGACGAGGCGCGGAAAATACACTTTCGACACCAGATGCGAGTTGCCCACCACGCTCGCGCTCGCGCTGTTGAGCGCGTTGGAGAAAAGCTGCCACGGCATGAGTCCCGCCAGCACGAGCACCGGATAAGGCACGCCGCCATCGGGCATGTTGGCGATGCGACCGAACACGAATGTGAAGATGATCGTAGTCAGCAACGGCTGGAACAACGCCCAACCCGCGCCGAAGACGGCCTGCTTGTAGCGGACCTTGATGTCGCGCCACGCGAGGAAACCGAGCAACTCACGGTAGCGCCAGAGATCGGACCAGTAGCGCGCCGCATTGCGGCCGGGTTCGATCACGAGCTCCGGGATGGATTGGTTAGAAACAGCTGGAGAGTTCAACCGTTGAGCAGCGAGCCGAGTCGCTCGCGAAATTGCGAATACGAAAAACGTGCGGCGTGCGCCCGAATCGCCTCGGGATCCCACGTGCGATTGAGTGCGGCGAGGCACCGCTCGGCGATTCCGTTTACGTCACCGTAGTCGACGAGCAACCCCGAGTCCACGGAGATCACCTCCGGCGCACCGCCCGCGCGCGCCGCGAGACAGGGACGACCGGCGTTCATGGCCTCGAGGTAAACGAGGCCGAAACCTTCCTTCTCGCTCGGCAGGGCGAAGAGCGTGCAGGCACTCAGCTCCTGGCGAAGGCGCTTGTCGTCCACGTAGCCCATCAGCTCGACGGAGCGTCCGAGTTCGAGTTTCCGCACGAGCGTCTGCATACGCCCGAGATCGTCTCCGCGGCCGACCACTTTGAGGACGACATCGGGGCGAGCCGCGCGAATCGCAGGCATCGCCTGAATCAAGTGATCGACGCCTTTGTAGCGTTCAGCGGCACTCAGCCGCGCGATCGTCAGGATCACCGGAGGCGAACTGGGCGGCGGCACTGGATCACGGCTCGGCTCGCTCTCGAGCGCGTTGTAAAGCACCGCGTATTTTTCCGGCGGCAGCGAGATGTGCTTCGCCATCTCCCGTCGGGTAAAATCGCTGACACAGAGGATTCGATGCGCGCCGCGCAACGCGAGTTTCTCTGCCAACGTGAAGCGCCGCCACACTTCGATCCCATGCGCGACGAGGTAGTAGCTCAGGTCGGGGTTGAAAACCTTCGCGAGCAACGCCACGGGAAGTTGCGCCACATGTCCGCACACGATGCGATCGCAGTGCCGACTCATCGAGAGCGCAGTGCGAACGAAGTGATATTTGCTGCGCGAGCACATGCGCCAATCGTGAACCCGCGACGCGGGGTCGCAGCGGCGCAGGTCGCGGGAGTCCAGCATGGTGTCGTTGAGCGCGAGCAAGCTGATGCGGCGATCGGGCCCCGAAAGTTCCGAGAGGGCCCGCAGGTAGCTTTGCAGGATGCGCGGGATGCCGCCTTCGGAAGCGAAAAGTTCCGGGGCCAGGAGCAGCGTGCTGTTTCTCACCGGGCGTTCTCCTTGGTTCCTTGGCGGTTCACGAAATCGATCAACACCGCCACGCCCCACACGCGCGACCACTGCCGTGAATCGCGACCATTCACGTAGTCGCTCCACAACGTGCCGACCACCGCGGGCGAAAACAAACCGCTGCGACCCACGCTCGCCGCGCTGAACGTTTCCTCGAGAAACGGACGCAGTTCGGTCCGCAGCCATTCACCAAACGGAAAAGTGAAACCGCGTTTTCTCCGCGTATGCATCGCAGGAGGCAAAAGGTCCGCGATCGCATCGGCGAGCGCGCGCTTCGGTTGCTTCGGCGTGTAGCGGAAACGCGCAGGTTGCGCCGACAGCCATTCGATCAACGGTCGATCGACGAAGGGCACGCGGAGCTCCAACGAGTGCCGCATGCTCATCACGTCGCTGTCACGCAGCAACAGATCCGCCATGTAGGTGCGAAGCTCCCACGCGCTGATCGTTTCGCGCGTCGTGCGCCCCGCGAGTGCCCCGCGCAACTCAGGAAGCGCGCGATGGAAAGGCGACGCCGACGCGACGGCTTGTTGCGCGTCGCCGCTGAGGAGCGAAAGGAGCGTCGAGTGCGGCATCACGGTGCGATAAAGCGCCGCAAGTTCATCGCGGTTTCGCGCGTGCGCGAGCAGATCAGCGAGTTTTCGATGACGCGCCCCGCCCGAACGCAAACGCGAGAGCAGGGGAGCGCGAGCGAACCCGGGCAGTGCGTTCCACAACGGCAGCCAGCGCTCGAGTCGCGGGATGTCCTGAAAAGATGGATACCCGCCAAACAGCTCGTCGCCGCCGAGCCCGGAGAGTGCGACGGTTACACCGCCGCGCCGCGCCGTTTCGCTCACGTAATAGGTGTTGATGCCGTCGCCGGTGGGTTGATCGAGCGAGCCGAGGATTTTCGGCAGGTCGGCCGCGACTTCGCGTCCCGTGATGATGCGCGTCGTGTGCTCGGTGCCGAAATGACGCGCGCTTTCCTCGGCTTCTTTCTGCTCCGAAAACGCCGCTTCCTCGAAGCCGATCGAAAACGTTTTCAGCTTCTGCCCCGAGCGGCGCGACATCAGTCCGACAACCGCCGACGAATCGAGTCCGCCCGAGAGAAACGCGCCCACGGGCACGTCGGCGAGTGTATGCGCGCTGATCGAGTCCTCGAGTCGTGCGCGCAGCTCGGCGGTGAACTCTGCCTGTGAACGCGCGGCGCGCTCTGCCGTGGCCGCTGGAAAACGCCACATGCGCTTCGTCGTGAACTCGCCGTTTTTAAAGCGAGCGAGTTCCCCGGGCAGCAGACTCGTCACGCCCCGATAGATCGTGCGCGGAGCAGGCACGGCGAACCAGGCGAGAAACTCCGCGACCGCCTCGGCGTCGATCTGTGGCGCGACGCCGCCAGCGAGAAGCGCGCTCACTTCCGAAGCGAATACCAAGCGTTGTCCCGCGCGGTGAAAGTAGAGCGGTTTTATTCCGAACGGATCGCGCGCGAGCGTAAGCGCCTGCTCGCGCTCGTCCCATATTGCGAAAGCGAACATTCCGCGCAGTCGCGTCACGCAGGCTTCGCCCCATCGCGCAAACGCTTCCAACAACACCTCCGTGTCACAGCGGGTGCGAAAAGAGACGTCCGCATTGCTGAGCTCTTCGCGCAGCTCGCGGTGGTTGTAAATCGCGCCGTTGAACACGAGGTGAAAGCGGCCGTCAGCCGTGCTCATCGGCTGGCGACCGTTGTCGGGGTCGAAAATGGCCAGACGCCGCATCCCCAGCGTGGCCGGCCCCCACGATTCCACGCCGGCATCATCCGGGCCGCGGTGCTGCATCGCTGCGCACATGCGATTCACGGTTTCCGCGCGCAACCCGTAGCTACTTTGCGGGTCTATAACTCCACTAATGCCGCACATTTAGTGACTTATGCGAGCTTCGCCCCGTCACTTCCGGTTTGGAGGTGACCCGTTACGGGATTCAGACGGGCTGGACACAGGCGAAACTGGGATTGGGGTATATACCCCAGATTCGCGAACGCAAGGGCGCGCCTTGAGGCACCCCCATTTTCATGACCTGCAAACGAATCACAGACAAATTGAGGCCGCGACTTCGCGCGACTTCTCAGCGGAAACGAGTTTCTCCACCAACATCAGTCCAAACTCCAACGCCGTGCCGGCACCGCGCGAGGTGATCACGTTGCCGTCCACGACCACGCGTTCGTTGGCGAGGATGGCCGTGAGTTCGTTCTCGACCGAAAAATGCGCCGTGTAGCGGCGACCGCACAGCAAGCCCGCATCGTGCAACACGGTCGGCGCAGCGCAGATCGCGGCGATCCACCGGTTTGCGGCGTTTTGCGCGAGCACGAGCGGCTTCACGCGCGAATCGGCGCGGAGCGATTTCACTCCAGGCCCACCGGGTAAAAACAGGCAATCGAAGGTTCTGGTCGGCTCCGCCAACACCGACGCGAGCGTTACGTCGGCTTTTTGGGTGATGCCGTTGCGGCCGGTGACATCGAGAGATTCGCCGAGTGCAGCGACGGTCACTTCGACACCCGCGCGCCGGAGCAGATCGATGGGAGCGGTCGCCTCGATTTCCTCGAAGCCTTCCGCGAGGAGAGTGAGCACCGTGGGCATGCATCCAGAAAATGGATATTCTCCGGTAACGCACCTCGATTTTCATTTTTCTGTCGGGTTCGCGTGCGCGATCGCTAACGTTTCCGCATGTCTTTTCCGACCGGTGCGCGTCTCGTCGTTTTCGGCTGCGGTTACGTGGGCGGCGCCGTGGCGCGTCGCGCGGCTGCGTTCGGGATCGAAGTGACCGCATTCACGCGCAACGCCGACACCGCGCAACGTCTGCGCGCCGACGGCATCGCCACCGTCGAGGGCGATCTCGCGTCGGATGCATGGCATGCGTCGATGCCCGCGGCGGATTTTGTGCTCAACACCGTCAGTTCCGCCGGCAACGGCATCGACGGGTATCGTCACAGTTATCTCGACGGCATGCGCTCGCTTCTCCGTTGGGCAAGCCAACACCCGGCGCCGCGTCGCGCGCTCTACACCAGCAGCACCGCGGTGTATCCGCAGGACGGCGGCGTGGTCGTTGATGAAACTTCTCCGACCGGCGGCAGCGAACGCGCCGACGTGCTGCTCGCGGCCGAGCGCGCGTTTCTCGAAGACGAAGGCTTGGGCGACAGCCGCCTCGTGTTTCGTCTCGCCGGCATCTACGGACCCGGCCGCCGGCATCTCGTCGATCAAGTGCTCACGGGCGTAGTTGCCGGCAGCGGTTCACATCATCTCAATCTCATCCATCGCGACGACATCTCCGCGGCGATCTTTGCGGCGCTCGACGAAACGCGTCCGCTTCGCCGCGAAGTGCTGAATCTCGCCGACGACGGCGCCGCGCGAAAATCCGACATCGTGCAGTGGCTCTCGCAACGCCTCAGCGTGCCGCCGCCGCGCTTCACCGGACAGCCCGCGAGCGGTCGTCGCACGATCACGCCGGATCGCATCATCTCCAACACACGCGCGAAACAACAGCTCGGCTGGCGCCCGCAATTTGCGGATTTCCGCGCGGGCTACGAAAATGTGTTGGCAGCGACCGCCGATTAGCAGTTAACCCCAAACCTCAACCCGAAACCCATTCGTTTTTACCATGGCCGGCGTAGGCAAACTCCTCAAACAAGCTCAGAAAATGCAGCGCGGCATCGAAGCGCTCCAGGCCCAGCTCGAGGCCAAGGAGATCGATGTCACCAGCGGCGGCGGCGCCGTGAAGATCAAGATCAACGGCGCGGGCAAGTTCCTCGCGATCTCGCTCGATCCTGAGTTCCTCAAGGAAGACGCCAAGCTCGTCTCCGACACGTTGCTCGTCGCGGTCCAGGATGCCGCCAAGCAGGCGAAGGACTACAACGACGCCGAGATGCAGAAGGTCACCTCCGCCTTCCAGATGCCGGGATTCATGTGATTTTGAATTTTCGATTCTCGATTTTCGATTTTCCCGGAAACGGAAAACGGCGCGGCAACTTCATCTCGAGTGCCGCGCCACAATCGAAAATCACCAATCTAAAATCGAAAATTCAATGACTCCCGCCTTCGAGAAGCTGCAGAAGCATCTGAAGCAACTGCCCGGACTCGGTTACCGGTCGGCGGAGCGCATCGCGCTGCATCTTCTCGTCGAAAAACCGGCGCGCTTGCCGGCGCTTGTTGAAGCGCTCGAAGAAGCGGCGCGCACCGTTCGGCGCTGCGAGCGCTGCGGCAATCTCGCGGAAGAAACGTTGTGCCCGATCTGCGCTGATCCGAAACGCGACGCCAATGTCGTGTGCGTTGTCGAGCACGTGCCGGATCTCGTCGCGATCGAGCGCAGTGGCGCGTATCGCGGCGTGTTTCATGTGCTGCATGGCAAACTCTCGCCGCTGCAAAACGTCACGCCCGCGGATCTCAATTTTGCCTCGCTGCTCGCCCGCGTGGAGCAGGGCGAGGTGAGCGAACTCATCCTCGCACTTTCGAACGACGTCGAAGGCGAAGCGACGTGCCACTATCTCACCGAGCAAGTGCACGCGCGCGGCAAGGACGTTTCCGTTTCACGCATCGGTTTCGGTCTGCCGAGTGGCGGCGGCGTGCTCTACGCCGATCCCGTCACGCTCAAGAGCGCACTCGACGGGCGCCGTTCTTATTCGTGACTTGCGGACGCATTCCGCCGCGGTATTTCTCACCGCGTCAGTGAAGTCGCGGGCGTAGTATATCGGCTATTATGTGGGCTTCCCAAGCCTGAGAGGCGGGTTCGATTCCCGCCGCCCGCACCACTGCAAATCGCTCGAGTCGCGCCGCAGCGCGGACCGGGTCGAGCCCGTGTGCGGGCCACGTCGCGCCAAGGTCCGTCCCGAGTCGGGACACATTGCGCACCGGGTCGGGACAAGATGCGGACACGGTCGCGACAAGGTGCGGACACGGTTGCAACCCGGTCACCGAAGCGCGCAAAGGAGAAAAGGGCTGAGGAAAACGTGTTCCTGCGTTCAGAATGACAGACCAGGTGGAACCCGCCGTCCCCGGCGGGTTGTTTCACGCAGCGTGAGCGCAAAAAAGCCCGGCATTTTCCCGGGCTTTTTGAGAAGTCCGTCTTCCTTACACGTCGGCTTCGACGTGTTCGGCGTGGAGGTGGCGCCAGCGATCGACGACGCGCTGAAAGATCGCGTCGGGCGCGAGGCCGTGAGCGGCGCGGAGGATTTCCACGCTGCTGCCGTGCTCGATGAATTTGTCGGGCCAGCCGATGCGTTCGACGGCGGTCGGGCAGTTGGCTTCCTGCAACACTTCGCACACGGCGCTGCCGAAACCGCCGGCGACGACGTGGTCTTCGAGTGTAACCAAAAGTGGGATACACGCGGCGTGGCTGAGAAGCAGCGTGCGATCGAGCGGTTTCGCGAAGCGCGCGTTCACGACGCCGACGGAAAGTCCTTCTTCGGCTTCGAGACGGGCGGCGAGTTGGAGTGCGTCCTGCACCATCGAGCCGAGTGCCCAGAGCATGATATTGGAGCCCTGGCGGAGCACTTCGGCTTGTCCGATGGGCAGCGCGACGGGCTCAGGTTTGATCGGCACGCCGACGGCCGCGCCGCGCGGATAACGGATGAACGCGGGTGAGCCGCAGGTCAGGCCGGTGTGCAGCATGTCGACGAGTTCGTCCTCGTCCTTGGGCTGCATCACGACGACATTGGGCACGCAGCGGAGATAGGCCAAATCGAAGAGGCCGTGGTGCGTGGGACCGTCGTTGGGCGAGAGGCCCGCGCGATCCATGCAGAAGGTCACGGGCAGATTTTGCAGCGCGACGTCGTGAATGACCTGATCGTAGGCGCGCTGGAGGAAGGTGGAGTAGATCGCGCAGACGGGCTTGATGCCTTTGGTGGCGAGGCCGGCGGCGAACAAGACGGCGTGTTCTTCGGCGATGCCGACGTCAAAGAATTGCCGAGGCAACTCCTGCGCGAGATGCGAGAGGCCGGTGCCGCTTGGCATCGCGCCCGTGATGCCGACGATATTCGGATCGAGTTTCGCGAAGCGGGTGAGCGCCTGGCCGAAAACGTCCTGATAATTGGGCGGGGTGCCGGGCGCGGGTTTTTTGTTTTCACCCGTCGCGGGATCGAAGGGGCTCGCGCCGTGGAAACGCTCGGGATGCGCGATCGCAGGCGGGAGGCCTTTGCCCTTTTTCGTGAGCACGTGGATCAGCACGGGCACATCGCACTGCTTCGCGAACTCGAGGTTTTTCGTGAGCGCGGAGAAATCGTGACCGTCGACCGGACCGAGATAGCGGAGGCCGAATTTTTCGAAGAGCGAAGACTCGACGAAGAAGTCCTTCGTCTCGCGTTTCCACTTTTGGTAGAGCCGGTTCATCTCCGCGCCGGTCGGGAAACTCGTGAAGAACTTCTCCACGTCGTGGTGGAGCTTGTTGTAGGTCGGGCTGGTGCTGATCCGGTTGAGATACTGCGAGATCGCACCGACGTTTTTGGCGATCGACCACTCGTTGTCGTTGAGGATGACGATCAGGCGCTTCGTGGCGGAGACGACGTTGTTCAGCGCTTCGAGCGTGACGCCGCAGGTGAACGCCGCGTCGCCGCAGATCGCGACGACGTGTTCCGAACTGCCACGCAGATCGCGTGCAGTCGCCATGCCGAGCGCGGCGGAAAGCGCGGTGCCGGCGTGACCGGCGCCGAATGCGTCGTGCGGACTTTCGGAACGATAGAGGAAACCGCTCGCGCCTTCGGACTGGCGGAGTTTTTTGAAAAATTCGCCGCCGCGACCGGTGAGGAGTTTGTGCACGTAGCCCTGGTGCGCGACGTCGAACACAAACTGATCCTCGGGTGTGGTGAACACGCGGTGCAGCGCGAGCGTGAGCTCGACGACGCCGAGGTTCGGGCCGATGTGTCCGCCGTTTTTCGAGGTGACCGCGATGAGTTCGTCACGGATTTCCTGCGCGAGCTGCGGAAGCTGGGCAGGGGAGAGAGCCTTTACGTCGGCGGGACCGTGAATCGACGGCAACAGACGTTGAGGCGAGGCGGAGGCGGGTTCGTTCATCAGGCAAGGGAACAGCGGCGCTCAGGCGTCGCTGGTGGTGTCGAAAGTCGTAAACGTGGCGCCGTCCTTCTGCTTCTTTAGCTGCTCGATCTTGAGCTCGGCCTCCTTGAGGCGCGACTCGCAGACTTTCAGGAGCTTGTTGCCCTCTTCGAACTTGGCCAGGAGCTCGGCCAGCGGGATCTCGCCCGACTCCATGGACTCGACGATGTTCTCGAGTTGGGCGAGGGCGGTCTCGAAAGAGAGTTTGGCGTTGGGAGCTTCCACGGAACGAGCGAACATGCGCCGGGGAACCGCCTTTTCAATCAAAAGCTGGGGCTGGGCTCCGGACCTCCGCTCGGCAGGGTCCTAGGTGGGCAAACCTATTCACCGTCCTCCTCTTGGTTTCCATTGGCCCTTGTGCGGTTGCCCTCGAGGAATCGCCCAAAGTCCGTATTACGGACTTTGGGTTCGGAGTGCGGGAAAGGAGGAAAATGCGAAATGTGTGGGCGGGAACGATGGGTGCGCGGGTTTTTCGTTGGACGGGCGGGGAAACTTGCATGGATTCGACCAATGGTCCCTGTGCTCTTGATTGTAGCGGGTTTGCTGTTCGTTCGGCTGGCGGTGGAGTTGTGGCTCTCGGCACTGAATCGCCGCGAGGGGCGCCGACATGCCGCGCAGGCGCCTGCCGCCGTCGCGGCGATCATGGATGAGGCTACGTATCGGAAATCGACGGCCTATACGCTCGAGCGGTCGCGGTTCGGAGTGTTTACGGAGATCTTCGATACGCTCGTGCTCTTCCTCGTGGTGTTCGGCGGCGTGCTGCCGTGGCTGTATTTGCACGTCGGCATGATGTGGGGGCCGGATGTCGTTTGGGACGACGCGCTTTTTATCGTCGTGGCCATGGCGCTGGTGTCGCTGCCCTCGCTGCCGTTCGACTGGTGGCAGCAGTTTCGCCTTGAGGCGAAATACGGTTTCAACCGCACGACGCCGAAGCTGTGGCTTACCGATAAACTCAAAGGCTTCCTGCTGAGTGTCGCGATCGGCTGGCCGTTGCTCTGGGCGCTGCTGTCGCTCGTCCGCTGGGTGGGCGATGCGTGGTGGATTTGGGGCTTCGCGCTGATCTTCGGATTTCAGCTCCTGATGATGGTGCTCTATCCGAAACTGATCCTGCCGCTCTTCAACAAACTCACGCCGCTGCCTGCGGGCGAGTTGCGCGATCGTTTGATGGCGCTGGGCGATCGCACCGGTTTCCGCGCGCAGGCGATCGAGGTGATCGACGGGAGCAAACGCTCGGCGCACGCAAATGCGTATTTCACCGGCTTCGGCCGTTTCCGGCGTATTGTGCTTTTCGATACACTGCTCAACCAGCTCGCGCCCGAGGAACTCGAAGCGGTGCTCGCGCATGAAATCGGACACTACCGGCGCGGACACATCCCGAAGCTGCTGATGCTTTCGGCGGCGGTGATGTTTGGCGCGTTTGCGGCGATCGCATGGCTCGCGCGCAGTCCGTGGTTCAATCTGTCGTTCGGTTTTCCGCCGGGCGAACTGGCCCCGGCGTTTCTGCTCTTCGGTTTGTTGAGCGGAGCGGTGCTGTTCTGGCTGTCGCCGCTCACCAATCTGCTCTCGCGCAAACACGAATACGAGGCCGACGCTTTCGCGCGCGACGCGGTGGGTGGACCGGGACCGCTCGTGGGTGCGCTGCGCAAGCTCGCGCAGAAGAATCTCAGCAATCTGACGCCGCATCCGTGGTATAGCGCGTTTTACTACTCGCATCCGACGCTCGTGGAGCGGGAGGCGGCACTGACGGCGCAGGGCTAGTCGCCGGCCGCGCGGCGAGGCGCGCGATGACTCACGGCGGTCTTGTCGCGGGTGGCGTCTAACGCCAGCGTTTGGCGTGCCCGCGATTTGCCGATGAGAGTGCTGCGTTGGAGAAGTTGCGCGATCCTGTCGGTTTGCGTGCTCACTCGCGCGCTGGCCGGTTCGTTGACGATCGCGACCTACAATCTGGAAAACTACACGTCGGCGAATCGGCTCACGGAATTCGGTTATCGGCGGGACTACCCGAAACCGGAAACCGAGAAGGATGCTCTGCGCGCCACGCTCCGCGAACTGGACGCCGACGTGATCGTGTTTCAGGAAATCGGCTCGGCGGCGTATCTGGAGGAGCTGCAGCGCGATCTGCGCACGGAGGGCGTCGAATATCCTCACGCGTGGTGCGCCGACGCGCATGATCCCGATCGCCGACTCGCGGTGCTGTCGCGCGTGCCCTGGAGCTACGCGAAAGCGCATGGCGATCTTGCGTTCCGTTACTTTGGCGAAACCACTCCCGTGAAGCGCGGGCTGCTGGAAATGCGTTTCGCCACGCCGCTGGGCGAAGTGGCGCTCTTTGCCGTGCATCTGAAGAGTCGCTACAGCGACCGGTCTGACGATCCCGGCTCGGAGATTCGGCGCAACAGCGAGGCGACGGTGATCCGCGATCGCATCCTGCAGCTCCGACCCGATCCGGAGAGAGAGTTGTTTCTCGTGCTCGGCGATTTCAACGACGGCCGGCACGGTCGCGCGATGCAGCGCTTCTTGAAGAAAGGAAAACTCGAGCTCGCGATCAGTCTGCCGGCGGCGGATTCGCGCGGCCACACGTGGACGCACGCTTATCGCAAGAAGGAGACGTATTCGCGCGTCGATCACGTGCTGGTTTCGCCCGCGTTGTTTCCGTCGGTGCGTGAGGGACGCGCTCGGATCTTCGACGGCGAGAGGGTGGCCGCGGCGAGCGATCACCGTCCCGTCGTGGCGACGATCGAGTGGCGCGACTAAACAAAAAGAGCGGGCGTTTGGCCCGCTCTCGTGAGTGAAGCTGTTAGTGATTTAGCGACCGCTGACGCTCACCGGAATCGTAAGCTCGCCTTCGCCGTAGCCCTTGAGGAAGAGGCTGCCGTTGCCGGGATTTCCGCCTTCGACGGTCACCGTGACGGAGGTCTGACCCTGAGGAACGATCACCTCGGGCATGATGACGCTCTCGGGCACGTCGGTCGTCACATCAAGCAGAAGACCGCCGGCCGGCGCCGGGTGGGGCACGGAGAACGTCACGTTTTGACGCTCGCGCGTGCGAAGATTCAGGGACGACGGCGTGACCGTAAGGGTGGTGCCATCGACGCGGAACGTGCCGACCGGCGAGTTGCCGTTGGTGCTGCCGAGCGTCACGCGGTAGTTCTGGCCGGGATTAACCGCCGGCACGAAGAAGCTGAGCGAGTTGGGCGATTCGAACACCGTGCGCGCCGGCGTGTTGTCGAAATAGATCACATCCTGCGGGGTGAAGCCGCGGCCGAGCACGCTCACACGGGCGCCGACGGGACCGCGATTGACCTCGAGGGAGAGCACGTAGCGACGCACGATGCGCGCTTGGGCCACTTCGGTGTAGGTCTCGTTCATCGCCGGCGAGGTGCTGGACTTCACGCGGTAACGAACGAGGAAGTAATACGCCAACTCCTCGCGCCCGACCGAGCCTTGGTAGTCGTATTCGTAAATGTTTTCGCCGAGGTCGCTCTTGCGCATCGGGTGGCTCTGACCGTCGATGACGATCACCGGGCTGATGCTGTCGCGCTCGATCGTGTTGGTGCGCGGCGTGACGCGCAGCGTGATCGTGTAAATTTGCGACGGATTTTCCGGGAGGGAAACCGGCGTAAGGTTCGTCAGGACCAGGCCTTGGCAGCCGGAGAAAAGGACGGCAGCGAGCGCGGCGCCGAACCAGAAAAGGAATTTTCTCGCGGGAGAAATACGGTTGTTGTGCATTGGCCTTTAAGCGTGAAAAACCGGGCGAATTAAGAGCGGTTAGTAATGAGCGACCTCGCATCAGAGCAAGACAAAGCTGTGCCGGCAAACCCGCTGGGACTTTACGTGCACGTGCCGTTCTGCGCGTCGACTTGCGACTTTTGTGCGTTCTACCAGACCCAGCCGACCGCCGGGGGCATCAAAAGTTTCCTCGACCACATCACCGCCGAGGCCGACCTCGTCAAATGGCCGCGCCGCGCGACCACGATCTTCTGGGGCGGCGGCACACCGGGCCTGCTCGCGGCCCACGACTTGGCCAAGCTCGCGGAAATCGTCCGCGCCCGCGTGGACGACAACTTCGAGGAGTGGACGGTCGAGCTGGCGCCCGGCTCCGTCACCAAAGAGCGGCTCGCCGCGCTCAAGGACGCCGGCGTCACGCGCGTCTCGATGGGCGTGCAAAGTTTTCAGCCGCCGTTGCTCGATGCACTCGGCCGTCAGCATTCGCGTGAACAGATCCTTCGCGCCTACGATCGCGTGCGCGCGGCGGATTTTCACAGCGTCAATCTCGATCTGATCTTTGCGCTGCCCGGTCAGACCGAGGAGGAGTGGGCGGCGGATGTGCGCGAGGCGGCATCGCTGCAGCCGGACCATCTTTCGACGTATTGCCTCACCTTCGAGGAGGACACCGCGCTCTGGGTGAAACTCTCCCAAGGGCGCGTGAAACTCGATCCGGTGCACGAAGCCCGGCTCTACGAAGCGACCTGGGCGCAACTCGCCGAACTCGGCTACGAACAATACGAAGTTTCCAACTTCGCGCGGCCCGGCCACGTGTGTCGCCATAATTTGAATACATGGCGCATGCACGAGTGGGTGGGGCTGGGGCCCTCCGCCGCTTCACAGCACGGCGGCTGGCGGGGCGGCAATATCGCGGATCTCGAGAAATGGATGAGCGGCGTCGACCGCGGCGAACGGATGACCGAGGACCGGGTGCGACTCACTCCCGCGCAACTCGCCGAGGACGCCGTGATCTTTGGCGTGCGCATGAACGCGGGCGTGGATCTGCCGGCGTGGCGTGCGCGCAGCCCCGAGGCGCCGTGGGATCGCGTGGACGCGCTGGTTCAGCGGTTGGTTGACGAGGGATTGGCCATCTGTGACGGTGGCCGCCTCCAGCTTACGAATCGCGGGCGATTGCTCGCGGACGCCGTGGGCGCGGAGGTCATGGAGGCATTTTCCCACGAATCAACGCCCGTATGAAGAAGCTGTTTTTGCTGCTCGCCTGTATCGCCACCTCGTCGGTTTGGGCCGCGCCTCTCGTGTTGCAGAGCGACTTTGGCGTGAAAGACGGCGCCGTCGCCGAGATGAAAGGCATCGCCGTCGGCGTGAGTCCGACGATCGTGCTGCACGATCTCAGTCACCACAACACGCCCTTCAACATCTGGGAGGCGGCTTACCGTCTGAAGCAGACCGCGCCTTACTGGCCGGAGGGCACGGTGTTTGTCTCGGTCATCGATCCCGGCGTGGGCACGGAGCGCAAATCGGTCGTGCTCAAAACGCGCAGCGGACACTTCTTCGTCACGCCCGACAATGGCACGCTGACGCTCGTGGCCGAGGAACTCGGCATCGAGGCCGTGCGCGAGATCGACGAGACGAAGCACCGCCGCAGCGGCTCCAATCGCTCCTACACGTTTCACGGTCGTGATGTTTACGCCTACATGGGCGCGAAGCTCGCCGCTGGCGTGACGACGTTTGACGACGTCGGACCGTTGCTGCCTCCCCAGGTCGTGGCGCTGCCCTATGAAAAACCGCGCCGCGACGGAGCGGGCATCGTGGGCACGATCCCGTATCTGGATTTTCAATACGGCAATGTCTGGACCAATCTCGACGACGCGCTCTTTGAGCAGCTCGGTGTGCAGCCCGGCGAAAAGTTGCGCGTGGTCATCCGCCACGCGGACGAGATGGTTTACGAAGGCGTGGTGCCTTACGCGCGCACGTTTGGCGAAGTGCCCGAGGGCGAACCGCTCCTTTATCTCAACAGTCTCATGAACGTCGCGCTCGCGCTGAACATGGGTGATTTCGCCAGGACGCACCAGATCTCCTACGGTGCCGAGTGGAGCATTCGCGTGGAGCCGGTGCGCTGATGAAGTGGCTGATCGCAGCATTGCTCGCGGGCGCGCTGGTCGTCACGGGCTGCCGCACGACAAAGCGCGACTACACGCCCGTGGTCGCTCGTTTCTTTCTCGAGTCGTCGGTGGGGCAGGCGAGTGGCGTCGCGCTGCCGCAGAGTGGCGTGCAACTCACGATCTCGCCCAAACCGGTTTTTACCGAGTTCGACATTGTCGACGTTCAGGAAGTGCAGGTGGAGCTCGGTCGCTGTCTGATGTTTCGTCTGACGCCTGCCGCCGCGCGTGATCTCTATCGCCTGACGGCTTCCAACCAAGGGCGCCGGCTCGTGCTCCTGCTCAATGGTGTGGCGCTCGGCGCCCGCCGCATCGACGCGCCGTTTGAGGAAGGCGTGATCCTTATTTTTGTGGAAGCGCCGGACGGTGAACTGGCGGAACTCGCGCGAAATCTCCGCGCCACCTCTGCGGAACTGCAACGTGCGGCCGGCCGATCATGATGCGCTTCATCTCTCTTTTCCTTTTCTCATTCCTCGCGGTTTCGTCGCTCGCGGCTCAGCGCGTGAGCTTCGTCTGGCCGGCGCCCGAAACACCGCTCCGCGAGGGCGTTCCCGCCACTGAAATCCTGCAACACGCGGGCTCGGGCGATCCCAAGTCCGGCGGTTTCGGCGGCGTGCGCAGTGGTGGCAAACAGTTCCACGAGGGTATCGACATCAAGCCGCGCAACCGCGACCGCGCGGGCAATCCGACCGATCGAGCCGTCGCCGCGATGGATGGTGTGGTGCGTCACATCAGTGCCGTCGCGGGCAAGAGTAGCTACGGTCGCTACGTCGTGCTCGAGCACACGGAGGTGTCTCCGGCGGTTTACACGCTCTACGCGCATCTCGCGCAGATCACTCCCGGACTGCGCGTGGGAAACCGAATCCAGGCCGGAGAACCCGTCGGCACCATCGGGCGTTCGGCGGGTGGTTATGTGATTCCCAAAGACCGCGCGCACCTGCACTTCGAGATCGGGCTGATGATGACCCGTGATTTTCAGCGTTGGTATGACTCGCGCAAATTCGGCAGCCGCAACGAGCACAACATCTGGAACGGCATGAACCTGATGGGCGTCGACGCGCTCGATTTCTACACGCAGTGGCGTGCCGGCCACGTGGCGAATTTCGAAGAGTATTTCCGCCGGCTCCCGCCCGCGGTCGCGTTGCGGATTTCGACGCGTCGCGTGCCGGATTTTGTGACGCGTTATCCCGCGTTGCTGACGAAGCCGCTGCCAGACGCGGTCGGCGGGTGGGAAATTCAGTTCGACTGGACGGGACTGCCGTTTGCGTGGACGCCGCTCACGCCGATGCAGGTGCTCGACATGAAACTGCAACCCAACCAGCCGGTGATCGTGCGCGCGAACGAGCCGCTCATCCGCCGCGAACGCAGCAAAACGCTCGCGACGAAAAAGCAGGGCGACTGGGTGATCGGCTCGGATCTGAAAACCGTCCTGCAACAGCTCTTCGCGATTCCCTGAGCGCACCGAGCCGGGACCGAGTGCGTCCCGAGTCGAGCCAAGGTCCGTCCACGGTCGAGCCAAGGTTCGGACCGAGTCGCGACGATGTGCGGACATCGTCGTGCCAAAGTGCGACGTGAGTTGGAATTGATCGCGGAAACACTGAAGCACGACGACGGAGAACGAATCGCGGGAACGCGAAAAAGCCGAAGTGCGGAAGCGGGCGGAAACACGAGCCACGTTTCTTTCGCTGCGCGCAGAAGGACAGAGTGCTGCACGCTCCGCAGCGGATCTTGTCGGGCTGATTTGGTGCCCGAGCTTCAGCTCTGCGGCTTCAACTTTTCGAGGAGCGCGATGAAAGCGGGATCGTCCTTCAAGTCCTCGAGATCGGGATCCTGCTCCATCCAGTCCGCATCGTCGTAGCCGAGTTCGATGGCCTGGCGCAGCGAGCGGAGCGCGTCGGCTTTGCGCTTCGAGAGTGCGAGGCTGCACGCGAGATTGTAGTGCGCGGTGGCGTTGTCCGGCAGAAGTTTCACGAGGCGCCGGTCCATGCGCAGTCCGTCGGCGATGCGCCCGTGCTTGGTGTAGAGGCCGCCGAGAATTTCGATCACGGTGGGGAAGCGCGGTTCGCGCTTCAGGACCGATTCGAAAAACTGAATTTCGAACTCGTGGTCGCGCGGTTTGCTCATGGCTTCAGGACCGGCGAGGGCAGGTGCCCGTCTGCCGCCACTGATCGCAACGCGCGCTGACCTGCAACCGCTGGGTGACGGGCGTGAGGTTCAGTTTCTGCGAAACCGAGTTGCCATACCAGCCCATGAACGGAGCGCTGATTTCGAAAATCTTGTCGCAATCGAGGCAGATCACCTGCGCGACCTGGTTGCTGCTGCCTTCCTGGTTGGGCAGGTAGAATTTTTCGCCGGTGCCGATGTCGACCTCGCGAAGGAGGTTGCTCTCGGTCATGATCGGCAGCGTGCGATAGACGGTCGCGCGCGACACGGAGTCGTCGATCGCGCGCGCGTAATCGAGCAATTGCTCCGCGGTGAAGTGCTCCCGCTGGGCAAACGCCGCGTCAAAGATGGCCAGCCGCTGGTTCGTCACCCGCAGGCCTTTTTGGGTCATGAAACTCCGGAATTTTTCGCGTGCCGCGGCAGTTGTCACAGCGCCAATGTTCGGCGGGTCCGGGGGGGTGTCAATGCGTTCGTCCGCCGTGGCGGGGAGAGCGACGAACACGACGGATTTTCGTTTGCACCGGCTGGCGCGCGGCGGCGTGATTCGGCGCGATGACCGTTGGCGTCCATCCTCTGGCCGGTTTCGATAAACTGCTCCACTATCGCGTCCCCGAAAACCTGCGGGAGGAAATCGCGATCGGCTCGCTCGTGCGCGTGCCGGTGGGGCGGACGCTCAAGCTCGGCGTGGTGGGCGAAGTGGGAGCGCCGACGGATTTCCCCCTCGAGCGGCTGAAATCGGTTGCGCAGGTGCTGCATCCGTTTCCCGCGCTGCCGGAGGACTTGCTCAAACTCGCGCGCTGGATGGCCGGCTACTACGCGTGCGGCCTCGATTCGGTGATCGAGACGATGCTGCCCGCTGCGGTGCGCCACGGCGCGGTGGTGAAACACGAAAAACTGCTCGAGATCGCGCGGACGCTCACGCCCGACGAACTCGCGCAGCTCGAAAAACGCGCGCCGCAGCAGGCGAAGCTCTATCGCTTCGTGGCGCAGCAGTTTCGTCCGTCGAAAAAATCGCTGGTGCTGTCGCGGCTCGATCTGTCCGCCGCGGTGGCGAGTGCGCTCGTGAAACGCGGCGTGCTCCGCGAGGTGTTGCAGCGCGTCGAGCGCGTCGCGTATGGCGACGACTTCGCTCACGGCGAACTCGTCGCCGCGCAGCCGCACGCGCTCAACGGTGAACAAGCCGCGGCGGTCGCTGCGATCGACGAAGAAATCGCGCGGGATCGTTTCAGCGTGTCGTTGCTCCACGGCGTCACTGGTTCGGGAAAAACCGAAGTCTATCTGCGCGCGATCGACACCGCTCTTCGCACCGGAGGCGGCGTGGTTTTTCTCGTGCCCGAGGTCGCACTCACGCCGCAGACGGTGGCGCGGTTGCGCTCGCGACTCGAGGCGATCGCGCCCGGGCACAAGTGTGTGGTGTGGCACAGCCACTTGAGCGAGGGCGAACGCTTCGATGGCTGGCTCGCGCTCGCGACGGGCGAGGCGCGCATCGTGGTGGGTGCGCGGTCGGCGATCTTTGCGCCAGTGCAAAATCTACGACTGATCGTCGTGGATGAGGAACACGAACCCGCCTACAAGCAGGACGAGACGCCACGTTACCACGGACGTGATGTCGCCGTGATGCGCGCGAAACTCTGTGGCGCGCTCTGCCTGCTCGGCTCGGCCACGCCCTCGCTCGAGAGTTTTGCCAACGCAAAGGCGGGAAAATACCGGCTGCTCGAATTGCGGCAGCGCGTCGACGCGCGCAAGCTGCCGGACATCGACATCGTGGATCTGCGCATCGAGGCGATGAAGCAACGCTCGCTGCCGACGCTTTCGCGCCAACTCGTCGATGCGATGCACGCGCGACTCGAACGGCGCGAACAGACGATTTTGTTCATCAATCGGCGCGGCTACTCGAGCTCCATGCTCTGCACCAAATGCGGACACGTGGAGGAGTGTCCACACTGCAGCATCGCGCTCACGTATCACCGTGCGGACGAGACGCTCCGGTGCCACTTGTGCGGTCTGCAGAAGGCTGCGCCCGCGCGCTGTCCCTCGTGTCAGGCGCCCGACATTCGCTGGCGCGGTCTCGGCACGCAGCGCGTGGAAGAAGCGGTGCGTCGCGTGCTGCCTCGCGCGCGCATCGAAAGAATGGATACGGATGCGATGTCGAAGAAGAATCGCTTCCGCGAAGTGCTGAGCCTGTTTCGCGCCGGCAAAATCGACGTGCTCGTCGGCACGCAAATGATCGGGAAGGGGCTCGATTTTCCCAACGTGACGCTCGTCGGTCTGATTGACGCCGACATCTCGATGCACCTGCCGGACTTCCGCGCCAACGAGCGGACGTTTCAGTTGCTTGTGCAGGTGGCGGGTCGCGCAGGGCGGGGCGATCGCGCGGGCGAAGTGATCGTGCAGACGTTCACGCCGCAGGCCGAAGCGATCCAGTTTTCCCGTCATGCGGATTTCGAGGGGTTCGCCGAAGCGGAGCTGAAGTTGCGGAAGGATTTTCGTTATCCCCCGTATCGGCATCTGATCCATCACCTGTTTCGCGGACCGAATCCGGAGAAGCTGAAGTTCTTCGCGGAGCAATGGGCGCGACTCGTCGAAAAAGAGCTCGGCGAAAAGGTGGAACTGCGAGGACCGTCGCCGTCACCGATCGAGAAGATCAAGGACGAGTATCGCTGGCAGCTTTGGTATTTCACGTCATCGGTGACGAAGGTCGTGCCCGAGCTCGCGCGACTGCGCGCAGGGTTCGCCTGGCCGGACGATATTACGCAGGTGATCGACGTGGATCCGATGAGCCTCCTCTAGACTGTATCGGGAAACCTCCTTGAAAAGGACGGGAAAGACGCTGGACACGGCTTGCGCTCTTCCCCGAAGGTTTGGCTGCACACACGGATGGACCGAAACGGAATTTATTTCGAAGGCCTAGTCCGCCCGCGACGACTTCGCGCGAGGCGCGAGTTGTCGAAGCCAGTTTCGTCGTTGATCCCGGCGACTTCCGGTGCCGACGACTTCTTTTCGACTTTGTGCGAACTCGTGCCCGTGGCGCTCGAAAGCTATCGCTTGTCTGCGCTGCGCCGACGCGTGCCGGCTTGCCTGCGGATGCTGGGCGTGCAGTCGCCCCAGGAAGCGTGCTTGCGGTTGGCCGAGCGTCCGGAGCTCGCGGGCCGGCTGCTCGATGTCGTGCTGCTGGGCGTAACGGAGTTTTTCCGCGATCCGGAGGTATTCGAATTTCTTGGACGGACCGTGCTCGTCGAGTGGGCGGAGAAGCCGCGGCCTCGCCGGATCTGGAGTGCGGCGTGTTCGAGCGGTCAGGAGTTGTATTCGCTCGCGATGTGCGTGCATGCGCGCGGGCTGCTGCGTGAAACCGAACTCGTCGGCAGCGATTGCCGGGCGGCGGCGGTCGAGGCGGCGCGCACCGGAGTTTATCCCGTGATCGAACTGGAGACGGTTCCTCGCCGCTGGTGCGCCGAGTATTTCGAAGTCGACGGAAGTTTCGCGGAGATCGCCCGTGTCCTGCGTAATCGCGCGCGTTGGGAAATTTCCGACCTGCTGTGCGAAACGCTCCCGGGGCCGTGGGATATGGTGCTGTATCGCAACATGTCGATCTATCTGGATGCGGCGACCGCCGATCAGGTGTGGCGACGCGTCATCGCGGAACTCGCCCCTGGCGGCATCCTCATCACCGGTCGTGCGGATCATCCGCCCGAGGAGCTGCCTTTGCGGCGGCTCGTCTCCTGCGTTTATCAAAAGGAGGAAATCCATGACTGAGGCGAACGTCCATCGCTCGCGTCCTTCCGCTTGGGTGAGCACGCTCGTCGTCGCAGCGTTGACCGGGGCGTGGGGGTATGTGCGTCTGATCCTGTTTCCGGATGCGATTTTTCCGCTGACGTTCGTGTTGCCGCTGCTCGTGTGCCTCTGGACGCGCCGCAGCTGGCAGCTCTGGTCGATGGCCGGAGCGTTTGCCGTCTTCGCGGCGGTGAAATCGTTTGTGTTACTGCCGTCCCATGGTGTGCCGGCACATGAGGCCGAGTTCTACTTTGTCGGCATTATGGTCAACGTGATCGTGGGCGCCGCGATCGTGCAATTCGTGCTGCGGCAGCAAACGCTCACAGCCGAACAGTCCGCGCGCATCGCTGTGATCAACAGCCAGCTGGAAGCACAGTCCGAGGAGCTTCAGCAGCAGAACGAGGAAATCAAAACTAAGGCCGAGGAACTCGCGCAACAAAGCGAAGAGATCGAGGCGCAGGCGGAGGAGATGGAGCGCCAGAACGAAGAGCTGCAGGACGCCAACGTCCGTCTCGGCACCCGCGAGGAAATTCTTCAGGGCCTTCTCCAAGCCACGCGTTATCCGGAGCACGGGCAGCGCGCGCTTCAGGAGGTTTGCGGCCGCGCCGTCCGCATCCTCGGCGCTCCGGCCGAAGCGCTCGCGTATCTCGAACGCGATGGCGACAGCCTGAATCTCCGGGCGCACGCCAGCGCGAATCAGAGCATGGAGTTCCCGCTGGTGTGGTCGATCGCCGATTCGCTGATTCGCATCGTGCTCGAGGAGGACAAAACCGCCTACGTGCACGACCTCGCGCAGCGCCCCGATGTCGCGGGCCCGCTCAAACCCGAGCACGGTATCCGCTCGATCATCGCCACGCCCGTGCGTGTGGCTGGAGCGGCGACGGGCGTGCTTGTCGGCTTCAGCGTGCAGCCGGCGCATTGGACGCAGGATCAGTTTCGCATGATCGAGTGGGTGGCCGCGCAATGCGGTCTCATCGGCGAAGGCCTCCGCTGGCAGCGGGTGCTCACCGATCGCGCTTGCGAAATCGAGACGGCGAATCGCGCGAAGGACCAGTTCCTCGCCATGCTCTCGCACGAGCTGCGCACGCCGCTCACGCCCGTGCTCGCAGCCGCCGGCGCGCTGGAGGAAGATCCGCGCCTCCCGGAAGATGTTCGCGACGACATTCGCATGATCCGCCGCAACGTCGGCATCCAGAGCCGGCTGATCGACGACTTGCTCGATCTCACGCGCGTCAGTCAGGGGAAACTCGATCTCGTGCACGAGACGCTCGCGGTTCCGGCGCTCATCATGCAGACCGCCGAGGTCGTGGCCGCCGACATCGACGCGAAAGATCAGGTGCTCGTTCTCGCTCTCGATCAGTCGCAAGGCTGCACCGTGTCCGGCGACGGTCCGCGTCTGCAGCAGGTGTTTTGGAACCTGCTCAAAAACGCCAGCAAGTTCAGCCCGCCGAAGGCGCGCATCAGTGTCACCGCTCGCGTCATTCCGGAGCCGCCTGCGCGGGTCGCGATCGAGATCGTGGATTCCGGCGTCGGCATCGACGCCGAGGACCTTACGCGCATTTTCCGTCCGTTCGAACAGGCGGGTTCTCCCGTGCGGCGCACTACCGGTGGCGGTCTGGGACTCGGCCTCGCGATCGCGAAAGCCGTGGTCGAGCTCCATCACGGTGCGATCCACGCGTATTCGGAAGGCGTGGATAAAGGTGCGAAGTTCACCGTCGAGCTGCCGCTGAACGCCGCTCCTCCGCCCACGCACGACAGCGTGCCGCCTTTCGTGCGCGAGCTGCACCGCAGCGCCACGCCGTTCCGCGCGCTGCGCATTCTCCTGGTCGAGGATCACATCGACACGGGCCGCATCATCGGACGTCTCCTGCGCAACAGCGGCCACGCCGTCGAGCACGCCGAAAACGCCCAAACCGCACTCGCTACGTTTCGCCAGAAGGAGTTCGAACTTGTCATCTCCGACCTCGGTTTGCCCGATCAAAGCGGCCTGCAGCTCATGCGGCAGATTCGCGCGATCCGGCCCGACATTCCGGGCATCTGCCTCAGCGGTTACGGCATGGAGGATGATCTCCGCGCGTGCTACGACGCCGGTTTCGACGAACACATCACGAAGCCCGTCGACATCCAACGTCTGCGCGCCGTCGTCGCCCGTCTCGGCAACATCAAGGGCTAACCCGCGCCCGCGTGCGGCTCGAGTCGAGCCACAGTCCGCACCGAGTCGGGGCACGGTGCGTTCCACGTCGAGCCCAGGTGCGGACAGGGTCGAGCCAAGGTGTGGCGCGAGTCGTGACTATCACAGAAGCGCGGAAAACGCGGCAGTGAGTCGGGCTTCGCTCTTTTGTCATTCTGAGCGAAGCGAAGAATCCATGACGTGCTTCGCTGCGGCTGTAGGCTGCGAAACGATGGATTCTTCGCTTCGCACAGATTGACGAGGGGCGGGAACGCGCCGTCCTCGGCGGGTTGTTCGTGCTGCGCAGGCCAAGCAGCCCGATGGGGACATCGGGCTCCACCGTTGGAGGTTGTTGGCGTGATCGAGTCGCGAGATTGACCCCATGCGCGCGTTGGTCGTTAACCGAATCATGCGGATTTATTTCATGGGCATCTGTGGAACGGCGATGGGCAATGCCGCGCTTCTCGCGCGTGCGGCCGGCCACGAGGTGCTCGGTGCCGACACGGGTGTTTACCCGCCGATGAGCACGGTGCTCGCGCAGGCGGGCATCGCCCTGCACGAGGGCTACAATCCCGCGCGCTTGCAGCAGCTCGCGCCGGATCTCGTCGTGATCGGCAACGCGATGTCGCGCGGCAATCCCGAGGTCGAGTGGTTGCTCGATTCGCGCGCGCTGCCGTTTACGTCGCTGCCTGCGATGCTGCACGACTCGGTGCTGAAGCATCGGCGCAACATCGTCGTCTGTGGCACGCACGGGAAAACGACGACGACTTCGCTGACGGCTTTTCTGCTGCGCGAGAACGGACGCGATCCCGGCTTTCTCATTGGCGGCGTGCCGCTCGATCCGCCGGTGGGCAATCACCTCGGCGCGGCGTCGGATCCGTTTGTCATCGAAGGCGACGAATACGACAGCGCGTTCTTCGACAAGCGCAGCAAGTTCATCCACTACGCACCGCAGATCGCGGTGTTGAACAACCTCGAGTTCGACCACGCGGACATCTTTCGCGATCTCGCGGACGTGCAGCGGACGTTCGCGCATCTCACGCGCATCGTGCCGCGCCACGGCTACGTGGTGCTCAACGGCGACGATCCGAATCTCGCGGCACTCGGCGGTCTGCCGTGGACGCGTGTGGTGCGCGTGGGCACGGGAGAGCGCAACGATGTGCGGATCGTGGGCTTCGCGGAAACGTCGGCGGGCGCGCGTTTCTCGCTCGAGTGGTTTGGGGAAGCGTGGACGCGCGTGGAGTGGACGCAGCCGGGGCTTTTCAATGCGCGCAACGCGGCGATGGCCGCGACCGCTGCGGCGCTTTCGCTACTCCCGCCTCAAGCCGACGACGCGGCGCGCCGTGCGGCAAAGGATCTTCTGAATCTCGCTCCGCTCGCGCGTTTTCGCGGCGTGAAGCGGCGGCAGGAAACGCTGCTGGCGACCGATGCGCTGACGGTCGTGGAGGATTTCGGTCATCACCCGACCGCGCTCGCGGAGACGTTGCGCTCGTTCCGCGCGCGTTTCCCGCAGCACGTGCTGACGGCGGCGTTTGAACCGCGGAGCAACACGGCGCGCACGAAGACGCTGCAGGCAGGATTTCTCGATGCGCTCGCGCTGGCCGACGAGGTTTACCTCGGCGCCGTGAACCGCGCGGAAAAACTAAAACCGGAGGAGCGTTTTGACGCGACCGCGGTGGCGGCGCATCTCCAATCGCGCGGTGTCGCGGCGCGCGCGGCGGAGAGCAGCGAAGCGCTTTTACAGGAACTGACGGAGCGCGTCGGCCGCGGTGATAAAGCACGACTCGTCGTGTTTTTCACCAACGGCTCGTTTGACGGAATTATCCCGCGCTTCGTCAGCGCCGCGAAAGCGCCGAAATAATCGCGCGGCCGCGCTCAGCTCGTCGGAGCAGGACTGCTGGGCAGCTCGGCGCGGCGGGCGTTGAGACGTTTCAGGTCCTCTTCGCGCTGGGCGATCTTCTCCCTGAGCTGGCGGAGATTCGTGGCGATGGCCTCTTTCTGGTCTTCGGTGAGATAGCCTTTGGCGGAGTCGGCTTCCAGGCGGGCGAGCATCGGTGCGTAGTTTTTCAGTTCCACTTCCACGCGTTCGATCTGGAGGTCGTAGCTGGTGGCGAGAAGTTCGTCGACGGTGCGGCCGTTGATCTCGGCGTAGAGTGCTTCGGCGAAGGCGTCCGACATGAGCCCGGGACGGGCAGTCATCACCTTGTAGCGGAGTTGTTGGCGCGCTTCGTCGATTTCCTTGCGCTCGTTTGCGGGAATGACGTCGCGGTGATTCGAGAGCCATTGCTCGAACTCCGCGTCGTTGCGCGCCTCGATCTTGTCATCGCGCGCGGGTGGTTTGGAACAGGAGACGAGAGCGAGGAGAAAACCGAGGGCGAGAAAGCAGAGGAGGCGGGGCGTCTTCATCATGACGCCACTCTGGCTCACTGCGCTTGTTTCGCAACCTTGCGGGTGGCGGGCTTCTGCCCAACCGGCAATGCCATGAGGTCGTAATCCTCGAAACCGGTAATCTCCACGTCGACGAATTCACCAACCGGAAGCGTGATCGGCACGTAGACGCGACCGTCGATATCGGGCGCGTCGGCTTCGCCACGGGCGACACCGGGCTCCTCGACGAGCACGCGAATCGTGCGGCCCACGTAGCTGCGGCTCACGTCGGCGGCGATGGACTTCTGGAGTTTCATCAGACGGTGCCAGCGCTGCTCCTTTTCCTTCTTGGAAATCTGCTCCTCCATCTTGGCTGCGCGCGTGCCTTCCTCCTGCGAGTAACGGAAAACGCCGAGACGCTCGAAACGCGTTTCTTCGATGAACTGCGCGAGTTCGTTCACGTCGGCTTCGGTTTCACCGGGGAAACCGACGATGAACGTCGTGCGCACCGCGATGCCAGGGATGCCGGCACGGATGCGTTTGATGAGATCGCGAATGTAGTCGCCGCTCGTCTCGCGCTGCATGCGGTCGAGCATGTGATCGCTGATGTGCTGAAGCGGAATGTCGATGTAGCGCGCAACCTTCGGGCACTCCGCGATGGTCTTGATCAGTTCGTCGGACCAGTGCGCCGGGTGGGTGTAAAGCAGACGAATCCAGAAATCGCCCTCGATGGCGTTGAGTTCACGGAGGAGGGTGGTGAGCGCGGTGCCGCGCGTGGAATCGACGGGCGTGCGCGGATTCGGGCGCTGTTCCCACGTGTCCATTCCGAAGAACGTCGTGTCCTGCGAGATCAGGTTGATCTCCTTCACGCCCTCTTTCACGAGCTGGCGCGCCTCGGCGACCACGCTCTCGACCGTGCGGCTGCGGTGCCGGCCACGAATCTGCGGGATGATGCAGAACGTGCACGGATGATTGCAGCCCTCGGCGATTTTCAAATACGCGAAGTGCCGCGGCGTGAGCCGGAAGCGCGGCGTGTTGTAATCGGGAATCCACGTCGAGCGGCCCTCGACGAATGACTCGGGCACGCCATGATCGCCACGATCCTGGCCGACGAGTTTTTCGATGATCGGCGCGACCTTCGTCACCTGATCGAGACCGATGAACGCATCGACTTCGGGCAGCGCGCTCGGGAGATCCTTCGAGAAACGCTGCGACATGCAGCCGGCGACGATCAGCTTTTGATTGTGGCGGCGCTTCCGCATGCCGCGCTGCTGATGCACCTCGAGGATGTGGCCGATCGATTCTTCCTTCGACGAATCGATGAACGAGCAGGTGTTGACGATGACGACGTCGGCTTTGTCGGCATCGGGGACGACCGACATGCCCGCCTGGTGCAGGTGGCCGACCATGATCTCGCTATCGACGAGATTCTTGGCGCAACCGAGAGAAACGAGACTGACCTTGATCATGGACGAGGGCGGGCGGAGCAGACGGGACGGACAGGCGTGGCGGGCTTTTAACGAAAAAACCGCGGCACGGGGCCGCGGTATCAAAAAGGGACGGCTAAACGAATCGCCTTACTTCTTCTTGGCGGCGACCTTGGTGCGCTCTTTCTTGCGCTTCAAGTAAGCGGCGCGGCGTTTCCGTTTGATGTATTTGTTCAGTTGTTGGCCCATGTTGGTGAAATGAAAGGGTCAGAGCATTCCGACCGACTCGGTCGAGTCAAGCTCCTGCATCAGCCGCCTCCGCGGCCAGCGATCGGCCTCCGGAAACCTCTCCGCCGTCCCGCTGCCAGCGGTAAACGAGCGGCGCCTTCGTGCGGTCCAGCTCCTTGTAGAGCGCCGACGCCGCGCGTTTGGGGATCGTGAGTTCGGTCAGACCGTCGCGATCGCAATTGAGCACGCGGGCGTAGGGTTTGAAGTGCTCGGCGCGTCCGATCACGTGGCCGAGCGACTCGTCGGGCGCGGGCGCGCCGCGCTCCAATGCGAGAAACGCATACGGCAGCGAACGCAGGTCGATGCCCGCGCGCTGGCCGAACTTCACCCAGTTCGAGTCTGCAAAAATCTCCGAGGGTGGTGGCGCAAAAAAGTGACACCAGTGCCGCTCGTTGCCCGCGTCGAACATCGGACAGGTGCGCAGATGCGTGCACGGTGCCACCACGGTAAACGTCGCGAGCAGCTCGTCGCGAATCCGTCCGAGCGCGCGGCTGACGTCGTGCGTGCCGGGTTCGACCCAGAGCACGCCCTGGGCGCGCGCGATCAAACTCTTCAGCGACGCGAGCGCTTCGGCGGGCAACTCGTTCAATACGTGGCTCACCACGAGCAACCCGATCGGCGAATCGCCAGCCAGTAGTCCGGGCGTGGCGGAGCTGACTCCAAGATTTGGATACGCGGCCTGCGCCCGGCCGACGGCGAAATCCATCGCGAGGGGCGAGTGATCCCACACCGTGAGCGAGTCGAACGACTCCGCGCCGAAGGCCGAGATGACGCGCCGCGCGGCGACACCGCTGCCGCAACCCCAATCGAAAATGTTGCGCGAAGTGGGGCGCCAGCCGCGGAGCTTCAGCTCGCGGAGCACGTGGTCCCACTTCCAGCCGATGCGCTCGGCATAGGTGAAGTCGTAGCTCGCGAGATCGCTCTCGCTCTTCCAATACGGGCCATTCGCCGCCGTGCCGCGGAGAAACCCATCGCGCAAACGGTCGAGCGCCGCCCAGTCGAGTTGGTCCCAAGTCATGCCGAAAAGTTTGTTACGTCTTACGAGCTTTGGGCCTCGAGCGGGAAGTGGAGATGCGACGCGAGGCGCTGTTCGCGGATCCCGTAAAACGCGGCGAACTCGCGCAACCGCGCCGCGCGTGCGGCATCGCCGGGGGCGTGCGCTTTCACGGCGGCGATCATGAGGTTTTTCGCGGTGTGCTCGGTCGAGATGAACTCGAACACCTTCGTGCGATAGCCGGCCCATTCGAGCAGTTGCGCGCGCATCGCATCGGTTACGAACTCGGCCTGCCGTTCCTGAAAAATCCCGTGACGCAACGCGTCAGCGAGCACCGGCGGCGCCGTGAGCTGTGCGCGCAGTTCCTTTTGGCAGCAGGGCGAGACGACGATGAGTTTGGCATCGGCCGCGATGCCGCGCCCGATCGCGTCGTCCGTCGCCGTGTCGCACGCGTGCAGCGCGATCAGCACGTCGATCTTCGTGAGCGTCGCTTCCGCAATGGTGCCGGTTTCGAAGCGAAGCACCTCGGCTAATCCGTGTTCGCTGGTGATCCGGTTGCACAACTCCACGAGTTCGCGGCGCGCTTCGATGCCGACGACGCGGGCGCGTTCGCGCAATAGCGCGGCGACGGCGAAGGTGAGATAGCCTTTGCCGCTGCCCATGTCGGCGATCGCGAGCGGTTCGGCTTGCGTGGGTAGATCGGCCAGCAGGTGCGTGAGCAACTCGGCGAATTTTTGGATCTGCCGGAGTTTGTCCGCCATGCCTTCGCTGGCGTGGCCGCGATCGTTGGTCACGCCGAGCGCGTGCAGCCACGAGGACGACGGATCGATGAGATGGTTTTTCGCGCGGTTGTGTGACGCTGCGGGCGCAGCCGCACTCGACGTGGAAACTTTTTTAACGCGGAGACGCGCGGAGCCGTCGGACTGTGTTTCGAACTGCGCGTTCTCCGTCGCGGTGAAGAGATGCGCGTCCAGAAAATCGCGACCGACGAGCGACTCGATTTGCGCGAGCGCTTCCGCGGGAGGGAGGTTTTTCGTCACGTCCCGCGTTTCATGCCGCCAGACGAACGTGAGATGCGGTCCGCTCTTCAGCGTGACCGGACGCACGAAGACATTGCGGAGCGTGGCGTCGGTGCCGCGGTATTTGCCGAGCGTAAGTTTTGACCAAGCCCCGCTGTCCACCGCAGCGTGGAGGAGCGAAAAGAAGCGGGCACGGGCATCGGTCGGAGCGGACATGGGCTCGGAGTGTGCCGCACTCGGTCGCGACGTAAAGCGGCACGTGGCGCGATCCGGTCCGGACCTTGTCGCGACTTTGGCCGCACCTTGTCGCGACCGTGTCCGGACCTCATCGCGACCATGCACGCACTAGGTCTCAACACGGTGCGCACATGGTCGCGACCAGGCACGCACTCCCTTGCGAATGCCCGTATCAGACTGCGGAAAAGCAGCCCGCCGGGCGATAAATGGCTAAACTCCGTATTACGGAGTTTCGCTGAGCTGAACGAATGGCCCACCGGCAACAGCCCGCGGGGGCGGCAGGCTCCACCTCTTCGCGTTTTTCTCCGGCGCGCTTCCGTTTCTGCCTCTGTGACCGCTGAGCCTCTGTGGTTCAGAATTTCAGCGGTCAGGGGAGGAACTCGGTCGTGATCGCGTTCTCGGCGGTGATTTTGCCGCGTTTCAGGATGCCGAGCGATTCGAGTTGTTCGATTTGCTTCGCAAAGCGCGCGGGATCGAGACGACCGACGTTTTCCGGACCGCCGTTGGCGTCGCGGCCGGTCACGAGTTTGCCGTCGATGATCATCTGACGGGAGAACATCATGAACTCGTCGGTGTTGTTCGGATTGGCGCGCTTGAGTGCTTCATGCGCGGGCGTTGGATCGCCCTCGAGGTAATCGCGCCAACCGCGGATGTAGGCGCGCACAAAGGCGCGGAGTTGCTCGGGATTCTGGCGGGCGAATTTCCGGTTGGTCACGAGCACGGCGTAGGCGCGGAAATCGGCGTCCCAGGTGGAGAGGAAGCGCGGCATCTGCGCTCCGGCCTGCACGATGTGATACGGCTCGGCGATGTAGTAGCCCTGCTGGATCGCCTCCTTGTTGCCGAGGAAAGCGGCGACGGAAAAGTTCTGCGGGACGACGTTGAATTGCAGGTTGTATCGCTTTTTCAGATACTCGAGAAATGCCCACTCGGGACGAGCGATGATGGTTTTACCCTGTAGATCCTCAAAGCGCTGCACGCTGCTGCTCGCGTTGACGAGGAGACCGGAAGGGTCGTCCTGAAAAACAGCGGCGAACTGCACGACGGGCAGACCCTCGGCCTGCTGGAGGAGCGTGTTGGTGCTGTCGGCTTGACCGACGGCGGCCTGCCCGGTGGCGACCTTGGGCATGACGAGGGCGTTGGGGCCGCCGGGGAGGAGTTCGACGTCGAGGCCCTCTTCGCGGAAATAGTCGCGCGCGAGTGCCTGGTAGAATCCGCCATGTTCGGGCTCCGGCACCCAGTCGAGCTGCACGGTGATCTTGAAGAGCGGTTTCGAGTCGGCAGCGAAAACGGCCGAGCAAAGAGCGGCCGCAACGAGGAGGAGGCGGACAGGTTTCATGGAGGGAAAGGAGAATCAGACGTCGGTGCGCTCGATCGAGTCGTGCCAGCGACGCAGCGTGAGCCAACTGAGGAAAATGACGACAGCGACAAACAAAAATCCGAGCACGCAGGTGATCGCTGCGGTGGCGAAGAGCGCGGGATATTTTGCCTGACTCGAGTAAATGATTGCCTGGAAGCCGAGTCCGCCGCCGTCGCCGGCGGACGACCCCGCCGTGTAGTCGCCGACGAGCGCACCGATCGGCGCAAGTGTCGCGGCGATACGCAGTCCGGTGAAGAAGTAGGGCAGCGCGGAGGGCGCGCGGAGCAGGACGAGTTGTTGCAGCTTTGTCGCGCGCCACATCTGGAAAAGTTCGACCAGATTGCGGTCGGTCGAGATCAGGCCCTGCGTGGTGTTCACGACGAGCGGGAAGAAGCAGATGAGAAACGTGATCACGATCACGCTCTTCAGACCGGCACCGACCCACAGCACGAGAATCGGCGCGACGACGATCACCGGTGTCATCTGCAGGATCATCAAAAACGGATACAGGCTCGCGCGGATGAGCGGCGACAGCGACAGCAGCACCGCGCACACGATGCTCACGGCAATCGCGAGACCGAAGCCGAGCAGCGCGCCGTAAGTGGTGTTGAGCGCGGCGCGGCCGAGCGGACCCGCGTGGTCGAGGAGCGCGCTCACGACCGCGCCAGGCGTGGGCAGGAGAAAACGATAATCCTCGGAGAGCGCGAGATGGATGCCCTGCCAGAGGAGCAAGAGGAAAACGCCGGCGCAGGCGGGCAACAGGATCGTGGACCAACGCAGTTGCATGCGAAATCAGGCGGCGGGTTGTTCGATCGAGCGCAGGAGCTGCGACGTCTGCGCGACGGTATCGAGATAGTCGCGCGACTGGCGCACCTCGGCCGTGCGCGGATAGGGCAGGTCGACGATCACCTCGGTGTGGATGCGTCCGGGATTGGCGGAGAGCACGAGGATGCGGTTGGACAAAAACACCGCTTCGGAAACCGAGTGCGTGACGAAGAACGCGGTGAACGCCTGCTGCTGGCGGATCGCGAGCAACTCTTCGTTGAGATGTTCACGCGTGAGTTCGTCGAGCGCGCCGAACGGTTCGTCGAGCAACAGAATTCGTGGCGACAACGCGAGCGCACGCGCGAGCGAAACGCGCATCTTCTGTCCGCCGGAAAGCTGGCGCGGATAAGCGGCGGTCTTGTCGGAGAGTTTCACGAGCTCCAGCGCGTGCTGGCGAAGTTCTACGCGTTGCGCGGCCGGCACGCCACGAATACGGAGCGGCGCCTCGACATTGGCGGCGACCGTGAGCCACGGCAGCAACGTCGGCTCCTGAAAAACGAACGCGAGCGACGAGAGCGGATCGGCACCGGCCTCGCACTCGACGGCGACCTGGCCGGTCGTCGGCGCGGTGAGGCCCGCGATCAGGCGCAGCAGCGTGGACTTACCGCAACCGCTCGGGCCGATGAGGCTGATAAAGTCGCCTGCCGAGGCTTCGACGGAAAGCCGGTCGAGCACGAGCGGACCGGAGGGGAAGCGTTTGGAGACGTCAGCGAGCTCGACGACGATTCGCGGGGACATGCGCGCGGGACCATTGAAGAACGCACGCGAGAGCGCAACCGCTCACTTGCGGCGCGTGAAAACACACGGACGATTGCGTCAATTTGATGTGTTGGATGCGCACAAACCGACTCTTGGTCGGGAGCGATAGGGGTCTTCCTTCTGCGATCAACACGAGGACGCGGCGAAGAGCCCAATCCGGTTACAGTCGCACGTGGGGTATCCGACGGCTTCAAGATTTTCTTTCTGCGGTTGTAGCCCCGTTGACTTGTAAGGGAGGACCTTGCCCATCGGCCGAACTTTGATCGCGCTCATCTGCCCCCAAAAAACGGCCACGATGCGCGGACGCGCGGCAGCACGGCGATGTCCGATACGCTCTCATGTGCACCGACCGTTTGAATCCACATCTCAACCCGATCGCTGAGAATCCTTCCGCCGATCTCGTATCTGCCGCCGGCGACAGCTTCGAACGTCACCTCTCCGATGCCGCCTGTCTCCAGACCGAACGGCTCGATTTCCACGACGTGCGTCCCGGGATTTAGAAAAACACGCCGATCCCGAATAACAAAGCCGGACACCCT
>Ga0182793_1000057_pt1 | contig 104596 bp, 84 predicted proteins | sample Passage237A_FD_130498 | JGI IMG/M metagenome (GOLD analysis project Ga0182793, IMG submission 130498) | Cellulose adapted compost microbial communities from Newby Island Compost Facility, Milpitas, CA, USA - Passage2 37A (version 2) (version 2) ... | reverse complement strand
TCTGAAGTCGCCAACGGCTAAAAAACTAACTTTCGGAACTGACTTTCTGATAGAGCAAAGAAAGAAAGAAGGCTTGCCCGTTTAATATGAAATCTCCTAAAGGAAACGTCCTGCAATGTTTCAGAACGTTTCCTTATGAGTTTGTTGAAACTATCTTATCAATGTTACATCTCCCTTGTATACTTCCACTTTCCCACCAGGATAAGCTAGCCGGATGATGTAATAATAAACGCCCGGATTCTGTGGCACGCCATTAAAAGAGCCATCCCAACCATCGTTAATGTCTGTAGTGTAAAAGACCTGCTGCCCCCAACGGTTGAATATCCGGAACTCCTGAAGTTTCTGGAAACTGACACTTCCTGCCTTGAAGATATCATTGCGTCCGTCCCCGTTAGGCGTAAATGCCGTAGGGATAAAAATCTTGTCGGTATAATCTGGTGTAATGGTAACCGAGTCAATATTCCGGCAACCATTTTTATCGATGCCACTCAGATAAAAAGTAATTGGCTCGGTAATGCGTGTGGTAGGTGCAGTACCATATGGGTCGCTTACTTTTCCTGAAGGCGACCAGCTATAGAGGTATGCGCCATCACCATGAAGAGTTAGTTCAGTACCATATTTCACCACCATATTTTCTTCAAGAATATCTACAGGAGGCAAAGGATTGACATTTACGACCGAAGCAAGTGTATCGGCACAATGATACTGATCGCTGATTACCACCTGATAGATGGATGTTTCTTTCGGTGCAGCATGAGTTGTTGCACAATCCAGACAGGTCAATGATGACGGATCAGCAGCCAGCCAGAGATACTCAACACCTCCTGTTGCTATGAGCGGCACTCGTTCTCCGAAGCAAATCGTTGTATCGGTGGGTATGATCTTCGGATCGCGGAGAGAAAGGGTAATCTCGGCTGAATCTCTGTGAGCGCAACCGTACTTATCTGTTACGGAAAGATGGTAAGTTATATTCTCCGAAATATACGCCAGCGGACTTTTAACTGTGGAGTCAGAAAGCAATGTGCCCGGCGACCATCTTACTATAGGTTCGCCTGCCGGTGGCTCGCATATAGAAAAACGAACTTTAGGACGAAGATTTCGCTGGCCTCCCAGAGTTCCCTCTAAAGTAATCGCACAGCCGGAAAGACCAAAGCCCGAGCGCCTGAGCACAGAAACAAAAGGTGTAACATCGTGCGCTACCTCGTCGCTTAATGAAGAACTCAGATTATCAAAGCATGTTTCAATAATCAGGTTGCTTGTTCCATCCCAGGCAAAAGGCGTGGTAAGGTTGAAAGTATTCCAGCCGGTGGTTGTGGTGTGGGAAGTCGCAGCATATACTGTTTGTGCTCCTGTTGGGAAAAGTGCAGAAAGTGAAGTGCCCGACGTGCACATCATTTTGATGGTAAAATTGGAATAAGAAAATGAGGATAATTTCTGCACAACCAGCCACTCCAACGATGTGATCATACCTGGCTTCAGTCCCCGTTCTCTCAGCTCACTCGCAAGAAACAGATACTGAGCACGCTGATCTTCTGCGCCACCGAAAAACGGAGAATTTGCCGCTGTAATCGAGTCTCTTCCTCCTACAAAAGCAGCCATTGTGGAACCACCACAAGGAAGTGTTGCTGTACCGCAGGTCACAGGCTGTGGTGGAAGTGTCGAATGGTTGATCAGGTCGAGGCTGATGTATTGAGCATCGCAAAGGATGGTATCGGTGAGTGCTATTACCAACCCATCGTACGAACTGATCGAGAAACTAATATTGTCATCTAAAGACTGAGGCACACCACAACTATCAAGCAGTGTATTGAGATCGGAACCGGTACCGGCCTTGATCGTATAAACTCCATCGGTCTGCAAAGGTGGTTGCACAATGAATACCACTGTATCTGTAAAGTTTAAAGTATCGCAGCCAATTCCGTAAGCAGCCACAACACTTGCGCTCTGCGGTCCACTTAAAGAAAAATCGGAACCGTTGGAAGCAATAGAACCGCAGGCAATTCTCTTGTTCATCTTTACTCTAAACTCCGTACAGGCAGGTTGCACCACCGATTGATAAGCTGGTGCTTCATAAGGATCCACCGTAAAAGGAATAAAAGCGCCAACCGGCAGTGGAATATTGCAGGTATTGAGCAGCGTATTGCCATTGCTTCCTATCTGCGCTACAAGGTTGTAAGTACCAGGAGGAAGGGGTGCAGCAAAGTTGATAACGATTTTATCGGTATAACCGTTTGTTCCGCCGCAGTTCACTCCGGTAGCTGAGGCAATAGTACCTCCGGCTACGGTAAAATCCGTTCCATCTGCTGCTATGCTGTTACAAAGTATGTTATGGTTGGTTTGAACCGTTATCTGTTGTGCATTGTTGCAGGAAGGGATTACAGATACTAACGAAGGAACCGGACCATTGAAGGTGGCGGTGGTTCCGGTAAAGTCCAGCGTGAAACCACTACTTGGACCACCGACGAAAGGATCACCGAAATTGTTGATCATGATCAGATATACATCTCCCGCATTGGCATTTATCTGTTGCAGAAAAGAGCCTCCGGTAGCACCTGCTGTAGTAAAGGGTGAAGTTGAAGTTGTATTTAATCCGACCACTCCGTTGACATTACTGCCAGGCCAGTTATTATTAAAGTTGCAGCGAATTACATCGGACTGCGTAAAGGTGCTACAGGTCTTCCCTGTTATATCGATCACTGCAAAGTCATAATCGTCTGTAAGGTTGAGTGGCGAAATGGTAAAAACGATGATGCCGGCAGTCACTACATTCATTCGGAACCATACGACATTTCCTTCTCCTCCGAAACAGGGAGTATTGGTAAGATCACTCACCTGGCCAATACCCTGGTAACTGAAAGAAGACGTGAAAGTATTACCACATATTTCAATGGCATTGCAGGCATCTTGCTCTGGTTGATTGATCGGAAGTAGTTGTGCCTGTGACACAACACCCGAAATGCACAGCAGGAACAAGAATAAAAACAGCCGTTTCATGAGGTAGCTTTGTCTAAAAGTAAACAATACGTGTATTACATACAAGACAATACAATACTTACACTAGTTGGTAACCGGACTGTCATAAAAAAGGGTTGATGTTGATCAACCCCCGAATGCATCTTTTATTTTATCGAAAAAACTCCTGTCCTCTTTCGTACTTCCGGCGTTGGGACCAGGCTTGAAATTGGGAGAATTTTTCAGTTTCTCCAGCATTTCCCTCTCTTCAGCGGAAATGTTCTGCGGCGACCATACATTGACTTCTACCAACTCGTCGCCCTTTTCATAGCTCTGAAACGCCGGAAACCCTTTTCCTTTCAATCGGAAAATTTTCCCGCTTTGGGTACCTGCAGGAATCTTGATCTTGGCTTTGCCGTCGATGGTTGGCACTTCGATCTGCGTCCCCAGCACAGCTTCAGGAAAGGAAATATGGAGCTGATACACTACATCCAGATCGTGTCTTTTCAGGAATGGATGTTTTTCTTCCTCAATAAGTATGAGCAGATCACCCGGAGCGCCGCCACGTTCACCAGCGTTTCCTTTGCCACCCATGCTCAACTGCATACCTTCCTGTACGCCAGATGGGATTTCCAGTGTCAGCATTTCCTCCCCATAAACTCTTCCCTCGCCCTTACAACTGCCGCATTTCGCAGTGATTTGTGTTCCTTCGCCATTGCAGGTCGGACAAGTCGTTACCGTCTGCATCTGACCCAAAAAGGTGTTGGTTACACGACGCACCTGACCGCTGCCTCCGCAAGAAGTACAGGTCTGTACCGAACCTCTGTCTTTAGCGCCGCTGCCATTGCAGGTATCGCAGGAAACATATTTTTTGACCTTTATTTTTTTAGTAGCACCATTGGCGATCTCTCCGTAGTCCATTTTTAGCTTCACTCGCAGATTGGCTCCGCGCGTTCCCTGCCTGCGTCCACCTTGTCTTCCTCCGCCTCCGCCAAAGAAACTGCCGAAAACATCGTCTCCGAAGATATCGCCAAAGTTCTGGAAGATGTCTTCCATACGCATGCCGCCGCCGAAACCACCACCACCACCGGCACCGCTCATACCTGCATGGCCAAACCGATCATATTGAGCCTTTTTATCGGGATTGCTCAATACGTCATAAGCTTCTGCCGCTTCTTTAAATTTTTCTTCGGCATCTTTATCGCCGGGATTGCGGTCGGGATGGTACTTGAGGGCTATTTTGCGATAAGCCTTTTTGATCTCATCGGCACTTGCTGATCGGGAGACTCCCAATACCTCGTAATAATCTCTTTTTGACATCAGTATATTTTGATGATGTGATCATTTGATGATGCGATCGTCTTCTTATCGACAGCACATCATCATACGCTCACTTATTTTCCTACGATAACTTTTGCGAAACGGATCAGTTTGTCGTTCAAATAGTATCCGGGTTCGATCTCGTCTATTACCTTACCAGACAGCTCCGCAGAGGGAGCAGGTATCTCGGTAATAGCTTCATGCAGATCGGCATCGAACGGCTGACCTATGCTTTCCATTTTGCGCAGTCCTTTTGCCTGCAAAGTTCCACGCAGTTTATTAAACACCAACGAAATGCCTTCCTTCACCTGAGCCAGATCGTCCGATGATTCCATTTGCTTTGCCGCGCGGTCGGTATCGTCCAGCACCTCGAGCAGCGACTGTATGATTTCCTTTCCTGCGGTTTGAATCAGTTCTACTCTTTCCTTGGCATTTCTACGACGGAAATTATCGAACTCAGCAACCAATCGCAGATATTTGTCTTTCGACTCTTCAAGTTCAGCTCTCAATTTCTCCATCTCTGTAGTATCATCCACGCTATCGTCAAGATGCTGCGTTCCGGGAACACTGTCATCTACGTTTAACTCTCTGGCTAAAATGTCTTCGGCAGATTCAGTTTCATGCGTCAGGTTGTCGGTTTGCTCATTCGTTGTCTGCTCTTTGTCAAATGCTTGTTCGTTCATAGCCTTCCTTTTTTTGAAAAACATGGCGCAAAAGTACTGTCAATTACTTTGCCAGTAATGATTTTGGGACAAAATGTCGGGCTCTCTTATCAGTCGTCTTTTTTGTGAAAGCATCCTGTCTTGCTAACTTCATCTGTAATTCTGTACATCATGCGTCACTATATTTCTGTTCTCATTGTCTCGCTCACCATACTCGTAGCGTTGTTTATGGTCGGCAAAGCCTACAATTATAAGTTTAAGATTCGAAATACGGTAAGTGTTTTGGGTAGTGCCGAGCATCATTTTACTTCTGATCTTATTGTATGGACTGCAACTTTTGCCAAGACTTCTTTTGCGCTGAAAGACGCTTATGCTTCGCTGAAACAGGATGAACAACAGGTGCGCAGCTATCTTTCCCAGCAGGGTATTGCGCCGGAGGAAGTAATATTTTCTTCGATTGTCATTGAAAAACTCTTCGATTATACCTATGATGAACACGGACGGCAAACCGGTTCTCGTTTTAATGGCTATCAGCTCAGACAGAATGTAAAGGTGGAAAGTAAGGATATCGCCAAGGTAGAAAAGGTGTCGCGAGAAATAACAGAATTACTGCAATCGGGTATCGAGCTTAGTTCGCAGGAGCCGCGTTATTATTATACCCGTTTATCGGATTTAAAGATCAACCTGCTTTCGAAAGCTGCCGCCGATGCACACAATCGCGCCAGTACCATTGCCAAAAATGCTCATGGCAATCTGGGTAATCTTCGTAAAGCGAGCATGGGTGTTTTTCAGATTACCGGACAACACAGCAATGAAGACTATTCCTATGGAGGAACATTCAACACCAGCTCTAAAAACAAGACGGCTTCGATCACGGTACGCCTCGAATACGAACTCGACTAGAAAGGTTTGAGTTTGCGATCGAGGATATTTCGGAGCGGGAAGGGATAGCGGTTTAAATAATATTCGTAGTAATGTTCGATTGCGGGAGAAAAAGAACTATAGAATTTCGCTACGTCCGGAATATCGGAACCTTCAAAATCCAATACACGCGCTGTGCCCGCATACTTTTGGATCATTTGGTCAATAAAAAAATAGGTGGCGCGCATTTGCCGGCCTTTTTCGGTCGGTGCACCCAGTAGGTAATATAATCGTTTGCCATCATCAAACATCAGACCTGCATATACCATATCGCCCTGTTCGTCGCGCACGGCGCCTAAACGACAGAAGCCTTTTTCCATTGCAACCGTCAGCAATTTCTCCAACTTCTGATAATGTGATGCATCGTAACTGCTGCGTTGTTCGTAAGCGAGTCTATAAAGTCTTATAACATCATTAATGGACAGGTCGCCACTCCATAAACATCCCCTTTTTGCTGCCTTCCTGAGATTTTTCTGACATTGAGGAGTGAATTTGTCAAAAATTGAGGCATAAGGTTTGTTCAGATCCAGAATGAAATTAGTTCGTACTCTCTTCTTTGCTGCGGGAAAAAATTCCGGATCTGAAAGATTGAGATGAACAATCTTGGCAAAGGATATGATTTTGGCAACCACTTCCGAACGGATCTCCGGCGGCAAAAAAGAGGAACTGTCCGTTCTCTGTATAAAAGGAGGAATTGCCAGCATAGTTATACCCAGCTTTCTTTTTACCGGAAGGGGCATTATCATTTCATAGTTGCCTGCGACCAGTCCGTACCAATCTTCAGCAATGGCATCGAGATACCAGGAATAGCTATAGATAAGGCAGGATTGCCTTTGCACACAGTCGTCCCATTTGTGCCTGTCCAGCCCGGAAGCCGCGATAATATTGATGGAATCTTTAAGCGCCAAAAACCGCTATTTAAATTGTAATACCTGTGCAGGTTGTATACGGCGAATATACAATGAGGGTAGCCACATGCAAAGCACACAGATGATGAGGGTTATCAGATCCACAGCTATGATATGCCACCAGTTGATACGAACCGGAACCTGGCTCATATAGTAGGTAGTCTCCGAAAGCTTAAGGAAACCCGTTTTTTGCTGCAGGTAACAGAAACCCAATCCGATCATATTCCCTGCAGCGATGCCGGTGAAAGCGATAAGCGCAGCATAATACAGAAAGATAGCTCGTAGGTGCGACTGGTTCATTCCTAAAGCTTTGAGCAACCCAACTGTTCTTGCCTGCTCTACAATAAGAATAAGCAACGCCACCGCCAGATTAATGACTGCCACCACTGCCATAATGATCAGTACGATTCGGGCATTGATATCCTGAAGTTGCAGCCAGTCGAATACATTGGGATAAATTTCTCGCATGGTGCTGGTGGTCAGCGGAGCCTCGATGTAATCGTCGAAAATAAGGTTGGCGAGCGTATCAGAGAGGCGAGGATCGGAAAGGTTTATCTGGTATCCGTTGATATGATCGGGCTGCCAGTTGTTGATCCGCTGCAACAACCGAAGGTCGCAAACACCAAATTCGCGATCCACTTCATCCATGCCGGTATGAAACAGTCCGGTTAGCTTGACCTTCCGAATACGTGGCGTAATGGAACCCGGATCAAGAAAATAAAGCAGCAGATAATCTCCGATTTCCAACTTCAATCTGTCGGCTGTTGTCTTCGACAAGATAATTTCCCGCGAATATGCTGTATCGGAAAAGTCAATATTCTTTCCCTGGAAACTTACTTGTTTGGGAAAGGTATGTGATTCCATCACTCCTTTTAGCTTAATGCCCTCCATAGTCTGATTTGCCTGGAGAATGGCAGGGCGTACTGCATAAGGCACTATTTGTTGAATTCCAGGAACAGACTTCAAACGGTCTGCAAGGTGAGATTCGAAACGGATAGGTGCTGTAGAAATCAGGTTAGAAGTATTGGGATTGAACTCGGTGATATGAATGTGCCCCCAAAAGCTGAATAGCTTCTCGCGTATTTCGTATTTAAAGCCGTTGATAAAGGCAATGGCAATAACCATTACCGCCACGCTCAGTGCAGTAGCCAGGATTGCCAGCCGGATGATGAAGGAAGAAAAACTTCCTTTCTGGCGAAGCAGGTAACGGCGCGCTATAAAAAAGGAAAGGTTCAAAACGGGATCAAAAGTAAAAAGGAAAAGCTTGCCGGAATGACTGAAAAAAGAATTGCCGGAACTTTCGCCCCGGCAATCTATTCATCAATGATTTGGCTCGAACCTTAATCCAAAGCGGTAGCGCCTTCTATGAGCACACTGGCTTTGTTATTCAGCACTTCGACAAAACCACCGGTTATCTCATAAGACTCAGTAGTATTCTTGTCTTTGATCACTTTCATCTTCCCCTTGCCTAATGCAGCCACCATAGGTGCGTGGTTTTCAAGGATCTCGAATGACCCCTGAATGCCCGGCAACTGAATGCCATACACATTGCCGCTAAACACTTTATGCTCGGGAGATAATATTTCTAATTGCATTTTGTTGCGTTGTAAAGTCGTAAAGCTTTGAAGTTTTAAAGCGACAAAGAGATTGGATTTAAATTATCCTTATCCCTTCCACCCTTCAACTTCTCCGCTTAAATATTAATTCTTCGCCTGCTCCATCAGCTTTTTACCCTTCGCGATAGCATCGTCGATAGTACCTACAAGGTTAAAGGCTGCTTCAGGATATTCATCCACTTCGCCGTCCATGATCATGTTAAAGCCACGGATGGTTTCTTCGATCGGAACGAGTACACCTTTCAGACCAGTAAACTGCTCTGCCACGTGGAATGGCTGAGAAAGGAAGCGCTGAACCTTACGTGCACGGGCTACGGTCATTTTATCTTCTTCAGAAAGCTCGTCCATACCCAGGATAGCGATGATGTCCTGAAGTTCTTTATAGCGCTGGAGGATTGATTTCACGCGGTTTGCGCAATCGTAATGTGCATCACCCACGATAAGCGGAGTGAGGATACGTGATGTAGAATCCAGTGGATCCACAGCAGGGTAGATACCAAGGTCAGCGATCTTACGAGACAATACGGTTGTCGCATCGAGGTGGGCAAAGGTTGTAGCCGGAGCAGGGTCGGTAAGGTCATCGGCCGGTACATATACTGCCTGTACTGAAGTGATCGAACCGTTTCTGGTAGAAGTGATACGCTCCTGCATCAGACCCATTTCAGTAGCCAGCGTTGGCTGATAACCCACCGCAGATGGCATACGACCCAGAAGAGCCGACACCTCAGAACCTGCCTGAGTGAAACGGAAGATGTTATCTACGAAGAACAGGATATCCTTTCCTTTACCGGTTCCATCGCCGTCACGGAAATATTCTGCGATTGTAAGACCGGAAAGCGCCACACGAGCACGGGCACCCGGAGGTTCGTTCATCTGCCCGAATACGAAAGTAGCTTTTGAATCTTTCAGTTCTTCCTGGTTTACAGAAGAAAGATCCCAGCCGCCTTCTTCCATGCTGTGTTTGAATTTTTCGCCATACTTAACGATACCGGCTTCGATCATTTCGCGCATCAGGTCGTTTCCTTCACGGGTACGCTCTCCCACACCGGCAAATACAGAAAGACCGGAGTAAGCTTTCGCGATGTTGTTGATCAACTCCTGAATCAATACGGTTTTACCCACACCTGCACCACCAAACAGACCGATCTTACCACCTTTTGCATAAGGCTCGATCAAATCGATTACCTTAATACCTGTAAAAAGTACCTCGGTTGCGGTAGAGAGGTTTTCGAACATTGGTGGTTTCGCGTGGATCGGACGACCGTTTGTTTTGTCCGGCTGCGGCAAACCATCAATCGCATCACCGGTTACATTGAAGAGACGACCATGGATTTGCTCACCAATGGGCATTGCGATCGCTTTTCCTGTGTCTCGCACTTCCATGCCGCGAACCAATCCTTCTGTACCGTCCATAGCTACCGTACGAACGCTGTCCTCACCGAGATGTTGTTGCACTTCCAGTACCAGCTTATCACCGTTTTCACGGGTCAATTCAAGCGCGTTGTAGATTTCCGGAAGCTTTGCATCGCCCGTGAATATCACGTCCACAACCGGTCCGATGATTTGTTTGATTTTACCAACGTTTGGCATAAGACTTTGTTATCTAAAAGAGAAATGTTTGATTAAAATAAATTAAGGGGTGTCCCCAATTTTGGCGCAAAGGTAATGGTACGCACTGAAAATGCAAAAGAGAAAATTCTTTCTCGGGATGACGTTGTAAAGTCGCAAAAAGAGCAAGCTGCTAAGTTCAGTGTGCAGCGGAGCAGGGACAAACAATTCGACCGCATTGACGACTTCTTTGTACCACTAAGAACAGCCTGGCATTAATTTTTACCTTAAGGGTATTCTATGGATACCTTACTGATTATCCTTGCAGGGCTTGCCATCATCGCTGGAATATTCGGGAGTTTTCTGCCGTTTCTGCCCGGACCTCCTGTGGCATGGACTGGGTTACTGATGCTGCATTTCACTGACAAGGTGGAATTCTCTCTAAGTTTTCTTGTCATTACCGCGGTGGTTACCATAGCAATAGCGGCGCTGGATTATCTTCTGCCTATCTGGACTACCCGACGGTCGGGAGGGACCAAATCCGGACAACGTGGAGCCACCGCCGGAATGATTGTAGGTCTGTTTGCAGGCCCTCTGGGAATTCTCCTTGGACCTTTAATTGGCGCTTTTGTGGGAGAACTGATCCACGACAGTTCCGACTGGAAAAAAGCACAGCGGGCTGCCTGGAATTCCTTTCTGGGATTTCTGCTGAGTACGGGAATTCAGCTCGGCTGGTGTCTGATCATACTTTTCTGGTACATCAGAGCGCTGTTCTAGTAGAGCCGTTCAAACTCAAAGGAAGGACTGCCTTTTACTCCGTTTACATTGTAGAAGTCTATAAAACGGAGCTTCCAGTATTCATCATCCTGATTTCTGAGGATGAAACATTTCTTAAGGTCGGATTCGTAAATGCCTGTATTAAAATTATACTTCTTCCAGTCAAAACCGATGGCATCGCGTCGATTGCTAAATCCTTCCTGCATAGATAAGCCATTGTAGGAAATACTCTGAAATCCTGTGATGCTATCTGCACGGGCTACGGTATTGAAGGGATTGAGCAATACACCGGTTACGATATATCTGGTATTTTCCAGCTCATAATATATATATCGGTATCGGGTGAAGACAATATCCCATGTGTGCTTTGCAGGCTCCGGAAATACCTGTTTGCCTCCGTTGTCGAATGAAAAGTAGGAATAGTTGAAAGCAGGATTTTTAGAGATCGTAAAGCTGGTAAGCGACGTGCTGTTGATATCGCCGTATTCAATCTTGTAAACAGTATCGTTAACCGCGGTAAGTACCAGTTTTTTGAAGCTACCGTCAGTAAATTTCAAAATATAGGTTTCGTTTTTGCCGCGCCAGTCACCTACATAGGTTGAATCGGGTAACCCACTAGGTGAGTCAAATCCCCAATCTCGATCTTCTACAATATATGCATGAGCTTCGGTAATAGAACCGGGATTCGTGTTGTGAGTATTGTACATCAAAAGGTCCTTTGCACCATTCATAAACACATGAAAACCACTGGGTGCTGCTTCAAATGCCAAATCCCAGGAATTGACTTTACTTGTCATCACAGATTGTCCTGTGGAAAAATCAAAGAACACCTGATCCTGATAATCCTCCCCAAGATCTACTCTTGTAATCTGTGCGGGGCTCAGTGCAGGTTTTGCTATAGGCTCCTCAGCTTTTTCGCAGGACGCCATTCCTCCCAGACCCAGAAAAAAAAGTGCAATGAAAATGTACCTTTCTAACCTCATGACATGCAAATATCTATCACCAATATATGCCAACTGTCAGGCTTGTGTCATTCAAAGCTATGATATGAGTCATTTCCCGAGAATTCCCCCTTTTGGGTTTAGATAGAATCTTTTGATGGCTGGCATTATTTTATAAGTACTAGGTGCAGCCTCTATGATTACCTAACACTATGAAAACAGGCAGGACAAAACATCCTGCCTGTGATTCTACCCCCTCACGGGGGTTTCTTTTTTTACTGTAGACTTGCTTAGTATCCAAATATTTCTTCCTTGCTCAGCTTTCTGAAAGTACCCAAACGTTCTAAGTCCTTTTGAGATACTTTCTGTTCCGAAGCTACAATACAATAAGTGTAAGGCTTGCCGGAAATGAAGCGTGCGTGAAAAGCTTTCAGATCGTTATAACTGATCTTGTCGGCCTGTTCATAAACCATTTTACGATAGTCGTCGGTAAGTCCGCGGCGCTCGGCAACCAGAAAATTATTAATAATAGCATCCTGAGTAATACGCTCGGTCTCAATATCTTTCTTGATAGCTGACTTCGCACTGATCAGGCTGTTTTCCACGGCTGGTAAGTCAGTGAGCAGTTCGTTCATGGCACCAACTGCTTCGTTTAGTTTATCCGCCTGACTACCTACATAGGCACTTAATGTATAGGGATCTTCTTTCTTTTCCGGGGTCATAAAATAGGCGCTGGTGGAATACGCCAGGGCTTTACTTTCTCTGATGGTTTGAAAAACAATAGCTCCCATGTTTCCACCGAAATAGTTATTGAATACATCAATTTGCGCCTGCATGGCCGGATCGTAACCGGGAATATTTCTCACCCAGCGAATCTCGCTCTGTACCATATCATAGTCGGCAAATAGAACCTGATTTGATTCCTGATTACTGAAACGGAAGGTTTTAGCCGGAGGTGCAGCAACAAAGTTTGACGGTACTTTATGAAGCTTGCCTAGAGACACAGCCAACTCATTTACCGGCATGGGTCCGTAATAAAGAATACGATGCTTATACTGTGGAAGTTGGTGCAACATATTTACCAGTTCCGTTGCAGAAAGAGCTTCCAATTCTGCGTCGCTCAGCACATTGTTAAAAGGATTGGAGGCTCCATATCGGGCATAAGCCATAAGCCCCTGCATGATGGCTCCTTTATTGTTCTTGGCATCTGCGCGACTTTTTGCAATGCGTGCTTTCAGTGCTTTCAGCGCTTTTTCATCCGGCTGGCAGTTGGTCAACAGGTCTTCCAGCAATGTTACAGCCTGCGAAAAGTTCTCCTGTAATCCTTCCAGACTAATAGTAGTAAACTCATTGCCGGCATTTACATTAAAGCTACAAGCCAGTTTGTAAAATTCTTTGGAAATATCTTCTGCAGTTTTGTCCGGTGTACCGAGGAACTGCAGATAATTGGCGGCTACAGCCAAGCGTTTTTCGTTCCATGTGCCAGCCTCTATGCGATAGCTCATACGGAACAGTCCGTTCTCTTTATTTTGTACATATAGCAGTTCGGCAGGTCCTACCTTAGCACGTTTCAGGTCTTTATTGTAGTCCAGCCACACAGGTGCGAGTGGTGCTACCGGCATAGAAGCCACTTCTTTCACAAATGCAGACTGAGCACCGGCGTTGGTTTCTACTGGAGTGATAGCGGGCTTCTCCACTTTTACAATGTTCTTGTCTTCGCCTTTACGTTTATAAACAGCTACATAGTTATTGCCCAGGTATTTGTTGGCATAGGCAACGATATCTTTCTTGGTAATACCTGAAAGAATTTCTGCATAAGCCACATTGTTTTTCCAGTCGTCTTCAATCGCAAAAGTGTACATCAGCGCCATTGCTCGTGAACTGTACTTTTCATTCTGCTGCATCAGATACTTCTTCGCGTTGTTAATGATCGATGTAAGCAGCGACTCATCGAAATTTCCTTTTTTCAGGTTTTCGATCTCGCCAAGCATCAGCGAACGAACTTCATCGAGGCTTTGACCCTGCGTAGGTGCACCCTGAAGCATCAACACGCCATAGTCAATCATCACGTTGGTATAAGCCGAGGCGCGTAAAAGTTTTTGTTGTTTTACCAGATTCAGATCCATAAGTCCTGCCTTACCATTGGTAAGCACCTGACCTACGATATCGGCGATCAGCACATCTTTATCATGAATGCCCGGCAGCCTGTAGCCCATTGCTATAAATTCTGCATCAGGGCCAAATACTTCCTTCACCACAGGCTCTTTAATGGGTTCTTCAGGCTGAAACTTATATTCAGGTATGGGCTTAGGCTGCATGTATGCAAAAGCAGCATCTATCTTTTTGATCAGCACATCGGGATCAAAATCGCCTGATACAATGATGCCCATGTTGTTGGGAACGTAATAAGTGTTGAAGTATTTTCTGATCTCCAGCAGTGAAGGATTTTTCAGATGCTCTACTGTACCAATGGTAGTCTGCTTTCCATAATTGTGATTACGGAAAAGTGCGGACATCATTGCTTCGTTCACCTTGCGTGGATCGCTGTCGAGTGTGCGGTTCTTTTCTTCATACACAGCTTCAAGTTCTGTATGGAATATGCGGAAGACAGGTTTATGAAAACGATCTGCCTGCACTTTCAAAAATTTATCAACAGCATTCGCCGGGATGTCTTCAGTGTACACAGTCATTTCATGAGAGGTAAAGGCATTGGTACCCTGTGCCCCCATTTCGCTCATCATCTTGTCATACTCATTAGCGATGGCATATTTTGAAGCCAGACCTGAAACTGAATCAATCTGGCGATAAATAGCCTTGCGAACTGTTTCATCCTTTGTCTGATTGTATTTTTCATACAGACCATCGATAGCATCCAGCAATGGCTTTTCCTTTTGCCAGTCGAGCGCACCAAAATTTTCCGTGCCTTTAAACAGCATATGTTCCAGATAGTGTGCCAGTCCGGTATGCGTAGCAGGATCGGTCTTGGAACCCGCCTTAGTGGCGATATACACCTGCATGCGCGGATCTTTGTTGGTAGGACTGAGAATAACTGTTAGTCCGTTTTTGAGCGTGTAAAAGCGCGACTGTGTAGGATCGTTCGTTACATAGCGATACTTATACCCGGCAGATGTACCTTCCTTCCAGGTGTATGCTTCCTGTGCCAGTGCCTGCGAGGCAACGAACAACAGACACAGAGACAAAACTGTGTGCTTGAAAAAATGAAACATAAATGAATTTTGAAAGCGCGTAAGTTACACCATAAAAAGACAAAGGAGCGCGGACGCACTCCTTTACTATGGTTTTTAGGATAAAATTACCTTTCCCTGCGAGGCAGGGGTCAGAAGGTTCTATTCCTTAAAACCGTCATAAGTTCTGGTAAGCTTCAACACCGTTACACCCAAAGGTGGCAATGTAAGCGAAAGGCTGTGCGATCTTCCGTGTTTTGCGATCGGCGCGGTTTCCATTTCCAGATCGTTGACGCAATTGCTGCCGCCATATTCTGACCTGTCTGAATTGAACAATTCGGTGTAATACCCCATTCGCGGCACACCGATACGATAATTTTCTCTGCACATTGGTGTAAAATTGGCTACAAAGAGCAGATCGTCTTCCGGTCGCATTCCTTTCCGCAGCCAGGCAATCACGCTGTTGGTTGTATCATTGAAATTAATCCATTCAAAACCCTCCCATGAAAAATTTCGTTCGTATAAAGCCGGCTGTGAGCGGTATAAACGATTGAGATCTGCAACCAGTTTTTGAATGCCTCGGTGTGCCTCATATTGACTTTCATGCCAGTCGAGGCTAAAATCATGACGCCATTCATGTCTTTGCGCAAACTCGCCTCCCTGAAAGATCATCTTCGCCCCGGGATGTCCGTACATATAGGCAAATAACAAACGAAGATTGGCAAACTGCTGCCAGTCGTCGCCGGGCATTTTGTTGATCAGCGAACCCTTTCCATACACCACTTCATCGTGCGAAAGAGGAAGCAAAAATCTTTCGGAAAAAGCATAAACAATCGAAAAAATCAGTTGTCCCTGATGATGACTTCGATAGACAGGATCTTTAGAAAAATAGCTAAGCGTATCATGCATCCAGCCCATCATCCATTTCATATCGAACCCCAAACCATTGGCATCAACAGGATGAGTCACGCCGGGAAATGCAGTTGATTCCTCAGCGACAGTTATGGTATCGGGATGAAAAAGATGCACCTGATTGTTGAACTCACGCAGAAAGTAAACAGCATCCAGATTCTCTCTTCCCCCGTGTTCATTTGGCTCCCATTCACCATTCTGTCGCGAATAATCCAGATACAACATGGAAGCCACCGCATCTACACGCAAACCGTCTATGTGATATTGCTCCAGCCAGTACAAAGCATTGGAGATAAGGAAGGCCCGCACTTCATTTCTTCCGTAGTTAAAAATGAAGCTGTTCCAGTCGGGATGAAAACCTTTGCGAGGATCCGGATGCTCGTAAAGATGTGTTCCGTCGAAGTAAGCCAGTCCGTGCTCGTCAGCAGGAAAATGAGAGGGCACCCAGTCGAGGATGACACCAATATTGGCTTTATGCAGTTCATTCACCAGAAACATAAAATCCTGTGGCGTACCAAAGCGGCTGGAAGGCGCAAAGTATCCGGTGATCTGATAACCCCATGAACCGAAAAACGGATGTTCCATTACAGGCATCAACTCTACATGGGTGAAACCCATTTCACGACAATAAGAAGGAAGTTGTTTTGCGAGTTCGCAATACGAAAGAAAGCGGTTGTCTTCTGTCTTCCTCCAGGAACCGAGATGTACTTCGTAAACAGAAATCGGCTTCGAAAGTGCATGTTCCTTACTTCGGGCTTTCATCCATGTTTGATCACTCCATTTAAAGTCGAGCGACCATACTACAGATGCTGTTGCCGGTGGCGTCTCCCAATGAAATGCGTAAGGGTCTCCTTTTTCAACTACAAAGCCCTTGTGTGATTCGAGGTAATATTTATAATACTCACCCTGACCAAGATGAGGAATAAAGGCTTCCCAAATCCCAGAACCGTCCCAACGCACCTGCATGGGATGTGCTCCGCGATTCCAGCCATTGAAATTTCCGATCACCGATACATATCGTGCATTGGGTGCCCAAAGGGCAAAGTAAGTGCCCTTGACGCCCTTATAGTCCACAATGTGAGAACCAAGTTTTTTATAGAGATGATAGTGCTTTCCTGCTTTGAAGAGACTGATGTCGAAGTCCGAGAACAAGGAAAAATGTTCTGAAGTGCTTTCGGAAAAATCGGAAACGATATTCTCCGTTTCTACGTTCACTCCCGGTTCGACCTTTAACTCTTGTAAAGTGTCTTCGTCTATTCCTTTCTTTCTGGTTTTTTTTGCCATAGCTTTTGCCTTTTATACACGAATCAACTTCTCATTTTTTGCTTTCGTCACGATTGCTTTAATGCCCCGAATCGGAATGATCATCCAGTCAGGACGGTTATTCAATTCGTAGTTGAGCTCGTAAATAGCTTTCTCAAGAATATACGTCTGTAACATGGTATCCAGATCTTCTCTCTCCGCAGGAATAAAGTCATAGCCATTAGCAGTTTCCAGATAAGCCTGCATGAAAAAGCCGCTCATATAGTGATACCATTGCTCTACGAATGGAAGTAAGCGACGACGATCGTCATCCCGTATCTGATCGTTGAGAAACAAGGAGCCATAAGCAGCGTAATGAAAGGAGCGAATCATACCGGCAACATCGCGCAATGGCGATCGCTTTAACCGTCGTTCGCTATAGCTTCGAGCAGGCTCTCCCTCAAAATCGAGTATGATAAAATCCTTTCCGGTAAATAACACCTGACCAAGATGATAATCGCCATGAATGCGGGTTTTCATGGTATCAAACTTTTTCCTGTAAATCCTTTTAAACGCAGCAAGAATATCATCCTTCATCATCAAAACTTCTTCCGCTTCTTTGCGCACCTCTTCCGGAAGTTTTCGCAACGTCCTCACCTGATTCTGAAATGTTGCACGCACCAGCGATTGAAAGCCGGAGAACAGAGAGCGCTGATAATGCAGTGAAAACTCTTCCGGTATAAACTCAGGCAATGACTGACTGGAAGCAAGTGCAATATGCATCTCGGCAGTGCGTACACCCAGCAGTCGTGCGCGTTCTGCTACCGTAGCATCAGCAACCACTTTCAATCCTTCAGGAAGTTCTTCAAAGATGGCAGGATTTGTAAGCGTGCCCCGTAACTCTGAGGGAGATGGAAGTTGTTCTTGCTTCGATAAAATACGTTCATTGAAGGCGGCGAGCCGGTCAAGCATATAGCTCCAGGCATCACCACTGCTCTCTATCATCTCCTGCATCATTCCCAGCACAATGGTATTGTGTGCATACTTCCATTCCACAGTTCCAACAAAAGCAGGAATGTTTTTAAACTTGGCTTCTTCGGAGAGAAAGTGAGTAATCTCCACATCCGGATTGACGGCGCGATCCACTTTGCGATACAGCTTCAGAAAAAACGCATTGTCGTACACAAGCGAAGTATTACTCTGTTCTGCGGAAAGCATCCTTGACTTCAGTTTATCATGTTCCTTCACATACTTTCGCAATGCTTTGCTTCCGGAAAACTGAATATCACTTCCTTTCATGGCAATGTCATGATTGCCTGCCATACGTTGTAAAATTTCCTGTTGCAACTGCACGCCATAAACAGCATCATACAACAATCCTTCATTGCCATCCACTTTTATGCGGGCTATTACCGACTTCGGACAGTTCTCCTCAAGTTTATCGCCACTGTCGCTTTTGCTAAAAGCCACAGCCAGTTGATACAATTCGGGCAGGCCGCTCTCATAAGTCACTTCCATAAGCAACAAAAAAGCACTGCCTTCTTCCAATGGTATTTCAGCATGGTCTGCAATACGCAACGCAAGCATGTTGCGACTCTTACCGCCAAACCAGCGCATCTTCATCAGGTAGTCAGGAAGAATATAGCTTTCCAGTTGTTCCAGGGGATATCGCTCCAGAAGCTCACTCCATCGCTTCAGTTCAAGCGTAGGCAACATTTTTCCTTCTGAAGAAGCGTTTGTCTTTTGCAGTAAAAACCACTGACAGTCGTGCGGACCTAACGTAAAAAAATAGGGCGCATCAGACTTCACAGAAGGAAATTTATTTCTGCTAAAAACTTCTACCGGCTGATATCCGTTGTACTCATTCAGATCGAGCTCCACAGGTTGTATGTATCGGGAAAGATTTACGATCACCAGCATAGTTTCATCTTCCCATGTGCGTGTAAATGCAAGAATCTTTGAATTTTCTGCGTTGATGAATTTCATATCCCCGCGGCTGAAAGCTTTGTACTTTTTGCGCGTGTTGATGATCCTCCGCATCCACCACAGCAGAGAAGTCGTGCTGCGCGATTGTCGTTCTACATTTACCGTCTCGTAATGATATTCAGGATCGAGGATTACCGGGAGGTAAAGTTTGTGCGGATTACAATCTGAAAAACCTGCATTTCGATCGTCGCTCCACTGCATGGGTGTTCGCACCCCGTCGCGATCTCCGAGGTAAAAATTATCTCCCATGCCTATCTCGTCTCCGTAGTAAATCACAGGAGTGCCGGGCAGTGAGAACAACAGATAATTGAGCAATTCGATCTTCTTTCTGTCGTTACCCATCAGCGGCGCCAACCGGTGACGAATACCAAGATTAATGCGTGCTTTGGGATCTTTTACATACACTTTGTACATGTAATCACGTTCTTCGTCGGTCACCATCTCGAGTGTAAGTTCGTCGTGATTGCGAAGAAAGATCGCCCATTGACAGGTAGCAGGAATTTGCGGAGTCTGATCGAAAATATCGGTGATGGGATAACGGTCTTCCATCTGCAATGCCATAAACATTCTTGGCATTACAGGGAAGTGATAGTTCATGTGACATTCATCGCCTTTGCCAAAATAAGAGGCAGAATCCTCAGGCCACATATTAGCTTCGGCCAGCAGCAAAGTGCCGGGATATTTTTCATCTACATGCGCACGTAGCCGTTTGAGGTATTCGTGTGTTTCGGGAAGATTTTCACAATTGGTTCCTTCGCGTTCAAACAGATAAGGGACAGCATCTAAACGAAACCCATCCACCCCCATTTCACACCAATAATCAATGATCTTAAAAACCTCCTCCTGCACGAGCGGATTGTCATAGTTAAGATCAGGCTGGTGATGAAAGAAGCGATGCCAGTAGTATTGTTGTGCTGTCGGGTCCCAGGTCCAGTTGGAAGCTTCAAAATCCTGAAAAATAATTCGGACTCCTTTGTATTGTTTCGGATTGTCTGTCCACACGTAGAAGTTACGTTCCCGAGAATCTTTAGGTGCCTTACGTGCACGCTGAAACCACGGATGCTGATCGGAAGTATGATTGATAACCAGTTCAGTGACTACTTTCAGTCCGCGTTTATGAGCTTCTTTCAGAAACTTCTTAAACTGTCTGATGTCTCCGTAGGAAGGGTTGATACTGTAATAGTCTGCAATATCGTAACCATCATCTTTCAAAGGAGAAGGATAAAAAGGTAGTACCCAAATTGCAGTAACACCCAGATTTTGCAGATAATCTAGTTTTTGCATCAGTCCGCCGAAATCACCAATACCATCACCGTTGCTATCGGCAAACGCTTTGATGTGCAATTCGTAGATAACGGCATCTTTGTACCAATGGAGCTTGTCGTCTATGACAGTGTCCTTTTTTGTCAGCATATAGAGGAATTGGGAACGATATACCAACACTTATAAAACTTGTTCCACCCGGGATGATAAGAGGAATCAGAGAAAATAAATATTCCACAGGCAAAATGTCTAAATTCGTTTCAAGCCGACACCATTTATGAAAAAGCTGACACCACTCCTCTTTTGCATTGTAGCCAATATCATTTTCCTAGTGATAACCTATCAGGAAGAGCATCGAATCAGGATTACCTTACTGCATCTCATAGTTGGTATTATTCCCCTGCTCACACTTTCCGTTTCTCTGGTAAAGGATCTCTTAACGAAGCAACGCCCATAATTTGGGCTTTCAGGAACTAATATCTCTTTCTACGCTAAGGATATGTGCCGGCATTTCGTAAGGATTGAGTTGCACAAAATTCACAGCTCCGTTCCAGCGATATTTATCTCCACTTAAAAGATCACGAACGATATATTCTCCTGTCGGCAAACCAGCTTTCTCTACGGGCAGCGTTATATGTCCGGCTTGTGTATTCCAGCTGTCCGTGTTCACAGCTATGATGAGTTGATTGCCCGTTTTCTTATCGGTCTTTACATAACAAACAATCTGTTCGTTGCTGCATTTGGCAAACTCAATATTGTAAGTGCTCTGAAGTGCAGGATTTTCCTTTCTTATACGATTTACCCGGGCAATAATCTCTTTAATGCGGGTATAAGCATTCCAGTCCCAGTGTTTGATCTCATACTTTTCGTTATCAACATATTCCTCCTTACCGGGCATCGGTTGTGTGAAACCCAATTCATACACCGGACCATAGAGCCCATAACTGGAGGAAAGTGTTGCTGCCAGGATCAGTCTTCTGATATGCGCAACCTCACCACCATAAGTAAGTTCGGGCGGAAGAATATCAGGGGTATTCGGCCAAAAGTTGGGACGGAAATAATAACGCATTTCAGTTTTGGTGAGTTCGGTCATGTACGCTTCAATTTCCTTTGCTGTATTGCGCCAGGTAAAGTAGGTGTACGACTGGTTAAAGCCTGCTTTGGCTAGACGTTCCATGATACGCGGACGGGTAAATGCTTCTGCAAGAAAGATCACCTGTGGATGTTCTCTTCGCACTTCACCGATCATCCATTCCCAGAAAGCAAATGACTTGGTATGCGGATTATCTACGCGAAAAATATTTACGCCTTTATCAATCCAGAAATCAATCACACTCTTGAGTTCCTGCCAGAGATTTTCCCAGTCATCGCATTCAAAATTGAAAGGAAGTATGTCTTCATATTTCTTGGGAGGATTTTCAGCATATTGAACAGTTCCATCGGGACGCCAGCGAAACCATTCGGGATGTTCTTTTACATAAGGATGATCTGGCGCACACTGGTATGCAATGTCCATTGCAATCTCAATATCATATTTGCGTGCTTCGCGAATCAGGTCTTGAAAATCTTTCATCGTGCCTAATGGCGGATGTATAGATTTATGTCCGCCCAAACGATTGCCAATAGCCCAGGGCGAACCCGGATCGCTTTCTGCTGCTGTAAGGGAATTGTTTCTCCCCTTTCTTTTTTCTTCACCGATCGGATGAATCGGCGGGAAATAAAGAGTATCGAAACCCATCGCAGCGATCCGTGGAAGGATCTGTTTCACGTCTTTGAAAGTTCCGTGCTTTCCCGGCTCCTGCGATGCAGACCGGGGAAAGAGTTCGTACCAGGTACTGAAGGCAGCGCGTTTTGCTTCAACTTCAAGCTGAAAGGTTTCGGGATAAAGCGTAATCAACTCCTTATCACGAAGGCGATACATAAATGCTGCTAATTCATCGCTGGTAGCTACCCGGATGGATTCTTCAATATTATCTTCTATAAACCGTTGGGAAAGTCTGCGCAAAGCAGGTTTATCCTTTGCTCCTGCCCGCGACAATGCAGCTTCAACGAGCTGTTTACCGATCTGCAGCTCCACATTTATTTCTTGTCCGGCCTCATGTTTTTTAATCAGACCGTTGCGCCAGGTTTTGAAATGATCTATCCAGCCCTCTACCCTGAAATGATACATTCCGGTCTCGTCCGGATAAAGAGACAGTTCCCAATGATCGTTATTAATAAAGGTCATCGGAAACTCCTTCCAGGTTTTATCTTTCTGATGTCTGAGCAATACACTTGCTGCAACTTCATCATGTCCGTCGGCAAAAACATCTGCACTGATGATGAACTCATCCTTAAGTACAGCTTTGGCCGGATAGGCGCCTCCATCTATCTGTGGAATTACATTGGTGATAACGACTCTCTTCCTTCCGGAGAAACTGATCATTAATGAGACTTTTATTGCAATTGTGGAAATCAGAACCTGACTATCTGCTCTAACGCAGCACGGTACAGGTGTATAAAATTCATTCCAGAGCTTCCGGACGTAAGCAGCACCAGGGAATTTTCTCCTGATGCCTGAACGTTAAACATGACATAAATCATCCTCGCGCGAGGGCTAAAACGTTATATTTGTAAGACTTAAAAAAGTCTGACTTTCCATGACCGTACAATCATTCCAGCAGCATTTCGACCAGAAAATCGAACATGAGATCAGCATAGAGCCCAGAGACTGGATGCCTGATGAATACCGGAAGACGTTGATTCGTCAGATTAGTCAGCATGCGCACAGCGAGATTGTGGGTATGCTGCCGGAAGGCAACTGGATCACCCGCGCCCCAAGTCTGCGACGGAAAGCAGTGCTATTGGCAAAGGTGCAGGATGAAGGCGGACACGGACTGTATCTCTACAGCGCAGCCGAAACCCTGGGGATTACCCGCGATGAGATGATCGAACAGTTACATTCCGGCAAGGCTAAATACTCATCTATCTTCAACTACCCTACGCTTACCTGGGCAGATATGGGTGCCATTGGCTGGCTGGTAGACGGAGCAGCGATCATGAATCAGGTTCCACTGTGTCGTACCTCTTATGGCCCGTATGCAAGAGCTATGGTGCGCATCTGTAAGGAAGAAAGTTTCCACCAACGCCAGGGATACGAGATCATGATGACATTGGCACAGGGAACTGAAGTACAAAAGAAAATGGCACAGGATGCGCTTAACCGCTGGTGGTGGCCTTCGATTATGATGTTTGGACCTTCCGATGCCGACAGTCCGCACACCGCACAAAGCATGAAATGGCGTATCAAGAGATTCACCAATGACGAACTGCGGCAGAAGTTTATTGACGTAACAGTTGAGCAGGCAAGACTGATTGGCTTAACCGTTCCCGATCCCGATTTGAAATGGAATGAAGAAACAGGACATTACGATTACGGAAAGATCAACTGGGATGAATTCTGGAATGTGGTGAAAGGAAACGGACCCTGCAATAAACAACGTCTGGACACCCGCAGAAAGGCATGGGAAGAAGGCGCCTGGGTGCGTGAAGCTGCATTAGTCCATTCGCAAAAACGTGCAGCGAGAAAGGCTGCAACCAAAGAATCAATAGCGGCTTAATCATACTCATTGATAGCAAGGGAGATTACTCATCACTTATCAACACATAAACACCTCAACATATAGTAGCAATGATAAGGAAACATCTTTACGGCGATTACGGCGACAGAGAAGCCGCCGGCGGACAAGAGACGAATCGCAATACTGCCAGTGAATGGCCTCTGTGGGAAGTATTTATCCGCAGCAAGGCAGGACTGGACCACAAACATGCAGGCAGCCTTCATGCAGCAGATGCCCAAATGGCTATTGAAAATGCCCGTGATGTGTACACTCGCCGGATGGAAGGTGTAAGCATTTGGGTAGTAGAAAGCAAATACATCCATGCTTCCGATCCCGCAGATGCAGAAATGCTTTACGAACCTGCAAACGATAAGATCTACAGGCACCCGACTTTCTACAACCTGCCTGAAGAACTGAAGCATATGTAATGCAACTGCATTTGCCAGTCAAAGCAACTACATAACTCGAAACGTATCAACAACATGAACGTATCCACAAATCAATTACTCCACTATACCCTCCAGATTGCCGACAACGCACTGATCAACGGTCACAGGCTAAGCGAATGGTGCGGACATGGACCGGTGCTGGAACAGGATATAGCGCTGAGCAATATTGCCCTCGATCACCTGGGGCAGGCCAGAAGTCTGTATCAATATGCCGCTGATCAATTCAACAGCTTCGATACAGAACAAAAACTCGGCTTGTTTGCATCCCCCGCACTGGAGCAAAAAATTCAGGCAGGCGAGCTTCTCGACGAAGACGACCTGGCTTATCTGCGCGATGGCTGGGATTTTCGCAATGTGCTGCTGGTAGAACAACCCAACAACGACTGGGCTTATACCGTAGCCCGCTCTTTTTTCTTCGACACTTATAATTTCTTCTTCTTCTCAGCTTTGCAGCAGAGCAAAGATGAAACATTGGCTGCCATAGCTGCAAAATCGCTGAAAGAGGTTTCCTACCACCTAAAATGGAGCAGCGAATGGATCATCCGACTGGGTGATGGCACGGAAGAAAGCAAGATGCGTATTCAAAAAGCCATCAACGACTACTGGATGTTTACCGGTGAGCTGACAACAGCCAACGAAACCGACAGATCGATGAACGAATCCGGAGTGGGTGTAGACCTGAATGCCATCGCTCATAACTGGAAGGAAAGAGTAACTGCCGTTTTCCGGGAGGCTACACTGACAATGCCTGCAGAAACTTGGATGCAGGAAGGCGGAAAGAAAGGGGTTCATACAGAATACCTGGGCTATATCCTCGCAGAAATGCAGTTCATGCAGCGGGCATATCCGAACATGGAATGGTGATGCGTGTTTCCGAAGAAAATATCTACAACTGGCTTTCTACGGTAAGTGACCCTGAGGTTCCGGTGCTTACCATCCTCGACCTTGGCATAGTGCGCACCGTAGAAGTGCACAACGATGATGAAGTCACCATCACCATCACACCTACATATAGCGGTTGCCCGGCTATGGATCTGATCGCCATGAACATCCGTATGGCGCTCATGAGTCGTGGCATCAAGAAAGTTAACATCGAAAACCGTCTCAGTCCTGCATGGACTACCGACTGGATGACGGAGGAAGGCAAGAAAAAGCTGAAAGAATACGGCATAGCTCCGCCTATTCGTAAAACAACAGACAGTATCGGTTTATTTGAAGAAGACAAAGTGCCCTGCCCCAGATGTGGCTCAGAAGACACCACACTCACCAGTCAGTTTGGGGCAACCTCCTGCAAAGCACTGTATCGCTGCAATAGCTGTCTGGAGCCATTTGAACATTTTAAGTGCCATTGACGGTCAGCATCTTTTACGAACAAGATTTACTTGTCACAAAATAGAAAGTCCGGCGCTGACCGGACTTTCCTTATATAAACCCCACCGAATTTTACTCAACGATAAACTTTCCTTTCGCCACCGAACCGTTTTTCGTAACGACATTGTAGAAATAGAGTCCTGAGGAAAGTCCCTCACGGCTGAAGGTTGCTTCGTTCTTGTAAACAGGAAGTTCTGCAACTACACTTCCTGTTACGTTGGTCACAATAATCTTACCCTGAATATTGTCTTCTGCATGGATGCGAATGGTTGATTTTGAATGAACGGGGTTCGGAGCTACTGTGACATGAGCAGAAGCTGCATGAATATCATGGATGGAGTTGATCACCGATTTGCCAATGAAGGTCAGTCTGCCATTGTTGTTATCATAAGTGGCTACAGTCATCAGATACGGACTTGTGATGTACCAATCATAATAATAGTCACTACCACCGAAATCACGCTTTGTTCTCAGCACATTGCTGTAGGTGTGGAAAGGAGTAATGAGTGTACCATACCCATCGTAAGTGATGGTCACCGTACTGGTACTGCTTTGTTTGGTAAAAGTATCGGTAACTACCGACGAATATGCAAAAGGAAAGGGCAGTATGGTTTTGCCATTTGCTGTATAGTCGTCGCCGCCGCTACCTGTAATGTTGCTGCCAATAACCTCCCATTTTGAAGCATTGACTGTATAGTACTCGTACATGGTACCTCCCACAAAGGCGGTCAGTTCTATAGCATGGGTCGCCGAAGAAAAATTTGCTCCATAAGGCGTAGTGGCAGGATCTACAAAAGTAAACTTACCGGCAATCATTGGAGATTGGGCACTGAAATCCCAGGTAACATTGGCACCTGCCGCACCAGGGTTAGCTCCTGAAAGCACGACCGCAATGGTATCGGAATATCCGAGGGGAGGCATATTGCTGCCGTCAACGATGTTGGGCTGAGCATAAGCAGCCATTGATAATAAAAACGCTGAGGATGTAAATAACTTTTTCATAAGGGATTTTTTTGCAAAGCTAGAACTCATGAATGCACTGGTCAATACCCAATCGGCGGTAGCTGCTTTCACAAAAATTTATGCAGCATCCGTTCAAGAAATCTGTAAACTTGTACAAACCACATTCATTGATGGAAAGCAATCCGGAAGTACTTGCAATTGATGCCTCAGAAGCAATACCACAACTTATTTCCCAGGTAGAGAAAGTCATTCGCGGCAAACGGCAGCAAATAGAATTTGTACTAACCTGCCTGCTCGCCGGCGGTCATATATTGATGGAAGATAACCCCGGCACCGGAAAGACCGTATTGGCTAAAACACTGGCCCGATGCATCAGCGGCGAACGTGGAGAAGAGCATGTGGTCTTTAAAAGGATTCAGTTCACACCCGATCTGCTGCCGATGGACCTGATCGGCTCGCATATCTTCGACGACCGGACAAAGGAATTTGTGTTCAAGAAAGGTCCGCTGTTTTGCAATGTGCTGCTGGCCGATGAGATCAACCGCGCCTCTCCAAAGGTACAAAGCGCCCTGCTCGAAGCCATGGCAGAACATCAGATCACGGTAGGCGACACCACGTTGAAGCTGGAAAAAATGTTCTTCACCATCGCCACCCAAAACCCGATAGAAATGGAGGGAACCTATCCGCTACCTGCTGCGCAACTGGATCGCTTCTTTATGAAGATCTACTTTGGGTATGTGGATGAAGAGGTGGAGATGAACATCTACCGCGAGTACCTCAACATAGCACATAATCTGGTGCAACTGGAACAGGTACTGAGCCTTAATGATATCATCGCGTTGCAGGAACAAGCGGCGCAGGTGTACGTACACGATGAGATTGTGCGGGCGGTAGCGCATATTGTACGTGAAACACGCGAACATGCAGATATTGCACTGGGGGCCTCTACTCGTAGCGGTATTGCTTTTCTTAAATGCCTCCGCGCCTATGCACTGGTAAAAGGCAGAACGTACGTGATAGAGGATGATGTGAGTGATATTGCCCGCGCCGTGCTCGATCACAGGTTAATTTATAGAAACAAAGAAGGACGTTTAAAGTCCCTCGACAGCATTGTAAAGAAAGAAATGGACCGGCTGGCAAAGCTGAAGCTACATGCCTGAGTGCTGAAAAAAACTTATCCCGGGCGATTTACACCGTGCAACAGGGCAGAGTAAATGTTTTCCAGGCCATTTACACTGTGTAACAGGTCTGATAGATTGTGGTATGTAAACAAGGCGTCCGTTTCGCTTTTTAAACTAAAAAAAACTGAAAGTTCTTACGCATGGCATTCACGATACTGTCGGGCACCTGATTTTCCTTCATGGTCTGTTGCCAGTATTCCACCGAAGCTTCTATCTCGGCAACGATCTTTCTAAAGTTTTTTACCGTGTATTTGTCGGCTATCAGACGCAGATCGTCTATGTTGATATTGGTTCGCTTACCATTTATCGACAAAGCGCGGGACCGTGTTTTGATATTTAGTTCGGGATTCAGGGAATAAGTAAGGTCGTAGGCAGGTGCCAGTTCCCAGCTATCCCGACTTTCATCGTAGATAAAACTCTGATTTTTCAGATGATCGTCGTGATTGGCAAATGTCAGGTTGAATACCATGCGCCGAAACAACTGTTCTATGTCGCGATGCGGGCATTTCAGAAAGACCGCAAGATCAAACAGATTTTCATAGTTCGAAACTTTGGGGTCGGTATAATCCCAGCCGGTAAGTCCCGTAGCAGTGAGCACATGCTTTTTCTTCCCTCCTTGTCTGTCGAACCTTAATGTGGCAAAATGTCGTTCATTGATCATTCGGGAAGGCATCATATTGATACCCGCATGTGTTGCCGTCAGGTAGTAACCGTATTCCACCCGTTCCCTGCTGTATGCAGCTTGTTCTTCCAAATCCAGTTTGACAATGTAATGACGATAGTTTTCGTCGTAAACGATATCGCCCGGCACGATATTTCCCGTGCGTTTGTCTTCCGCCACCAGAATTTTTGGACGTGCGCCTCCGGCAGATGTTCCTATTTTGAAAATGTTCAGTAAAGACCCATGGTCGAGTCGCCGGGCATTGGTCTGCCGTTTCTGGTCGAGCACTTCGCGCACAATCGTTACGATCTCACTGAGGTCTATCGTGTCATCCGCAGAGATGGTTCTGCACGGCTGGTATTCCAACGCGCCCATTCCACGCGTACCTACGTAAGCCAGCTGCTCCAAGGCAGATATCTCCTTCATATCGCGGTGATTCTGTTCCATCCATGTCCGGAATATGATATTCCCAAAGAGATCGGGCAGCGAATCGGCAAACATGGGCGGCAATCCCCGAAAGGTATCGTTGTTATACTTGTCGAATACCTGAGTTTGGGATATTCTACGGATGATGAGCGGAAACATTCGCTGATATTGTCCCTGCTGCAAAAAAGATTCATTGTATTGGAAGAAGGAAGCGCCGCGGTCAGGGTCGAGCCCCAGCCTTCCGATTTCCGTACCGAAACAATAGACCGTGATCAGGCTGTTTTTTGCCATAATTAGTAAAGCGATTGCTGGCTATTGTTTCTTGTTTCGGATTCGATATACTGGTTAAAGCCGGAAAGAAGGTCGAAATATTGCAGTACCTTCAGCAGGGTATCTATGGTGGGGTTCTTTCCGGCTTCAAGATTCTGGATGGTGACGCGTGACAAATTCAGCTTTTCTGCCAACTGCTCCTGCGTGATCTTTTCGCGCTCACGAAGTAATTTCACTAGAATACCTATGTGATTTTTTACGTCCTTAATAGTTGTCGCCTGCAGCATTCTAGCCTATTATAATATGCAATATAGGCATTTTAATCAGGAAAAGCATATTATAGCATGCCGTTTAACTTAATTATTTTCCGAGTTAAAATTCCCCTTTACGGCTCTGCACACCTTAACTTTTGTGTTTGAAACAGCCGCTTAACTTTGGAGACGCTTCAAATTTCATTTGTGCAAACACAAACAAGCAGGTCAATACAGTTTTTTGGAAGCTTTTTACTTGTTTTTCTGTTTTTCCTGCAGGCTTTACCCGCGGGTGCACAATCGCTTGCTGCAAAAAAAGCCGCAGAGCGCTACGAGATAGACGCCAAGCGCATGGGCGTAGATCCCAACAGCGACGATGCGCTGCCCCGCTCGAGAGAGTTTAAAAGAATCGACAGCACCTATTATGTGGGCTGGATGTTTGAAGGCATCTACAAGGTCAACCATGCTGCAGACTATCTGGGTTTCAAAAACGCCGCCGCCCCGCTGGAAAGAGCCTTAAACCTAATGGAACGCGACTATCGCAAAGAGCTTGCCACCCGTACTCCCGACCTTATGGCTTATTTCCCGGTGTATAAGTTTCATCTGGATTATACGCTTATCGCCTATCACCTGATGACCTGTTACAGCAATATGGAGGAGCCGGAAAAGGTGTATAGCCTGCTTCGCCGCGCAATCAAGTGGAACTTTCAACGCGAGTTTTATCTGGATGCCTGGAACTATCTGGGATGGACGGTGCACAGAAACCGCTTTTACACCAGCGCCAAATATTCTTTCCTCAAAAACTCCATCGACGAAAATGAAAAGCTGGCGCATAGCTATCTGGATACGGGCATGAGAAAAATCCGGCAGAACATGGCGCTGAATACCGCAATCTTTCAACCGGGATATGAAAAGCCCGAAAAGCTTGCGGTTTATCATTATAAAGCTATGCTGTACAGCTACAATTTCCGCATCGATTCGGCAGCTTACTACTACAAACTGCTGCGCGATGGCGGTCAACCCACACATAACAACTACGCAACTTTCCGTGCGATCTGCGGCGATTTTCGGGAAGCGGAAAAGGAATATCGCTTAGAGGGCGCCAACCTTCAACCGGATAAAAGGCTTCAGGAGTGGGTGTACTATCTGTCCATACTCGACATCTACAAAGGCAGACCGAAAGCGGGTGCGGAACTGACACGCGGCATGATCCAGGCCAATGGTTCCACTCCGGGATTTGGTTGGTACAACATAGCTCAGGCGCGATGCAAACTCTACGATGGTCAGAATACAGAGGCATTCCGCTATCTGAACAAGGCCGCAGAGTTTAAAGAACTGCATATAGGTACCACACTGGGACAAACCCATTACGATTTTAGTGTACAACTCCTCAAGCTCATGCACCTGCTGCATCAGATAGAGGCACAGAAATTTGAGCATAAAAACTGGTGGTACAACTTTCCGGTGCTGGGTAAAATGGCTCAGCTTACGGCAGAAAAATACATGCAGCAGTTTCTTATCATCAACCAGTTTGCCCAAAACCCCGAGCGCGACCGGGTCGTCTATAAACTGTTCTCTACCGAAAGTACGGTAAGCTGGGATGAGGTATGGTTTCTGATCCGTGATTTCAGCACCGGCTTTTTCCTCGAGAGATTTCAGAAAGAGTTAAGCAGAGATGAACGGAAATATATTCGTAAATACTTCCGCTATTTCATCGCCCGGCTGCAGATGGAAAAAGGCAATCTCGACGAGGCAAACAGAATGCTGAATGAAGTGCTGATGGACCCGGACATAGACAGCGACTATGAAAAGCTGCTGGTCGCCAGGACACTTCAGGCACAGGCTGAAATCTTCCTGAAGAAAAAAGAAAACAAAGCGTACAACGACCGCATCTATCGGATGTATCAGTATTATCCTCAGCTGATACCTTATAGCGGACTACAAATGAACATGCATCTAAGCGTTTCGGGAAGTGCTCCTGAAGATTTTATGAAGCGGCTGAAAGGCTGCAATATTTACTTTACTGACGAGGCTTCAGTACCGGCGCCGCGGGCTTATCTCAGCTTTTCCGGCAGTGGCGATAAAAGGAGGGTTGAGTTTTACGTGACCGACGAAAGCGGAGATATCATTGTACAGCGGCAGGCACTTCCATTCAAAACCGCGGACGGTGCCGTGAAACTCGCCTATCGTTTGTTTAATATCGGCAGCAGACCGCAGGTAGCCGAAACAGATGGAGAACGGAGCACCCTGTGATTGATGGTCGTAAAGGCATTTGTCCCTCCCGAAGAGAATCTAAAGACCACAGACAGGGGAGTTTGTTGTGGTCCTTAACTATGAATCGCAATATCATTTGTCACTCTCGGAGAGAGTCTAAAGAGCCAGACAGGTGAAATGTGTAGATTTCCTTCGGGAATGACAAAGAGCGAGTTGCGTAAAACAATTAAAATATTGCCCTCTTCGGCTTCCCTCCCTGAAAACAGGTGACTTGCCGGCTGAGTGTTAGCAGCATGCAATGGAACAAAGAAATATCGGATGATGAGGCAAATAAATGAAATTAGTTGGTAGCCCCCAATTTTCTATCTGTTTTATTAGTTAAAACTTCGCATATGCGTTTAGTTATGTCTATGGCAAACTCTTCCATTACATTGTCTTCGGATCCATTGTAACCTTGTTTTTTGGAAGAGACAATCACGGGATGAAGATCACAGTGGCGACCGAGAGTGTAATCGCATCCATTTTCGCAAGGAGCATAATGAAACGTAAACACTCCCATTACTTCATTCTTTTTTATGTCAATAAGCTTTATATCAACTCTTCTACCCCTCATTTCGAAGTTGCAATCTTCATATATCTTAATCTTAGAGCGTTTTTTTACAGTATTAGTTCGATATGGCACTTCCAAATTATTGGCTACTTCAACGATAATGTCAGTATTGGTAAGCGCCTGAACTTTTGAATAGTCAACATCAGTATTTTGCGTAATCACCTTGTCAAATATTGCTCGATCTCGGACCGTATAGCCATTCCTAATAAACTCTTTTTCCATATAGTTATAAAAGGCTATCTCATTCATAGGAGCAGAACTTCCAAGGTTATTACCTTGAAAAGGTGCCCTAACAACCAAGGATTTAACAGGTTTTCCTAAGTTAACCGAAGGGATACGTTCAGTCGGTCTCTCAAAAGCAATGGTGACAACCTTTGAGCAGGAGGACGTTAAAAGAAGTAGAACAAAAAGGGACTTTACGGCAAATAACGTTTTCATATTAAATTATTCAAAACCAAATATTGAGATAAAAATCTACAAATGCAAATCTTATGGATAAAACAATTGTACTTATATACCTCGGACTAGCGCCTATCTGAAGGGGATATTTATCAGTGGGCAATTGTCTCTTATTTTTGGAGACTGCTTAAAACTGAGGTTCCTCATTGGCAAAATCAAATCGCTGACACAGTTTATGTAACACTACACCATACTCTGCATTGCTTCGTGCCCCACGAATCAATTACATAACACCTCTAGACTAAGCGTCCGCTTTATTAGCCCCATAGCCACCCTCCCTTTCAACGGTGCCATCGCCACCTCAGCTTTATAGCAGTCCCTGCCTCTACGCCCCAAAGTCAACTTATTTTATTAATTGTACGCAGCTAAAACTTACAAGTTATCTTTGCGCTTTCTTTCTGATATATGGAAGTCACCACTCATCAGCCGCAGGAGGCAACACTGGAGCAGGCCGTCAAGCTGGGTCTGCGCGAAGAAGAGTTTGAACAGATAAAGCAGATACTGGGTCGTACGCCCAATTTCAACGAGGTAGCCATGTACTCCGTTATGTGGAGCGAGCATTGCAGCTACAAAAATTCCATCAAGTGGCTGAAGACCCTGCCACGCGAGGGCGAACGCCTGCTAGTGAAAGCCGGTGAGGAAAACGCCGGACTGGTGGACATCGGCGACGGCTGGGGCTGCGTGTTCAAAATAGAAAGCCACAACCACCCTAGCGCCATCGAGCCATTTCAGGGCGCGGCAACGGGTGTGGGCGGTATCCACAGAGATATCTTCACCATGGGTGCACGTCCTATTGCGGCACTCAACTCTCTGCGTTTCGGCAAACTGGATAACCCCAAAACCAAATGGTTGCTGAAGGGTGTGGTAAAAGGCATCGGTCACTACGGCAACTGCTTTGGCGTGCCAACCATCGGTGGCGAGATCTACTTTGAAAGTTGCTATCAGACCAATCCGCTGGTCAATGCCATGAGTGTGGGTGTGATTGAAGCGGGTAAGATGGTAAGCGCTACCAGTCACGGGGCGGGCAATCCGGTGTTTATCGTGGGTGCTTCCACAGGTAAGGATGGTATCGGCGGTGCTTCCTTTGCCTCGGCAGATATCAGCGAAGACAGCGTGAACGACCTGCCAGCGGTACAGGTGGGCGACCCGTTTGAAGAAAAGAAACTCTTGGAAGCCTGTCTGGAAGCGGTGGAAACCGGCGCACTGGTGGGCATGCAGGATATGGGTGCCGCGGGTATTACCTGCTCTACCTCGGAAATGAGTGCCAAGGGCGAACATGGTATGATCATTCACCTCGACAAGGTGCCCACGCGCCAGGCGAACATGAAGCCCTGGGAAATGTTGCTGAGCGAAAGTCAGGAGCGGATGCTGATTGTGGTGAAGAAAGGAAGGGAAGCGGAAATTCAGCAGCTTTTCGATAAATGGGATATCCACTGCGTGCAGATCGGTGAGGTGACAGCAGAAAAATCGCTGAAATATTATATGGGAGATACGCTGGTGGCGGAAGTGCCGGCGGAAAGCCTGGTATTGGGCGGCGGCGCTCCGGTTTATGAGCGTGAATACGCCGAGCCTAAATATTTTGAAGAGATTAAAAAGTTCAGTGCTGCCAACGTTCCGGTTCCTGCCGATATGGCTGCTGCGGCGTTCGAACTGATAAAACTGCCGAACATCGCCAGCAAGCGCTGGGTGTATGAGCAGTACGACAGCATGGTGGGAACAGGTAATACCCATACCAACGAACCCAGCGATGCCCCTGTAATCCGAGTACATGGCACCAGCAAAGCGCTGGCTTGTACAACCGACTGTAACAGCCGTTATGTCTTCGCCGATCCTTACAAGGGTGGCATGATTGCGGTGAGTGAAGCAGCGCGAAACATTGTGTGCAGCGGTGGCGTGCCTGTGGCGATCACCAACTGTCTGAACTTCGGTAATCCTTACAATCCGGAAGTGTATTACCAATTTGTAAATGCCATCAAGGGTATGGGTGACGCCTGCCGCAAGCTGGGCACGCCGGTGACAGGCGGTAACGTGAGTTTCTACAACCAGAGCGAAGACGGTCCGGTATATCCTACACCAACAATTGGCATGGTGGGTGTGCTGGATAGTGTGGATGATAAGATGACTATGTTCTTCAAAAACGAAGGAGATGTCATTTATCTGCTGGGTACACAAAGAGAAGACTTCAACTGTTCTGAATACCTCCATCATATCGTTGGCGTGACGATGAGTCCGGCGCCGCATTTCGATCTGGAAGAAGAGTATCAGTTGCAGGAAACAGTGATCAAGCTTTGCAAAAACAAACTGATCAACTCCGCACACGATCTTTCGGAAGGTGGTTTGTTTGTGGCGTTGGTAGAAAGCTGTATGCAGCGTAACCTGGGCTTTGAACTGAACACCGATAAGAACATTCGCAAAGATGCTTATCTGTTTGGTGAAGCGCAAAGCCGCGTGATTGTAAGTGTGAGCGCAGCACAGCAGCAGGCATTTGAAGCCGCTTTGGGCACTCAGGCTTTTGCTAAGATCGGAACCGTAAAAAGCGATGGTCATATCCGCATTGATGGCGGAGACTGGGGGCATATAAAGGACTGGAAGAAGGCTTATGATGAAGCAATAGAAAAGCTTCTGATGGCTTAGCGTCAGTCCTCCGAAAGGTTATCATCCCGCAAAGACGCTAAGGAAAAATCCAAAGCGTTTTTTGCGGGATTTTTTTGTGAATCATTCATACCAATTATAAAAAAACACCGATTAGAGATTTCATTAATTTCGCACGCTATGTTTCAGCCAGTAACCAACGAGCAACTGATCGCTGTTGCTCAGGAATTCGGTACACCTGTGTATGTGTACCATGCAGAGAGAATTGCACAGCAGTACAACAAACTCCAGGAAGCTTTTGCAGGACATCCTACAAAGTTTTTCTACGCCTGTAAAGCGCTTACTAACATCAACATTCTGAAATACCTGAAAAGTCTGGGCGCCAATCTCGACTGTGTCAGTATCAATGAGGTAAAACTCGGACTCCGTGCCGGTTTCGAGCCCAAGCAGATTTTATTTACACCCAACTGTGTGGATTTCGATGAGATTCTCGAAGCGCAGAAACTCAATGTCAATATCAACATTGACAACATCTCCATGCTGGAGCGCTTCGGCAATAAGTTTGGCAGCGGCTACCCTGTTTGCATCCGTATAAACCCGCATATTGAAGCCGGGGGCAATTATAAAATCTCCACCGGACATATAGACAGCAAGTTTGGTATCTCCATTCACCAGATGCGGCACATTGAGCGCATTGTGAAGACCACGAAGCTGCATGTACAGGGTTTGCATATGCACACCGGCAGCGAAATCAAAGATGTAGATGTATTCCTGCGCAGTCTGGATGTGATGTTCAGTGCGGCAGCTCATTTCCCGGAACTGGATTTTATTGACCTGGGAAGTGGTTTTAAAGTACCTTACAAAGAAGGCGATCAGGCTACAGATGTCGCGGCACTGGGTCCGAAGCTTACAGAGGCGGTAAAAGAATTTGAAGCAGAGTACAACCGACAACTGGAGATATGGTTTGAACCCGGAAAATATCTGGTGAGCGACTGCGGTTCTTTTATCGTAAAAGCCAATGTCATCAAACAAACCACTGCAACGGTGTTTGTAGGTGTGAATTCAGGCTTCAATCACCTGATCCGCCCCATGTTTTACGATGCCTACCATCGCATTTCCAACATCAGCAATCCCAATGGTTCTGAACGCATCTATACGGTTGTCGGTAACATTTGCGAGACCGATACCTTCGCCTGGGATCGTGTGCTGAATGAAGTGCGCGAAGGCGATTTGCTGGTCTTTCACAATGCAGGCGCTTATGGCTTTGAAATGAGCAGCAATTTTAATTCGCGTCTGAAACCTGCTGAGGTTATGCTCAAAGACGGTCAGGCGCATCTGATCAGAAAAAGAGATGAGTTTGAAGATTTGCTGAAAAATCAGATAGAGGTGATCTAAAGATCCTTTAATGAAGAAACGCAGATGTCATGAGGAAACTGATAAAAGCAGTACATGATAATCTGCGTTTTGTTTTTATACAGAGACAGTTATGCTGCTGCTCGATTATGATCATCACAACCCATCAACGTTCTATTCTTCAAAAAAACACAGTAACGGAAAAACAAAAACCAACTAATGGTACATTCGTACTATGAAGAGCATTGTTGTCTTTTGCGGTTCCGGCGAGGGCTATCATGAGGTTTATAAGGAAACCGCTTATCAGCTCGGAGCCATTCTTGCCGAACGCGGTTATGATCTGGTCTATGGTGGCGCACGGATAGGCATCATGGGTGCGGTAGCCGATGGCGCCTTACAGAACGGCGGAAAAGTGACCGGCGTGCTTCCACATTTTCTGCGCACCAGAGAAGTAGCGCACGAACACCTTTCAGAAATGATCCTTGTAGACACGATGCATGAGCGCAAGCTGAAAATGCACGAGCTGAGTGATGGTATTATTGCCTTACCCGGCGGCTGGGGCACCATGGAAGAACTTTTTGAAATGATGACCTGGGCACAGCTTGGTCTTCATCGCAAACCCATCGGTATTCTGAATACACATTGCTTTTACGAACCCTTGCTGGCTTTGCTTCACAACATGACGGAAGAGGGTTTCTTAAAAGAACTGTACAGAGAAATGGTGCTGGTGAGTGAAGATATTTTTGAGTTGCTTGAAAAAATGGAAAACTATACCGCGCCCGAACTGCCCAGATGGATTTCCCCAAAGACCAGTTGACAACAGACTATTCATTCTCTTTATTCTGTTTTGCTGAAAGATTTTCGGGTGAAACACTAACTTCAAATCACACGATAACCGCGTACTCTGAAATTTTATGGCACTAAGCAGAATCTGGTCGGCATTCGTCATCATAGCTGTCATCGTTGCTTCGATAAGAATGATCGACGGCGATGAGAAGATATTTTCAAGGATGGTAGTCGGAAAATCGTCCGACAAGTACGATTCCGTGTTTTATTATGCTATTGGTTCGCCGGTCAATCAGAAACTATCCGCCGATTATGGAAAATTCCTGAGCGAGTACGGATATCATCGGGTGGATTCTCTTGCAAAAGCAACGGTCATTCTTACCGACAATCCTGAAGCGGATTCCGTAAAGCTTCTCTCGCAAATGAACCCGGGCGCAGCGGTGTACAGTTATACTTCCGTTCAAAGTAAGTTGGTAAGAAAGGTTGATGGTGTTATTGAAACCGCTAAGAATGCGGTCATAGATATTATCATACCGCTGATTGGCATTATGGCTTTGTTCATGGGCTTTCTGTCCATTGCAGAAAAGGCTGGAGGTGTCCGTTTTCTGTCGCGGATCATCGGACCTTTCTTTTCTCGTGTGTTTCCGGATATTCCCAAAGGTCATGAATCAATCGGACACATGATGATGAACTTTTCGGCCAACCTGTTGAATCTGGACAATGCGGCGACACCTTTCGGATTGAAAGCAATGGCAAGCTTACAAGAGTTGAACCCCAATAAGAATGTAGCATCGAATGCGCAGATCATGTTCCTGGCATTGCACGCATCCGGATTGACGCTCATACCCGTCACCATCATTGCCTTCCGCAGCGGACTTGGCGCCAAGACTCCTACCGACATTTTCATTCCCTGCATGATTGCCACCTTTGCCGCCACTATAGCGGCGCTGATTATCGTAAGTTTTCGGCAAAAGATCAATTTGCTTCAGCCGGTCGTTCTCGCCTGGATCGGCGGGATCTCTGCTGTGGTAGCCTTGTTGGTGAGCTATGTGGTGAACCTCGACGGACTGGAAGCACAATTGTTTTCCGGCAAGCTGAGTAATGGCATTATCCTCGCCATTTTTTTTCTGATAGTTCTTGGCGGACTATACAAGAAGATCGATGTGTTCGATGCTTTTGTAGAAGGCGCGAAGGGGGGATTTGAAACGGCCGTCCGTATCATTCCCTATATCGTGGGTATGCTGGTGGCAATCAGTTTATTGCGTACCAGCGGCACTTTCGATGTGCTGATCAACAGCGTAAAATCTCTGGTGGCTGCAACAGGCTTTGACACACGGTTTGTAGATGGACTGCCTACCGCACTCATCAAACCTTTGAGCGGCAGCGGTGCACGCGGCATGATGCTCGATACCATGAAAACCTTCGGGGCAGATTCCTTTGCCGGAAGGCTGGCCTGTATTCTTCAGGGCTCTTCAGATACTACCTTTTATGTAGTAGCTGTGTATTTCGGTTCTGTAGCAATCAAAAACACACGCTACGCTATAGGCGCAATGCTGCTTGCGGATCTGGTGGGGATTATTACCTCGATCATTCTCGCTTATCTTTTCTTCGGGTAAGGTTGAAGATAGTACACGGATGAACCTGAATGTCATGATGCACACTAACCTTGCTTCTCGGAAAGAGAAACCGCCGAACTTTTGACTATGTAACACTTATCATTATCACCTATTCTCAACAGCGTTCTATACCCAACAGCTACAAAATAAAAACCGCCTCTAAGTTGAGACGGTTTCAAAAATGTATCACTCTTAAAACTACTGCTGTTGGGGATCTGTCTCGGTGCCATCGGCAGGAGGAGCCGTTTCTACAGAGTCTGTCGGAACTGCATCCATTGAAGATGGTTCACCTGCATCCAGGTTTTCACCTTCTTCCATCTCATCCATCTTGCTGTATTGAACCAGCCACTTACCTCCCTGCTTTACCAGATTCAGTTTCTTTTCCTGCGGATCGTCAGAGGTGGTATAAGTTACCGTTGCTTTGTCGCCTTCTTCTTTGGCATCTTTGATATTTACTTTCACCTTTTTCGCAGCCTGTTTAATGGAGTCAGGCATCATGGCAGAAAACTGAGCCATCAGGTCGACCATTTTTTTAGTTTCTTCAGTAGAAACACTCTTCGCAGCTTCGTAATCATAGTGCAACAAGCCGGTCAGGAATTTATCTGCAGATCCTTTCGGAGAATCTGAGTTACAGCTGGTCATTCCGATAGCAAAAAGCATTACGGCAGCTAAAGAAAGCAGGAGTTTTTTCATTTATTGCTGGTTTTTGAAATTTGACGGCAAAGGTATTACTTAAATCTTACCTGACAAATGAAGCGAGCCCGGCTGTTGAGGAAGAGATTATCTACTGCGACAAAACTGTATCCAAACAAGGTACTGGAACGGATAAAATCCTCATCATTCATTGCTTCGTTGAAAGCCTTGTAAACAAATTCTGCACAATAGAGACGGTCATCGGTTTTTAGGTCGAAGTTCATGTCAAACCTTCGCTGCTCGCGAAAGTATTTTAAAGTGGTTTGTGTCAGAGCAGTCCGTTCATCCGGCGTCATATCGAACCTCGATATACCAAAACCCAGATTGTTAGCCGGAGAAAACCAAAATTTTGCAGAGTCTCTTCGAAGTTTCTGGTCTGGATTGTCTTCTCCTCCTATGGCATGATACACAAAGGGGTACCCATGTTCCACCACCACAATACCACAATGAGAATAGGTCTTCACCCGGGTGTTCATCTGGGTAAACATATAACTTGTGATATCTGCACCGGTGCGCAATACCAGATCGCCGCTCTGCAAAAGGCCTATAGCCGAGTCAATGAGCTTATGATTGTATGGATTTTCGGAGCGTTTTTGCACTACCGTCGCCGAAGTTTGGTGATGCACCACGGTAAATGAATACATAAGAACCACTACGGCAACGATCCCCACGCTAATACCTGCAACGATTAGTGCCCGCCTCATACCCATGCTGCAAAACTACCTATTTGAATATATAAATCCCTGAAAACACCCAACGCAAGGTTAGTAGTAGCCCTGTCTTAGCTTGCGATATAATTCTTTAACTTTACGAAAAACGACGCACCCATGAAACGTCTTATACTTGCAGGTATGCTGGTATTTGGTGGTATTAATACCGCAAATGCTCAGGATGCTGCTCCCGCTGATGCACAGGTATCCGTGAAACAAGATACTAAACAACTGTTTGGCAGCCGTATCAACGAACTCAAGTCTTATTCTTCCCGCAATGCAACAGAACATCTTGCGCGTTCCATGAAACAACTCATGGAAATGATGGAAACTGAAATAAATTCTTCAAAAGGAAGGCTCACCTCTGCTGCGATAGATCAGAAGGCATCTGTGAGAAAGGTTTATGATCGACAGTCACAGCTGTATGCAGAGATCAAACCGCTTGCAGCAAACGTTTCAGGTAATCTTTCTCAACTTCAGGAAAAGCTGCTCGAGTTTTACGAAACACTATAAATTGCTTTTTTCAGAGGAGGCTGTTTCAATCTTTGAGGCAGCCTCCTTTTTACTTTGCCAGTGCAGCAATGAGCGTGTTCACCGCCATGTTTTTTACTTACTACTATTACATGGATTGCCTCCTGTCCTTTAACCCGTCTTAGGCTTGCAGCTTTAAAGCAGGTTAATCTGTATTGAACAGAGGCTGTATCAAACCCAAATGTGGCAGCCTCTTATTTTATTCAGTATTTTCACCACGGAAAATAAGAATTGTGAAAGCTATCATTCCCGTAGCCGGAGCCGGCACCAAGCTTCGACCGCTTACATATACGCAGCCTAAGGCATTAATACCCATAGCAGGAAGAACTATTCTCGGAGTAATCATCGATCAACTGCTGGAAGGAGGTGTAACGGAGTTTGTCTTTGTAATCGGTTATCTCGGAGAAAAGATCCAACGCTACATTGCCAAAACCTATCCAAATCTCAATTATACCCTGGTTACACAAAATGATCGTCGCGGTACAGGACATGCTATCTGGCTTACGCGCGATGCGGTGAAAGATGAGGAGGTACTCATCGTTCTGGGCGATACTATTTTCGACTATAACGTAAAGGAGTTGCTCAACAGCAATGTTTCGCTTATTGGGGTACGAAAGGTAGACGATCCCCGAAGCTTCGGCGTGGCAGAGATCGACAACAACGACAAGGTGCTTAAGGTGGTGGAAAAACCATTGATTCCTAAATCGAACATGGCCATGGTGGGCGTTTACTACATCAAAGAAACACCGACCATGTATGCCGCACTCGATAAACATCTGAGCAATCGTATTGACGACGAAGGAGAGTACCATCTTACCAACGCTTTGCAACAGATGATTGAAGCGGGCATCGAGTTCAAAGCCTTCCGCGTCAATAACTGGTTCGACTGCGGTAAGAAAGAGACATTGCTTACCACCAATGCCATCCTCTTAAAGCAAATGGAAGAGGAAGGAGGAAAAGATTTGCACGATAAATTTGACAATACGGTCATTATCCCCCCGGTGAACATTGCCGAAGGTTGTAAAATCCACAACTCCATTATCGGACCCAATGTTACCATCGGTGAACACACCACCGTAAACGCTTCTATTATTAAGGATTCTATCATCGGGTCGTTTGCAGAACTCAATGAGGTGGTGTTGCATTCGTCTATCATAGGCAATGATGCTTTCGTGAGAGGATTGAGCCAAAGCCTTAACATAGGTGATAACACAGAGATTGATCTGGGTTAGTTGCCAGGTGAAACAGAACTATTGCTTTTTTGAATTGTTACGATAAAATTCTTTAGCGCATCTTTTATTATGCTCTTTCAGGGAAAATTCACATCAGATCAACACGCTTTCGATAATCGCATTACACAGCTTTTCGGAATCCGGTTTCCGATTATACAGGCTGGAATGATCTGGGCTTCGGGTTGGAAACTTGCTTCCGCCGTCAGCAATGCAGGCGGACTGGGGCTTATCGGTGCAGGAAGCATGTATCCTGAGATTTTGCGCGAGCATATTCAAAAATGCAAAGCCGCAACAGATAAACCTTTCGGTGTAAATCTCCCGTTGCTTTATCCCGATATTGATAAACATGTAGCCATCATTCTGGAAGAAAAAGTTCCTATTGTTTTTACTTCCGCAGGTAATCCCAAAACATGGACCGGCACTTTTAAGGAGCACGGTGTGAAAGTGGTACATGTGGTCAGCAGTGCAAAGTTTGCGAAGAAGAGCCAGGATGCCGGAGTGGATGCCCTGGTTGCTGAAGGTTTTGAAGCGGGGGGGCACAACGGGCGCGAGGAAACCACAACTCTATGCCTTATACCCGCTGTTCGTGAAGCTATTCATATCCCTTTAATCGCTGCCGGCGGCATTGCTACCGGAAGAGCTATGTACGCTATGATGGCGTTGGGCGCGGAAGGGGTACAAATGGGCAGCCGTTTTGTTTGCACTCCTGAGGCTTCAAGCCATCAGTCCTTTAAAGAAGCTGTGATCGCAGCAGGCGAAGGTGATACTGTACTAGCGCTCAAAAAACTGACACCGGTTCGTCTTATTAAAAATCAGTTTTACAAACAGGTGCAGGAAGCAGAAGACAAGTGCGCTACCGTAGAGGAATTGAATGAAATCCTCGGCAGAGCGCGCGCTAAAAAAGGCATGTTTGAAGGAGATATGAATGAAGGAGAACTGGAGATCGGTCAGGTAAGTGCCATCATCAAAGAATTGAAACCCGCTGCGGATGTGGTAACAAACGTATGGGATGAATTCAGATCGGCGGCAGCTAATCCGTTTTCATATTGATAGCATAAGAATTGTGTGCCATGAAGATGCGGTTTCTTTTCGTTGCGATTGTCATAAGCTGTTTTTCTCCGTTGCAGACAGTTGCACAGTTTCATCTGCCGGTAGAAAAAGGCAATTTTCTTCCTGATTCGCTTATTGAGATACAGCAACTGGATTCCACGATCAAATTGGATATCCGCTATGCTACCACCAACAATTTTACCGGAAGGAAGGTATATTCAGAGGCTCGCGCTTTCCTGCAAAAAGAAGCAGCCCTTGCACTAGTGACTGCACACAGATCTTTGCAGCAGGATGGCTACGGAATTATCGTATTTGATGGTTACCGTCCCTGGTCGGTGACAAAAATTTTTTGGGAACTTACCACGCCGGAGCATCGCGAATTTGTTGCAGATCCGGCGAAAGGTTCGAGGCATAACAGAGGTTGCGCGGTAGATGTCACTTTGTATGATCTTACCACCGGCAAACCTTTAGCGATGATCGGTGAATACGATGAATGGAGTGAACGTTCTTATCCAGATTACAAAGGCGGTACTGAGGAGCAGCGACGACTTCGCGATCTGCTTCGCAAGCGAATGGAAGCAGCTGGCTTTACCGTTTATCCCTCTGAATGGTGGCATTTCGATTATAAAAACTGGGAGCGGTATCGTATTCAGGACAAACCTTTTTCCGAACTCGGCAGGTAGTGCTTTTAATATACTTTCTTGCCGCCCAGGTAAGTTGCTAAAACTTTGGCGCTCTTCACCTGCTGTGCCTCAGCTTTCATCAGATTGGTATCGAGCAATACAAAATCTGCCAGTTTTCCCTTTTCGATGCTGCCTTTTTCATTTTCCTCAAAAGCCGCTTTCGCTGCCCAGATGGTCATGCCACGCAAAGCGTCTTCACGGCTCAGTGCATTTTCTTTCTGATAGCCGCCTTGCGGAAAATCGTTAGCATCTATTCTGAAAACTGCGGCATAGAAAGTTTTAAGCGGTGCAATGTCTTCCACGGGAAAATCGGTGCCCAGCGGCAACCAACCGTTTTGCTCTTTCAATCGTTTATAGGCATAGGCGTTCTTTTCTCTTTCAGACCCCAGGCGTTTTCCTGCCCAGTACATATCTGAAGTGGCATGGGTAGGCTGCACGGAAGGAATGATATTGTTGGTCCCAAACAAAGTCACATCATGTTCATCAACCACCTGCGCATGTTCGATCCGCCAGCGGAGATCATTCTTGCCCTGTAGGTACTTCGCATAAATCTTCAGGATGGTTCTGTTGCCGGAATCGCCGATGGCATGTGTACACATCTGGAAATCATGCTCACGAAGCAGCGCTGCTACGGAGTCGAAATGTTCAGGATGACTCAGCAGAAAACCATGATGTTCCGGCATATCGCTGTAGGGTTCCAGCAGACAAGCCCCCCGTGAACCCAGCGAGCCATCAGCATAAATTTTGAATGCGCGAACATTGAGTTTTTCTGTTTTAATCTTTCCTTTCTTGAGGAGAAAATCGAAATTCCTTTTTACATCGCTGAGCATCACATACAACCGCATGTTCAAAACTGCTGCACGTTGCATGCTGTCTATGAATGTAACGTCCTCATCATCCAGTCCACAGTCTGCTACGGTTGTCAAACCTGCAGCAAAACAATTTCTTTGTGCATCCAGCAGCGCTTTTGCACGTGCCTCAGCATCCGGAGCGGGTATCTTGCTTTTCACCAGATCCACAGCATTATCTATGAGTAAACCTGTGAGTGCTCCGTCTTTTACCTCAATGATTCCACCGGTTATCTGATCACCCGGTTGGATGCCTGCAATATCCAGTGCATATTGATTAGCAATAGCCGCATGTCCGTCCACACGGGATAATAAAACAGGTCTGTCGGGAAACAGCTGATCGAGTTTTTCCTTAGTGGGAAAATGCTTCAATGCCCAATCGTTCTGATCCCAGCCACGACCGATGAGCCATCCTTCTTTATGTTGTTTCGAAAAAAACTGCACGCGTGTCAATGCCTCATTCCAGCTTTGTGTTCCGGTAAGATCCGCCGTTTGCAAAGTCAGTCCGTAACTGAAAAAATGCGCGTGAGCATCTATGAATCCGGGGTAAATAAACTTGCCTTGTGCATCCAATTGTTCTTTGGCTTCGTAGGTATCCTGCAAATCTTTGGTAGTACCTACCGATAGAATCTTTCCATCTTTTACGGCAAAAGCTTCTGCAACAGTAAAGGCTGAATCTACTGTATAAACTGTAGCGTTATATATAAGCAGATCAGCAGGTTGTTTTTGTTTACATGCGGAAAACAGCAGAACAGGCAATATGAGTGCGAGTGGCTTCATACACGAAAAATAGTGGGAAAATTCTTTGTGCGAAAGCCTGTGTGCTCTTCAACACTTCAAGAGCGATTAGCCCTCCGTCAAAAGATTTTCCTCTGTGCCGAGAAGATTCAGATCAACGCTTTCCATACCGGCGATACCTTCTATGGAACCCTTAATATGAGCGGCGTTCAGTAATACTTTCTCCAGTTGCTTTTCACGCGATTTCCAAAGCCTTTCCATGGCGTCACGTTCTCTCTGAATAGACATTTTCATGTTCATAAATCCTTCGCGAATCGCCTTCCATTGCTCGGAAAATTCATTGCTGGTAAGATATGTATAGAGCATCTGCATCTTGTCGCCTTTGTTCTCCTGGCTTTTAGCCGCCTGATGTACTTTGATGATCAGGTCGCGGAGTACACAGACCAGCGCTTTTACCTCAGTAAAGTTGCAGATCCATACTCCGTCTTTTTCCCCAAAGCAATCCATATCCTTAGGCATGGTTTGCGTGACGATCACCGCTACGTCTGCACCCAGGCTGCGTGCATCTGCTTTCAACTTCTCTATCCAGTCTGTTCCGAAATTTGCAGTTCGTTTGCTTTCGAAAATGATCTTACCACATTCCTGACCAAAGTTGTTACGTACCGTTTGAATACAATCGGCGCCACGTACACCTTTGCCTACTTCATCAATGACATCAAAAGGAAACGCATGGCGGAGAAGCGCTTCCAGTACCAGCTCCTGTACTTCTCCCTGCATCTGCATGGAACCCTGTTGTGCTTTCTTTCGCGCCTCCTCCAAAGCCTTTTGTTGCTGCTCAAATTTCATTTCCCATTCCTTCTGGCGAAGCTGGAACTCATTGAGCAGTTGCTTTTCTTTCTCTTCTGATTGCTTTTTCAGTTCTTCAGCGATGCGATTGCGTTCTTCGCGAACCAGACGTTGCTTTTCAAGTTCCATTTCCTGTTCTCTGCGCAGCAATGCTTCTTCTTTTTTTAGAAAGGCCAGTTCTTTTTCGCGAGCTTCCCGCAGCTGCTCTTCACGTTGCTTTTTTTCATCCTCCAGAAACTTCAGCTTGCTTTCGTAGTCGAATGTGATCTTCCTTGTCAGTTCTTCCTGAATACTTTCAGAAAGTTTGCGACGCTCTTCATCCAGTTTGCTTCGGAATTCTTTCTCCTGCTGTGATTTCAGATTTTCGAGCTGCTGCTGAAACTGGCTTTCTCGGCGGGCATATTCTTCCTCCTTCTTTTTTTGCCAGTCGACCATCTGATTCCGAAGTTCTTTCTGAATTTCATCACGCAGGGCATCGGTAGGTTCAAATTGTATATTACAGCCGGGACAAGTGATCTTCGTAGACATAAGACGAGCGGTCGGGTTAAAGAAAGTTACAAAGTTCGGATTTAAGATTCACGACACAGGTTATTATTTTTGAGGATTCCATGCGCTTTACGGCTCTGTTATTGGTTATTGTATTGCTGCGTTGTTATGCGGCTTACGCGCAGGTTCCGCCGCGTGCGCAAAATCTGTTCGACAAGGCGATGCGTCACGAGGGGAGGAAGGAGCATACTCAGGCACGTCTCATCATGGAAAAAGCTATCAAAGAGTATCCTGCTTATGCTGAAGCATACAGCATATTGGGTTCCTGGTATTTCCACGATCATCAGTTTCAAAAATCAGCCGATATTTTTCGCAAAGCATATCTCGGACTTCCCCAGCATTCAAAGTTGTTTGCGTTCCCCTATGCAAAAAGCCTTGTGTACTGCGGTGAACCAACAGAAGCATTGCATATTATCAATAATTCCGCATCGTCCGGTACAGAATGGAAGAAACTGCGGGAACAGGCTTTCTTCGTGCAACGTGCCCTTAAGTCGTTTCATAAGGACACCGTGTATAATATGGGCTGTGCAATCAACAGCAAGGATGCAGAGATGTTTCCATGGATGAGTGCAGACGACAGCACTATTTTCTTTACCCGAAGGAGAAATGGCTCGGACGAGGACTTTTATGTTGCTAAACTGGATACCTGTGGGGAGTGGTACACTGCGGAAAATATGGGAAGTCCGCCCAATACACCCAACCAGGAAGCCGCACAGAGCATTTCTGCCGACGGACATTATCTTTTCTTCATGCAATGCGAAAACAGGAGTGAAAATGGCTGGACTGCAGGAGGCTGTGATCTGTATATGTCCTACAGAGCCGATAGTATTTGGTCTGTGCCGCAGAGTTTTGGCGCTACGATCAATACGCCTGCGTACGAGGGAATGCCCTGCCTTTCACCCGACAATAGAGAGCTGTATTTTGTGAGCAATCGGGAGGGCGGCTATGGCGGCATGGATATCTGGGTATCACGATTTGAGAACGGACTATGGCAACGCCCGCGCAATCTGGGTCCTGAGATCAATACTTCCGGCGATGAAACTGCACCTTTCCTTCATATTGACAACAACACACTGTATTTCTCCAGCAACGGACATATTGGCTTCGGTGGCGCGGATCTTTTTTTCTCGCAGAAAGCTAGCGATACTTCCTGGGCTGAGCCGGTGAATATGGGCGCCCCCATCAATTCCCCAGCCGACGAAACAAGCCTGTACATAAGCATTGACGGCAAAAATCTCTACTTCGCTTCCGACCGTGACAGCGTCTCCGGCAACTTCGATATTTATCGGATGAAACTTCCGGAAAGCTTGCAACCGGTTGCGGTAAATATGGTGAAAGGCTATGTTTATGATAGTCTCCTCAAAACAAGGCTGAATCATGCCAGCATTTATATCAGAGATTTGCAGACAGGTCAGGATCTATACCATTTCAACAGTAATCGCGGGGATGGCAGCTACATGATCACCCTGATTGCCGGGAAGAAATATCTGGTACACACCGACCGCATCGGCTATCAGGATGGAAGCGATACCATTGATCTTAGCAACCACGAACTTAAAGAGCCTTACTATTTCAACATAGCCCTGTTGCCAGCGGACTATATAGCGCCGGTAAATGACAGCCTGGTGCTAACCATTCATTTCCCCATCAACAGCCAGAAACTTACCGATAACGACAAGGCGATGATACGCTCGGTACTGGAGCCCTGGTTGTACGCACCGGGGACAGTATTCTTTGTCAACGGCTATACCGACAATACCGGCACGCCCATGATCAATGAACAGCTTTCCTATATGCGAGCAGGACTGGTGGCCAGCGAACTGGAAGGACTTGGTATAGAACCGATGCAGATCCGTACACAAGGATGGGGGGAAGCTAACCCGCTGGCGGACAACAACACAGAGGAGGGGAAAGACCTGAACCGGAGGGTAGAGGTGATTGTAAGGAGATAGCAGCCAGCACATCAACAGTTTTTTCTACTTTTACCCGGACAAACAGCATCATTGTACATGGCTCATCAATTGTTACAAGGAAAGAAAGGTATCATATTCGGCGCTCTCGATGAGCGCTCTATCGCATGGAAAACCGCACAGTGTGTAGTTGCCGAAGGCGCGCAGATCGTACTATCAAATGCACCCATCGCGTTGCGTATGGGTAAGATCAACGAACTGGCAAAAGAATGTAATGCACAGGTAATTGCCGCCGATGCAACCTCACTCACCGATCTGGAAGCACTTTTTGAAAAGAGCATGGAAACACTGGGCGGGAAACTCGATTTTGTGCTGCATTCAATAGGTATGTCTCCCAATGTTCGCAAGGGTATTGCCTATACAGAAACCAACTACGATAACTTCCTGAAAACGCTCGATATCTCTGCTCTTTCGCTGCACAAAGTATTGCAGACTGCCATGAAACTGGATGCACTCAACGAATGGAGTTCTGTGGTGGCACTCACATACATTGCGGCGCAACGCACCTTCCCTGGTTATAATGATATGGCAGAGGCAAAGGCTTTGATGGAAAGCATTGCGCGGAGCTTTGGCTACCATTATGGTTTTGCGAAAAAAGTACGGGTCAATACAGTGTCGCAATCTCCTACCATTACAACGGCAGGTTCCGGTGTTAGCGGCTTCGATGCATTCTACCATTATGCCGAAAAAATGTCTCCGCTTGGCAATGCCTCGGCAGAAGACTGTGCTAAGTTTTGCGCCATGATGTTTAGCGACTATACCCGCATGGTAACGATGCAAAACCTCTTCCACGATGGCGGCTTCTCATTTACCGGCGTAAGTCAGGGATTGATTGAGGATATGCAGAAAGTGTTTACAGAAACAGCAGCCAACGGCTAATTGTTTTCAAACAGCAATAATTTCTCACGTGTTACGTTTCAGTGATATGCGATTGACAAAATGGACAGGCTTATTGCTGTTTGTTGTTTCCTGTAATATTGCTCATGCTCAGGTTACAGGTGGACGCTTTGCGATGGAATTCCTGCGAATGCCCAATTCTCCGCATATTTCTGCACTGGGCGGAACCAATGTTTCCAATCCCGAACCCGATATCGCTTTTGCACTGCAAAACCCTGCACTGATGCGAGCGGGTTTGCATAACCAACTCGGACTTAACTATAACAGCTACTATGCAGGTATCAACGTGATGAACCTGAACTATGGCTATAATGTAGAAAAACTGAAGACTGCATTTGTTTTTGGCGTTCAATATTTTAACTACGGCAACTTTGAACAAACCGACAACATAGGCAACCAGTACGGTTCGTTTAAAGCCTCTGACTATGCTATCACATTGGGAGCGTCACGTCAGTATAAAGAAAAATGGCGTTATGGTGCTTCATTAAAATGGGCCAATTCTGCACTGTACGATAAGCGTGCTTCTGCGCTGCTTGCCGACGTTGGAATCTCCTATCACGATACCGTAAACCTCATCACGGTAGCCGCGGTAGCAAAGAATATGGGATTTATGGTGCGGAAGTACAATCCTTCCGGAAGTTCTGAGCCGCTTCCTTTTGATCTGCAGATTGGTATATCAAAACGTTTTAAACACTTACCGCTTCGGTTGATGGCTACCGCTCATCATTTGTATGAATGGGATATTCGCTACAACAACCCTGCAGATATAGAAGCCACCAATCTCTTTGGCTCACAAGACACCACTGCAGATAACAAATCATATTTTGCTGATAAGCTGTTCAGACACCTGAATTTTGCAGCCGAACTTACCTTGGGTAAACGGCTTACACTGATAGCAGGATACAGCCATTTGCGCCGTCGCGAACTGAGTCTCAAAGACAAGCCCGCACTTGCCGGTTTTTCGATGGGAGCCAGTATTTATCTCAATAAGTTCCAGATACACTACGCTCGTTCATACTACCATGTAAGCGGTGCATACAATGAGTTTGGTCTGAATTTCTCCATGAACAAATTATTCAATCTTGGCAAGACAGGGGAAAAAATCCACTGGAATGCGGACTATTCTGATTGGCAATAGATTCCGATCATCAATTAAACCAGGAGACCTACAAAAAATCCCGCTACAAAGCGGGATCGTCGTATTAAAACGTAAATCTTTTACATCTTCCAATCGTCGATGTTTCCTTCCTCTTCTTCCACCACCGAGGCAGATACCTCAGCACCGTTTTCATTTTCCTGATCGTGGTTGTATGCATCGAAGTCGAAATCAGGCATCAGATCGGTCTTAACATAGTTGACCGTTTCAGTAAGTGCATTTAAGAATTTGTTGAAATCTTCTTTGTACAGGAACATCTTATGCCTGTCATAGCCGTTTTCATCAAAACGCTTCTTGCTTTCTGTGATCGTGATAAAATAATCGTTTCCACGGGTAGAACGAACGTCGAAGAAATAAGTTCTTCTTTTGCCTGCTTTGATACGCTTGCTGAAAAGGCTCTCGTTGTTCCGGTTGTCGTTAAAATTTGGTTTGTCGTACGCCACAGCTCAGATATTTAATTGTGTTTGCGGAACAAAATTAATATTGTAAACGAGTTATCCAAATTATTTTGCTATAAAGTGATATGGAACTTACTTTCCGCAGAAAGAGCCTCAAAACAGCTATCCTGACCTCATTTTTAACTTCGATTCGGATTTGGTGAAAAGCAATGAAGAAAGAAAGAAAATTGAACAAAACATACACTTCAGCCTGCTTTGAATGGTTATGCATAATTGCCTTTCCGACCGACACCAATTGCAGTGTGACGACCTGTTCCATCCGATTGTACGGACGGCTTTCAGGATGCATTTTTAGGGCGTCCTGAATTTTTTCTAAAAAAAGAGGTTCCACAGTCGCAGTCGGCACGGGGTTTTCTTCCAAAAGAAACTGAAGAGACATATGTACTCGCTACCGATCTGGCCAGCGGCGAATGGGATAAAAAATATGGGTATATGCGTCAAGAAAGGAACTTTCATTCTTCCCTGCGGTTGATCGTTTGCAATATTTGAGTTCACTTGCAGACCACAGTCAAAAAAAGAGAGGACGTCGCCGTCCTCTATAATATTTGCAGGAATTTTACTCTGCTAATGTCCAAACAATACTCCCAAGGTCAGCGCCACCGAGAAATTTTTATAACTATGGTGGTCATCTCCATCCGGTAGGATATTGGCAAGACCGATGCCGGTGTTCGCTCTTACAAAGAATCCTCGTGGAGCCATAAAACCCAGATTCAGATTAATCCCCGCATCCGAGCCCTTGAAATTGTCGTCAAAATCGTCATTGCCAAACTCCAGATCTTCTTCCTGAGAATCTGTCCAAAGCACGGAGCCATTTGCCGCGCGCAGCGTTTCTCTTCTGTCTACTTCACCGCCAATAGCAAAAGCGAGATACGGTCCGCCGCCAATGAAAAATTGTCCCCGGCGCGGATGTCCGAACTTCAGTTGCAGGTTCATGGGTATTTCCAGATAATTGATACGGTATTTATCGTTGATATACAGTCTGGTTCCTGCTCCCTGACCTACAGAATAGCGATCCTTGCTTCCTTTCTGGTTGAAGTACAAACCGGGCTGAAACGACACCATCCGGCTAAAGCCAATGTCCACAATACCACCCACTTTCAATCCTGCACGCATACGAAAATCGTCTTCGTCATAGTCCTCGTAGTCAACATTAAACCGCGACCAGTTTACACCAATTTCAGGTCCTATCTGAATGCGTTGCGCATAACTCTCTGCAGAACATAATGCTACGACACCCAGCATACATATCAATCTTTTCATAGCAGTTGGTTTTCCCGAATAGGAATAAAATTGTACCAGAAAGATTGAAATCAGGCAACAGATATAGATGAAAAGCAGGGAAATAAGTACTTAACCGTAATTTATTGGGCAGTAGTAACAGCGGCCTACCCCGCAGGAAAAAGCGTATTATATATCTCAGTGGAAATACGATTGGTATAGTTCCGGTTACCAATCTGCTCCACCCATTTTACCCGACGAATAGCATTGGTCAGAAAGACCTCGTCAGCATTCAGGACATCTGCTACATTTAGTTTTGTTTCACAAAACTGATACTGCCCACGCAAAGACCGGATCAGAAACCTTCGCATCGTTCCCTCGATACAACCAGCCTCTAAGGGTGGGGTAAAGATCTTTCCATCACGCACACAGAAGATATTGGCACCCCCACTTTCCACGATCTGGTCGCCATGAACTAACAATACATCATTCCAGCCCTGCTCCGAAGCTATAGCGGCTCCCTTGGTGTACAAGGGTATATTGATACGCTTCAGATTGCCGCCTTCATCAAATTCTTTCAACGAAAGATCAATCAGCCCGAGTGTCCAGCCGGTTTTGTTGTATGCGACAATATCTTCCTCCAGCTGTGATGTTTCTATCAGGTAAGAAAAATGGCCGTCTCTCACAGCTATCTGAAACCGCACACGATGATAAACACAGGCTGTGTTATGTGCTATCGTACGCAGGGTTTCTTCTACAAAAAAAGACAGGTTGAAAAAAGAAGGTATGGTAAGTTCCAAATGCTCCGATCCTTTCCTCAACCGTTCGTAATGGTAGTCGTACAGTTGCAGAAAATCATTTTTCACCAGCATACTCTCAAAGAGTCCCTGCGGGAAACGAAATACGCTTCCTTCAACAAAGTCCGGCGCTTCATTAGCGGGAATGATACTGCCGTTGTAATTGAGGTAATGCAAGGCTATGGGTTGAACAATAAAAATAGCTTAAGAGAGGGCAAGGATTGTATTTTTGCGCAAACTTTTTCTGTATGAACCTGGAACCTGCAGTTCCTGTACAATGGCTGGCAAAGTATATCAATGCAAAGCTGCTAGGAGATGAAGAACAGATGGCCACCGGACTGAATGAAATTCATAAAGTGCGTGCCGGAGATGTTTCCTTCGTTGACTTTGAAAAATATTATCAAAAATGCCTTCAGTCAGCGGCAACCATCATCATCATCAACAAGGAAGTGGACTGCCCTCCGGGAAAGACGTTGCTGATACATCCCGACCCTTTTAGCGCTTATGTAAGTTTGGTAAAACATTTCAGAAGTTTTGAACCGGCCACAAAGATGATCAGCGATACATCGGTGATTGGTGAGGGCACACATCTGCAGCCCGGCGTCTTTGTAGGCAATCATGTGCAGATAGGCGCGAACTGCCTGATTCATCCGAATGTAACCATCTACGACCATACAATTATCGGCGACAATGTGATCATCCACGCAGGTACGGTGATCGGTGCGGATGCTTTTTATTTCAAACGCAGGAAAGAGCGTGAAGTACAGTACGACAAACTGGAAAGCTGCGGGCGGGTGATCATAGAAGACGACGTGGAGATCGGCGCCTGTTGTACCATAGACAAAGGAGTAAGCGGAGATACCATCATTGGCAGAGGCACCAAGCTCGACAATCACATTCATATAGGCCACGGTGCGGTGATAGGAAGAAACTGTCTGTTTGCCGCACAGGTGGGTATCGGTGGTAAAGCGGTGATTGAAGACGAGGTGATCTTATGGGGTCAGGTAGGTGTGAGTAAAGATCTTGTGATTGGTAAAGGAGCTGTCGTTTATGCGCAAAGCGGTGTCCCTTCGAGCATTGAAGGAGGAAAGATCTACTTCGGAAGTCCTGTGGATGAAGCCAAGAGCAAGATGAAGGAACTGAACTGGGTGAAACGTATTCCGGAGATCTGGGAAAAAATTCAGGATCGCTGAGGCTCTTTGCGTTTTCCGCGAAGTCCTTTTTGCTCTTTTTAGGTTAAAACACCTCTAGACATTCGCAGAAGTTTAAACAGATTCATTCTTCAAAGACTCCTGCCACTCACGTTTCAATAGCCCCGCCACCACAAGGTCTTCGAGCTTTCCGTTTGAAACATAACTGTCGCGAAGAACACCTTCTATGCGGAGGTTAAATCTGCGCACAATGGCAGCGCTTCGCTCGTTAGATGCCACAAAGCGGATTTCTATTTTATTCATTCCCAACTGTTCAAATAAGAATTTCAGAAAGCTTCGCAGGCAACGCGAAACCAAACCCTTCCCTTCGTAGTCTTTGGCGATCCAGTATCCGATTTGCGCCTTTCGCAACCGATGATCCCAGTCATGCATTCCCATACCACCAACAATCTGTCCATCACAGAAAATTCCCATTGCCAGTCCTGTCTGCTCTTCTACTGCCGCGATGGAGCTTTCGATAAAAGCAAGCGTATGATCGGGATGCGTAGTAGCGTCGATCCAGTTGAGCCAGGGACGCAGGTGCGCTCTGTTTTTGTCGATTGCTTCGAACAAAACGGGCGCATCCTTCGGTTCGTAGCTTTTCAATGCGATATGTTCATCAACTACGATAGAAATCATACAAAGAAAAGACAGCTTAGTTTTTCAGATGGAATATATGCGTCTTAATGTTTAAAATGACGCATGCCGGTCAACACCAGTGCCATACCTGCCTCTTTGCAATACGTGATGGTGTCATTATCCCGCACCGAACCACCCGGCTGTATGATAGCTGTGATGCCGGCTGCATGTGCCATACGCGCGCAGTCGTCGAAGGGAAAGAATGCATCCGATGCCAGCACGGCTCCTTCCAGCGAGAATCCGAATTGTTTTGCTTTCTCCACTGCCTGGCGTAAAGCATCGATGCGACTGGTTTGCCCGCAGCCCTTACCGATGAGTTTTTTGTCTTTTACCAAAGCAATGGCATTCGACTTCAGATGTTTGCATACTACGTTGGCAAACTCCAGATTCTCTTTTTCCTCCGGTGTACACTGACGAGCGCCTTCCTCCTTCCAGTATTCCTGCTTTTTATCGTCCGTAGCCTGAGTCAGTACGCCGTTGAGAATGCGCTTAAATTCTCTTTCAGGTGAAAAACTTTTCTTTTGCTTTAGCAAAATGCGATTCTTTTTGCTTTTCAGAATCTGCAATGCCTCTTCCTCAAAGTCCGGCGCCATAAGGATTTCAAAAAACAATTCATTGATCTTTTGCGCAACAGCCGTGTTCACCGTTTGGTTGGTAATCAGTACACCACCGAAAGCACTTTCGGGATCGCCAGCAAGTGCATTCTCCCAGGCATCAGTAACATTTCCTCCCAGTGCTACACCGCAAACGTTTGTATGTTTGATAATGGCAAAAGCAGGCGCTGTAAATTCTGACATCAACTGACACGCGGCATCTGCATCCACCAGATTGTTGTATGAAAGTTCCTTTCCGTTGAGTTTTTCGAAAAGTTCGTCAAGGTTGCCGAAAAAGGCGGCCTGCTGGTGCGGATTTTCACCGTAGCGCAGCGATTGCTTATGGCCCACCGACAGTTGGAACGATGGTGTTTCCAGATGATCCATAAAATATCGCGCGATCGCCACATCATAGTGTGCCACTACGTCAAATGCCTTTGCTGCCAGAGCTTTGCGTTGTTCCAGCGAAAGCACTCCTTTTTGTTCGTCGAGCAGATTTACCAACTTCACATAGTCTTCTTTATCCGCGATCACTGCAACGTCCTTGTGATTTTTTGCGGCAGCGCGAATCATTGAAGGTCCGCCTATGTCTATCTTTTCTATGATTGCAGCTTCATCATTGGTGTTGCGGAGCGTTTCTTCAAAAGGATATAAGTCCACGATCACCAGGTCAATCAACGGAATCTCATATTCTGCTACATGTTGCTGATCCTCTGCATGCTCTCTGCGTGCCAGAATACCGCCAAACACCTTTGGATGCAAGGTCTTTACCCGCCCTCCAAGTATCGATGGATAGCTGGTAATCTCCTCTACAGGCACACAGGGCAAGTTTAGCTTTTCAATAAAAGCTTGTGTGCCCCCGGTGGAATAGATGGTAACACCTAGTTCATGCAGTTTACGCACTACCGGTTCCAAACCATCTTTGTAGAAAACAGAGATCAATGCAGTTTTTATCTGGCGATTCATGGACAAATGTTATGAAGTGAAAATTGCCGCGAAGATAAACAATAGTCTAGTTGCGAAATTGCGGAGTTGCGAAGTTGTAAAGCTGGAGAACACCGGTGCATACTGTATCATCATGAACAAAGTCTTATATGCTTATTCTTTCTAACGCAGCACAAATGCGCCGTCGAACATAGTAAAATGGGCAGGAATATTCTGACGCTCACAACTATCTTTCCATTGTCGGGCGATATATGTTTTCTGACCGCCCGTAATGATCAGCTTATCGAAATTAAATTGCCTTTTCAACAAAGGAGCATGGTAGTGTTTTAGCGGAAAAGAAGCTATCAGATAATTGACTTTCAATTGCAGAGAAGTATCTGGAGAAGGAGGTTCTTCCAATATCAAAATACTCCTTCCTCTATGCAGAAAGATGCCGCTGGCTTTTCCTTCGGCTTTTCTCCAGGCGGCATTTTGAATATGTGCTGCTTTCGTTGAAAAATCTTTTTCCGGATCGATCTTAGTCTGATTGAGTACAGGATAATATCGCTCGCCTGCAATAAGTTCAGCATAGGCATTCGGCCGAAGGTTGTAAACAATCAGTTGCTGCTGTTGCAAAGTTTGCCAGCGGCGAAGGATCAACAATATCAGTATTAGGCAGAAAGTTGACAGTATGGTTGGGACTACCCATTGTTTGCGTAGCGGTATTAGTCCTGAACAACATGCAATGATGAAATAAATAAGCGACAGACAGGCCCCGGAAAGATAAAGATGGCTAAAGGCGGGCGGATTAATATTTTGGAGCACTTCGATGATCAGGTTGAAGAAATGCACCACTTCGGTCATGCCAATTGCAAGCAACGAAGCCAGCGGCGCCAGCGTACTTACAGCAATCAACAGCAAGCCCGCGCAGAGCACAAGGCCCATGAGGAGCCAGGCGAGAATGTTGGCGAACAAAAAGCCTATCGGGAACAGGTGAAAATAATAGATAACCAAAGGGGCAACAATCACTTCAGCGGCGATACTGGCGGCAGCTACCGACCAGAGTTTACGCAGCCCAAAGGAAGTCGGGGCGTATAATCGAAGTATAGGCTGATAAAACAGAATCAGCGAAAGTACAGCGCCGAATGATAGTTGAAAGCCGACAGACAACAGCCACATGGGCTGGTAGAGCAACATAAAAAAAGCAGTAACACAAAGCTGATTGATCGGTTCTCGCTCCTTTTGCAATACATATCCGGATGCCAGAAAGGAAAACATCACTGCCGCCCTAACCGCAGAAACGGGCGCACCTGCTACAGCTACATAGAAACACACGCAGGGAACAGCCACTAAGTACTTGATAAATTCATAACGCTTATGCCTTAACCAGAAGAACAGCCCGCCGATAAGCCAGAATAACATCATTACATGCCCTCCGGAAATAGCTACGACATGTATGATGCCTGTCTCCGCATATGCTTGTCGCATGTCTGCATCGAAATTGTCTTCCTCTCCCAGCAGCATTGCCTGCATGAGTCCTAATGTCGGAGTGTCTTTGATGTACTTTTCCAGCGCTTGCATTGCCCAATCGTGCGTAGCGTCTACCCATGTCTGTGAGGCTTTTGCGAAAGGAAGTTGTACTATTTCTCCGCAAGAGAGAAACTGCAGATAATAAATCTGATTGCGATTGCAGAAACGTTGGTAATCGAAAGCAGCGGGGTTACCGGAGTTTTCAATTGCTTTCCATTTGTTGGGAACCAAAATTTTATTGCCTTTCCGAAGCGAGCAACCTGTGCTATCCTTGTACAGATACAATAGCGCTTTTCCGGTTACGGGATGCACACCGTCGCTACTATAAACGTTTTCAACACTGACGGCAAGTTTCCATGTCTTAGTGCGCTCTGATGGGTCTTCATCCAATTTTACCTGAAACCCGGAAGCTCCATCTATGTATTGACCGAACCAGCTTTTCTGATACCGATGGTCGTTCAACTGACAACAGAGCCAACCGGCGAGGAAGATTGTGGAGAAGAGCACTAAAGAATGCAGATATCCGTAAAGGGAAAAACGAATGTTATACGCACACACAGCAACTGTTGCTGCTAATGCGATTATCATCGAAAATAGGATAGTGTTTCGATGTATATGAGGAAGCCATTCCTGATCATAGCAGACAATGGCAGCTATTAAGGGCAGCAACAACCGAAGAAACGGCGCACGTTCCCAGACATAGGGCGACCTTGAGTGCAAGTTGTTCATTTACACAGAATTACAACGATATCTGCAAATGTAAATATCAACGATTCTGTAAGCCAGCAAGTAGAACGAAAACTACAATTCAAGAGAATTCAACAGTTTCAAAAGGTGCGCCTAATGATATCGATCCTCATGTTAACTGTAATCATGATTGGCAAAAATTGTGAACAACCACACTGATGCCTCGCTATGGATCAGGTTGCTTAAGGATAAAGATTGGGCTTTGAAGATGCAGACAGACGATCACGAGCACTTTGCACATAGGTGCTGCCCGGAAAGTCGAGAATCAGTTTTTCGTAAAAAGCGTTCGCCTGCTCGGGCTGTTTTAGATGCCTGTCATATATCTCAGCCGTTCTGAAAATCGCATCGTCAGCCAGCACATCTTGCCCAAACGCTTCGTACACTTCTTTGAGGTAAGCAAGTGCTTTATCATACTCACGATGTTTTACTGCAAGCTTTGCACGCAGCATTAGAATGTCATCTCTCAACGGATGTTTGGGAAATTCGGCGGAGATACTATCGAGCAATGCAACTGCTTCCGAATCTTTATTTTGAAACAGCAAAAGATCTGCGCGAGCGAAACTACTGAGCGGAACCAGATTGCTATCTGGCGGAATATTTTCTGTGATCAGTACTGAAAGGTAAAGCGCATCATTGGCAATAAGTTCTGAAGTAGATGCTTTCAATACAGAAAGCTGTCCCTGTGCCCAGTCGAAATCGCCGCGATAATACGCAAGCTTGGCATTCTGAAAGCGGGCTTCTTCTCCCAGCATATCCTCCCTAAAATCCTTATCTACCTGACTGTATGTAAGCGAAGCATCCCAAATCTTTCCGGCAAGGAGATAATAGTCGCCCAGTTGAAGTTTTGCCCAGCCCTGAAAGTCACGTCTGGCGCCTGGTTTAGCCACGGCAGTTTGCAAAAGGGTGATTGCTTTTTCGACGTTTCCCGCGTACTGTGCTTCGAGCATCGCATAGTCACGCAATGTTTCTGTATTGTAGTACTGAGGAAAATCAGCAAAAAACTGTTCGTACTCCTTTTGCAATGCTGAAATATCCTGCGTAGTAAAGTTGACCTTTTCCTGCAAGCGCTGCATCAGCACATTCAGTTTTTCAGCTTGAGCAACCGGATATAAAGAATGCTCTTTACCTTTTTCAGTTACTGCACCGAGTGCTTTGATCGAAATGTCGTACTGCTTTTCTCTTCTTGCATTTTGTGCGAACTCGAGCAGACGCGCACCATTTTCACGATTTCGTTCATCAAGCGCCTGCACCTGAATCAATGCACCGTCCCAGTCGTCCTTCTGTGTATATAGCCAGGTAAGGATTTCTACAAACCAGGAATTTTCAGGTTGCTCATTAATACGTTTTATTAATGCCTTTTGCGCGAGTTGCAGATTTTTCTGCTCACTACCCAACAATTCCAGCAGGGCTGACTTTGTATCTTCGACCCCCGGCATCTGCATAGGGCCTACACTCAGCATCGTGTTTACTGCCTGCTCAATGTTTCCGGTCTTTGCGTAAAGTCTCGCCAATGGAATACTGTAGAAATAAGGGTTTCGGATGATCTCTATGGCACGTTCATATGCTTTGATGGCGTACGCTTCCTGTTTCAGTCCGGTAAAGGTGTTGGCCATTTTTGTGGTAAGAATATCGTCACCGTTGATCATCTGCACAGCCTTGTCGAATTGCTCTTCTGCTTTTTTGCTTTTACCGGCGGCCTGATACACCCGCCCCAGATCTATAACAATCATAGGATCATTGGGCTTGATCCTCAACTGTTGCTCTACGAGTTTTTCAGCATCTTTGGTTTTACTGCCTTGCAACAAAACATTTAGATATTCATCGTAAACGTTTGGTGTAAGCGGACCTCTTTCATACAGCTTTGCATAAATTTCCGCAGCCTTCGAAAAATCTTTCTGCTCGGTGTACATCCTTGCCTGCTCCAAAGGATCGTTTGGAAGTACAGAAAAGGTTTGCGCAACAGAAAGAGTTGAAATAAAAAGCAACAAACATCCTGTCAGCACACATAAAAATCCTCCCAACGATTTAGCTGACAGCCTCGTTAAAAACTTCCTTATAGTGTTGTCGGTGTACTTTGATGTTTTTGCTAGTTCCATGTTTTTGATCCTTCTTGCTTCCCTGCTCAAAGCTAATTCCTTAGTGGCTTTCCTGTTTGAAGAATGCTTTGCAAACGTTCCAATGTTTTTCTTTCTCCGCAAAGGCTTAAAAATGTTTCGCGCTCCAAATCCAGCAGATATTGTTCGCTAACAAAGCTTACCTGTGTCAGATCGCCCCCACACATTACGTAGGCCAACTTTTGCGCAATGAATTTATCATAGTCGGAAATATAGCTGCCGCGCCACATGCCGTGAATTCCTGCAAGCAAAGCACCCATACCCGTACGCCCCTGCACTTTTATGCTATTGCGCGGCGCCGGACGAGTATAGCCCAGTTCATGCAGCAATAATACTTTTCGTTTGGCATCTGCAATCCTTCTGTCTGCGTGAATACTTATGCTATCAATACTTTTTCTCAAAACAAAATTGTCAAAAGCTTCGTGTGCAGAGGCAGAAACTTTGGCAGTACCGATATTGATGAAGAGTTGTTGCAGAAAATTGAGTTCCACGTCTCCTGCTATATTTCTATCAGCAGCGCGAATCACCATTTCTTTGGTGCCACCACCGCCAGGTATCAGCCCTACGCCCATTTCTACCAAACCAATATAACTTTCTGCTGCAGCCTGAACCGCATCGGCATGAAGGCATAACTCGCAGCCGCCTCCGAGCGTCATTCCATGCGGGGCAACTACTACGGGAACATCGCTGTATCGAAGTCGGGCTGTTGTTTGCTGGAACTGACGGATAGCAAAATCGAGCTCGTCGTATTCCTGCTCAATCGCAAACATGAAGATCAGCCCCACATTTGCTCCTGCACTGAAATTGGCACCGCTATTGGCAATCACCAACCCTTTGTATTGTGTTTCTGCTATAGCGACTGCTTTGTTGATACCCTCCAGCACCTCACCACCTATGCTGTTCATCTTGGTGTTCCACCGCAATGCTACCACATCATCACCGATATCGTAAAGTGTACAGGCGCTGTTTTTCCATACAATTTGTTCACTCAGATGCTCCAGTATGATAAACACATCTGAACCGGGAAGCGGCAGATAAGACCCTGTGCGCTGATCGTAATATTTGCGCTGTCCTTTCTCTATCGAGTAGAAAGTGTTGATTCCTTTCGACAGCATCTCATCAACCCAGGGAGCAACATCAACACCCGCGTCCTTCATGTCGCGTAGTGTTTCTTCAACGCCTAATGCATCCCAGCTTTCAAAGACGCCTATCTCCCATCCGAAACCTGCCTTAATGGCATCGTCGATTTTATAAAGCTCATCAGCAATCTCTGGTATCCGATGTGACGCATATGCAAACAGAAGATGATGGAATTTTCGATAAAACGCACCTGCCTTGTCCTGCCCGTGATATAAGATCTTCAATCTTTCATTCAGATCGTCAACAGGCTTTGCTGCTTCAAGGGTTGCAAACCGTGCCTTTCGCTTTGGCACATACTCCATAGTCTCAAGATCGAGCGTAAGGATGACTGTTTCTGTCTTACCTGTAGCGCGTGCAGCGCCCGAAAGGGCTTCTGTCTTTTTCTCATCGCCACGACTTTCAGGAGATGCCGTGAAAGTGGCTTTGGATGTCTTATCTGAAGAAGAGTTTTGAGTTGGTGCCGATTTTACTTTTTTATAAAAACCCTGGCCTGTTTTGTCTCCCAGCCATTTGTTCTCAATCATCCTTTCAAGAAAAGGAGGAAGATGAAAAATGTCTTTGGCTTCATCCTGCGGCGCATTTACCGGTAAAGCTTTTGCTACGTGTACCAGTGTATCCAACCCTACAATATCGCCGGTACGGAAAGTTGCTGACTTTGGTCTGCCCAAAACAGGTCCTGTCAATGCATCCACCTCATCAATATTCAATCCCCATTCCTGCATAGCATGAAACACCGCCATAAAGCCGAATACGCCTACACGATTGGCAATGAATGCAGGTGTGTCTTTACACAACACGGTGGTTTTGCCAAGATGCCGTTCGCCGTAGTCCTGCAGAAAATGGATGACATCTTCCTTAGTATCAGGACCCGGAATGATCTCAAGCAGCTTGAGATAACGAGGCGGATTAAAAAAATGTGTGCCGCAAAAATGTTGTTGAAAATCCTCACTTCTTCCTTCGCTCATCATGCGGATAGGAATACCGGAAGTATTGCTTGATACAATGGTTCCCGGCTTCCGGTGTTGTTCGACCTTTTCGAATATCTGTTGCTTAATCTCCAGCTTTTCTACCACCACTTCTATAATCCAGTCGCAGGTCGAAATTTTTTGCAGATCGTCTTCGATATTGCCTGTTTCAATCAGTTGCGCAGTTGCCTTTGTATAGACAGCAGAAGGCTTGGATTTCAGCGTCGCCTGCAATGCATCGTTGACGATCCGGTTTCGTTCGCGGGAGGAAGCGCCTTCACTTCCCGGCGCAGGGATATCGAGCAACAGCACCTGTACGCCAATGCCCGCGAAATGACAGGCAATACGTGATCCCATCACACCCGAACCGATCACAGCAACTTTGCGGATGTGTCTATTCATCTGGATGATTTTGCATTACACAATTTATCGAAAAAACCCGTCGGCTTTTTGGGTGAATGTAAATCTTAACAATTGGAAGATTGTGAAAGTGTAAAGGTGTAAAGTCGTAAAAGTGATTCCAGGGAGTACCAACCAGATTCAATCAAAAAGGATAACCGATTGCAAGGTTGAAGATCAGGTTTTCATTTCGCCACGATGAATTTCCGAAATCAATCTGATCGAATACCCAACGATCTTTCTCCGGCAGCCACGGCTTACGCAATGGAATGCCCAGGTCGAGCCTTAGCAATAAAATGTTGAAATCGAGTCTTAATCCCACGCCACCGTTCACAGCCAGCTCTTTGTAGAAATTGGATGTAAATCTTCCGCCCGGAAACCTCGGGTCATCGTAGTAGGTCCAGATATTACCTGCATCAAAGAAAATCGCTCCGTTGAGAAACTGATAAAGGTGTGCACGGAACTCTGTGTTGATTTCAAGCTTGATATCGCCAAGCATCTCAACAAATCGCTGCCGTGGGGCATCTCCGTTAAGATACTCATCATTGAAAGTACCCGGACCCACCATGCGCGACGGAAAGCCGCGAAGGCTGCTCGCACCACCGGAGAAGAATTGTTTGATATTGGGTAACTGACGGGAATTCCCCCAGGGATAGCCATAACCCACAATGATGCGATTTGCCCAAATGTTGTTTTTGTGCGACGGCGCATAATTCAGGTAATATCTTCCGTCAGCCTGCAACTTGATGTATTGGGCATAGTTGGTGCCAAATATCTGCCGGGGACTTTCCTGAGAAGCGCCCTGAATCAGCCCGAGAACGTTGTTAGATAGATCGGCAAGTCCGTCGAAAAAGAAATTATCTTTTCTCAATCCCGCAGCCTGACTGTTGTAAGTATATTGATAAGTGGGTCCAATGATCAGACCGTTGAAAATGATATTGCTGTAGTTGATACTGCTTTCTGTGGGTGGTGCAAGTGTATCGGTACGTACATAGTTGATATTGACCGGAAAGAGCTGATGTTCTTTGCGGATATCTTCCCGGAACTGATAACCATAAGCTGCGCGAACAGAATGAATAAGGTAAAGTTTGGTGCGCAGGGAAACATCATAACCGGCACGTAGCGTAGTACGCGGGATGAACATACTTGAGGGAATCACTTTGAAAAAGGGAATCCAGAATCTCGGTACAGACAAACTTACCTCGGCACCTCCTTCGAAAGCGGGCGGGCGTTGAACATTGCCACCTGCTTGTCCTTCGTAACCTCCACGAACCGTTATCGCAAGCAATTCGGCACCACGAAAGGCATTCCTGTTGCGCCAGCTAATACTTGACGTAGTACCCATGCGACTATCGTTTTGCGACTGAACGCCGATCTCAAAGCGAAGTGATTTTCTTGGATAAGGTGTGAGATAATAGTACACATCCAACTTGGGATTTTGCGGGTCATTGACAGGATCAAACCTATTTTTTACAAACTTGAAAGTACCGAGGGTCACCAGTCGGTTCAAGGCCATGTTTTGTTCTGTACGGTTATATACTTCACCCGGTTGAAATTGCATTGCCTGTTCGAATACCACCGGCCGAAATGTCTTTCGCTGATCTACCACGTAATAACCCTCGTGGAACACTGCTTCTTCTTTGCTGGTGTCTCTTCTTGCGCCATTTAACCTATAGTTTGAATACACAAAAACATCATTGATACGATAGACATAATATGCTTCTTCCGGTAGTTCATTGTGCTTCGGCTGCATATAAATATCGACTTCATGTTGTCCCACTGAACTGTCGACACGGGCAATGAGGTAATCGCTTCGGAAGTAGAAATATCCGCGTTCGGTAAGCTGCTTGGTAATGCGATCGCGTTCACCCTTGATAAGATCAAGGTTGTAAGGAAGTCCCGGCTTTAGTAGGCTTTTATCTTTTACGCTATGAATGTCTGCACTGAGTTGCGAGGAGTCTACCGGGAAATGCACTTCCCTGATCTTGTACTGCGGTCCGGTCCAGACATCGAAGTATGCCTTTGTCTTTCTTTTTTGGGTTTCGCTGTGCGAAGTTACTTTGGGATAAAAGAATCCTTTGTTTTCAAGAATGTTTACAAATAGCTCTTCGTTCTTCTGCAGATTGAGTGTGGAAGCTAACACCGGCGGTTCTCCAAAATTTCGCAGTGCTCTTCTTATCAATCCCTTTTTCGCCGTATCTCCCGCCATGTTATAAATGGAAAGCTTCAACCGCATACCGAGGAATTTGCTATTTGGTCTCGGACGAACAGCGCCTGCAAGATCGCGGCGAACCACTTTTCTATAACTCTTAGTTCCGTAATTGTCCCGGATAGATACATCTTCTCCGATGTACAGTGATTCTCCCTCAGGCAGATGCCGGGTGTTACTGCACGATGCACCGAAAAGCATGATGCAGATGAGAAAATATATAGCGGGTCTGCACGTTTGCATAAATCAGTTCGTTCCGTTGTGTTCTTTTCTTTGAATAAACCATGCCGACCTGACAGCATCTGCCGTATCCTGCTCCTGACGCCGTTCTTCCTGTCTTTGCTTTCTACGCTCCTCGCGAAGCTGTTGTCTTTTCTTTCTGCTCATCAACACCTGCCGGAATCGGTTATAATCAACCTGGAGAATAAAGTTTACGCCGGTGGAAACTACATTTCCATCCAGTTCGCCAGTTTCTTCATCTCTCCTGAACAAGCGCACACGATATCTTCTGTCAGCCGAAAGATCATAGTCTATCGCAATATTTCCCGGTATGTACGATGCCCCTCGTGTGCTGTTGGACCGAGGTCCTTCCAACTGAAAGTTATTTCCCACGTTGATCGTCAACCTGTCGCTGAGCAGTCGCTTGGAAGCACCCACACTTAAGTCTGTACGGTTTCTTCTTTCACCGGTTGTATAGTCTTCGGAGCTTTGAAGATCAAGTGTAAGATCGAGTCCTGCAATCAGTCCTCCTGCAAACTTGTTGAGCTGTTCGCTTACAAACCGGCTCACGCTTTGTCTTGCCAGGGCCTCTGCACCACCTCCGCCAGCACCGTTTTGAAAAGGATCTTCTGCTACAAAACGATTCAAAATGATCAATGCAAATACCTGTTTGTTGAGTTCAGAAGGCTGGTTGCGCAATTCATTCAATCTTGCCTGTACAAGATCAGAAACATCTGATGCAACGCGGTAATTCTTTTCTTCGGGAAGTGCAATATCAAAGGTCAGAGTGGGTTGCATCATTGGTCCCGTAAGTTTCATGCGCACTTCAAATGGAAGTCGCTGTTTGAAATAAACTAGTTCAGAAGGCTCCTGTACCTGACGGGACACCAGTTCGTAAGGAGGCACATTAGCTTCGTAATAAGCAGTTACATTCAATTCTGCTTGCGTGGGATCTCCGGAGAAAATAATCGTACTTCCCGGTTCTACTCTGAATTCTCTGCGAATGAAGTTGTAGGAAAACTGATAAAAACCATCACGGATTTCATAAGTCCCAACAAGACCTAAAGTTCCGTCGGGCATGACCATCGTGTTGAGATTGGCAACACCTCTAATACGAACAAAATCGCCAGTACCTTCATCTACGATCACGCTAAACTCAGCCTCTTCATCGGTACTAACATTAAGGTTTACATTTGATCCCAGCGGCACTTTCGCCATTTTGCGTACAGAATCGTTGTTGCGCGGAAGCAGGATATTGTTTCTGTTTGGATGTGCCATGTCCACAAACGCTACGATACCTTCTCTTTCCTGCATCGTACGTTCATTTGTTGGGATCGTTACAGTGACTGCCGTCTCTTTTAGAATGTTCAGACTTCCGTCAATATTGGGTGCGGCAACCGGACCGTTGATATTCATATTGGTGGTAAGAAAGAGTCTTCCATAGAAGTCTTTGTTCTGTTGCGGTGTGGAATTTAACGCCTGCCAGTTACGTGCACGTACACGCATTGCCAGGTTCATGTCGCGAAAGTTCATGCGTCCGTTTACGGTGGCTTCATTACCGGCGCTGTCTCGAATGCTAAAATCGTTCAGGCTCAGGTTGTTTCCGCTGAAAGAAATTATCTCGTTCGGCATTGTGAACTGCGAACCGAGCATGGTAATGTTTGTGCTGAGCTGATCCGTGCGAAGCTGTCCGTTGACGATGGGCTGATTAAGCGTTCCTCTTATGACAAGGTCGCCTCGCAGATAACCGGAAGTATTAGATATCTGATGCTGGGCTATACCTTCGACGGTCTGTACATTCAGTGGATTAAAGCCCAGATTCATATTGAAGTTGCTCCCATTAACCGGCTGCGGATAGTATTGTCCGTTGAGCAGAATATTGTTTCCAAATCCGGTGACTGCAACATTCGCATCAATAGCATTTTCCGTAGCACTTCTTACTGTAATGTCAACATTCCCCACTGTATCTCCGAGGACAGAAAGATTTGAAATACCAAGTTGAGAAGTTACCTGTGGATCAGGATTGAAGCGCTGAAGATTGATGGTTCCTGCAAGTACACCATTAGCAAGCAGCGTATCCTGACTGATAATCTGCGTAATGTTTGAAAGCATGAAATTGCTGATATCGGCACGGATCGGTGCGTTGTATGTGGGCGTTTCACTATTAACGGTAATGCTTTCAGCGCCGCTGCTGATACCAAAATTATCCACGTAAAAGCCTGCATTTGAAAATACAATTCTATTGGGTCGGCGCACGTTCCATGTCTCATAATTCAACATGAGATCCGGCTGGATCGACAAGGTTTGCTCGTTGCCGTTTCGCTGCAGCAATCCGCTGATCAGAAACCGTTGGTTACTATCGCGATCGGCGATGGCGATGCGAGAACTAACAGCATTGGTTTGAACCTGTCCCGAAACATTGGCAAACCAGATGTCAATGTTGTTTTGATATACCCTGTTTACCGAAGCCAGGTAACTCAATGCTGAGTCGCTCTCTGATACACGCACTTTTGCATCGCTAATGCGATAGTCCATGTAAGTGAGTCTCGGTGCATCGGCATTGAGTTGTATCCCTGCCGGAGTAACACCTCCTTCTATGCGTACGGTATCCATGTCTGTAAGTCCGGGTACAAATTCCTGTAGGATTGGATTGTCCTCAATGCTTGCCATCACATTCAAATCGTAAGATGCAGGTACATCCAAAGGCGTAGGCGATTTGGCTTGGGAAATACTGTCGTTGAAGGAATAATGCCGCTCAATATGATATTGCAGAATGTTTCCTACTTTGGTAAGTGGAGTATGTCCCCAGATATTTGCCTTGATCGTCTGTGCATTAATCACAATATTGTTGCCACTGTCTGAAGTCGGAGCAGCAACTACATAAATGCTGTCCAGAAAATATCTCTTACCGTTGGTAGTCATGATAGGCTCTTCAACAGTTATCACTCCTTTCGGATAGTCGGGGTTCAGTACCGGAATATCAGCCCGAAGCTTTCCGTGAAACCGCATTTCAGAGCTATAAAAATTCAATGCTTGCAGATCTATGCTGTCGATCATAGCCTCAGCGTAAATTGCAGGATATTGTCCTGAAAAACTGGCTGTTCCTTCCAGACTAAAGCGTGCATTTGGATCGGCGGAATGTACTGTTGCTTTGGCATGTTTCCCCGCAACATCTCCGTTGAAATCGATGTCTTTGTAAGTGTAATCGTTGAAAGTAGCTGCATGAATTTTTCCGGCAGCTATAGCATTCATGGTATTGATATCAAAACCCATACCCTTTGCCCGAAGGTCTGCGGTAATCGGACCCAACTGAGGATTGCGAAGAATCTTGCCCAGATTCAATGTCTTCGTTTTTACCACAAGATCATATCGCTCTTTTCCGGTTCCACGAGAAAGATCAACACTTCCATTTACTGAAGCATTTCCATCTGTGGTAATGAGGATCAGATTAGGGCGATAAGCCAGTGAAGTTCCCGAAACAGTACCGGTTACACCAAATCCTTCCGGAAGTTGTATCTGTTGTAAAGCTGAAGCCGGAAGAAGCGTTTCGATATCGTTTCGCGATGACCGCAGCTTCGCGATCCGCAGGTTATAACTTAGCTTGTTTGGATCAGGAATGCCGTATATCATGCCACTCAGTTCCGCTTCGGTATTTCCTAAACCGGAAGCATACAGGCGTTTCAAATTCAGGGCGTCTAACCGACCTTCCAAATCTGCTTCCAGGCGAATCATACCATGGCGATGTTTTTTGAAGAAAGGTTGTGCTGCCAAATCAGGAGCGAAGATCAAGACATCACTCAATCCAACTATGCTGTTTTTGAGGTTTAGGTCGATCTGCATGAGATTTGGATTTGCAGCCACCGCTTCAATTGATGGATACTTCACAGAAACATAATCACGAAGTATCGTATTGGAAGTTTGAAGGTAGAGATCACGCAGGTACCCGCCCTGTGGATTGTATTCAAAACGTGTCTTTAAACTGCGGATATCAAGACCGCTTTTTTCGCGTGCAGCAAGTTGTTGAATGATTCCCGAAATTGTATCCGTGGTATAGTGTACCTCTTTGGCATTGAGCCTAAGATCGCTGACATTCAGATGTGCATAGTCTATACCTGAAGGAAGTGCTTTCTGTGTTTCATCATTCAATACAAAAGCCGCCTGATTGAGATCGAGTGCATCTGCATCTACACGCCATTTCATAGGTGGTGCAACATCATGATCAATAAGTGTATCGGCAACTTCTTTTGCCAGTTCGGCAGAACGTCCACCCATGCTAACATTTACCTCCGAGTGGTTCAGCAAAAAGTCACGCAAGGCAATTGTTTGGCTGGGAATATCAATACTTCGTGGATGCACCAGCAATTGTCCCAGCCGGATGTTCATGAAAAACTGATTCGTAAGACTTCGTTGATCATAGATAACATTATTCAGATCAATCTCTTCAGCCGAAAGATCAAGTGGCGGAATGCCGGTAGATGTATCCGGAGTTTCAGGAAGTTGAGACGCACCCTGAATAATTTGTGCTTTGAAATTGTCGACGTACAGCTTTTTAGCTCTGAAAACCAGTTTTTCCGGATCGAGCTTATCCATTGTCAGGCGGAGGTCGCCGATTTCGTATGCCATCTGCACACCCCCGGCGGTATCCTGAAACCGAAAACGTATATCGTGTAAGACCAGCTTGTCCAGATTCATAACCAGACTTGCAGAAGTGTCTGTAACCACAGTTGCCGTATCCGTTCCCTGGGAAACAAAAGCTTTTACGATATAATCGAAATTGAAAACAGTATCATTTTGCCTGCGATAAATATTCGCATACACACCATCGAGATACACTTCCTGAATACTCACATTGCTGCTGATCAGTTTCAACATGGCAATATCTACCTTAATGACTTTTGCAGAGAGTAAGGTATCACTCGCCTGATCTTTAAGCAGCACCTGTCTGAGGACGATCATGCTAGGAAGATCATAATCGAGTTCTCCGATATGAACTTCAGTTTTCAGCTTATCCCGAAGAAAAGCAACAGCACGCTCGCGAATGAAATCCTTCCCCGGACGTGTATTGATGGCAATGATAGCCACCAGCAAGACAAAGAAAATTCCCGCCAGTACCCAAAGGACAATTCGTAAAGCTCTTCGCATCGCAGAAATGTTAAAAAAACTGTACCGCCTTTAAAGGAACTTTTTCAGTGGGTATAGTTTGTTCTGATTCAAACCTTAACGAAGTTTACTAAAAAAGCTACCAACTGCGATAGCTCAGATTTTTCAGATTCGTCTTATCTCTGCGCCCAATGCATTCAGCCGCTCGTCGATGCGCTCATATCCCCTGTCGATCTGATCAATATTTTGAATGGTGCTTTTTCCCTGGGCAGAAAGTGCCGCAATCAGCAAGGCGACACCTGCCCGTATATCTGGCGACACCATGTTGATACCCCGAAGCGGCACCTGCCGGTCGAGTCCGATGACTACCGCACGATGCGGATCGCAGAGAACAATCTGTGCGCCCATTTCTATCAGTTTGTCGACAAAGAACAGGCGGCTTTCAAACATTTTCTGATGAATGAGCACTGTGCCCTTTGCCTGTGTGGCAGTTACCAGCACAACACTGATAAGATCAGGCGTAAAACCGGGCCATGGATGATCATAGATAGTAAGGATAGAGCCATCAATAAACTTATGAATGCGATAGCTCTCTTGTGCGGGAATGCGAATGTCATCGCCCTGTATCTCTATCTTAATCCCAAGCCGTTCAAAAGTCTCCGGGATGATTCCCAGATGGGGCACATCTGCATTTTTGATGGTCAGTTCACTTTTGGTGGCCGCCGCGAGCCCGATAAATGAGCCCACTTCAATCATATCTGCCAGCAGTCTGTGCGTACAGCCATTCAGACGTTCTACACCTTCCACTACCAGCAGGTTCGAACCTATACCACTAATCCGTCCGCCCATTTGGTTGATCATGTTGCAGAGTTGTTGAACGTATGGCTCGCAGGCTGCGTTGTATATTGTGGTAATACCCGGCGACATGCTCGCTGCCATGATGATGTTGGCAGTACCGGTAACGGAAGGTTCTTCCATAAGGATGCGTGCACCCTGCATATGTTGTCCTTCCAGTACGAACAAGCTCTCTTCGCTGTTGTATTCAAAGCGTACGCCCAATCGTTCAAATCCTCTGATATGCGTATCCAATCTGCGACGACCAATTTTATCGCCACCGGGCTGCGGAATATGTGCTCTTCCGAAACGTGCCAGCATGGGACCTGCCAGCATCACCGCACCTCTTAACTTTCCTGATTTTTTCTTGAAGGATTTATCAATAAAAAAATCAGGGTTAACATCATCTGCCTGAAGAATTACCGTATTGGGCGCAGGTCGCTCTACTTTCACACCCATATCGCCCATCAATTCAATGAGCGTATTCACATCCAATATGTCCGGCACATTTATATAAGTGACCGGCTGGTCTGTAAGCAAGGCTGCGCACAACACCTGTAGCGCTTCATTTTTTGCTCCCTGCGGCGTAATGATACCGCTCAACGAGCGACCGCCGATAATTTCAAATGCGCCCATGGTGAGAGTTTATTTGTTCTTGTTTTTGTACTTGTTACGGTTCTTGTTGAAGTTTCCACCGCCACTTCCACCGAAGTTGCGATTGCCGCCACCGCCCTGATTGCGGTTTCTGTTGCCATTGTTATTGCCGCCACGGTTTTGCTTGTAGCGGTTTGTATCCATCTGCACTCTGTAACCACCTGTTTCGTACACTAGCTGTCCGTCAGTAAGCTCTGCCAGTTCGTTCTTGATCATATCGTCGTGCACAGGCTCTTTATGCCAGTTGGAATAGGCGAGTTTCATATAATAGCCTAGTGCCTGCGTGAAGCCCTGTTTCTTTTCAGGATCAGTCTCAGCAAGTGCTTTGTCCAGCAGGGCATTGAAATTTCTTCCGAAATGCTTGTTGCGGTGATTTTCCGTAGGGTAAGGAAGCGGTTCGGGCTTCTTCAGAATTTGTTCGCGTGTCGGGGGTGGATAAGGTCCGTCCACATCCAGACGGAAGTCCGTCATCTGATACAGATGATCCCAAAGCTTGTGTTTATAATCCTCGATCGTTTTCAGATGGGGTGCCAACGTAGTCATCAGTTCTATGATGGCTTCCGCATTTCTCAACCGAACTTTGGGATCTTCGATAGTAAGCAGATACTCTACCATCTTCTGAACATTTCTTCCGTATTCGGGCATCAGCAGTTTGCTGCGCGATGTATTGTATTCCATGTTTTTATTCCTCAGTTTCTAAAAGTAGGTGTTGAATGAAAATAAAGTTCGCCAGAGCTGGCGAAGATGTTAGGTTCGCGAACTATGTCCGCAGATTGTGTTGGCAAGTCGGCTGCGAAGCAGAAGAGAGGCACAGCGTATTACCGAAGGAGAACGTAAAGATAAACATTTACCCGCAAATGGTGATTGCGGTCATTTTCTATGAAAGGCCAGTGTTGCTATTTGCGCGTTTATTCTTTACGGATCAGAGCACATGATGAATCAGAAAGTAGAATTGCTGTCCCCTGCCGGATCTTTTGAAAGCCTTATGGCGGCAATCAGAGGTGGCGCGGATGCGGTATATTTTGGCGTAGCTCAGTTGAATATGCGGGCAAAGTCCATTCGCTCTTTTACCATTCAAGACCTTGCCGAAATATCAGCTGTGTGCAAACAGGCACGGGTAAAAACATATCTCACCCTCAACACCGTTATGTACGATCATGACATGACGCTCATTCGCAACATACTTTCAGAAGTAAAAAAGCACGGTATTGACGCGGTGATCGCTTCTGATTTTTCAGTGATGGAAATGTGTAGACAGTTGCAAATACCGCTGCATATTTCTACGCAGGCCAATGTGACCAATGTAGAAGCGCTGAAATTTTTTACACCGTTTGCAGATGTGGTTGTACTGGCGCGTGAGTTAAGTCTGAAACAGGTAAAGCATATTACTTCGGCTATCATCAGAGAAAATATCCGTGGGATTTCGGGTGAATTGATGCGTGTGGAAGTCTTTGCCCATGGTGCTTTATGTATGGCGGTTTCCGGAAAGTGCTATCTGAGTCTGCACGAACAAAATGCCTCCGCTAATCGGGGTGCCTGTACGCAAAATTGCAGACGACCGTACAAAGTGATTGATCTTGAAACCAACAACGAACTGGTGGTGGACAATGAGTACATCATGTCGCCTAAAGACCTTTGCACTATAGATATTTTGGACCAGTTGGCAGATGCCGGTGTTTCAGTGTTAAAGATCGAAGGACGCGGAAGATCTGCGGATTATGTTTATACAGCTACAAAGTGTTACCGCGAAGCACTTTCTGCACTGGCTGATGGGACTTACAACCAAGTCAAAATTGCTATGTGGAAACAGCAACTGGAAACAGTTTACAATCGTGGTTTCTGGGAAGGATATTACTTGGGAAGAAAGCTCGGCGAATGGACACAAGACCCAGGATCCGCAGCAACAGAAAAGAAGATTTACGTTGGGAAGCCAACGCATTATTTTCCCAAGATCGGAGTGGCGGAATTTTTGATTGAAGCAGGGAGTCTGAAGCAGGGAGATACGGTGTTGGTGACCGGAAAACATTTCGGCGCAGAGAAGCTGACCTTAAATGATTTTCGCGTAAATGGAACCGTAATGCCGGAAGGTAAGAAAGGAGACATGATCACTTTCTCTTTCCCTTTTAAAACAACCAGGTCGGACAAATTGTATAAAATCGTTCAGGCTAAAGATGCTTAAAATCATTCATTATCGTGAGCGTTGTATTGGCTGCGGTGTATGTCAGGAGATGCAGCCTGAGCTCTGGCGAATGTCGCGAAAGGATGGAAAGGCAACCTTGCTAAAGGCAATCACAAAAAAAGAAGTGCACATCCTCGAAGTAGGCGACTGGGCTGCTGATACAGCCGAACGTGTTGCAGAAGCCTGTCCTGTGAAGATTATAAAGGTCGGGTGAGCTAAAGTGAATTATTGTCGGCTTCAACTCTTACACAGGTTTTTTACTTTCGTGCAAAATCATCTCAATGTTGCAACTGGATCTGAAAGGAAAAACCGCATTGGTAGCAGGAAGTACGCAAGGTATAGGATGGGCATCAGCTCAAATACTGGCTTCGCTTGGCGCACGTTGCGTATTGATTGCCCGCAATGAAGAAGCGTTGAAAAAGGCCGTCGTAACCTTACCCGCTTCGCACCGGCAGGAGCATGCTTATCTGGTGGCTGATTTCAGTAAATCAGAACAGGTGAAGCAGGTTGCGACTGAGTTTGTTTCGCAAAATCCCATTCATATTCTTGTCAACAACACAGGCGGACCTCCCGCAGGACCTATAGTGGAAGCGGCTCCGGAAGCTTTTCTTGCTGCATTTCAACAGCATCTTATCTGCAATCATTTACTGGCGACCAGCGTACTTCCTTCTATGAAAAGCGCCGGATACGGAAGAATCATCAACATCATTTCCACTTCGGTAAAAATTCCTTTGAAAAATCTCGGGGTGTCGAACACCATTCGCGGAGCGGTGGCTTCATGGGCAAAGACCTGGGCCAATGAAGTAGCTCAGTTTGGTATTACGGTCAACAATGTATTGCCCGGCGCTACCGCAACTGCAAGACTGGAATCAATCATCAGCAATAAGGTAAACAAAACTGGTGTCAGCCAGGAAGAGGCAGAACAGGAGATGCTCGCCGAAATTCCTGCAAAGCGTTTTGGTAAGCCGGAGGAAATTGCATCAATGGTTGCCTTTTTGGCTAGTCCCGCTGCGGCTTATGTCAATGGAACCAGTATTCCGGTAGATGGCGGCAGAACGGGAGCAATATAGTGGAACCGAGGCTTTAAAGAAAAAGCATCTGCCTTAGTTCTCTTTCTCATAGACAATTTCCCCACGCGATTTATATGTTCAGGGAGACCATTATTCCTGATCTCTGTTACACATAAATCAAACTCGCAGGCTAGCAGCAAATCATCTAATGCAATTTCTATATCGTTGAGAATGGAAGATCCAGGTTCTCCCTCAAAGAAGCTCATCTTCTTTCTTCAAAGTGCTGCCGGCGAATATCTTGCATAAAGCTCGTTTTTTGAATTACATATTCCTTCTGTACTGCCCGCCCACTTCAAACAGCGCTTTGGTGATCTGTCCCAGAGAACAATACTTTACGGTTTCCATCAGTTCCTCAAAGACATTGCCGTTGTTGATAGCTACCCGCTGCAATCTGCGGAGCATTTCTTCACCTTTTTCGCCACTGCGTTTCCAGAGATTGTGCGTAGAGGCAATCTGAAATTCCTTTTCCTCTGTGGAAGAACGAATCACTTCGCGTGGCAATACGGTAGGCGAACCTTTTGAGCTCAGGAAAGTGTTCACACCGATAATCGGATATTCTCCGGTATGCTTCAATGTTTCGTAATAAAGACTTTCCTCCTGAATTTTACCACGCTGATACATGGTTTCCATAGCGCCCAATACACCACCTCTTTCTGTGATCCGGTCGAACTCTGCATAAACAGCTTCTTCAACCAGGTCGGTCAGTTCCTCGATGATGAAAGAACCCTGCAGCGGATTTTCATTTTTAGCTAAGCCCAATTCCTTGTTGATGATGAGCTGAATGGCCATGGCACGACGTACGCTTTCTTCGGTAGGAGTGGTGATCGCTTCGTCATAAGCATTTGTATGCAGCGAATTACAGTTGTCGTAGATCGCATACAATGCCTGTAGTGTAGTGCGTATATCGTTGAAGTCTATTTCCTGAGCATGGAGTGAACGACCGGAAGTCTGAATGTGATACTTCAGCATCTGCGAACGTTCATTACCGCCATATTTCAGCTTCATTGCTTTTGCCCAAATTCTTCTTGCAACCCTTCCGATCACGCTGTATTCAGGATCTACGCCATTGGAGAAGAAGAAAGAAAGATTGGGTGCGAAATCATCAATGTGCATTCCGCGGCTCAGATAGTATTCTACGAAAGTGAAGCCGTTGGAAAGTGTAAATGCAAGCTGCGAAATCGGATTGGCACCGGCTTCTGCTATATGGTATCCGGATATGGAAACCGAATAGAAATTGCGCACGCCATGATCAATGAAATATTGTTGCACATCGCCCATCAGCCGGAGTGAAAATTCGGTGGAGAAGATGCAGGTATTTTGTGCCTGGTCTTCTTTCAGAATATCCGCCTGAACGGTACCGCGTACCTGCTTCAATGTATCCGCTTTAATCTTCTGGTACACCTCAGCAGGAAGCACCTGATCGCCGGTAACGCCCAACAGCATCAGACCAAGTCCGTCATTTCCTTCAGGGAGTTTTATGTTCTTCGCATCGCCATTCTTTCCAAGCGCAGCCTCTGCATTGTAGTAAGGACGAGGCACTCCTTTTTCCGCGTAGATCGCTTCGATCTTCTTGTTTACTTCTTCTTCGAGTCCGCTTTGTTTGATGTATAGCTCACATTGCTGATCGATGGCAGCATTCATAAAGAAGGCAGTGAGTGTAGGCGCCGGACCGTTGATGGTCATCGAAACGGAGGTCTTGGGATCGGCGAGGTTGAAGCCGCTGTAAAGTTTTTTGGCATCGTCGAGGGTAGGAACACTCACACCGCTGTTACCGATTTTACCATAAATATCCGGACGATGGTCGGGATCCTGACCGTATAGTGTTACCGAGTCGAAAGCTGTGGACAGACGTTTGGCAGGCATTCCCAGCGAAACATAGTGAAAGCGTTTGTTCGTTCTTTCAGGCCCACCCTCACCGGCAAACATACGCGTAGGATCTTCTCCTTCCCGTTTGAAGGGATAAATACCTGAGGCATAAGGGAATTCTCCCGGAAAGTTTTCCGTCAGTGCCCATTTCAGAATTTCGCCCCAGGCTTCAAATTTCGGTACGGCCACCTTCGGCACCTGCGTATGTGAAAGCGATTCTGTGTGTGTCTTTATTTTGATCTCTTTATCGCGAACGCGGAAGATGTAGTATTCGTCCTGGAAATGACGCTTTTTAGCCTCCCAGTTTTTCAGCAGCTCCAGATTCTTTGGATCAAGCTCAAGTGCAACCTTTGCATACACTTCCTCCAATTCCTTGATCAGCCTGTCGCGGTCATCCAGTTTTTCCTGAAGCGCACCACTTGATGAAGGTTTTTCCGAAAGGGTTTCAATCGTTTTGCGCAAACCGAAAAGCTTCTGTGCTACTTCCGACTGTTGATTCGCCCATTTGTTATAGTTGCGGTTATTCTCGGTGATTTCACTCAGGTAGCGGGTACGATTTGGGGGAATGATGTAAATCTTCTCGCTCATTTCGTTGGTGATCTCAAAGCTGGAAGTAAGCGCTTCCAGCCCTGTCTTCCTCACCACAATATCCATCAGCGCCTTGTACATGGTGTTTGTACCCGGATCGTTGAACTGCGAAGCAATGGTGCCGAATACCGGCATATCGTCGGGTTGTTTGTCGAAAAGTTTATGGTTGCGCTGGTATTGTTTCTTTACATCGCGCAGGGCATCCATGGCGCCACGCTTATCGAATTTGTTGATGACCACCAGATCGGCAAAATCCAGCATGTCGATTTTTTCGAGTTGTGTAGCGGCTCCGTATTCCGGAGTCATCACGTACATGCTCAGGTCGCTGTAATCGGTGATCTGTGTGTCGCTTTGCCCGATACCCGAAGTCTCGAGAATGATAAAATCATATTGCGCGGCTTTGAGGATGTTTACTGCGTCGAGGATATATTTTGATACTGCCAGATTGCTTTGACGCGTAGCCATCGAACGCATATACACCCGTTCATTTCGGATGGCATTCATGCGGATACGATCACCGAGGAGCGCACCGCCGGTTTTTTTCTTGGAAGGATCAACGGAGATGATACCGATATGTTTGTCTTTGAAGTCTATCAGGAAGCGACGCACGATTTCATCTACCAGCGAGCTTTTCCCGGCACCGCCCGTACCGGTAATACCCAGCACGGGTGTTTTGGATTTTTTCGCTTCTTCTGCCACCTTTTTCAGCATGGCCTGTGTTTCCGGCTGATCGCTGTAGTTTTCTGCTGCAGAGATCAGACGAGCTACAGACTTTACATCTCTTTCAATCAGATGTGCTACTTCACCATTCAACTGATTGCCCGTAGGGAAATCAGACTTTTCGATCAGGTCGTCAATCATACCCTGTAAGCCCATGGCACGACCATCGTCGGGGGAATAAATGCGTGTGATTCCATAAGCGTGCAATTCTTCTATTTCCTCGGGAAGGATCACACCCCCACCGCCTCCGAATATCTTTATATGTCCGCAACCACGTTCTTTCAACAGGTCGTACATGTATTTGAAATACTCCACATGCCCTCCCTGATAGGAAGTCATGGCAATAGCGTTGGCATCTTCCTGAATGGCACAATTCACTACTTCCTGTACACTGCGGTCGTGACCCAGGTGGATGACCTCCACCCCGCTTGCCTGCATTACTCTGCGCATGATGTTGATGGAGGCATCGTGACCATCGAAAAGTGAAGCGGCGGTAACAATACGTACCTTGTTCTTAGGAGTATAAGACATAAAACATTCGTTAGTTGATCCGAAAATGAAAACCGGATGGCAAAGTTAATAAATGACCCGTCCTTTTCTGAGGGCTGCGAGGCCCGGCAGGAAAGAAAAAAGCTGCCTTTTCAGACAGCTTCTTGTATTTTTTCTGGAATAGAACGGTTATTCGTCGATATCAGAACTTCTTTTCTTTTTGCGTTTTGGAGCATCATCTTCACCATCGCTGTCATCCGATGCGTCGAAATGACGGTGTTCCATTCCTGGTTCACCATGAGCGCGGTGACGTTTGCCACCAAGATTAGCCTGAATACCAATGTTGATCACACGGCCGAAATTGAAATCAAAATTTGACATGCTGATTTCCTGAGGACCGGTCATATCCCAGGTACGGTTCATATAACCAAGACCGCCGAAGTCCATGGTGAAAGCCATGCATTTGGTAAAGTTTACCCCTACGGCAGGGAACCAGTTAATACCGAAGCCATTGTAGCTGCTTTCGATATCCGGAGTGCCCGCAATACCGTCATCCTCAATTCTCTTTCCATTCAGATAACCAAGATTTACCTGATTGAAGAGGAAGAAAGTCTTGTTGATAGGCATAGTATAACGTACGAATGGACCTACAACCAATTCTCTTGTTCTTGTTTCTTCTGTAATGATTCCGTTGTCAGTGCTCATGGTGCGCATACCAATGCCAAAATTGAGACCCACTGTCCAGTTTTTATTGAACTGATATCCGATACCTGGAGCAAAATGCCAGTTCCTGTTTTTTGTGATCACATCTGCGGTGCCTGGCAGACCATCATCGTCTGTTTCCTTTGCTGCAGAATACCCTGCGCTACCATAAACGAGAATGCTGCCGGCCTTTTGTGCCTGGGCCGTAGCTACTGCTCCAACCGCAAGAATAGCAAGGAAGAATTTTTTCATATCGATTAAAGTGTGTTTGATTTATTCAACAAATGTAATTGCCGCCTTTTATTAAAGCAATAGCTTTTTCGAAATTTTTAGCCTTTCCTGCCCCCGGTCAGCCAGCTTTTGTCATCCTTTAAACCAGCCACTATACATAACATAATTGGCAGCGATGCGTTCCACCTCACCTTTCAGCAGGTCTTGGCTGATGTCTTTTACCTTTTTGGCAGGCACACCGGCAAAGATGCTTCCGGGAGGTACTTCGGTGTCCTCCAGTACCACTGCACCCGCGGCAATAATACTGTTGCTGCCAATCCGCACACCGTCCATTACAATGGCGCCCATTCCGATCAGTACATTGTCTTCCACCGTACAACCATGTACAATGGCGTGATGACCGATGGAAACATTGTTGCCCAGTACTGTCTTTGTCTTCTGGTAGGTACAATGGATGCAGGCCCCGTCCTGGATATTTACTCTGTTGCCCATACGGATACTGTTTACATCGCCGCGGATTACGGCATTAAACCAAACAGAACATTCGTTTCCCATTACCACATCGCCTACAATGGTAGCATTGGGGGCTACGAAGCAATCTTCGGGAATCTCTGGCATTACACCTTTTACAGGAAGAATTACCGGCATAAAATGTATTTATCGGAATAGATTGTATTTTAAAATGCAATAAATGGCGCGAAACCCGTCTTTCCAGCCAATCTTCTTCCCTTCTTCGTAGGTTCTGCCATAATAAGAAATGCCCACTTCATAAATACGAATACCCGGCACGCGCGAAACTTTCGCGGTTATTTCGGGCTCAAATCCAAAGCGGTTTTCTTCTAATTTGATACGCTGCACAATCTCCCGTCGGAACAATTTGTAACAGGTTTCCATATCCGTCAGGTTCAGATTGGTAAGCATATTGGACAAACTGGTAAGCCAGCGGTTGCCTATCGAATGCCAGAAAAAAAGAATGCGATGGGGCTTTCCTCCCATAAAGCGGGAACCATAGACTACGTCTGCAAATCCGTCGAGAATAGGCTTCAGCAGGATATTATATTCATTAGGATCGTACTCCAGATCGGCGTCCTGAATGACCACCCAGTCGCCGGTGGCTTTCTGGATGCCCGTTCTCAATGCTGCGCCCTTACCCTGATTTACCTCGTGTTTATAATAGGAGATCGGAAGTTCAGGATGACTTGCCTTATAAGCCAGAATTGCCTCTTCGGTATCGTCCTTCGAGCAGTCGTTGACGATGATCACCTCCTTGCTTATATTGTTGATCAGTCTTACGGCATTCACCTTGTCGAGGATCATGTGGATGGTACGTCCTTCATTATAAGCGGGAATAACGATAGAGAGTGTCTGACTCATACGAATTGCCAAAAGTAAACACTTAGCTGCGAAAAACAGGAAGTGAAGTGCAGAAGTGAAGGAGGGGACGAGGAAAAACAGCAGTTTACATCCCGCTAATGAATCGCTAAGTTTGCAACCGGGAAGAAATATATAAGGAGATGCAGCAATACCACGATCTTTTAAGGCATATACTTGATACGGGATCAGAAAAGAGCGATCGCACAGGCACAGGCACGATCAGCGTGTTTGGGTATCAGATGCGTTTCGATCTTCAAAAAGGTTTTCCTCTGGTGACTACTAAAAAACTGCATCTGAAATCCATCATACACGAACTGCTTTGGTTTTTAAAGGGAGAAACAAACATTGCTTATCTGAAAGAGCATGGCGTAAGTATCTGGGATGAATGGGCAGATGAAAATGGTGATCTGGGACCGGTTTATGGACATCAGTGGCGTAGCTGGACAGGCCCCGACGGAAAGACTTACGATCAGATAAAGGATGTTTTGCACCAGATTAAAAACAATCCCGACAGCCGGCGCATGATCGTCAATGCATGGAATGTAGCCGACCTGCCGAAAATGGCATTAAGCCCTTGCCATGCCTTATTTCAGTTTTATGTAAGCCGTCCGGCAGGTGACCTGACCGCCAAACCGCGACTAAGCTGCCAGTTGTACCAGCGTAGTGCCGATGTATTTCTGGGTGTGCCTTTCAATATTGCTTCCTATGCCCTGTTGACCATGATGATCGCACAGGTTTGCGATCTGGAGCCGGGTGAGTTCATTCATACTTTTGGTGACGCTCACCTGTACAGCAATCATATCGAACAGGCAAGACTTCAGCTCAGCCGCGAACCGTATCCCCTGCCGGCCATGAAACTTAATCCGGAGGTAAAAGATCTGTTTGATTTCAGGTTTGAAGATTTTTCGCTGGAAAATTATCAGAGCCACCCACATATCAAAGCGCCGGTGGCTGTATAATATTATTTGCACAATCCCATTTGTGCTGTGTCAAGAATAGCCGTTTAAAACCCGCCTGATATTTTGATCATTGAAAACTGCTGACAAAAAATGATTCTCTCCGCCATAGTAGCCATCGCCAGCGACAATGCCATCGGCAAGGACAATCAACTGCCCTGGCATCTGCCCGACGACCTGAAATTTTTTAAAAAGACCACTTTAGGAAAGCCTGTACTGATGGGCAGAAAAACCTTTGAATCGCTGGGCAAACCCCTGCCCGGACGTCTTAATATTGTGGTTTCGGGACAAGCTGACTATCAAGTTCCAAAAGGTGTATTATTATACAATAATCTGCCGGATGCGTTGAAAAGAATGGAAGAGGAGTCTGTTGACGAGGGTTTTGTTATCGGTGGAGGCGCTATCTTTGAGGAAACGCTGAACGATCTCGACCGCTTGTATCTCACTCGTGTAGAGACGGAGGTGCCGGACGCAAGCGCTTTCTTTCCTGAAGTAGATCATACGCATTGGAAACTGGTTTGGGAAGAACACCATCCGGCAGATGAAAAACATGCCTTTCCCTTTACTTTTCAGCAACTAGAAAGGATTGATCTGTGAGCAAGACGCATCAATTAAAACAATACCTCAAATACCGACGCAAGGCGCAGGGGAGGCATGGTGTTCATTCTCCCTTTGTATATGAGTTCACCGAAAACTTACTTCGAAAACCCACTTCGCCAACCAATCTGATCCTTGCGACTCGCCGGCACAAGAAACTGGTCAATAAAATACTGACCTACTTTGGTTGTAAACGCATTCTCTGGCTGACCAATAAAGACGGCGAAACAGAGACTTATATTTCCATTGAGAAAGTCGCCGATGGCACGATAAACCTCAGCACCGAACGATTTGACTTCAATCGTTTCGATGCATATCAGGCTCCCGAACTTTACCTGCTCGATCTTGCGGAACCCGGTGACTGGACAGTGGCATGGCAGAAATATAAAAACAAGATCCGTCCAGGTGACATCATACTCATCACAGCGATCCATCACTCACGCGCGCATACCGAAGCATGGGAACACTTACGAAGCGATTCTGCTGTAAAACTTAGCATTGATTTATTCAGGGTGGGCTTATTGTTTTTCCGGGAGGAGTTTAAAGAGCAGCAGCATTTTGTGCTAAAGGCTAAGGCCTAGCGGAGAATAAATAGAGCAGTTAAGCAGTGGAGAAAAGAGGCGCGAGATTGCACAAAGAAGCCACCCTTTCGAGGCGGCTTCTTTGCTGAAAATGTTTTCGGAAAACTCTTTGCTAATTATTTCCCTACTTTATCGTCGTTTCCTTGTTGTCCCAGGAAATTGTCAACCATGCCCTGCATCATTGGTGGCAGTTGCGACTGGATGTAATTTTTAATCACTTCGATCGATTTTTCCGCCTGTTCCTGAGTGAGTCCGGCTTTGGTTACCAGTTCGTTTACGAGTTCCTGCATGGTTTTGGTTTTTATTGCGGTTATTCTTTACGATTTATATTTTTCTTCGAGAAAGCGTTTATGCAGCCTTCAGATAATCGAGTTTGGAATGTTCGATCATCTGTCTTGCATATTCCACCGTCAGATGGAAAACACCTTCTTTTTGCTCCTGCGACGGAATGTCGAACATAGCATCCGTGAGAATCATCTCGCAGATAGCCCGCAGTCCACGTCCGCCGAGTTTGTACTGCACGGCTTTATCAACCATATAATCCAACGCTGCGTCATCTACTTGCAGTTTTACCCCCTCATATTCGAACAGTTTGCTGTATTGTTTGATGAGCGCATTTTTTGGCTCAGTAAGAATACGTTTCAAAGCATCACGATCCAACGGGTTGAGATAAGTAACAATCGGCAAACGACCCAGTAATTCCGGTATCAGTCCGAAGGTACGCAAATCCTGTGCATTCACGTATTGCAGCAGGTTTGCTCTGTCCAGTTCCTTACTCGATTTGATAGCATTGTACCCGATAGCCGAAGTCTGCACACGGCGGGCGATCATCTTGTCGATACCTTCAAAAGCCCCCCCGCAGATAAACAAAATGTTTTGCGTGTTTACCTTCACCATCTTTTGCTCCGGATGTTTGCGACCACCCTGAGGGGGCACCAGCACCTCAGAACCTTCCAGCAGTTTCAGCATTGCCTGCTGAACGCCTTCACCACTTACATCGCGGGTGATGGATGGGTTGTCGCTTTTACGACCAATCTTATCAATTTCATCAATATACACGATACCGCGTTCTGCTGCCGCCACGTCGAAATTGCAGGCCTGCAACAGACGGGACAAAATGCTTTCCACATCTTCTCCCACATAACCGGCCTCGGTAAATACAGTTGCATCTACTATGGCAAAAGGTACCTGCAGCAGTCTTGCAATTGTTTTTGCCAAAAGCGTTTTACCGGTTCCCGTTTCACCCACCATGATGATGTTTGATTTCTCAATCTCCACATCGTCCATCGAAGGCATTGTGAGCCTTTTGTAGTGGTTGTAAATTGCTACGGAGAGAATTTTCTTCGCATCATCCTGTCCGATAACATATTGGTCAAGAAATTCTTTGATCTCTCTGGGTTTGTAAAGTTTATGCTGCTGAAGGCTCAGGCTCATGTCTTTTTCCTTGCCCTTTTGCGAGTCGCCCAAAGCCTCCTGCAGGAGATAGTGGGCATTTTCAATACATTGGTCGCAAATGTTTCCCTTCATACCCGTGAAGAGAATATTCACCTCACTTTCCGCACGATCACAAAAAGAACATTTCCTTTCGGTAGTCTTCGCCATGTTGGTTGTTCAAAACGTTTAGAGGGCAAAGGTAAGATGAATGCCTCATTAGATAACGCAAAGGCAATAATTTGTCTTTTGCTTCAATGTTCTCCTTCTGCATCATCAAATTATCAAACTAACTTGCAATCATGCTTGCGGCATCAGGTACCCCTTCTTCCACACGACGTTTTGCAGATCTGATTCTTCCCCTCAGTTTACCAAGGCTGCTTACTTACGGTATTCCGGAAGAAATGCAGGAGCGCTTGCAACGGGGAATGCGGGTGGAAGTTTCACTGGGCAAAAATCGTCAGTATTCGGGCATTGTGGAGCGCATTCATAACGAGCAACCGGAGGCGTTTAGCGTAAAGCCCATCAAATCCATATTGGACGAGTCTCCTATCGTCAACGATCTGCAACTTGAGTTTTGGAAATGGATCGCTGATTATTATGTAGCATCTCCGGGTGAAGTGATGCAGGCTGCATTGCCTGCCCATCTGAAACTTGAGGGAGAAACTCGTTTGATCTGGAACGCAGAAGGGCGTGTCATCGAATGGAGTGATGAAGCTTTTATGGCGGCAGAAGCACTCGAGATGAAAAAGGAACTCTCAATCAGCGAACTGCGGGCGATTGTCGGACACAGATATCTCAATAGTGTATTGCAGGAACTGCTGGAACAGGAAGCTGTCCTGATCACCGACTCGCTGGAACCTGCCTATAAACCAAAGACAGAACGAATTATTTCACTGGCAGCTATTTATCGGGAAGAAGAAGCGCTCAAAGATTTGTTCGATCAACTGGAACAGGCCCCGCGTCAGCTCTCACTCCTCATGGCTTATGTAGAGCTTTCGGTGAAAGCGGGTTTTGTTCGGCAGAAAGATCTTCTGGAGCGTTCCGGTGCTAGTGCTGCGCAGATCAAAGCGCTTTGCGACAAAGGAATCTTTATCAGTGAAGAAAAAGATGTAGACCGTCTGATGTATGAAGGGGTCACCGAAGCGCCGGAGATTGTCTTTACACCTGCACAACGACGCGCTTTTAAGGAACTGGATCAGGGACTAAAACAAAAAGCAGTGGTGCTGCTGGAAGGTGTAACGGGTAGTGGGAAAACGCATTTATACATTCAACGCATCAAAGATTGTATTGAACAAGGACGGCAGGCGGTGTTTCTGTTGCCGGAAATCGCACTTACTACGCAGTTGGTAAGTCGCCTCTACGCTTATTTCGGTTCTTCTCTTGGTGTTTACCATTCCCGCTTCAGCGACAACGAACGGGTGGAAATATGGGAGAAGGTTAAAAAACATGAATACAAACTTGTAGTTGGTCCTCGTTCTGCGCTCTGGCTTCCTTACGACAACCTGGGTTTGCTGATTGTAGATGAAGAGCACGATGCATCCTATAAACAGAAAGATCCTTCCCCCCGCTTTCACGCAAGGGACGCGGCAATTTATCTTGCTTCGTTGCATGGAGCCAAGGTGATTTTGGGTTCTGCCACTCCTTCTGTGGAAAGCCTTTACAATGCTCATCAGGGAAAGTATGCCTATGTCCGATTGAGTGAACGTTATCAGGGAGTAAGTCTTCCGGCAATAGAATTGGTAAATGCCAAATCGCTTGAAATAGTGCGTGCACAGGGCATCAGGCTGATCACGCCTGAGCTGATGCAGGCGATGACGGAGGCACTAGCCCAAAGCAAACAGGTTATTCTTTTTCAGAACCGACGAGGCTATGCGCCCTTTCAGATATGCATGGTTTGTGGCTGGGTACCGCATTGTAAAAATTGTGCAGTATCACTCACTTATCATAAAAGTTCCGACAAACTGCATTGTCATTACTGTGGTATGAAGGCGGCCGTGATCCATACCTGTGCTTCCTGCGGCAGCAACCGTTTGCAGAGCAAAACTTTTGGCACTGAAAAAATAGAGGAAGAAGTACAGCAAATATTTCCGGAGGCGCGCGTAGCACGCATGGATGTAGATAGTATGCGCGGTAAAAAAAGTATGAACGACCTGTTACTGCGACTAGAAAAGCATAAGGTGGATATTCTTGTAGGGACGCAGATGGTAGTGAAGGGGCTCGACTTTGCCGGTGTATCACTTGTCGGTATCCTCAGTGCAGACAGCCTGCTGAGTTATCCTGATTTTCGGGTAAACGAAAGAGCTTTTCAGCTAATGGAACAGGTAAGCGGAAGAGCAGGCAGAACAGACGGTGCAGGCAGGGTGATCGTGCAGGTGTATAACATGCAACATCCGGTTTTGCAATGGGTAAATGAACACGATGTGCGGGCGTATTATGAGCATGAGATAAAATATCGTGAGGCTTTCGGATATCCACCTTTTTCCCGCCTCATCAAAATTTCATTTCGGCACAGAGACGAACCCAAAGCAATCAATGCAGCGGGCAGTATGGCAGAAGCTTTGCATTCCATAGAAGGCATTACGATCCAGGGTCCGGTGCCGGCATTGGTCAGCAGGGTGCGCAATCAATTCATACAGGAAGTATGGCTGAAATGTCCACGTGATATGAATCTTCTGCGAAAGGTAAAATCGGTAATCCGCGAACAAAAAGGACGGATTTCTTCGCAAAAAGGATATACATCCCTGCAAGTGGTAGTCGACATCGATCCTGTGTGATCTAGTGTTTCGCCGCTAAAGCCAATACGCTGTTGAAGAAGAATACAACCGTCAGCCCGCCCACAAGTATCGTAGACATTATGTTGATACCTACAAACTGGAAGAATAATTCCCAACCTTTGATCTTGTAGAATCTTTTCATCGCGTAAAACAGATATATCTGCGATACAACAATGAATAATAACATCAGCAATGCCTGTAGTGGTGCCGGAAGTATTTTGCTGAGCATCACTACAGCCAATAACAGCACAAAAACTGCACAATAAAGATGTACCGAGAAAATGGCGTGTGAAACATAGAAATACGTCTGCCTCCTTCGAAGATTGAACAGATACAGAAAGAGTGCGAAGAACGGTAGCGAGATAAAAAGCATTTTCGGAAACGAGTGAAGAAAATTATCCCTGATTTCTACAATCGCTTGTAAAGGATTTTGGTACAAATACTCTTCCGTAGCCACCAAACGTCTGTTGATATATCTTTTTATCCGGTTGTCGCGTTTTGCCGGAGTCAAAGTTTGCTGAAGAGAGTCATATTCTTTCACCGACTTTGGGCCTTCTTCTACAAAAAGACGCCATAAGGGTGAAAGTGGACTTGTTTCCCTGAGCCGTATAGGTCGGTTTCAACTCCGTATCAGTAGTAGAAAAGTAGATGAAAAAAAGAAAGCCGAAGTAAATATGTACATCCTGATCGGATTCAGCGAGCGCACACGTTTGCCGTTCATGTATTCTTCAGAAAGCAATCCCGGTTTGGTAAGCAACAGTTTGAGCGTGCTGAAAAACTTACCGTCAAAATGTGTGAAGTCGTTGAAAAAATGCACCAACAAATGCCAGACACTTTCTCTTGGCTCTACGTTCTCCTGCCCGCAATGAGGGCAGAACCGGTCACTGAGTTGCGTTCCGCAATTAAGACAAACTTTTTCTTGTCGTTCCGGCAGATGAGACACAGTAGTGGTGTTTGAGCACTAAAATAGCTAAAGCAGATTCATTTCAAAGAATGTTGGAAAGGAGGAAAAAACTGATTGAGAAGCGTTACAACCCAAAGTGCAACAGGTTAAACACATGAAATTTCAAGTGATTATTTATATTAAATTTGCGGGTTCTACACCAATCATCTCATACAACCATGGACGACAGTCATGAACAGTTTGCCTACCCTGTAGGCCGTTACGAAGCTCCTGAAAGATATCAGCCGGAGCTGCAACACGAATGGATCGCTGCTATTGAGGCTCTTCCCAAATGGCTGGATCTCTGCGTAGAAAACCTCGATGCTGCTCAACTGGATACACCTTACCGCCCGGGAGGATGGACCATCAACCAGGTAATCCACCACATTGCCGACAGTCATATGAATGCTTATATACGACTGAAGCTGGCATTGACAGAAGACAGCCCTGTCGTAAAGCCTTATAACGAGCAACTATGGGCAGAGCTCCCGGATGTGGAAACCGTTCCGGCTAATATATCCATCACACTGCTTCATGCCCTGCATCGCCGCTGGGTGCAATTAATGCGCAATATGCAACCGGAAGATTGGGAAAGAACCTATTTTCATCCGGAACATGAGCGCTACGTACCGGTCTGGGAAATGACGGACTTATATGCCTGGCATGGAAGACACCACATGGAACAGATACGGAGTCTGCGGCAGCGAATGAACTGGTAAACCGGATGAAGGCAATATTTCCACCGCTTAAAAGAATACTCTGGCAGATTTTATTGTTGTTGTGCTGCTATTTCCTGTGCAGAAGCATCTTTACAGCTATTAATCTGAACAGGTTCTCCGGACTGACCATTGGTGCATTTTTGCGGCTGTCTTTTCACGCGCTTCGGTTCGATATATCCACGATCGTTACCATAAACGGAGTTTATTTTCTGCTCCTTTTATTCCCGCTGCCGATATGGAAGATGCCTCGCTGGGAAAGGTTTACTCAAGTTTTTTTTGTCGTTATCAACACCATCGCATTTCTTTTCGAGATCAGCGACTGGGCTTATTTCCCTTTTACATTGAAGCGGTCAACCAACGATGTGCTGGATATGATTTCACGCAAAAGTGATTTTCTGGCTTTGCTACCGCATTTTGTTTTGGAATACTGGTATGCGCCGCTCGGCATGGTGTTGCTGGTTTTTTTCTTTTATAAGATCAATAACATTATCTGCAAAAGAACACCGCTGAGTACGCCCTCTGCATCAAACCGCCGGATGGTGGTATTGTGGCAAACGTTGTCACTGGTGCTGGTGCTGGGCCTGAGCATCGTTGGTATGCGCGGAGGACTGCAGTTGATTCCACTTGGAAACGGCAATGCTTTGCAGGTGACCGACAACAAGTATGTGCCCATCGTGCTGAATACACCTTTCAGCATTATGCACAGCTATTCAGGAAAGATGGAAGAAGTTCATTTCTTTCCTGAAGAAGAATTACGGCAATATTTCAATCCGGTGAAAAGCTATTCCGGAAAGGATTTTCAGAGAAAAAATGTTGTGGTCGTCATTCTGGAAAGCTTTTCAAAAGAGCATACCGGACTGGGCGGAAGAAAAAGTTTTACGCCTTTTCTGGACAGCCTGATGAAACAATCTTTGGTCTGTAGCAATGCTTTCGCCAATGCGCTGCACTCTGCAGAAGGTATTCCTGCGATTTTATCCGGTATCCCTTCACTGATGTCCGAACCGATCACCACTTCTTCTTACGGCACCAACAAACTCACTTCGCTTCCACAACTGCTGAAAGAGGAGGGCTATCAAACTGCGTTTTATCACGGCGGTACTAACGGCACGATGAGCTTCGACATCTATGCGTCGAATGCCGGATTTGATAAATACTATGGCAGAACGGAATACAACAACGAAAAGGACTACGATGGTGGCTGGGGTATTTGGGACGAACCCTTTTTGCAATACTTTGCCAAAGGATTGTCGAATACGCAGCAGCCGTTTATGGCAACTGTATTCACCCTAAGCTCGCACGATCCGTTTAAGGTGCCTGAACCATATGAGCAGGTCTTGCCTTCCGGTGAATTGCCCATTCAGCAGACTATCGCATATACCGATCTTGCCTTGCGGAAGTTTTTCGAAACTGCATCAACACAGCCCTGGTTTAACAACACCTTGTTCGTCATTACTGCAGATCATAGTGCGCCCATGTCCAATGACCCTTATTACAGTTCTTTGAAGATGGGGGCTTATGCCATACCTGTAGTATTTTACGCACCGGGCGATGCAACATTGCGCGGAAACAATACAACTATTTTCCAGCATATTGATATCCTGCCCACAGTGCTGGATTATCTGGGTTATACAAAACCTTTCTTTGCTTTTGGCAACAGCCTTTTCAGCGATGCTTCTCCTCGCTTTGTGATCAACGAACTTTCAGGTACACAACAATGGTATCAGAATGGCTATGTGCTTACAGCAAACGAGCTTAAACCGAACGCGTTGTATCATTTTACCACTGATAGTTTGTGTCACAACAATATTTTGAAAAACAAACATCAGCTGGCGCAGGATAGCATCATACCTTATTTCAAGGCGTTTATTCAGCTTTACCGCTCTTCGGTGATCCGCAATAAGCTTTCGCTTTAATGTGGAACGATGTAAGATTGCTAATGATTATGGGGTTTTTCTCGCAGCGGACGCGACGGGATCATGATCGCAACGAGCTGAAAAAAGAAAACCCGCAATGTGCGGGTTCCTTATGTCAAGACTTTGTCTGAACCTTACATCAGAACAGATTCGGTAACGCTGATGCCTGCGAGTTCCCGTACCGCAGAGATAATTCCCTGAGCATCATAATTACACTCCCGATGAAGTTCTTCAGGCTTTCCATGCTCTACTATGCGATCAGGAATACCCAATATTTTCACTTCCGGTGTATAATGATGACGGTTCATGAATTCCAGTATGGCACTCCCGAAGCCGCCTACCACTGTTCCGTCTTCTACGGTTACGATCCGGGTAAAACGCTGTGCGATCTCATGCAACAATTCTTCATCCAGCGGTTTGGCAAAACGCATATCATAATGCGCTGCGTCTATGCCATCTGTCGCTAAAGTTTTGCAGGCTTCCACCGCAAAATTGCCGGGATGCCCCAGTGTGAGTATCGCAATGTCTTTACCCTCGCGAATCATACGACCCTTTCCTACCGGCACTTTTTCCATCGGCGTACGCCATTCAGGCATCACGCCTTGTCCGCGTGGATATCGTATTACGAAAGGCAGTTCATTTTCATCGAGCTGTGCTGTATACATCAGATTGCGTAGTTCCGCTTCATTCATTGGTGCAGAAACGATCATGTTGGGAATACAGCGCATGTAGGCAATATCGTAAGCGCCGTGATGGGTAGGACCATCGTCGCCGACTAATCCCGCACGATCAAGACAGAAGATCACCGGAAGCTTCTGGATGGCAACATCATGCACCACCATATCGTACGCACGCTGCATGAACGAACTGTAAATATTGCAGAACACCTTCATGCCCTGTGTGGCCAAACCTGCGCTCAGCGTTACGGCATGTTGTTCGGCAATACCCACATCCAATGCCCGGTCCGGCATTACCTCCATCATATATTTCATCGAACAGCCGGAAGGCATCGCCGGTGTGATACCCATGATCTTCGGATTCTTCTCCGCCAGTTCTACGATGGTATGTCCGAATACATCCTGATACTTCGGAGGCTCCGGAGTAGTTACCACTTTCTTATTAATCTTTCCCGTGATCTTGTCGAAGGTGCCGGGTGCATGCCAGAGCGTTTGATCCTTTTCAGCCAATTCATAACCCTTACCCTTCACTGTTTTAATGTGGAGCAGCTTCGGTCCGGGAATATCTTTAAGGTCCTCCAGAATTTCTGCCAGTTTCAGCACATTGTGCCCATCCATAGGGCCGAAGTACCGCAGACCAAGCGCTTCGAAAAGGTTGCTTGACTTGGAAATTACTCCTTTTACGCTGGCTTCGATTTTGGAAGCCAGATCGCGCTGAAAATCCGCATAAGGCAGTTTCCCAAGGAACTTCCATACATCGTCGCGAAACTTGTTCCAGCTATGGGATGTGGTAATATCAGTGAGATATTCTTTCAGTGCGCCTACGTTCGGATCGATCGACATGTTGTTGTCGTTCAGAATCACCAGCAGATTGGCATTGCTCACGCCCGCATGATTTAAAGCTTCGAAAGGCAAGCCTGCTGTCATGGCGCCATCACCAATCACAGCCACATGATGCCGGTGCAATTCTCCTTTCAGTCCGGAGGCAATAGCCATTCCCAAAGCCGCAGAGATGGAAGTGGAAGAATGTCCTACACCGAACGCATCGTATTCACTCTCGCTTCTTTTCGGGAAACCGCTGAGTCCGCCATATTTCCGGTTGGTATGAAACACCCTTCTTCTTCCGGTCAGTATCTTGTGCCCGTAAGCCTGATGACCTACATCCCAAACCAGCTGATCGTCCGGTGTATTGAAAACATAATGCAGGGCAACCGTAAGCTCTACAACGCCGAGGCTCGCACCGAAATGTCCGCCGTGTACACTGACGCAGTCTATGATAAACTGTCTGAGTTCGTTACAGACTTGTTGCAGTTGTGTCCTGTCGAGTTTTCTGAGGTCGTGAGGGGTGTTGATCTGCTCTAAAAGCGGTCCTGCGGCAATTTCTCCCATTTCCAAGTTTGAAAAATAACGTTCAAAAATAAGAAAATTAGTGATGCTTATGGAAGCAAGTATGGTCGGACTCGTTCAATAGATTGTTAATTCACCTGCTATGTTTTCCCGGAGAAATCCAGGGTTAACCGGCGATAGCCTTTTAGACTGTTAACTTTGTCGCGAAAAGATTTTTATGTTCAACAGATATTGGCGGACTTATCCCTGGTTGTTTCAGCTTTTGCAATTTGTAATCCTGATCTTTATTTTTTCATTTTTCTTTATGGGAGCGGTGGCTCCTTTTGCAATGTTTCAGCTGGGTGTATCGGCAGAGGATATTCTTTCTTTATCGGAAGAGAGTCCCCGCCGCATTATCAACGCCGCTCTGCTGGTACAGTTTCTCAATGCCGCCGGTATCTTTCTTATTCCGGCCTTGCTTTTTGCCTACTTCACACACCCGCGTCCAGGCGAATACCTGGGACTGCGTAAACCCGGGAAACCCATTCACTGGTTACTGGTGGTGCTGATTATGCTGGGCGCAATGCCGATATTTCTTTTCGTAGCAGAACTGATCAGTCATCTGGATTTTGGAGAGAGCGTAAAGCAGGCACAGGAGCAGAATGACCGACTGACCAAGGGATTGCTGAACATGACTTCGCCTTTGCATTTTCTGGCTTCCTTCCTGGTGCTGGCAATATTGCCGGGATTGAGCGAAGAACTTTTTTTCCGCGGCTTGCTCATGCGCTTTGCAGCGAAAAGAAGTGTGAGTATCATCCTTCCGCTGATCGTCTCGGCTGTCCTGTTTACGCTGATGCATAGCAACCCTTATGGAATGTTGTCGATCTTCCTTGCAGGAATCCTGCTGGGTTTGTTATACTACCTTACAGGGTCTCTCTGGTCAAGCATATTGGCGCATGTTGTGTACAATGGATTTCAGGTGGTGATGATCTATGCAGCCAAAGGCAACAAGGAAATGCAGACTATATTGGAGAACAATCATGTGCCCGTGACCTGGGTTGTCCTTGGTGCTGTGGTTTTTGCCGGCAGCTTTTTCTGGCTTTGGAATGTACGAACACCGCTTCCTCCGAATTGGGCAGCCGATTTCAGTCCGGAGGAATTAACCGAAGAAGCGTCCTAAATTTACCCGCATAAAACAACCGGATGGCATTACATTGGCCCACATTCTTTACCAGGCTTGGCAGCGCTATTGTTTTTTCTGCCATTATGATGATAGGTTTGCTTTGGAATGAATGGGCTTTTTTCGCACTCTCTGCTCTCATACAGATCCTTTGCCTCAGAGAATATTTTCGCCTGCTTCCCAAGATATTTCCTGAACTGAAGTTGCCGGCTTGGATGCATACAGCTACCCAGATATTTGGTTTCACTATGCTGGCACTGCTTGCCTTTTCCGACATACAACAACAAACTACCCTTTTTCCGGCACTGTTGTTTGTGCCGGTTTTGCTGCTGCTGGCAGGAGGTTTGTCCGAAAAGAATTATTTGCCTGCGGTGATCAAGTCACTTACCGCTCTGTTTTACATCACCCTGCCAATGCTTTTGTTTTTTGAGTTGCGGACCATCAGCATCATCATTCCGCTGGCTCTGGTACTGATGATCTGGATGAACGACACCATGGCTTATCTGGTGGGTTCTTTCATTGGTAAAACCCCTTTTTCAAAAATTTCTCCGAAGAAGACTTGGGAAGGCACTGTGGGCGGTGCTTTGCTTACTGTCGTCGGCGCAGCAGTATGGGGTTATTTTTCACCTTATTACCGGATAGGCGACTGGATGTTTCTGGCACTCTGCGCAGCCATCGCCGGTACTGCGGGGGATCTTTTTGAATCGAAACTAAAACGAATGGCAGATGTAAAAGACAGTGGTACGATGATGCCCGGACATGGTGGTGCGCTCGACCGGTTTGATTCACTGCTGGTAACAGTGCCTTTCGCCTTTTGCTATGCCTATGTTTTTATGCCGCCTGTTCCGCTGGAATTTTTTTAGATTAATTTCGCCACTTAACGTTTAACTGATGCGTATTCACCGGGAAGGGTATAAGTATATACTCATTGCGACTGTGCTTTGGGTTTTGCTGGGCATTGTCTCGTACAAATTCTTTTACAGTGTTCCGTTGCTTTTTTGGCTGTTCAACTTTATATGTTTTCTGCTTTGGTTTTGGATCATCTGGTTCTTTCGACTGCCCAGCCGTGTTTTTTCGGAAGGGGAAGAACAGGTCATTGCACCTGCCGACGGAAAGGTGGTGGTGATCGAGGAAACATTCGAGGCAGAATATTTTAAAGATCAGCGACTGCAGGTTTCCATCTTTATGTCGCCGCTGAATGTGCATGTCAACAGAAATCCCATCAGCGGCGAAGTGAAGTACATGAAATACCATCCCGGCAAGTATCTCGTGGCCTGGCATCCAAAGTCGTCAACTGAAAATGAGCGAACTACGATGGTTATTGGCAGCCCTAGAGCGGATTTGCTGGTAAGACAGATTGCAGGAGCTTTGGCGCGGCGGATTTGTTATTATGTAAAGGAAGGCGATCGTGTGAAGCAGAATGAGGAGTTTGGATTTATTCGATTCGGATCGCGCGTTGACATCTTTTTCCCTCTGGGAACCAAAATAGATGTTAAAATTGGTGATGTAGTAAAAGGGGGTGTTACGGTCATAGCCCATTTATCCTAATAATCGTATCTTCGGATTACTAAAATTGTACACAATGAAAAAACTGACTTTATTCCTCGGTGCCTTGATGATTGCCGGTGTGTCTTTTGCCTGCGACGGTAAGAAAGATGGAAAGGCATGCTGCAAAAAAGGCGACAAAAAAGAAGCAAAAGCCTGCTGCAGCAAAGACGAGAAGAAAAACTGCAAGCATGCAGATGCCGGCAAAAAAGAAGACAAGAAAGACGAAAAGAAATCCTAGAACAGGCACAGAAGCTAATATATACGGTCCCGCCAGGTGCGGGACTTATTTTTTCAGGGCCATGATCTGATCATTTAGGTCTATGGCGCGGGCATCCAGCCAGTGATATTCCGGGTCTTTGCGAAACCAGGTTAGCTGTCGCTTTGCATAGTTGCGGGTATGCTGTTTAATCTTCTCGATAGCAAATTCCAGAGACCATTCCCCGTCGAGGTAAGCAAAAAGTTCAGAATAGCCTACGGTCTGCAGATTCTTCAGGTGTTTATACGGCGCCAGCGATCTTACTTCTTCCAGCAGTCCTGATTCCATCATCTTTTCCACACGCAGGTTGATTCTTTCATAGAGCACCGCCCGTGGCAAATCCAGCACGCATTTTACAAAACGATAAGGTCGTGGTTTCCTTTGTCCTGTTCTGAAAGTAAGAATACTTTTCCCTGTAGCGCGTCGAAATGCCAGCGCACGCAGAAGCCGCGCAGGGTTTTCAGTATCCGCGGTTTCATAAAATTCAGGGTCTTCCGATAAAACCGCCTGCTGCAACCACGCAAGTCCGTTTTGCTCATACAGCATTTGTATTTCCTGTGTTACGGATTCCGGTACTTCCGGCATTTCATCAAGACCCTCGCTAAGCGCTTTTATATAAAGTCCCGTACCGCCGCACACTATCGCATGGTCTTTTTCCTGAAAAATATTTTGGAGGTATTCCAGCGCCAGCCGCTCATAGTCAGCTGCAGAGATATGTTCTGTAACAGAAAATTCGTCTATGAAAAAATGCTTTACTCTTGCTAGTTCTTCGGCACTCGGTTTGGCGGTACCAATACTCATCTCTCGATAGCACTGGCGACTATCTGCAGAGATAATGGCTGTGCCCAGGCGTTCAGCAAGTGCGATGGCGGCATCGGTTTTTCCGACAGCAGTGGCACCGGCTATGACAAAAATTGTTTTTTCCGGAGTGTTTGATGTTGTACCGGCAAGACTATTCATCATAATTGTCGCTGCCACCACCGAAGTCCTCAGAAGCATCGCCGCTTTCGTCGCCTTCACTGCCAAAACCTTCGGCCATCTCATCGGCACCCAGGTCGTATTTCTCCTCTACTTCCATAAGTTTATCGGTTGCTACCCCTTTTACACCATACTGTGCAGGACCGATGCCTTCCTTGCGCAATACAAAAGGATAAGTCCGGCGGGGATCTTCATCCTTGGAAATACCGATCAGTTCCACCAGAAAAGTCCATTGCTTGACGGGGTCATAAACGTAGACAAACTTCTGGTCGGGTTTTGCCACCAAAGCGGAAACCGGTGTACGGGACATGGAGAGCGCAGGTGCATCTTTTTTATTGACAAGCACCTCCGAACTCAGTTCCCGGCCGCGTTGCCAGCGGTCATTGCTTTCGAAAAAAGAAGCGCTGTGTTTGGTGTCGAACTCATACGCCTTCAGGATGCCCTGATGCAGTTCCAGAAAACTCTGGTTGGAGCGTATTTCGATGTCGCGATAGATCTGATCGTCTTCTTCCCAATAAACTCTGAAACGTAGTAGCGGCATATGAAATGTTACGGGGTAAAAATATAATAAAATCGCCAGAAGGGCTATCCCAGCAGCTTGGCAACCTTCATAGCCAGCGACAGGTCCATAGGTTTGAAGCGAAGTTTTCCTGTCATCACAGCCATAGTGCCATTCAGCGCTCCTTGTCGGAGTTTTATGAAATCATCTTCTTCGATGGTGATGGTTAGCGCAGGGCTGCCATTGAAACCCTGTGATATCCAGTCGTTGGCGCGGGTAAGATCCATTGTCCAGTTGCCGCCATTGAGTATGTTCCAGTGAATGATTGCATTGATCTCCTGCACCAGTTCCGGCCTTTTCTTTAGCGCTACAGGTATTTGGTCTTCAATGATTTCTTTTGCCTTCATATCGGAAATAAGTTGCAAGGTACTACCCTGTTTTAAAAAAGGTAACTATATACAAGTTGGGACAAAATATTGACATCGTTGACTGAATATTATGTCATGAAGACGCCCGCCAAAAGCAAATCCACTAGAAGTAAAAACTACTTCGAAAGGTCGGGGGTAACATCAGACCAACAAACGGAAATAATACAGTTGCTTAATGAATTTCTCCAGTGGCTAATGGCTGGGAAGGTCATACAAAGTTTGTCACATACAGATCACATTGTTGATCTTCCATTTGCAAACAAAGATTGGGTAATGCGGGTTGATGAAAAGAAGCGAACTGTTTCGTTCAATACGTACGTAACAGAAAAATGTTCTTTCGGTTACTTTAAATCTATATTCATTCACGAACTTTTCCATCTTGTTGCTCAAAAGGTGCCCAACAAAGAAGACGCGGTACAAGCATTTCAAAATGTTCTTGAATTTCTCCAAAGCAAGCCAAAAAAGTGTCAACTTTAGATCTGTATTTCCTAATGTTTTCCTGATCTGTAGCAGCGATTAGTCCGGTAAATCTTGTCATGTCCGTAATGAGACAAGTGATACTGCCGTTCCCGCGTGCTTGCTCATAATACGCTCTGCAGATTTCTTCGTCTTTTAAGAAGTCGAGCAACTGTGTTAGGCTTTTGAAACTGTGTTTCCATTTTGATTAGATGATGGGACAATAATAAACATATTAACTAAACAGCTCAAATTAATTCTTCCAAATTTTGCAAAATTTGGAAGAATTAGTAGGTTTGGTGGCGTAATTCTTCCTAATCTTTAAAATTTTGGGAGAATTTTGGAACATAAAACGTACTTATGATCGAACGGGCACCAGCAACCGAATTGACTATTAGCGACAAGATGTTAAATATATTTTCAAATGAAGAGGCCTTAGCTCTTGTCAGTAAAATTCATGAAGAGTACTACTATTGGACTAAAATTAAGCAATTACCCATACCGGAGCCGTTTGATGCGACTGATATTTGGAGTATGGTAAAGCTTAATCGGTGCACAACCGCCAAAAGGATTCATTTTGGACCGTATAGATTTAACTGGTGCATTAACAATAGGCTTCAAGAGCTTTTGCATTTCTTGGACTTAAATATTGGCGGCACATTAGAATCAACACATAGCACACCTAAAGAAGATAAAAATAGATATCTAATTAGCTCTATCATGGAGGAGGCGATAGCCTCAAGTCAAATTGAGGGCGCTGTAACCACTCGGAAAAGTGCGAAGGAAATGCTCCGGAAAAACGAGAAGCCTAGAAATAAGTCAGATCAGATGATCATAAACAATTATCGAACGATCCAAAAAATATTAGAAATAAAAGGAGAGCCGCTTACCAAAGAGAATTTTCTAGCCGTTCATAAGCTCGTGACCGCAAATACGCTTGCTAATCCCGCGGAGGAGGGGGCATATAGGAAAGATAATGATGTAAATGTGCATGATACTGCAACGGGAGAAGTAGTACATCATCCACCAGATACTGACGAACTGGATGTCCTGCTGAATGATCTCTTCTGTTTTTTCAATGATGAAGATAAAAATGATTTTTTTATTCATCCAATCATTAAGGCCTGCATAATACACTTTATGGTTGGTTTTATCCACCCGTTCGCTGACGGCAATGGCAGAACCGCTCGCGCATTATTTTATTGGTACTTACTAAAGAAAGGTTACTGGCTAACTGAGTATCTATCAATATCGCGATTGATTCTGCGAGCTAAGGCCCAATATGCCAGAGCTTTTCAGTATACCGAAATCGATGGACACGACTTAACGTATTTTATCCTCTTTAATTTACGCACGATGAAACTGGCGTTTGAAGATCTGCGAAAATATATCCAGAGGAAAAACGAAGAGAAACGGCAGTTGACGAATTTTATGGGGATAGATGGAATAAGCTACAGGCAGTCTCAAATTTTAGAATGGTTTTATAACGAGCCGACTCTTCTTTTGACAGTGAATGAAACGCAAAATCGCTCCGGGGTATCAAATCAAACAGCCAGAACTGACTTAAAGGAACTTGCAGACAAGGGCTACTTGGATGAAATGTCAATTAATAAAGTGGCGAAAGGATACGTTAAGGGTAGGAATTTCGAAATTTTGCAAGAGCAAGTTAAGAGGGCGGCAAAGAGCAAGCTTAAATATCAGCTAGTAATTAGCAATCAACACCAGCAACAAACCAAATTATTTTAAAGAACAGAGACAATGGGCCAAAGAATCCAAAAAGAAGGAGCCAAAGAAACGTGCTGAGAAGTACGAGCCTAAAGTATCTTTTGACAGTAACTTTTGAAGATATGATAGGGCTAAATGTGAAAGATGCTGAGAAGAAGACGGTAGGTGAACAAAAAAAATGAGGACTATCATACACCAGGAAGGTTGTAAAAACCCAACTGAAGCCCAGGTTGACAAAGTACCTTCCATACTTGATTTCTGGATTTACGTCCCTGCTTTGAAATCGGATTTTATGTTTTTCAGACAGAGATTCCTTGAAAATATTGAGCGTAAAACATGGCTTTATTATAGAAAATGAGTATTCATGGGATATGACCCCTATAGTTGGTCGTAAGTGTAGGCTGATTGAAGATGAAAACGGATTACATTTTGCAGGTTACATCGAGTAGCCTTTTTATTTCAACCATCTTGTCCCAACACGTATATAGTTACCTAAAAAAATTCCATTATCAGGCAGACAATGTTGCAGAGAAGGGTATAAAAAAAGCTGTCCCGAAAGACAGCTCTTCAACAACCATATCGGTTCGCGCTAATTGCACTGATAAGTATAGTTGATCGTCTGCATATTGGCCGTATCTCCCACAGTTGCTTTTACGATCTTTCCTGCGTTGTCAAATTCGTAAGCAATGTTTGTCGTGGTGGTGTTGGTGGCAATGGATTTCAGCAGGTTGCGGTTTACTACATACAAAGCTCCGAAGTTTAGCATCTGAATAAACTTCAGGTAATCTCCATCCATGAAGTATTTGTCATGGTAATAGGAAAAAACCGAGATATCAGAATTGGCAATCGTACTGGTTACATTGCCTTCCGCAACGATTACTTTGGTGGTATCCGTACCGGTAGTACCGCTGCTGATGAGATACTGGAGACGATTGTTGCCGTCGTAGATCATAGACATGGACGACTGAATGGCTCCTGTTGCGTTTTTCGTAATAGCGCTGTTTACATTTCCCTGTGCATTGAGTGTTACATCACAGGTTGCTGTCACCGCGCCGGTTGTATCTCTGTCGATAATGTTAATCATATTGCCGGAATAGGTAAACGTACGGTTAAACGAAGTCACTCCGGTAGAGGTTACCGATGACAGCCTTCCATCGGACAGGTAGCTGAGCGTCAGCAGGCTATTGCCGGCGGAGGTTATTGTAGAGGCCGTATTAATACGACAGGTTGGTTCGGTTTTGTCTTTTTTGCACGAGGATACTCCACCCAACAATGCCACCGAACAAACAGCTGCAATTGATAAACGAACAGACTTTTTCATTAGAATCGGTTTTGAACTAGTAAAAGTATCATTTGAAAACAAACAATACAAGCCTTGCACAGGTGGTTATTGACCTGCAGCCTCTTGCAATTGTGCTTCAAAACTTGCTTTTTCTATTACCCCGGCTCCACGCCATATTTCCTTACCCTCACGATACAGAATAAAAGTGGGCAATTCGTCTACCCGCTGCTCCTGCAACAGCTTTGCCTGTGTGCCGGCATCTACCTTGGTAAAAACGATTTTTCCTGTGAAAGTCTTTTCCAGCTCGTCAAACACAGGCTGCATTTTCCGGCAGGGCGGGCACCATTCAGCGCCAAAATCTACCAGTACCAGCTTGCCCGACTTCAAAACCGCCTGATACTCTTCCGTTGAAATTTCTCTTACCTTCTTCGCACCGTCTACCGGCTTTCCGGATTTCCTCCAGGCATTCATGCCACCCTTCAGTTCTACCACATTCTTAAAACCACGCGTACGCAACTCGTTGGCTGCCCGTTCGCTTCTTGCTCCCGCAAGACAATACACATACACCGGCTTTTCTTTATCCAGCGCTTCTATCCGGCGTGCAAATTCCGCACCATCACTCACATTGGCCAGCATGGCGTTAGGAATATGGCCCTCTTCATATTCTGAGGCACTTCGTACATCGAGCAGCTGGATATCAGGCCGAGTGAGGCCTGCTTCAAACTTGTCGGCATCTACAGACTGGCTTTGCGCGTTGATGCAGCCCGTTATCAAAAACAATGACAGCAATGCGCCGGAGAAAAAATGTTTCATAACTGCGAAATTAAACAGATTATGAACCGTTGTTCGTAATAAAAGTCACCAGGCTTTATATATATGAATTACTTTTTTATCTTGAAAAGAATATCTACTCTATGAAGATTCTCTTTACCGCCTTTTTATCACTTGCTACCTTCAGCACGATTTCCTGCAAAAAAGCCGAGGAAGCTATTAACAAAGCTGCTAACCATGGGAGTATGACTGCCAATATCAATGGTGCTGCTTACAATGCTCCTACCGTGACCGGGGGGCTGGCAGGCAATACCCTGTTTGTAAAAGGACATCGCTTCGGTAACTATGAGGAGATTTCTTTTAGCATTTCCAACTACAGTGAATCCAAAACCAATTATGTGATCGACAAACTTTACATATCGGCCAGCTATGTTACCTCGGGTGGATCGAACCAGGGCGCAGAAACAGGGGAGATCAATGTCGAAAAGACCGGCAGCAATAGTGCTAAAGGAGCTTTCTTCTTTGAAACCGAAGATGGCACGAAAATAACCGACGGCAAGTTCGATCTGAAATGGTAGCATGGCGGTGATGCAACACTAAAGCTGCTGTCGGCAATGGTATCTATGCGGATCGCTGCCGATTAAAAAAAGGAACTTTGACGATCAGAATACAAACGATCACAAGACCCAGGAGGCTACCGCCCAGTTGCAGTTCTGTAGGCACTTTTCCCATACGCAGCAGCAATGCGGGCGTGTAATCGTTTCCTTTCAGCGTGTTTATGATTTCAGCGTTGTAAAAGTTGAACGCGGCATGAATCGCCCAGGTGTAAGCAATGGTGCGGGTGTGCAAGGCCAGAAAGCCCAGCATAACACCCACAGGAATCCAGTAGAGGAAATGTGCGCCGCCATGATTGAGCCAAAACAGTAGGGCAGAGAGCGCCACAGCCAGCCATTCTCTCCGAAACATCAGCGAAAAACCACGCAACGGAAGCGCCCGATAAATGACTTCCTCCGTCAGCGCATGAAGCGGGATCAGTATAAGTCCGATCAGAAGAAATGCCAGGGTTATCGAAAAATTGGCATCGCTCCAGGCCTTTGTATTGACTACCAAAGATGTGTCTGTGAATGCTGCCAATAAAAAATCCCAAAGCAGTAATAGCAGTATAAAAACAAGGAAAACTAAAGGGAAGGAACCTAAGGACTGTCTGAGATGTCGCACTAAAGGAGCAAAGGAGATACGAAGAATAAAACCTATACTCAGAACGATACCTGCATAAGCTATCAGGGTTCGCCAGACAATCGGGAAAAGAGCCGTAAAAACTTCCTGCTGTACGGCACCGGAAAACATGGACATCAAAGACCGCTGCACCGGCTGCAACGTAAGCATCGCTACCAGGAAATAAAACACAAGACACAGCAGGAGGGCTATCAGGTAACGCCACGACTGTCGGTGCAGATGCAGATCGGTATGGGTTGTAAGACTTTGATCCTGTCGGGCTGATTTCATGATATAAGTGTTCCGGTTTCTACAATGAAAATAGAAAGGACATATGTCAATACTACCATGCTTTCTGATTCGCCCCGCCGCATCGGGGAGTTGCTCAAAGTAAGCATTGAATTCGATCCCGCCGACAGGACGGTGAAGATGCCTTCCCGGCTTAAAGATGCCTT